>Ga0105048_10004591_pt1 | contig 22414 bp, 18 predicted proteins | sample MAT05_FD_78382 | JGI IMG/M metagenome (GOLD analysis project Ga0105048, IMG submission 78382) | Freshwater microbial communities from Lake Fryxell liftoff mats and glacier meltwater in Antarctica - MAT-05 | ecosystem: Environmental > Aquatic > Freshwater > Ice > Liftoff microbial mat | place...
GACGCAAACGCCCGCGGGGCAGGTGCCAACCGCGCAATCGGCGGTGACTCCGCACATCTTCCCGGTCGCGCACTTCAGCGTGCAGGTGCCGCCGCAGTCGACGTCCGACTCCGTCCCGTTCTTGATCAGGTCAGTGCATGTCGGCCCCGGCGCGACGCAAACGCCCGCGGGGCAGGTGCCGGCCGCGCAATCGGCGGTGACTCCGCACATCTTCCCGGTCGCGCACTTCAGCGCGCAGGTGCCGCCGCAGTCGACGTCCGACTCCGTCCCGTTCTTCATCAGGTCGGTGCACGTCGGCGCCGCCATGCAAATGCCCCCGGTGCAGAGGCCGCTCGTGCAGTCACCGCCGTTGAAGCACATCTTCCCGTTGGCGCAGTTCGTCATGCAAGGGCCGCCGCAGTCGACGTCCGACTCTTTCCCGTCCTTCACACCAGTGTTGCAGCTCGTGGCGCAATTGTTGTTGATACAGATATTGGTGCCGTTACAGCCGTTGTCCGAGATGCAGCCGACGCAGTTCCCCGTACCGTCGCAGACCTTCGAGCCACCGCAGGACTGCCCTGCGGGCGAGTCCTTGGGCTTGCACAGGGTGTTCTCGCAAGCGGCGAACTGGCAGGTGCCAGGGGGCGCGCACTGGGCGGCCGTCACGCAGCCGACGCAGCCGCCGTTGCCGTCGCAGAAGAGGCTCGCCCCGCACTTCGTCGTGGTGGGGAGATTGTCATTCTTCGGCGCGCCGGCGACGCAGGTGTCCACCGTGCACACGTTGCCATCGTCGGGCAGGTCAGCGTCATTCGGCGCCTGACCCAGCACGCCGTTCACGCAGGCCGGAGCGTTGCAATCCTTCGGCGTGTCGAGCCCTTCCGTCGTCGGGCCATCGGGGACATTCTCGTGGACGCACTTGCCGGCCGCCGTATCGCACGAGTCGGCGGTGCAGGGGTTCATATCCGAGCACGCATCCATCGCCTGGCACTCGGGCACGCCGCCCGTCCCTCCGGTGCCCGACGAGCTCGTGGTCGTCGCTGCGACGGTCGAGGTCGTCGTCATGGCCGACCCGCCCGCTCCGCCTGAGCTTGATCCAGAGGGCTCGAAGATCCCGAAGTTCTGCGTGCAGCCGAGGGGAAGCAGCGCACCAAAGGTGAGGACCGAAGCGAAAAAGACGGCGGAAGTTCGCATAGTGGGGCGCGATGGTGCGCTTGCTCCGAGGCGGGCGCAAGGTTCCAGCGAGGCGTTTGATGATCCTCGTCGTGACGCGACGGGCCGCGATGGGCGAGGCCGCGCGATGACGCGATGATCGAGCTACATCGCGCCGGAGAACGAAAGGCCGGCGCCCTGTGGCCCTACCCACGGCGTGAACGATCGCGAGGTCGAAGGCGCCGCCGCCGCGCTGGTCGGGGTCTGCACGAAGTACCAGATCAGCGAGCCGGCCATCGTCGCCACGCCCACGCCGCCGACGATGCCGCCGATGTTCGCCAGCGACACGCCGCTCGAGGCCTGATCGAACACCGGATCCTTCAGAGGAGCCGCGCACTCGTTCGTCGACAGAGAGCAGCTCGCCGGGATCTTCCCGAGGCCCACGCCGAGGAGCACGCCGCCCGCGACCGCGGCGGCGGCCCCGACGCCGACCAGCACCAGCGGGCCCGCAGAGCGCTTCATTGCCGGCGCGGGGCGCACGGGCGGCGGCGGGGTCGTGGTCGTCGCGACCGGGGGCGGCACCGCGGCGCCGGTCGCCGTGGCCGCGGGGAAGACGCCGACGAGGCTGCGCCCCTTCTCGCCCTGGTTCACCACCACCGTGAGGATCGTCTCCTTGCCGGCGTGAACGAAGCGCACCTCGTGCTTACCGGGATCGATGTCGTGCGCGTTGCCGTCGCCGAGGCGCGTCGCCACCGGCGCCCCATCGACGAACACCGACGTCTCGGGCAGGTCGTTCTGCGCGCTGTCGCGGGCCACGAACGTCACGCTCGGCTGGAGCCGCGCGATCTCGTCGGTGAAGCGGGCGCAGTCGCTCTGCACCAGCGCCGGGCACGTGGACTGCGCGCAGGTGAGAAAGAGCTTGCCGGCCTGGGTAAACTGCCCGGCTTCACGCGCGTCCTGGCCCTTGCCGTACGCGTCGACGCACTCTTCTTTCGTCGGAGACGCGGCGAGCGCGGCGGACGCGGCGAGCAGGATCGAGGCCGTGGTGGCGCTGAAACGAACGAGGGAGGCAAACGTGGTCATCCGAGCTCCTCGGCTCACAGGCAGCCGGGCTTGAAAATCTTCTTCTTGCCGTCGAAGTAAAACGGCGGATTGCAATCGCTCGCGACAGCGGGCGAAGGCGTGGGGACGATCACGCGGGTCACCGGCGGCGCGCGAAAGACCGGCGCTGCGGGGGCGGCCGCCGCGTCGGCCGTCGGCGCGCTCGACGCGGCGCCGCTGTCTGCCGTCGCCGCCGCGCTCGCGATCGCCGCAGGCGCCGAGGCGATGGGCGAAGGCGCGGCCGCGAGCGTCGTCGCCATCGTCGTCGCCGGCGGCGGCGGCGCCGACGTCGGGCTGACAGCGATCGTGGCCTCCGGCGGCTTCTTCATCATCAGGAACAGGATCGCCCCGAGCAGGCCGCCGATCAGCAGCAGCGCGGCGACGATCACCCACTGCGCGCGGCTTCGCGTCGGCACCGGCGCCGGGGCCATCACCGAGGTCTGGAGCGCCGTGGCGGTCGCGCTGGACTGCATCGTCACGCCGGGAGCCGAGTGCACGCTCGGCTCGTCCGTGATCCCTTCGGCGCCGGGAGCGCCGGGCATGATCGACTTCTGCTTTCGCCAGCTCGACTCCTCCGAGACGATCACCTTCTCGCGGCCTTCGAGGTACTCCTTGCCGAGCAGCTTCACCCATTTCGACACCTCGGCGGGCGTCGCTGCGGGGGCCACTTTCAGGAGCGCGTCCTGCATGTCGGCGGCGGTCGTGAAGCGGTCCGCCATCTCGAACGAGAGGCCCTTGGCGACGATCGGCTCGAGCTTCAAAAGCAGCTCCCAGCGCTCGGCGGGCACGAGGGCCTTGTCCACCACGTCGGTCAGCTTTTGCACGGCGCCGGCCATGACCGCCGCGACCAGCTCGGCCTCGTTCAGGGCGACGTAGAGCCGCCGCCCCGCGAGCGCCTCCCACAGCACGACCGCGGCCGCGTAGATGTCGGTCGCCTGCGTGACGATGCCCTGGAGGAGCTCCGGCGAGGTATACGCGAGCTTGCCCTTGAACACGCCCGCGCGGGTCACGTGGCTGCTCAGCGTCGCCTTGGCCACGCCGAAATCGAGCAGCCGCGGGATGCCGTCGACGCCGACGATCACGTTCTGCGGCGACACGTCGCGGTGCACGATCCCGAGGGGCTGACCGAGCTCGTCGTTGGCCTCGTGGGCCGCGTGCAAGCCGGCGAGCATCCCCGAGACGATCGCGACGACGACGCCGACCGGCAGCACCTTCTTCTGCTGATTCACCGCGCGCAGGAGCTTGTCGAAGGGCACCCCGTGCACGTACTCCTGCACGAGGATGACCTCGGTCCCCGACTGCACCACGTCGAGCATCGGGACGACGTTCGGGTGATGCACCTTCGAGGCGATCCGCGCCTCGTCGAGGAACATCTTCAGGAACTCGGCGTCCTCGGTGAACTGCGGGTGCAGCCGCTTGGCCGCGACCGTACGGCTGAAGCCCTCCGCGCCGAGGAGGCGCGCGAGGTGGATCGTCGCCATGCCTCCGCGCGCGATCGGCGCGTGCAGCACGTAGCGCCCGACGACAGTGGGAGCCGGGGGCTCGGTCATCGCATCTCCTCGTTCCGAAGCGGGCCGGAGCGCTTCACTCGAACAGCTGGAGCGGCGTCCCCTCGCTCCAGAAATAGCGATTTTTGAAGGCCGCTGTCGAGTCCAGCGTCGTGCCCCAGACCGACTTCGAGTAGTTGTGGTCGGTCGGCGAGAAGCCCGACGAGGCGCCGACGCCGAGGCTCAGCTTCGGCAGGTTCTCGAACGTCGTGATCAGGGCCTCCGGCGTGAACGCGCCCTCGTGAGCGAGGAGCCCGGCGACGAAGATCCGCCCGGAAATGTAGCCTTCGAGCGAGGTGAAGCTCGGCGTCGCCGCCGCCTTCATGATCAGCTTCCGGTACTGCTTGACCACGTCGCTGCTGTCGCTCTCGTAGTTGGGCACCACCTGCGAGACGAGCACATTGTCGGTGTACGGCAGCATCGCCCCGGCGGGGGTCTTGATCGTCCCGGCGTCCTTCAGCCGCGACGCCAGCGCGTTGGGGCCGACGAACGAGACGTTGCTGAAAATGAGGGTCAGCCGCGTCGCCTTCTTCAGCGTCGCCTGCTCCGCGTCCTCGGCGTACTGCCATTGGCGCAGGTTGGTGATGAACGTCGTCGCCGGGCCGTAGGTGTCCGTCATCAGGATGCCGACCGTGTGATCGGCGCTGTCCGCCGCGAGCAGCTTGCCGATGTACGCCGCGGTGGCCCCGACCTGCGTCTTCACGTTGCCGTCGTCGTCGCGCGTGTAGCGGAAGCGGGTGATCGGCGTGGCCGGATCGGCGGGCGCCGGCGTGAACTCCCCCTTGATGTCCTTGTAGGCGGCCACGAAGCCGTCGTAGCCGGCCTGCCCGAAGCTGTCGTTCTGATCGAAGCTCATCAGGTGCGCGGCGTCGGGCACCTTCGATTTGAAGAAGAGCTCCAGCGTCGCCCGCGCCTCTTCCGCGTAGCTCGCGCGGACGTTGAACACGTACTTGTGGCAAGAGCCCGCGAGATCGTCGCGGAGGATCTTCGCGGCGCCGGTGAACGCGCCGAAGAACAGCGTGCCGGTCTCCAGCGCGATCGGCGCGCTGCGGACCATCGTCGGCGTGCCGACGTTGCCGATCAGCGCCAGCACCGCGTCCGGCCCGCGATTGAGCGGCGTGGTCGAGACGGGCATCTGCCCCGCGACGGCGGGCGTCGTCGTCGTCGGACATTTCACCTCGCCCTCGCCGGGCTTCACCTCGAGCAGGTCCCGCGTGTTCTGCTCGGCGAGCGCGGGCTGGTACGCGTCGTCGAGGAAGTCGAGGACGAGCTGACGACCGCGGATCCCGCCGGCGGCGTTCTGCTCGTCGAAGGCGAGCAAGATGCCGAGCTTCATTTCGGTCCCGAGCGCCTGGCTCGGCCCCGAGACCGGCGCGCTCATCCCGATGTGGAGCGGCGCATCGGCGGGAGCGACGCAAGCGGCCTGGCTGCTCTTCATTCCACAGATGAGCCCGTCACCGCAGTCGCTGTCGTGTGCGCACGTCGTCGGAGTGGGAAGGCACACGGCCTGGCCATCCTGCAGCCCACAGATGAGGCCGTCACCGCAGTCCTTGTCGAGCGTGCACGTCTTCGGGGTGAAGGTGCTCGAGCAGCCGCCGAGGAGTGGGAGCGCCGCCGCGAGGACGAAGAGAATGCGATTCACCATCAGGTCACCGTTCGAGGAATGCGACGTCAAAACATTCAGCCGTCGTCGCTCCCAAGTTATGAGAACGCGCAGCATAGCAAGGCGCGGAGAGACTCAGCCAGAGGGTTTCGCCCTGCACCGCGGCGGGCCCCAGTTCGCCGCGATCGCTCGGAGGCGGCCCCCTGCGGCCCGCAATATCTTCGCGTTATCCGGCGGCGCCCTCCCGCCGATGGCGAGGTCGACCGGATCTACAAGCTCATTCTCGGCGGCGCGGCGCGTCAGTGAGCACGAAGGGGACCGGGAGGACGAGGGCGCGAAGGGGGCCCTCTGAATCGATCGCAAGTCGAGCGCAAGGCGCGCAACTCCGCATCTGAGGGATGGATTCACAGCTATCCTCACTCCCCTCCCTGCTCGTCGACGTACCATAACATGGTCGCAGAGAGCATCTCTATTTTTCATGCTCAATCGTTGTGAGCGCGGCCTCAGAATCGGCGACTACCCGCGATCCGCAAAGCGCTTCACGATCGAATCCAGTGCAGGCGGCCTTTTCAAGCCACCTTGTCTGGACGCGCCTCGGGCTCCGCGGCGGCGCTGGCCTCGATTGCCGCGCGCGCCTTCCGGTGCTCGACCACGTCGATCACCACGTCGAGCGTCCCCCCGACCACCTTGTTCACGAGGCGGATCATCCCATGAACGCCGGATACGGCGGTGTCGTGGATCTCGTGGATCCCCTTCACCGGCACCCGCAGCGGGGGGATCTGCTCCAGGATCTCGAAGGGCCGACGCGCCGTCTCTTTCTGGATATGCTCCACCGCGCGCGAGCCGTGCTCCACCGCGTCGACCACCAGCGCCTTCAGGCCGCGCCATCGCTGCATCACCAGGCCTCCTCGCACCAGGCGCTGAGCAGCGCGTAGACCTCGGGCTCGTGCGCGAGGCGGAGATGATCGAGGCGCGAGAGGACGCGCACGTGCTCCTGGGGGAAGAGCGCGCTCCGATCCAGGGCCCTGGCGCGGCCCGTCGCGCTCCGCAGCGGGACGAGCGCGTCGCCGAAGAAGAGCGCGAGGCGCGGATCATCCGAGAGCGTGGCCGCGACGAGGTGATGGCGAATGTGCGGGAGCAGCGGCACCGGGTGGCGGCGGTTCTGCAGCAGCGCGTCGGCGTCGCTGCCCTCCCAGTCTTCCCGGCGCAGGTTGGCATAGCGCAGGTCTTTCACCCCGCTGCTGCGGAGGTTGAGGATGTCGGCGATGAGCTTCGTATACGGGTCGCCCACCGCGTCGCCCACCGCGCGCAGCGCCCAGGTGAGCACGTTGCCGAAGCGCTCGAGCGGGGCGCCGAGGTGCGGCGTGCCGAGGTAAAAGGCGCGCTTCACCAGCGGGAGCCAGCGGCGCTCGCCCGCGCTCCCCGCATGCGCGGCGCTGCGAATCACGAGGCCGCCCATGCTGTGGCCGACCAGGTTCAGCTCCTCGATCGGCACGGGATACTCCGCGACGAGGCGCTCGAGGAGCGCGTCGAGCGCCTCCCCGTTCTCGGAGACGTGGAGGCCGCTGTTGAAGCGAACATAGAGCGACGTGACCCCGCGATCCTGCGCGAGCCGCGAGCCGTAGGTGGTCCCGTCGGCCATCTCCCAGACCGACTCGGTGCTCATCAGGCCATGCACCAGCACCACGACGCGCGGCGACGCCTCGGGGTACGCCGCGGCGAGCGAGGCCCGGTCGAGCGGCAGCGGGCGCCCCTCGTGGACGAGCTGCATCGCCGTCGCCAGCCCGTTGCCGGTCCGCTTCAGGTAATCGCCGATGGTCCCGTTGAGGACCCCGATTGCGAGCTCGAGATCATACCGCATGGCGTGCGGCCATCTTGCGCTCGATCGCGCATGAACCCAACACCCATACGCGGTAATCGCGGCGACCGGCCGAGCTGCTCCTCCGTCGGGCCGGCCGCGCCCGAACTCGCGCGCAGGAGCGCGCTCAGACAACGGGCGCGGCCGGCCCTCCTGCGGAGCTGCTCGGCCGGTCGCCTGGTTGCGCTGCTTCCTTTTCCCGGTGTTTGGTGCAAGGGGGAGAGGGAGTATCCAAGGCACCTTCGGGGGGCGGCGTGGGCGAGGTGAGTGTCAGTTGCGCAGCTTGCGCGAGGCCTCCGCCATCCCCGCGAGGATCGCCGCCGGGTTCCGCTCATCGTAGAAGTAGGCGAACTTGTCCCGCGGCGCGTGGATGTCGAAATCAGGCGTCCCGTTCGACGCGAGGAAGAAGGTGCGAGGGATGTAGCCGCCGTCCTTCACAAAGCGGCGCGCCACCTCGCCCTCGTCGTCGGCGTTGAGGCGAATCATCACGAAATCGTGGGCCTTCACCACGACCGTCGGATCGTCGAAGATCCTACTGTATGTCTTGCAATGCGGGCACCAGGTCGTGAAGAAGATGAGGCAGATCGGCTTGCTCTCGGCCTTCGCGCGCGCGAGACCTGCCTCGTAGGGCTGCCAGTCGATCTGGGTCGCATTCCACGTCTCGCCCACCGACGCGACGGCGGGCACCGGGGCGGCGGGCTGCGGCGCGGCTTCGCTCGCGGCGGCGAGGGGCGCATCGACGGGCGGATCGGCGCGGCAAGCGCCGAGAGCCAGGGCCAGGACCGGGAGGAGGATGCGGATGGAGTCCCTCATACGAGGACAGCGAAGCCCGGCGGGGGCCTCTTGTCCACCTCTTTTCGGTGATCCTGGCCGGCTTGACAGCGCGCTTGTCACCCCGGGCCTGACCGGGCGACATGGCTGGATAGGCGCACACCCACCGACGGGAAAGAGAATCTGTTCGCCGCGCCGGCCGCCTGCCGTAGCCTCGTCCGCTTCTCCAGCGGTTCAAGGCGGCGTCGGCGCGAAAACCAGGGCGAAGGGCGCGGCGGCGACGAGCAGAAGAACCCCGCGAGGGAGGACGCGAAGACGCGAGACTTCGTCCTCGTCAAGGTTCGTTCAACCCGCTTCGCGTGCTCGGCTGCTCACTTGCCCCGGCGACAGCGGCTGTCAGGGCATCTTGCATTTCCCCTGGCTGCTGTGCCGCTGGAAAAAAGATCGTTCGAGTCCACCCCGCAGGCCGCGAGGGCGAGCGCGCTCGCGAGGAAGGGGGCGAGGTGGAGATCGAGGCGAAGGCTGGGGGCGCTCATCGTGGGTGGATACTCGCGAAGAAACGGAGCGTCGACAAGGGCCCCGCGACCCCGTGAAACAACGACCGTCATTCCCCGGCGGGCCGCCGGATCACTTGGTCTTGGCGACCGCTCTCTGCATCTGACACGTGAGATCGCAGACGGGCCCCGCGGGCTTTGCCGGCGCGGCCGGCGCAGGAGCCGCAGCAGCGGCGCGAGGCGCCGCGGCATGCGCGACGGGGGCCGCAGCCGGCTTGGCCGCCGGGGCGGCAACAGCGACCTTGGGCGGCTCCACCGCCGCGGCGCGCTGACCGGGGACAACGGCGGCCATCTGCGGCGCCTCGGGCACCGGCGCCGGGGCGGCTACCGGCGGAGGCGCCGCGGTGGTCAGCGCCGGCGCCAGGGCTGCAGTCGCCGCGGGCGGCGGCGCGCCGGACGACTGCATCGCCAGGAACGCCACGGCGGCGACCGCGACGGCGCCGACTCCTCCCAGCACCGCGAACTTGGTCCGTCGCTTCGACGGGAGCTCGTCAGGGCTCGTCGCGGCGACGGCGGAGAGCGGGCTCTCGAACGGCGCGCTGGTCGTCGGCACAGCGAAGAGGCTCGCCGAGGACGCCGCGAACAAAGACGCGTCGGCGCTCTGGGTCGGCGCGGGGGGCGCGCTGGCGGCGAGCGCCTGGAGATCGATGAGCCCCGAGTCGTCGCGATCGCTCGCGCGTGGGGAACGGCTGGCGCTTTCTTCGGCCTTCCGGAGCTTGTCGAGCGAAAACAGGCTCGAGTCGTCGCTGCGCGCCCCGGTCAGCACAGCAGAGGCCTTGGTGCTCTTCGAATCCTGGCGATCATCCATGGACATCGTGATTCTTCTCTCCATTCTTGAAAGAGCGGCGTTCAGCGCTTGCAATTTGCGCGGCGTGGATCATCGGCGTGAGCGCGGGCAGCGGGCCGAAAACGGAGAAGCTGGCGGGGGTGCGCTCATCGTGACGTTCTGACGCATGATTCCAAAGAAACGGTCTGCGGACAAGTGCGATGGTGGTCCTGGACGAGCGCGGCCTCCGCGGGGTGCTGATCAATGTCAGCTCTGGGCCCGGACGGCGTCGCCCGGCCTCGCCCTTCGGCGCGGCGGGCCCCGCGTGTCGAGGCGGGTTGCACGGTAAGAATAAGGTTTTTCCTGATGTTCAGGCTCCGCTCGACGTGAGAGCGTCCGCGGCTCAGCAAGTACATGACCGCCCCTACCTCCCCGTTGTTCCTCTCAGGTGGGGGAGTCACCGGCGAAATCATGCGCTCGCTCGACTGGGCGCAAACATCGGTCGGACCCATCGAGACGTGGCCGAGCAGCTTGCGCACGACGGTGGGCATTCTCCTGCACTCGCGTCATCCCATGTTTCTCTGGTGGGGCCCCGAGCTCACCCAGTTCTACAACGACGCCTAAATAGCCACGCCCTCGAGCTCGACCGCGCTCACGCGCCCGGCGCCGACATCAGCGAGCTGCGCGACCAGGGGGAGCGCGAACACGTTGAAATAGCTGTCGTACACCGGCGGGCCGAGGAAACGCGCGCTCATCCGGGTCGCAAAGAGGGCGAGTGTGCGCGGCAGGTGGAGCCCCGTAAGCTCTCCTCCCCGAGCGCGCTGCCGCTCCTCCTCGGTGTAGCAAGGCCGCTTTCGCGGCGTCTGCGGCGACTCGTGCGCGCGCGGCGCGGCGCGGAAGCGATCGCTCATGAGCTTCTTTTCCTGCGCCACGCGGTAGGCGAGCGCCGCGTCCTCGGCGCAGTCCGTCCCCATGTTCGCGCCTGCGACCCAGTGAGTCACCCCGCGCCGAACGCTCTCCGCATAGAGGCCCTGGAAGAGCGCCGTGGTCACGCCGGTGCTCCGGAACGGGCGCAGAACGCAGTAGCGGGTGACCTCCGCGGCCAGGATCCCGGGCGCGGCGAGCGCGCCGAGATCGACCTTCGACTCGAGATCGAGGCCGAGGCGGCCGCGCTCGGTCCTCGCCGCCTCCGCGCTCGACTGGAGCAGGCGCACCGTGCCCACGAGGTCTTGCCCGGAGTAGACGAGGAAGTGGACAGTCCCTTCCGCGTAGTCGAGGGCGTCGATCTCGCGCCCTCCTTCGCACGCGGAGGCCGGGAGGAGCCCCTCCTCCTCGCCGTAAACAGTCCAGCGCAGGCGCTGGGCGTCGGTGATTTCTCGCATCGTACGCGCAAGGGTGCAGCGGAAAGAGCGCATGGCGATCTCCAGTTCGAGCCGTGAAAGATGGTTGGATGAAGTGAGAGTGAGAGCGACCGGCGAACCGATCAGGCCTGGCCGCGAGGACCGCGAACGAGGGCGCCGCTCGCTGGGCCGGGCTGGAAGAACCGCGGGTAGAGAGCGCACATGATCTCCGACGAGAGCACGATGGCGCCTTGATCGCGCGGGTCCTCGATCCGACGCAGGATGTCGCTCAGCGCCGCGATGTGGCCGACGTCAGCGTCCCCGTGGCCTTCGAGGAACGACACGGCGTCCTCGATGTTGGGGATCGCCCGGCGGGCGCGCAGGTTCTCGGCCGCCACCTTCGCTCGGTGCATCGAGATGAACTCCAGCGTGTAGGCTGCCCCGAGGAACGCCGGCGAGCCCTCCTCGGCCATGGCCCAGCTCCAGTGGACATAGGCATTGACGGCGCTCGGAGCCGGCGCGGCGGTGACGCTCGCGACGTCGCCGCCGCAACGCGCGAGGTCGTCGAGCACCCAGCGAACATGCGGGGACTCTTCCTCGGCCTTGCTGTCGAACACCTCGAGCAGCCAGGGGCAACGCCCGCTCCGCCGGAGGCCCTCTGCGGCCCCCGAGAGCAACGGACCCGACCAGCGGAGGTAATGATACGTCGCCGCCAGGAAGCCCACGTAGGCCTCGCGCGAGGCGTCGCCGCGGATCACGCCGCCGATCACCGGATCATGGTCAATCGAGCTCACGAGCGCGAGGGACCCGCGCTCGACCGTGCAGACATAGTCATTCTTCATGGCGCACTCCACCTTCAGCGCCCGCGGTCGCGGGCACAGGCAATGGACAGACACAGATGGAACGCGGCGCCGGGAGCCAGCAAGCCGTTGTCCTCGCGCTGTCTTCACCTGCTACTGAAGCGACCGCGACCCAAGGTTACAGCCATCCCACTATTGCGTCACATTCCGGTGTCGTGACGGAGCGGCGGGGCCGGCGTCACTCGTCGCGCAGCAGCTCCGCCAGGCACGCCAGGAGGGCCGCGCGGCCCTCCACGCCCTGCTTGATGAAGATGTTCGACATATGCCTCTTCACCGTCCCCTCCGTGCAGCCGATCTGGGCGCCGATCAGCTTGTTGTCCCATCCGCGCGCCGCGGCGGAGATCACCTCCTGCTCCCGGGGCGTGAAGCGGTCCTGCCAGGAGCGAGGGATCGGTACAGCATCGGGCACCTCTTGCAGCTTGAGTATCCAGCTCGCCTTGCTCGACGAGCCTGCCAGGGTGACGAACCAGATCTGGAGAGTCGCGTTGATGCCGGGCTTCCTCCATTTTTCGGGCGCGTTGAACGCGAGCGGAGCACTGGCCGCCTGAGCGAGGGCGAGGGCGAGGGCGAGGACGAGCCGGTCCGGGAGGCGATTGGCTCTCCACTCGTCGGGAGTAAACCACTTCTCGATGAGGTGCTCTGCCCTGGCCGAACGCTGGATCTCGGTCGCCGGCGGCGCCACCAGCACGATCGAGGCGTCGCGGTCGTTGAGCACCGCCTCGAGCGCCGCGCCCCAGTCCACCGCGGCGCGGAACATGTGGCAGTTGCGAACGGCGTTGCCCATCGCCGTCGTCACCCGCTGCAGCAACGCGCGCTCGCGCTCGGAGAACGGGCGCCGCTTGTCGCGATAGAGGGAGAGGCCGCTCTGCCAGCGATCGTCGACGTGGAGCATGACCGCCATCACCTGCTCCAGCGGCGCGCCGATCTCGCGGGCGCGGCGGTACATCACGTTGTTCTCGAGGTCGGAGCGGCTGACCATCTCCTCGTCACGGAGCACCACGTTGAGATCTTTCATCACCGCGGTCCGCACGAAATCGTGCGGCGCCATCTCCGGGTAGGCCGCGAAGAAGGAGGATGGCATGTTCGCCACGGTCCACTCGTAATCCTCGGCCCTGCCCGTCGACGAGACGCCGAGCGCGCCGTAGTCGGCGGGCACGAGATCGAGGAGGAACGGGTACGCCTGCTCCAGCACGAGCCGGATATCCAGCGAGCTGCCCAGCGCCTCGAGGAGATTCGAGGTCGCGTTCCGCTCTCGCGAGCTCGGCGTGAAGCTGGACAACATCGATGATCCTTCCTGTGGATTTTTTATCATCAATCCGGCGCCGGCGTCCAGGCATCGCGAGCGGCGGCGATCAGCGGCCGAGCCCCCCTGGACGAGTGCTACGTAGCGCGCCGAGATGAAGGCGCGCTGATACCGGGCCGGCGTGCTCGCCTGACCGGCTCTGGCGGAGTCGCCGAGAGCGTCGCGCGCGATACGGAACATCAGTCCCAGCGGCTGGACAGGTGGAGCTTCCAGAGCTTGATCTTCGGGCTGGGGGATCCCAGCACCTGAAGCGTCCAGCGGCCGTTCACGCTGTCGTCACGCGAGTTACCCACCGAAATGCCCGCGGCGAGGCCGGCTGTCGAACAGGGGAGCGTGCTCGGGCTGCACACGACCGCCAGAGCGCCGTTGGGGTCGGTCAGCCTGAGCGTCAGGTTCGACGGATTGGACAGGTTGAGCTGAGCCGTCACCACGATGTCGACCGGCACGGTCGCGAGGCCGTAGGCGACGACGTTGGAGGTGGTGCCATAGGTCGTGCTGTTCGTGTAGTCGGCGACCATCCACGCCGGCGCGCACGTGCCGTCGGGGCCCATGCTCAGGCCGGTGCACGCGAGCCCCGGTTGACAGGACACCGCCGCGGCGCAGGACAGCCCCTCACCGGACAGGGGCGCTGTGGAGCGGCACCTCCCGTAGATCGTGGAATGGTCGTGCGGGATTCCCGTGCAGGACTCGCCGATCGCGCAGCTCGCCGAGGTCAGGCAGTCTCCGGGCACCCAGGGGGCCTGCACGGCGGAGACCGCTTCGGCGCTCTCCTCTTCGTCCGTGGGGGCTTCGGGGAGAGCACAGCCGGCGGCGACTGCGCCGAGCGCAAGAATTGCGAGGATTCGAATATCTGATGCTTTCATGGGGGCAAGCTAGGACGAACAAGGTCGATCCTGCAACTCCAAATCATCCGGCGCCCTCGTTCACGCTCGCGGAGGGGCTCCGGAGAAGCTCGGAGGGCGATTGAACCGAATACCTGCGCTGATACCGCCGAGTATCCGGGCAGGTCTGGCCGAGTACCTGGGCTGCTCTGGGCCGAGACCAGCTCTGATCTGACCGAATACCAAGTCTGATCTGGCCGAGTACCAGCTCTGGGCTGGCCGAGTACCAGCTCTGATCTCTCGCGGTACTTGGTCTGATCTCCCGCCTCGCAGACCCGCGTCCCCGACGCAGCCGACCCGGGAACGCCAAGCTCGCGAAAGAACACGAGATTACGCCTGGGCGGCTCGCGCCGCCCGGCGTCGTCAGTGAGCTATGAAGGGGGATGCGTGAAAAGGTGGGACGAGGTGAGACGTTTTACGCGGTCGGGGGCGTCTTCCCCGTCTCGACCTTCTTCTTCGCCCGCGCCTCGGCAGCACCGGCCCGCGCGCGCTTCGTCATGTCGCGCAGCGCATCGATCACCGGCGCCAGCGTCGACTTGAACGTCTTGTTCGTCGCCGAGAGCGTCCGCACCATGGCCAGCGCGAGGAGCCCCGGCTCCATCACCTGCGTGGCGGTGTGGAGGACATCGTCGGCGAATATGCAACGGGGAAAGGGCGTGCTTCTGCAAGTCGCGAGGTAATGCCACAGTGAAGGCGTAGGTAAGAGCATGGGCCCGCATGTAAGCGACGAGCAAAGCTCGGGTTCGTTGAAGGGTAGCCGGTCGGCGCTTGGTCTGCTTTCGTGGGCATCGGCGCGATACAACCTGGGACCCAATGCCGCCCTCGGGGCGGACTTTGTACGTAGAGCCCGAGGTTTTAACCAAGGGCTCGGGCGGGCGGGCGGCGTCCAACTCCACACGAAAAGACCGAAACACGAGTCAGAGCAAGGCGCGCTCGCGCAGCCAGCACACCTCGTCCGCGATCGCCTCTCGCAGGTCGACATGGCATTGCGCGCCGAGGTCTCTTTGCGCGCGGGCGGGCGAGCACACCGTTGGTTCCAGGAGCTTCTTCAATTGTTCGCGCGTGAACGGCGGCTTGCGTCCCAGCGCGGTGAACGCCGTCTCCAGCGCCAACAGGGCGGTGCGCACCAGCGGCTCCGGCGCTGAAGGTGGCTTGGGGGCGCCGAGCACGTCGGCGATGGTGTCGGCGAGGCCGCGCATCGTCGGGGCTTCGGCGTCGGCGACGACGAAGAGGCCTGTGGCGTCGGAGCTCACCGCGGCGCGCGCCACCTCGGTGACCGAGGAGATATGGACGATGCTCTTGCGGTTCTTGCCGCCGCCTGGCAGGACGAAGCGTCGGCGCGCGATGGCCCGGATCATCGCCTGAACGTTGCTCTTGTCGCCGCGGCCGAACACCGGGCACAACCGCAACACGGCGGCGGAGGGGCCGCCTTCGCTCGCGGCGGCGAGGACCAGGCGCTCGGCCTCGATCTTGGTGCGTGCATAAGGGCTGTCGCCGACGACAGGCGTGGACTCGTCGATCACCGCGGCGCGCGGCTCTTCGCCGTAGACCTTGATCGTGCTGAGGAAGACCAGCCGCTCCACGCCCGCGGCCTTGCACGCCCGGAGGAGGGCGCGGGTGCCTTCGACGTTGAACGTCGCATACTCGGCCTCGGTGGCGCCGGGGTGGTGGACGACGGAGGCCGCGTGGACGACGGCCGAGACGCCCTCGAAGGCGCGCGTCAGGCCCTCTTCGGACCAGGTTTCAATGGTGCGGTAGGAGAGGCCCTGGGCCGCGCGCCGTCCGCCATGTGAGCGCACCAGGCCGATGCGGGGGTGCTCGGGTGGATACGAGGCGAGGAGGGAAGATCCGACGAAGCCGCTGGCGCCGGTGACCAGCAGAGGCCGCGTTTTCATGCGGGCTGGGCGCTGACCAGGGAGGGGCGCTGATGCGCCTCTTGCTCTTCAACCGCCGGCAGCGACTCCACGGCTTCGCTCGAGGCGAGCTTCGGCGCGCTGGGGCCGCCGGGAGGCAGGGTGCCTGTCATCGTCAGCTTGGCTTCAGGCACCATGTGGGCGATGATGCGGCGAAGGGCCTCTTCGTCGCCGGTGAGGGCGACGGCGCGCAGGGTCCCGAGGTCCTTGTTGACGATGTCCGCCGGGGTGCGCTGGAAGCGGCCGACGACGATCTTCGGGTGAGGCGTGGTGTCGAAGGTCTCCTCGTTGTGCAAGAGCTCTTCAAAGAGCTTCTCGCCGGGGCGCATGCCGGTGAACTCGATGTTGATGTCGACGTCGGGGCGGAGGCCGGAGAGCTCGATCAGGTCGCGGGCGAGGTCGACAATCTTCACCGGCTCGCCCATGTCGAGGACGAAGATTTCGCCGCCCTTGCCGAGCGCGCCGGCCTGGAGGACGAGCTGCGCGGCCTCGGGGATGGTCATGAAGTAACGGCGCATCTCCGGGTGAGTGACTGTCACCGGGCCGCCCCTGGCGATCTGTTCGCGGAAGATCGGCACCACGCTGCCGGCGCTGCCGAGGACGTTGCCAAAGCGGACAGCCACGTAGCGCGTCGGGCTGGTGCCGGCGCGGGCCTGGATGATCATCTCGGCGATGCGCTTGGTGGCGCCCATGATCGACGTCGGGTTCACCGCCTTGTCGGTGGAGACCATGACGAAGGCGCGGGCGCCGAAGTCGTGCGCGGCGTCGGCGACGAGCTGGGTGCCAAAGACGTTGTTCTTCACGGCCTCGGCCGGGTTGAACTCCATCATCGGAACGTGCTTGTGCGCGGCGGCGTGGAAGACGACGGCCGGGCGGAAGGTGCGGAAGACGGCCTCGACGCGGAGGCGATCGGTCATGTCGCCGATGAGGGCGTTGATCTCGGCGTCGGGAAAGAGGGCGCGGAGCTCGCGCTCGACGTGGAAGAGGCCATTCTCGTTGTGGTCGAAGAGGAGCAGGCGGCCCGGTCCAAAGCGAAGGACCTGGCGGGCGAGCTCGCTCCCGATGCTGCCGGCGGCGCCGGTGACGAGGATGGTGCGGCCCTCGAGGAATTCGCCGACCTGCTCGGTGTCGAGCTGCACCGGGGCGCGGCGCAGGAGATCTTCGATGGCGATTTCGCGGAGGGTGGCGAGGGGGAGCTGGCCTTCGATGCGGTCCGCCAGGCTCGGCATCGTCTTGGTTTGGACCCCGAATTTACGGCAAATCTCGACGATCTGGCGGAGTCGGGCGCCGTCGGCCGTGGGGATGGCAAGGACGACGAGCTTGATGTCAAGGTCGGGGATCAGGCGGCTCAACGTCGCTTCGTCGGCGGGGCCGAGGACGCGAATGTCACGCACGAGAGCGCCGGTCTTGCCGAGGTTGTCGTCGAGGAAGCCCTCGATAGCCCACTTGCTGTCGGGGTGGCGCTGCATGTCCCGAAGGAGGCTGTCCCCGGCGTCGCCGGCGCCGACGATCAGCGTGCTGAGCGCGTCGGCGCGGCGCTTCCCGCCGGTGCGGCGCTCGCGGAGGATGCGGATGACGAAGCGACTGCCACCGACGAGGACGATCGAGGCCAGCCACTCACCCAGGTAGGTTGTCCGCGGCATGCGGAGCGAGTTCGTCATCAAGCCGAGGGAAAACACGACGAGGGTCGGGAGCGTGCTGGCCAGGGCGAGGCTCTTGAGCTCGGGCATGCCCGCATAGCGCCAGAGGCCGTGAAACAAGCCGCTCCGGTAGAAGGCGATGAGACGGAGCGTGACCAGGATGCCGAGGACGGGCCAGCGTCGGCTGTTCCAGGGGTGCGGGACGTCGCCGTCGAAGCGGAGCGCCATCGCGAGCTGGAAGGCGAAGGCCCAGAGCAGGAGGTGGTAGCCAATCACCACGACCCGGCGCATCAGCGCGCGGGCGGCGTTGGCTTCTGCGGACATGTGCGGGGAGTATTGCATGGTCAGAGTGCCTCCCCAGCGCAGGGAGCGGGGGCAGGCGGCGGAAGGCGCAGGCAAGAAGCAAGCCTCGAGTCCGAAGGAACGCCCTGATGCATGGGCGGTTGGTTTCGCGCGAGGGTCGAGAGATTCATCCTGCGGCCTCTTCCAGGATGCGGCGCCAGCGGGCGACGGCGATCGGCCGATCGAGCTCGGCCTCGAAGAGCGCCCGCGCCCGCTGCCCGCGCTCGGCGCACCATGGTGGGGACGCCGCTGCGCCCTCGATCGCGCCCGCGAGACCCGCGGCGTCGCCGGGCCGCCCCTGCCAACCGAGGTCGTTCTCGCGGATCACCCGGGCCGCCTCGCACGCCTCTGGTCCTACGAACATCACCGGCCTCGCGGTCGCCAGGGCGCCGTAGAGCTTGCTCGGGACGAGCAGTCCCTCCAGCCCGGCGCGGAGGGAGATCAGGTGAACATCGGCGGCGGCGAGGCTGTGACACAGGCTTTCGTAGGGCTGATAGCCGAGAAACTTCACGTTCGGAAGATCGCGCGCGAGCCGCTCGGCCTCGGCGCGCCGGGTGCCGTCGCCGATGAAGAGGAAGAGCACCCGCGGGCAGCGGGCCGCGAGGAGGCGCGCCGCTTCGACAAATGTGGCGACGTCGTGCCCGACGCCGAGGTTGCCGGAGTACATGACGACGAAGCGATCCTCGAGGGCGTGCTCGCGGCGAAACGGGTTGTTTTCCGGGGCGAGCGGGCGGATCGCGCGGCCGTCGGACCAGTTGGGGATGACCCGGAGCCGATCGGCCGGAGCGCCGTGCGCGGCGAGGCGTGAGCGCATGCCGGCGGAGAGGACGACGACGCGGCTCGAGGCGCGGTAGGTGAGGCGCATCAGCGCGCTGAGGCCGATCGCCGCAGGGCTCGTCGCGGAGATCATGCCGAAGGCGACGGCGATGTCGGGGTACACGTCCTGCGCCCACATCACGAGCGGGACGCGGCGGGCCAGGGCGACGGCGAGGGCGCCGCTGGCGATCATCGGCGGCGCGGTCACGGCGAGCAGGACGTCGGGGCGCGCCTCGGCGGCGGCGCGGGCGACGGCGGTACCCCAGAACGTGAGGTAATCGGTGAGGCGTCCGGCGAGCTGCCCTTTGCCGAAGCTGGTGGCCCACGGGCGCACGACGCGGACGCCGCGGATCGTCTCGGCGGCAGGGAGCTTGTCGCCGCCGAGGTAACGCCCGCGGCTGGCGATCACGGTCACCTCGTCGCCTTGCTCGACGAGGTCTTCACAGAGCTCCGTCAGGAGCTGCGAGGTGGCCGCGTGATCCGGCGCGTAGAACTGGTTGATGGCGAGGATACGCATGGATGAATTTCTCGGCGGTTCAACCCGGGTGGCGCGCTACGGGCGCGGCGTCGCGCCCTTCGCGGCGCCGGAAGGGAAGGCGCGCTTGAGCTTGAGAAATTGCTTCTCGAAGACCTGGAATGAGACCCAGGCGACGCCGAGCGACGCCGCGCCGGCCACGAAATAAAAGAGGAGCTGACCCGGGAGCTCCGAGCCGAGGAGACGGGGGAAATGGAAGCGCGCCTCGCGGTTGGAGGGGCCGTAGATTCGGTCGCGGATCAGGGCGCGGATCGGCAAATGGAAGAGGTAGAGGCCGTAGGAGTACTTGCCGAAGGTGCGCAGGAAGGCCGATCCGAAGGCGCGGTGAAGGCTCGATCCAGGCTCCGCGGTGACCACGAGGATCAGGAGCCCGCCAAAGAGGACCGCCAGGAGCGAGAAGCCAAAGGTGATGAAGATCGAGCCGAAGCCCACGCCGAAATTGTTGGGCGGCTCAAAGATTTCTTCGGCCACCGGGATGGCGATCACCAGCGGCAGGGTCGCGAAGAACGCCGCGCGCGCCGGGCGTCGAAAGCGGGCGAGGCCGCCGGGCTCGCGCGCCCACGCCGCGAGGATCGCGCCGACGGCGAGCCCGTCGAGGCGGCAGGGGGTGAGCACGTAGATCGAGAAGTTGTTGTAGCTGGAGAAGTAGTGGAGCCCGACGCGCGTCGCGAGCGAGGCCACGGCGACGCCAGCCGCGATCCGCGCGAGCGCGCGGCGCGAACAGAGCGACACCAGCGCGGGCCAGAGCAGGTAGAACTGCTCCTCGATCGCCAGCGACCAGGTGACGTCGAGGACGCCGTGGCGGGTCTTGCCAGCGCGGGCGATCGCGAAGTTGGAGACGTAGAGCCAGTAGTAGCGCGCGTCGTCGGCGATCGATCCAAAGCGCTCGGCCTTGTCGGCCGGGAGCGCGCGCGGGAGCACGTAGAGGCTGACGATGAGGACGAGGTAATAGAGCGGAAAGATGCGCAAGACGCGGCGCAAATAGAAGTTGCGGAAGTAGTGCTCGGCCCCCTTGGCGTCGAGGAGGATGCCGGTGATCAAGTAGCCGGAGAGCACGAAGAAGAGGTCGACGCCAAACCACCCGAGGTTCACCCCCACGCCGAGGACGTGGTCGATCGCGGTCCACTGCGGCGTGCACCACAGGTGGATCAACATCACCAGGAGGATCGCCAGGCCGCGGATGCCGTCCAGCGCCGGCACGTGCGCGGGCTCGGTCGGCGTGGCGTCGCGGGGCATGCGGGGGCCGTATCAGCGAGGCCGAGGGAGGACAAGCGCACCGGCCGCGCGATCGAGCGTCATGGCTTGCGCGCGACGAGGAACTGGATGTCGCCGGCCGGCGTCTCTGCGGTGTCGCGCTCGCGCGTCCAGCGATCCTCGGCGATGACGCGGGTGAGCAGGCCACGCGCGGCGACGGCCACGTTCCTCCCGCGCCGGGCGATCCAGCGGGCCACGCTGCGCTCGAAGAACGGCGCGGCGAAGACGACCTCGAACCCCGCGCGCTCCACCGCGAGCGCGAGCCCGTCGGCGCTGAAGACGTGGAGGTGCTCGGGCGGCACGATCCAGTGAGATCGCGCGGCGAAGAGGCGCTCGCACAGGTCGGCGACGAGCGGCGTGTCGATGGCGACCAGACCTCCGGAGCGCACCAGGCGATAGGTCTCGGCGAGGCACGTCTCGGGATCGCTCACGTGCTCGATGCACGACCAGAGCGTCACCACGTCGAAGGCCGCGTCCGGGAACGGGACGCCGCGGTGCTCGTTGAGGTTGGCCGGCTGCGCTATGGCGAAGCCGAGGTCCTTCGGCGCGGTGATGAAGTCGGCGACGTCGACGTGGAAGCCGCGCCCGTGGGCGATCCCGCCGAACATCCCGTTGCTGCCGGCGAGGTCGAGCAGCCTCCCCGAGCCGCCGAGCCGCTCGATCACGTCGAGCCGCGCGCTCCAGCGCTTCGGCATTTCGCGCCGGTAACGCTCTTCGCCCATGCCCGCGGTGTAGGTCTCGTTGTAGGTCGCGTAGTGGGCCGCGAGCGTCTCGGCCGACGGGAGCGGCGAGGTCACCAGCGATCCGCAGGCGTTGCAGCGGTGAATTTGATAGACGCCGTAACGGAGCGTCTCCGCGGGGATGACGATCGAGGCGCCGCAGCCGGGGCAGGACAGCGGGCTCGAGAGGCGCGCGGGGCGGCGCGCGAGGCGGTCGAGGAGGGTCACGGGCGCAGCCTACTCAACTTTCGCGCGCGCAGCGGCCGAGGGAGGAGGGTCACGGAGGGCATCGCTCCCTTGGTTGCACGGCGGGCGCTCTGAATTCTCCGGCGCCTTGACGCAACGAAATTCGGCCCGTAGCCTTCGCCCCCTTCCGCTGCCGCGGTTCGGGTCAAGGTGCCTGTGAGTCAGGTGCGGATCGTCGCCAGAACCAGAACCAGAGCCGGGAGAGATACCCATGCAGCTTCAAGAGACGACCGCAGCACCCCAGGGCCTGGCCGGCCCCGCGGAGACCTTCGCGATCAAGGCCCCCGACGGGAAGACCATCGCCATCCCCCGCGCCGTCGACGATCGCGCCGATCCCTACCTGAAGCTCACCGATCCAGGGGAAATCAAGGCGTATTACGACGCGGAGGGCTACGTCGTCGTGCGCAACCTCATCCCCGGCGCGCTGTGCGACGAGGCCAAGCGCTCCTTCGCGCGCGAGGTCAAGCCCTATCCGGGCTACATTTACCGCCAGGCGACGGCCGTCCCGGAGAAGAACGTCTTCACCGAGCACGGGCACGTAATCAACTCGATCCTCAACATTCAGGACTTGAATCGCCAGAGCTTCCCCGGGTTCACCCACGCCGGGATGCAGATCCTCACTCACGACGCGTTGAAGGCCGCCGTCCGCGTCCTCCTGGGCGAGGAGGGCAAGATCATCCAGACCATGTACTTCGATGGTAACCCGTCGACCTGGGCGCATCAGGATACGTATTACCTCGACTCCAGCCAGCTCGGGCGGATGACCGCGGCGTGGATCGCCGTCGAGGATATCGAGCCCGGCGCGGGGCGCTTCTTCGTCTATCCGAAGAGCCACACCATCGACATGGTGAAGAACGGCGGCGAGTTCGACATCGCCTTCAATCACTCGCGCTACAAGCAGCTCGTCCTCGACACGATCAAATCCCCCGACCTCGAGTGTCGCGCTCCGGCCCTCCGCCGTGGAGACGTGCTCTTCTGGTCCGCGCGCACCATCCACGGCAGCCTGGAGACCCGCGGACAGGCGTCGCGCGCGTCGTTCACCGCGCACTTCATCCCCTCGTCGACAGGGATGCTCCAGTTCCAGAGTCGAGAGAAGCCGCTCCAGCTCCGCACCATCAACGGCGTCCCTGTCCACCACCCCAAGGACCAGAATCTGCTGCGGAACCAGGCGGTGCTCGCGCTCGAGACCACGTTCCCGACCGCCTTCAACCTGGCCAAGCGCACCGCGATCAAGCTC
>Ga0105048_10004596_pt1 | contig 22396 bp, 21 predicted proteins | sample MAT05_FD_78382 | JGI IMG/M metagenome (GOLD analysis project Ga0105048, IMG submission 78382) | Freshwater microbial communities from Lake Fryxell liftoff mats and glacier meltwater in Antarctica - MAT-05 | ecosystem: Environmental > Aquatic > Freshwater > Ice > Liftoff microbial mat | place...
CAGATCACCGACAACGTCCCCTGGTTCACCCCACCCACCACCATCGACCCCACCCGCACACCAAGACGCGGCGGAAAACTCCCCACACCCACACTCCCATGACATAGGGCGGGCAGGGCGGGCAGGAGCAGGCAGGGGCGGGTTTCGACACGGTCGCTCCGCGACCTGCACAACCAACACAAACAGCTGGGGCCCCCACGCACGGCGATTCCACCACCAGCGGAGGCCGCAACCCGACGCACGCGGCCGGACCACCGCATCCATCCCTGCCGTCATTTTCCCCCGCAACACCGGGCGCAACCCGAACGCCCACCCGACCTTCTGCTGCCCTCAGGCGGGTTTCGACACGGTCGCTACGCGACCTGCTCAACCAGCAGAAACCGCTGCGCGACCTGCTCAACCAGCAATAGGGGCGGACGAATCTTGCTCGCTCAATGTGGGCTCCAGAAACTCCAACAGCAGCGCCGCCACGGTCTCCGGCCGCTCAAGCGCCGGAAGGTGGGCGACGCCCGCGATGGTGACGTGCCGCGCCCCGGGAATCCGCGCCGCAAGCTCCTGGAGTTGCGCCGTCGGGGTCGGAAGATCGAACTCACCCGAAACGCACAGGGTTCTCGAACGAATGCCGTGAACCGCGCCGGTCACATCAAATCTGGAAAGCGCGTCGCAGCAGAGCGCGTATGACTCATCGTCGACCTCTCCCAGGGTCGCCAGGGTCGCCGCGGCAGCCGCGGGAGATCGCTCGAGGAAACCTGGCGCGAACCACCGCTCGGCGCTTCCCGCGATGACATCGTCGGTGCCGTTCGCACGAATGTGGGCAGCCCGCTCCCGCCAACCCTCCGCCGCCCCGATCTTCGCCCCGGAGCAGAGAACCGCGAGGTTCAGCAGCCGGTCGGGGTGCCGCAACGCGAGTTCAAGGCCGACCGCGCCGGCGATGGAGATCCCCGCGTAGTGGAAAGGACCTCCACCCTCGGAGTCAACGAAGGCGATCACGCCATCGGCTATATCCGCGATGCTGAAGGGTTCGCCCGGTGCCGGCGTCAGCGCGTGCCCGGGCAAATCGAACCGGAGCACCCGGTAGTGGTCCGCGAGAGTGGGAACGACCCCATCCCAAAGCGCGCCGGTCGTGCCGAGCGACGATCCGAGAACAATCGTCTGCGGGTCACTAACCTTGCCCGTGGCCTCGTGGACCGTTCCGCGGATAATGGGCACACTCATGCGGCTGTGGTCCCTTCGTCGTCGATCAATCGCCCGTCATCGCGCATTGGGCGGACATTAGGCACTCGGTGTGGCAGTCAAATCGAGAACCTTTTCACCGGGCAGTCGACTGTCGCGGCGGGCAGGGAACGCTCGCTCGCTCCTCCCAAGATCGTATCGCGTGCCACCCGTGCGGCACCCGCGCGTGCGTTCCGGCGACGCCGATCGTGGCACACCCGGCCGCGCTCCCGGAGGCGAGCCCGGCCGGCGCGTCCTCGATCACGAGGCAGCGGGCGGGGTCGAAGCCGAGTCCCGCGGCTCCCGCGAGGAACGGATGCGGGTGGGGCTTGCCGAACTCGACGTCGTCGATCGTAACGACGAGGTCGGGCGCGACCATTCCAGCCGCCCCGATCCGCGCCGCCGCGAGCGCCCGCGTGCACGAGGTCACGATCGCCTTGCGGTGGGCGTCAATCGCGACGAGGGTGGCTTCGGCTCCCGGCAACACCGTGATGCCGTCGATGTCGTCGGTTTCAATCTGCTGGATCCGGGCGTACGCCTCAGCGAACTGCTGCTCGCTCACGAGGGAGGAAACGAGATCGCGCGCTGGCTGTCCGCGACCGCCGTCCCTGAACGACTGCTCGACCCCGTATTCGCCGGCCTACTGGAGCCACGAGCGCTCCACCGCGGGGGTCGAGTCGATGAGGGTGCCGTCCATGTCGAAGAGGACAGCGTCGAAGGCAGCACCGAGGATGGTGTGGGCGGGGAGGTAAGTCACCCCTCCAGTGGGCCAGCCGCGCGCGGCCCGGCTGGATAGGCTGCAACCGACCACCGACCGCGCGCCACCCGGAGCCAACGTGACCCACTCTCACCCCCTGCACGTCGATGTCGAAGCGCAGTGCCTATGCTGCCGGTCGGTGCAGCCCTTCCGGTTCGCCTCGCCGACCGACCAGGTCGTCTGCCCGTTCTGCGCCAAGCACCTCGGCTCTGACAAGGCGGACCGACGCGACCGAGACCACGTCGAGCTGTGGCTCGACCTCTACACCGAGCTGCAGGATGCCCACACGCACGCAATCTCGTCGGCGCAGGTTGCTTCCACCCAAGCTGAGGCGACGATCGCGGGGCTGCGCGCTGCAGTCGCTCAGCTGACGGAGGCGATCGCCACCGGGTTCGAGAGCGCCCCCGCCGGCATCCGCGACGCGCTCGGCAGCGAGATTCTCACGCGGTCCGAACGACGCACCGAGCTGCTGTACCGCCGGACCGACCGCCTGTTGGCCACGATCTGGCGTATCGATGCCATTCACCACGATGCGGACAGCGCTGGGCAGTGCTCGTGCGGCGCCGCCGTCGCGAACTGCCCGGAGGGCCGCGCGATCGACGGCGAGCGCCGCGAGCTGCGCACCTGGGAAGCCAAGAACCTCCAGTTGCTGCGCGAGGGGGCCAGACACGCTCTGCCCCCCGAGCATCCAGCGGCAGCGGGCAGGCACTCGTCATGACAAAGCAGGCCGGGCCCGAGCCGACCTCCCGAGGCTGGTTTCGGCCGACACTCAGTACCTGGCTGGTCGGTGTTCCCGTCGTCGTGCTGATGATCGCGGGGCTCGCGACCGAGGGACTACCGCTGCTACTGAGTCTGGCGGGGGTCACCGGCATCATCACGAGCCTGTACGTGCTCGTCAGCGGTCGCCGCTCGTGGGCGTCGATCCCGAGCCGCCGCATCGCCGGATTCGTGCTCCTCGCGAGCCTCACGTTGGCGATTGCGGGTGGCGCGACTCGCGCGGCACCGGAGCCCTCGACGCCGACCGCAGCTGTCGCGCCAATCTCCGCGGGGTCGCTCGCCAGGTAGCATCCGTGCCACGGCACCAACGCGAGAACTCGAGGGACTGCCTCCACCCCGGCACAACTGCTATTTCAGCCGCCGACGTGGATCCCTGGGCGCCGGGAAGGATCCATCTCGGCCTCTCGAAGGATCTCCCTCACGAGCGGTGCGGTATCGCCGCGTCCCAACAGCAGGTAGCGGAACATGTAGGCGATCGGGTGCCCCTCTGCCCACTCGAAATGGCACTGCGGACGTACGCCCGTTGCGTCTCTCAGTGCGAGAAGGATCGCGGCGATCGCGTTCGGCACGGCGGAGCTCTGAACCCGGAGGATGTTGTAGCCGTAGTTGGTGTGGCCCCGCACGTTGAGTGTCTGGCTGAACGACGACGGGTCGACGACATCGACCTCGAGGAACAGGATCGTCGCGCCGGCGGGCACGGGGTTCATCGACCTCTGCGTGGTGTCTTTCTCGACATATTCGGCCTGATCCGCCTTGTTCCGGCGGTTGGCGATGATGTTGAGCTCACCGTCCTTCGCCAGCACCTCAGCGATAATCCGGCGGGCACCGGCATCGAACGTGACCGTGTCGACTCGGAGCTCCGTGGCGCGATAGACGCGCGATATGACCGATACCGTAACTATCCCGCCAATGAAGAACCCGGAAATCGCAATCCCATCCGGCTTCTCGATGATGTTGTCGATCAGCGCATAGGCAAGCACGAGACTCAGGAGGCCGAAGCCGATTCGGCCCGCGCGCTGCCTCTTGCGAATGGCCGAGATCGTCACGGCGACCGACCCGGACACCATCATCGCGAGCACGCCGGTTGCATAGGCGCCCGCCTGGGCGTTCACATCCGCCCCGAAGGCGATCGTGATGAGCACGCTCAAGCCGGTATAGACGAGCACGACCGGGCGGACCGCCTTGCTCCACTCCGGAGCCATCCCGTAAGAGGGGAGGTACCGGGGCACGATATTGATGAGCCCGGCCATCGCGGATGCGCCGGCGAACCAGAGGATGAGCACACTGCTGATGTCGTAGACCGTGCCGAATGTCTCGCCGAGATACTCGTGAGCGAGGTAGGCCAGCGCGCGGCCGTTAGCCTCACCGCCCTCCTCAAACTCCTCGGCGGGGATGAGGACGGTTGTGACGAGCGTTGTCGCGATCAGGTAGACGCTCATGATGAGCGCCGCCGTGGTCAGCAACTTTCGCGTGTTGCGCACCCTCGACGCGAGCACCTGATACTCGGTGAAGCCCTCCGACTTGACGAGCGGCATCATGCTGACTCCCGTCTCAAAGCCGGAGAGGCCGAGCACGAGCAGCGGGAATGCGATCACGGCGGTCCGCGCGACGTCACTGACGCTCCCGCTCGCAGCGACCCTGCTCAGCCAGTCGTCGAATGTGCTCGGGTCGGCGATGATTGCGCTGGCCGCGACGGCCACCACGACGGCGTTGAGGGCGAGGAACACGACAACCAGGGGTATTGCCACGTTCACGGCCTCATTGAATCCCAGCAGGAAAACCCCGCCGAGGATGAGCAGCAGCACGATCGTCACTGTGACGGCCTGCCCCTCGAGGAACTGGGGGGCGCGCGGGTTCTCGATGATGTGGACCGTCGCGTCGGCGCTCGAGAGCGTGATGGTGATGATCCACGACGTCGCGACGAATCCGAGCAGCACGAGTACGAAGATTTTGCCGCGCCAGAACGGCAGGAGCTTCTCGAGCATCGCCACCGAACCTTGGCCGTGCGGGCTCTCCTTGGCGATCCGGCGGTACATCGGCAGCATGCCACCCAGCGTCAGAATGACGATAAGGAGCGTCGCGATGGGGGAGAGCGCTCCGGCAGCAAGCACGGCGATCGCCGGCAGGTAGGAGAGCGTGGAGAAGTAGTCCACGCCAGTGAGCGCGGTGACCTTCCACCAGGCGTGGGTCTCGCCCTTCCCGCCGGTCGACTCGGGGCCGACCGGGGCCACGCGATTCGCCAGCATCCATCGAGAAAGCCGGGTTCCTGCCGCGCCGTCGGTCGTGCCGAGAGCGATACTCGCGGGGACTTTCCTACCTGCCACTGACTCGGTCACGAGCGATGACACTACTCCCTAATCGGGAGGGTGCCGCGTGCTACTTGTCGACCAGTGTTCGCCAGGTGGCTCCGAAGTCGTTGCTGACGCTGAGACCCCGATCGTCAGCGACGACGAGCACCGGTGTCGGCGACGCGGCGAAGGTCATCGCCTCGACCTCGCCCGACGTCGATCCGCTCTGCCGCCACGTGCCTGCCGCCTGCACCCAGACGTCTCCGGTCAGATCGATGCCGACGAGCCCAGCATCGGCACCGGGAACCGACTCGACCAGATAGACCGGCGGCGCGCCCTCGACGAAAGCAAACGTGGCACCGCGATCGCCGCTGACCATGAGGCCGTCCTCGGTGGTCGCGTAAACGATGTCTGCGGAATCGGCATCCACCGTCAGATCCCGGGCGATCAGGGGCGCTCCGAGACTCCAGGTCGTGCCGGAATCGCCGCTCGCCATGACGACGCCGTCCGCCGCGCGGTAGCCATAGACGTTCAACTCGCCATCCGGCGCGGGAGCGACGGCGACGTCGTGAAAATCGACCTCTCCACTCAGCGAGACATCCTGCCAGGTCAGAGCGGTGTCGGTGCTGGTGATCAGGCCGAGATTCGCCGGCGACGTGTCGAGGTCGCGAGGATCGGGGTGCCCCGAGGCGAACATCTGCCCCTCGAACATGGTGAAGCCCATCGCGTCGATGGCCCGGCCCGCGACGGGTCCCTCGAGCTGTCCCCACTCGAGCGCCTCGCCGGAGCCCGAGACCGGTACCTCATAGACGCCGCCGTGAGCGGCAAGATAGATCGCGCCGGTGAGGGAGTGCACGCCGAGGCCGTGAACGTGTCCAATGCCGGGTATCGAATCGGTGGGTGCGGGGGTGCTCTCGGCGTCGGACGCGCAGCCCGCGACCGCGGTTGCCAGGGCAGCCGCCAGCGCCAGGGCGGAGCCCGTGCGCCGCGCGGAGCGGGAGTCGGGTGCAGCGAGCATGAAGGTCCTTGTCGGTGCCTAGTCGGATGACAGCGTCTTAAGGGTAACCACAAACCCGACCACCCCTACGGTGTGACGATGACCGTGCCGAGCGCGACCCTTGCCGACCTGGGCGAGCGCCTGCGGCACTCCGTCGAGCGTGAAGGTTCGGTCGATGTGGATGCGAAGGTCGCCGGCGCACCCCCAGCCGGCGCCCGGTGCGCCGGCCGACGACGGCAGTCCAGACGCCGACCCAGATGCCGAGCAGGGTCGGGTCGGGGCGGTTGAGTCCCCGCTGGGTGGGGCCGCGGCATTACCGGTCATTGCCATGGCGACGGCCTGCAGGGTGTGGTCCAGGCGCAGCACCCCGTTCCCCGTCCCGGCGGAGAGGAACGCCGGGTGCAGGGCGAGGGCCACGGCCAGGACCAGCCCGCGCAGCGACCAGGGCAGCTGGCTCTGCTGGGGACGGTTCTGCTGGGGCGTGCGGGGGGGGTGACCGCGGCACGGGCGGTGCCGGTGAAGCCATCGGCGACCATGTGGGCGTCGGCGAGGGTGCCTTTTCGTTCAACGAACACGCCGACGGCGACCTCGACTACCAAATCACCAGAACCCGTCTCGCTCCGTGAGAAAGATGCTGGCGGAGCGAACGCGCGGATCGGAGGATGTTCATGCCACTCTCGTGACACGCCAGACCTCGACGAGGAGGAAATGTGAAGGCTCTCCGCTTGCACCAGTACGGGCAGGATCCGAAACTCGACGAGGTGGCGGAACCGTCGCTCGTCGGGCCATGGGACGTGATCGTCGACGTAGGCGCCGCCGGGCTCTGCCGCACCGATCTGCACATCATCGAGGGTCAGTGGGATCCGATCCAGCATCCGAGCCTCCCCTACATCCTCGGCCACGAAAACGCCGGCTGGGTCAGAACGGTCGGGAGCGCCGTGCACAACGTCGCGCCGGGCGACACGGTGATCATGCATCCGCTCACCAGCTGCGGTCTCTGCGCCGCCTGCCGCGTCGGCCAGGACTCGCACTGCGAGAACGCGACATTCCCCGGCATCAATGCGAACGGCGGGATGGCGCAGCAGCTGCTGACGAACGCCCGAGCCGTCGTGAAGCTCGACAGCGCGCTCGAGCCGCAGGCCATCGCCGCGCTCGCCGACGCGGGACTCACCGCATATCACGCCGTGCGCAAGGCCGCGGACACGCTGTTCCCCGGCACGCACGCCGTCGTCATCGGGGCAGGTGGGCTCGGCCACATCGGCATCCAGTCGCTCGCGGCCATCACGAGCGCGGAGATCACCGTCGTCGACCGCAGCGAGAAGGCCGTCGAGCTGGCCGCCACGCTCGGCGCGCACCACACTGTTCTCGCCACCGATGACGATGCGGTCGAGAAGGCCGTACTGGACATCACGGGTGGCGGAGCGCACGTGGTCTTCGACTTCGTCGGGGAACACGGTGCCGAGCTGCTCGCCACACGACTGCTGCGCAATCGCGGCTCGCACTACGTCATCGGCTATGGCGGAGCCGTGCACATCCCCACCATCGACATCATCTCGCGCGAGATTAACGTGATCGGCAACCTCGTCGGCACATACAACGACCTCGTCGAACTGATGACGCTCACCGCGCAGGGACGCGTCACGCTCCACACCGTGGTGTACCCGCTCGACGCGGCGCTCGACGCGATCGCCGATCTCAACGCCGGGCGCCTGATCGGCCGCGGCGTCCTCGTTCCCTGACCCACCCAGCACAACATCCCTCACGCAAAGGAGCCGACCGATGGCAGTCCCCGCCAAATACCCCCACCTGAACGAGACGCAGCTCACGGAGGAGGCGAGAAGTGTGCTCATCCGCGTCATCCGTGTCGCATTTCCTCATCCGAGATTTCCCGATGCACCGTACGAGCGCACCGCCGACACCATCCTCGACGAGGCAGAAGCCTCAACCTGGCTCCGCGTCGCCCTCACCCAGGGCCTGCTCACACTGAGCCACCTTGCGGGTGGCGACTTCCGTGAGCTCAGCGATGACGACGCCACAAAGGTGCTCCGCCGCATCGAGACGACGCAGTTCTTCGCTTTCATCCGGCGCACCACCGTTCTCAACCTGTACGACAACGAGGACGTCTGGGTGGTCTTGGGATACGAGGGACCCAGTTTCGACAAGGGCGGATACATCGACCGCGGCTTCGACGATCTCGACTGGCTCCCCGGCGCCCGCATCGAGTCATACGGCGGCCCGAAGCTCGTCGAGATCGCGACGGGTGTCCCCTTGTCGAACGTCAGGTCGGCGGATGTCACCGCGCGCGACACCAGCAACCAGCCCGGCCAGAGCCCCGCCGTGATGCAGGAGGTGAAGAAGTGACCACCATCGACAACAACGAGGAAGCGATCGTCATTATCGGATCCGGCGCCGGCGGCGGAACCCTCGCGTACGAGCTCACCAAACGCGGCTTACCCGTCGTCGTTTTCGAGGCGGGACCGTACCTCCAGAACGAGGACTACAACAACGACGAATGGGAAGCGTTCAACCAAATGGCGTGGCTCGATCCGCGTACGACATCCGGGAGCTACCGCATCGCCCGCGACTTCCCGAACCTGCCCGCTTGGATCGTCAAGGCGGTCGGCGGAACGACGAGCCACTGGGCGGGTGCGACTCCGAGATTCAAGGCGCACGAATTCGCCACGAGAAGCACCTACGGCCGGATCGAGGGAGCCAACCTGCTCGACTGGCCCCTCACTCTCGCCGAACTCGAGCCCTACTACGACAAGGCCGAGATCGCGATGGGGACCACCCACGTGCACGGCCGCAAACCGCTGCCGGCAAACAACAACTACACGGTGCTCGCCAACGGTGCGGAACGCGTCGGATACAAGCATTACTCGACCGGTCCGTATGCGACCAATGCAGAGGAGTACGACGGGCGCCCCGCATCCATCCAGGACGGGTTCAACTTCCAGGGCGACAAGAGCAAGGCGAAGTGGTCGACGCTCGTGCGGGAGATCCCGCGCGCCGAGGCGACCGGCCTGCTCGACCTGCGTCCGAATAGCCACGTGGTGCAGATCACGCATGATGCTTCGGGGCGAGCGGATGCCGTGCTCTACCTCGATGCGGACGGCAACCTGCACCGCCAGGGCGCCAAACTCGTCGCCGTGGCGGCCAACTCGATCGAGACACCCCGCCTGCTTTTGCTCTCGGAGAGCCCCATGTTCCCCGACGGCCTCGCGAACTCATCCGGACAGGTGGGGCGTAACTACATGCGCCACACCACCGGGTCTGTCTACGCCCGCTTCGACGAGCCGGTTCACATGCATCGGGGCGAGACCATGGCCGGGGTGATCGCCGACGAGTCGCGCCACGACCCCGATCGCGGATTCGCCGGCGGGTACTATTTCGAGACCCTGTCGCTCGGCCCGGCGTTCCTCGCGAGCTTCGCCGACCCGGGCGCGTGGGGGCGTGCGTTCACCGAGATCCTCGACGCCTACGCGAACACCGCGGGCCTGTGGATCGTCGGCGAGGATATGCCGCAGGAGTCGAACCGGATCACCCTCAATACGAGCGTGACCGACACGAACGGGCTGCCCGTGCCGAACGTGAACTTCGACGACCACCCGAACGACACTGCGATGCGCAACCACGGATACGCCCAGGCCGAACTCCTGTACGAGGCAGTCGGCTCGATCGGCTCGCACCGCACTCCCCCGTATCCTGCGACACACAACATGGGCACCTCGCGCATGAGCCTGGAGCCGGAGAACGGTGTCGTCGATAAATGGGGCCGCGCGCACGACGTGCGCAACCTCTTCGTGAGCGACGGATCCGTCTTCACGACGGGAGCGGCGGCGAACCCGACGCTCACGATCGTCGCCCTCGCAATCCGCCAGGCCGAGTACATCGCCAACGAACTACAGAACGGCGGCATCTGATCTTCGTCCGATTATCCCCGACAGACAACTGATAGGAGCACACTTTGAGTGAGACACCGTACGACCAGATCGCGAAGGTACCGAGCTTCGCCGTCACCAGCACCGACGTGGTCGACGGGGAGGAGATCCCCACACCCCACGTGAGCGGCATCTTCGGCGCGGGCGGTGAAGACATCAGCCCGCAGCTCAGCTGGTCCGGATTCCCGCTGGAGACCAAGAGCTTCGCTGTCACGGTCTACGATCCCTCGGCGCCCACCGCCAGCGGGTTCTGGCACTGGGCCGTCACGGACATCCCCGTCACGACGACGACGCTCGACACCGGTGCCGGCTCGGCGTCCGGCGACGATCTCCCGGTCGGGGCGATCCAGCTGCCCAACGACGCGAGCCTGTCGCACTACCTCGGTGCGGCACCTCCCGCCGGTGACGGCAAGCACCGCTACTACATCGGCATTCACGCCCTGGACGTCGATTCCCTGGGGCTCGACTCCTCGGCGACACCGGCGTTCCTCGGCTTCAACATGTCGGGACACACCATCGGGCGCGCCGTGATCACGCCGTGGTTCGAGGTGAAGTAGCGCTCCACCACGACGCCGGAGATCGCTCTCCGGCAGACGGATCGGCGAGGGGCGTGGCGCCCGAAGGGGTGCCGGGCTCCTCGCCCGTCATCTCGCGGCGCCGGGCCTGCGCAGCTGGCCTGACCTGTAGTACTTGCTGACCTGGTTCGAAGTGTCACGGAGCAGTCGTTCAAGTTCACGTTCCCGGCTACCCGAGATCTCCCCGCTCGGCGCACTGATCGCCACCGAACCGACGAGCATTCCCGCGCCGTTGCGCACTCCAATGGCCGCGCAGGTCATGCCGGGAATGAATTCCGCGTGTTCCCACGCTATTCCCCGGTTGGCGACATGCGCCAGATGGGTGTCGAGGGCGGCTTTCGAGGTGATCGTCGTGTTCGTGAGCCGCGCCATCCCGTGCACGTCGAGGTACTGTGACCTCTGGTCCTCGCTCATGCCGGCGAGCAGGATCTTGCCGAAAGCCGTCGCATGGGCGGCCTCGTGGAATCCGAAGCTGAGCGGGGTGAGCCGCGGATGACGCGGAGAATCGACGACGTAGGCGACGACGACATCCGCCCCGCGGTACACCGCGAAGTAGCCGGCAGTGTGGGCGGTGTCGTGGAGGCGGCCGATCTCCGACTGCAGAGGGGCGGGTACACCGATCTGCCGGTGCAGCGACAGCCCCAGCCGGTCGAGCTTGTACCCGAGTTCGAATCGGTGCTCCGCCTTGAGGTGCACGAGGTAGCCGCTCTGTACGAGAGCCTGAAGCAGCCGGTAGACCGTAGGCATCGGGTATCCCAGTGTCTGCGAGACCTCGCGCGCCGTCGCTCCCCCTCGTTCGGCAACGATCTCAAGGATTGAGAGAGTTTTCTCGACGGTGACGACACCCGGGTTGCGGACGAGCGTGGGATCAGCTGCACCGGAGGGCCCTGATTCTGGGGACGAAACTTCATAGATTCGCATGGCTTCATTCTGCGGGCGCTCGTGCGCTACGACAACGGGACGCCACAAGATCTCTCGCATCATGAGATCGGGCGTTGTCGCGCATAGGCTGGCGGAGTAGCTTTCGATTGCAGCCGATGGGCCGCACCGACAACGTCGTCACCGACAGGAGAAGCTATGTCCCAGAACAACCCCATCCGTTCCGTCATCAGCCCTGGCCGCTACGTGCAGGGCGCTGGCGCCATCACCCGCCTCGGCGAGTTCCTCGCCCCCATCGGCAGCAGCCCGCTCATCGTCAGCGACGATGTCGTGTGGGGGTTCGTCGGCCACGATGTCGAGTCCACACTCTCCGCGGCCGGGCTTCCGGTACGGCGCGAGGCTTTCGGCGGCATCCCTTCGGCTCGCGAGATTGATCGGCTCGTGGGCGTGATCCGAGACACGAAGGCCGATGTCGTGGTCGCCGTCGGCGGCGGAAGTACGATCGACGCGGTCAAGGCATCGGGCTTCCTCGCGGGCATCCGCTGGGTCACGGTCCCCACCGTCGCCTCGACCGACGCGCCAACCTCGGCCCTAGCCGTGGTCTACACAGAAGACGGCGCGTTCGAGGAGTACCGCTTCTTCCCCCGTAATCCCGACCTCGTGCTGGTTGACTCTCAGATAGTCGCCAATGCGCCCGTCGCGTTTCTCGCAGCCGGTGTCGGCGACGCCCTCGCGACCTGGCTCGAGGCGCGGGCGACCTCCCGCTCGAATTCGCTCACGATGGCCGGCGGCCTCCCCACCCTGACCGGAACCGCGCTAGCCCAGCTCAGCTGGGAGGTGCTCTGGGATAACGCGCTTCCGGCACTCGATGCCGTTCGTGACCATGTCGTGACCCCCGCAGTCGAGAAGGTGATCGAGGCGAACACGCTCCTGTCGGGGCTCGGTTTCGAGTCAGGTGGTCTCGCGGCAGCGCATGCCGTCCACAACGGACTCACGGTCGCCCCGCAGACGCACGGCCTCGCACACGGGCAGAAGGTCAACATCGGCTCGCTGACGCAGCTCATCCTCGAAGGTGCGCCTACGTCGGACATCGCGGACTTCATCGAGTTCACGACCCGGGTCGGGCTTCCCACGACCCTGACGGAGATCGGACTCTCCGCCGACGACGATTCCGAGCTCCGCCAGATCGCCTCAGCAGCGACCGTGCCGAGCGAGACGATTCACAGCATGCCGTTCGAGGTCAGGCCTGCGGACGTCGCGTCTGCCCTGAAGTCGCTCGAGCGGTTTGCGCGGCGCGTGCGTGAGGAGGCCGGGTTGGCGGCTCCTGAGTTGTATCGCGCCCATCGCTGACTCAGGCACACTGCCTCCTCTCGAGCTGGCCAGGCGCCGGCGCCTCAACGTCGCCCGATTGAGCAGACTGGTGCGCTCCGGAGGACGGAGCGACGGAATGACTCGCATGCAGGAGCCGGCCCTGGGCTGGCTCGACCGCGACGGGTGGTCGACGGCCGCGGAGCGCTGTTGGACCGCAGTTGCCTGGTCAGTGAACGCGTTTATGTTGTTTGACGGGCCCGGAGGGGCGTAGCCAATTGGCGGGTACGGCACGACCCCGACGACCGCATACCGCTGCTGAAAAGCGGCCAGACAGCGCTGAAATTCACAGGTCGGCTGGCCCGGGGCATGGCACAAGACCGACCCGACATTAGACCCGGTGAAGGGCCCCGTGACTGCGGCGCATAAACAGTGGTCCACCGATCTGCCTGGGTGAGCGGGGTCGATCGATTTTGATGTGAGCGTCGGGGTTGTGGCAGCACAGGGGGCCGGGTGACGATGCGCGCGGCCACGTTAGCGGGGAAACGGAGAAAGTTCCCTTGACGCTGGGTTACGCACTGTGAGTGGTCGCACGTGCGGCGCTCGCTGAGCGCAGCGCCGCGACACGGTGAAAGTATTCATCGGCAGCAACATCGGCAGGATAAAAGAGCTCGATGCGCAATTCTTCGAGCGTCACGTCACGAGGTGATCCAAATTGCGCGACGACAGAGACCATTCGAACGGTCTCATCACCGAGTCTGAAGATTGGGCACAGAACCCGCTCAGAAGATCCGGCGCCACTCTGTCGCGCACCTCTGGCCTGCGTGACTGCGAGCACGACGAGAGACGCCAGAACCTCGTCAGAAGGAAATCGTGCCGCGTCGGCCTGGAGGCGCTCGACAGCCGGCCAGGCGAGGTCGTCCCAGTTCGTGATGAGGTTTCGCCAGGCGCCGGCAAAGGTGAGTCTCACGAGGTTACGCTCGCCGTCAGAGGGCAAGAGCGCGCTTGCCGCCGGATTGGCCCGAACAATGTTCCAGTGACCGTCGACGACATATGCCGGATACGGACCGTGGCTGGCCAGCAGCCGATCAATCACCGACTGAAATACCGCCAACTCGGCCGAGTCGAGCACTTCGTTGGGATACGCCGGTGCCAGGCCCGCCGCGACATGCAGTCTGTTTCGCTCACGCAGGGGTAGCCGTAGCGCCTCCGAAATGCGCTCCACCATCTCTCGGCTGGGCCGCGACCGGCCCGTCTCGAGGAACGACACATGCCTCGATGACGTTCCCGCTGCGCTCGAAAGAGCAAGCTGACTGAGCCCGCGCGTGGTGCGGGCAAGACGCAGTACTGCTCCAAACGGAGTCACAGATCGGGTCGGCTGGCTCACGAGTTCATTGTGGCGCACGATGCTCACACGACCCATTCCCTCTGAGGGAATCGTTCCCTGCATCAGACAACGATTTGCTGAAGGTCACCTTTTTCATTGGAGACCGGAGCAGAATGCGAATCACAACCAGCATCCCGATTGACGCCCAGGCTGACAAGGTGTGGCACATTGTCGGCCCGGGGTTCGGCCAGGTCAGTGAGTGGGCAACGGTCGTCGCCGAGTCGACGCTTGTCGGTGAGGGGGAACACCACGAAGCACCGTTCACGGGCAGGGCCTGCACCATCGCACAGACCGGGTTCGACCACCTCACCGAGGAGATCCTCTCCTATGAACCGTCGTCGTTCCAGTTGTCATATCGCGCGTCCAGCGGAATGCCCTCCATTGTTGACAAGGCGATCAACACCTGGTCGGTAACAGACGATGGGCGCCACGGCTCGGTCTTCACGATGGATGCAGAAGTCGACGTTTCCAGACGGGCGCGCTTTCTCCGTCCTGTTGTCGGCATCTATTTGAGAACGTTCGCGCGACGCACCAGTAAAGACCTCAAGATTTATGCCGAGACCGGCGAGGTGAGCTCCGCGAAGCGCCTGCGGCAATCTCGTCGCCCGCCGACGGCGCTTGACCGACTGGTGACTGCCAACTCGGCATTCTCTGCGCTCTGCGGGATAGCCCTGTCCGCGCTCTCCAACTACTGGTCGGGGCAGTTTGGCGGCGCGAGCGCCGAACTCTTCACATATCTGGGAGTCGGACTGCTGACCTTCTCTGCCGCCATCGCAGGAATCGCGGGCCGCGGAACATCACCGTCAGCCGGAAAGGCGATCGCGGCGCTGGACTCCGCGTGGGTTGCCGGGACGCTCGCGCTGCTGCTCCTCGCCGGTGCTCAGTTCACTGTTGTCGGCCTGATCGCAGCAGTCGGAGCTGCAGCGGCAGTTGGGGTGTTCGCCTGGACTCAGTACCGAGCGGCCCGGGGGCTCTCCGACAGCGTTGGCGCGGCCCCGCGGCGAATAATGATCTCCTGAAGGCCAAGCTCTCCGATAGACGCCGAAGGTGCAGAAGACCGACGGGGGTATTTTTACCCTGTTGGTCTGCGCCAGCCACAAACTGAGGCCAAGGAATTGTCTCAGTCCTCTGCAGTTCCTTCCGGCCCAGTCACGGGCTGCTCCCCAGGCGGCGGTGGATTCTTCAGTTCTCTAGGCCGGGTTGTCTCGATACCAGGCGACTGTCGTCGCAAGCGCGTCTTGCCACTTCGTTGCGGTCACGCCGAGCAGATTGGTGGTCTCCGTGGCGTCGACCACGAAGGGTCGATTGAATTGGTAAGCGGAGTCGTTTGCCGCCCGAATTCCTGGCGAAAAGATCCCCAATGTCCGGAGAAGGACCGACCCGTACGAGGCGACTTTCGCGGCCTTACCCGTCACGGCATTGATTCGAGCGGTGATTTCTGTTCGTGTGAGTGGCTCGTCGGTTGGAACCAGCCAGGGGCGGCCCCATTCGCCTTCGTAGTCTGAGGCTGCGATCAGTGTGCTTGCGAAGTCGTCGAGGAAGGTCCAGCTGTGCTTCTCCGTAGCACTGCCGAAGATACTCACCTTCTTCCCAGCCATCACAGGTCTAAAGAAGTCTCCTCCAAGTTGTGCCGTTTTCCCGGCGCTTGGGCCGAAGTAGTCACTGGCGCGCACTTCGACGGCCTGAATATCACCGCGTCGGTGTGCGGCGAGCGCAAGCTCCCAGCCCTCTTTCCTCACGCGGCCCTTGGTCTCCTTCGTCAGAAGCGGGCTATGTTCTGTCATTGCCATCGCAGAGTCCTCACCGTATGCGTAGAGGTTGCCTACGATCACCAATTTCGCTCCGCTTTGATGGGCTGCGTCAATTGCCGACTGAAACATCGGAGGCCACAGCTCTGGCCAGCGGTGGTATTCGATCGGGCTGGTCGCCAGAAAGATCGTTTCACAGCCCTGGGCAGCCGCAGCTAACGAGGCCGTGTTTGTTGCGTCCACCAGTACGGTTTGGGCGCCGCCGACTGACATCCCAGAGCGGCTGGCGATCAACACGTTATCTCCGCGAGAGATGAGACGAGCTGCGAGGGTCTTGCCGACGGGTCCGGCACCAGCGACGAGGTAGTTGGTCATTGTGTTGTGTCCTTTTCTAATCTGTTGCTCAAGGTGGTGAGTGCTCGCTCGCGCACGGCGAGGAAGAGGGGGAACGCGAATGCGAACGCAGCGATCGGGATGAGGGCCACGTAGGCCCAGAGGAAGCGCATCCGTAGCCGACGACCTTCCACGATCATGAAGATCGATGCTGCGATGGCGGCGATCAGAATGTCGAGGCTGAGTGATGCGACGGCTGGTCCGCTCGACACCCAGTCGCCGACAAAGTTCCGGTTTTCGGCGATCGAAATCAGGTTCCAGGTCCACGTACCCACCAACCCAACTGCACTCAGCGCGAAGTAGAACGCTTCCAGGACCTTTCGTTCGGCTGTCACGCGTCCACCTGAGGAGCTGGGGCCGTCAGTCCCACTGTTAATCCGTGGCGACGAATGACGATTGTGATTGCTGCTGCTGCGCCTGTATAGAGAAGGGCTGTAACCGCTATGACTATCCCGCTTGGACGGACGATAGATTCACCACCAAGCGCTTGGAGGGTAAGTACTGCGAGGATCCCGACGAAGAGGATGACTATGATCCAGATCACGTTGCGGCGCACGCGCGCATGCCGCAGAGCGGGAACACGGGCCGCGAATAGTTCGAGGATGACCGCTGCGAGCGGAATGAGCTGAAGAGCGTGCATTCCAACGAAGTGCGGGACTCTGAGATCGCCAGCGACAGTGCTCCAACCGAGCAGGGGCAGCCCTGGTCCACCGTCGGGGGCCCCAACCGTGTGGGCACCGATCACTCCCTGATAGTTCAGCGTCTGGTCCGGCGTCGGGAGCGTCATCAGCACCGCCAGCCCCATACCGATCAGCCCAATAACGAAACCGGCGCGAATCGCCACAGTGCGGGCGGCATCGCCGAGATCAGTTCGGAACAAGACGATGATCACCGGAAAGGCTGCAGTCCACGCGATCACGATCGACACACCCATCAACTGGTAGAGCGCCGCGTTGAACGGCGCGGTGAAGTTGAAGTGGCTGGTCCCCCCAGCGACCACTGCACCCACGATGATCACGATCTCTACGATCAGAAAAGCTCCAGCGACAGTTCCAGCCCACCACGCCACGCGCGTGAAACTTTGAAGCATCCCAATGAGCCATGCCAGCGTGAGGGTGTAAAGACCGAACGAGATCGAGAACTTTAACGGTTTCGCCCAACTCGGCGCACCCATAACCATCCGCGGATCAACGAGCAGGCCAATGACACTCACCATCGCGAAAACACCCATGCCGATCGCAACCCACAACAGCGGTCGATGCCAGGTCACTTTCTCGACAAATGACTGGCGACGGCCCGACGGCGGCAACGAAGAAGCGGACATGGGATCCTTCAATCTGATCGAGAGTAATAATGGATAGCAATTGTATCGGATAGTAACAGTATTCATATAGGCGACACAAGTTGCGGCTTCGTGAGCAGCGGCGTGCGGTGGTCATGCCCCGTGGAGGTGCAGTGCGCATCCGGGACGTAGCCGTGTGCAGCTGAGCGTGGGTTCTGCACGCTGCTTAGATGAATAGTGTTACTATCCGCGAGTGAAAGTATCTGCGCTGGTCGCGCGCGCGAATGTCCCTTTGTCTGCCATTAAGTTTTATCAACGCGAGGGATTGCTGCCCGATGGGGTGAGAACTTCTCCCAATCAAGTGGATTACGGCGAGGAGCACGTGAAGCGGGTGCGCCTCATTCGGGCATTGCTTGAAACGGGAGGCTTGTCGATCGCGGCGACGAAGGAAGTTCTGCGGGCGGTCGACACCGACGGTGTGTCGATGGCCGACACCTTTGATCTCGCTCAGCGCGCCATGAGTACGCCGCGCACGCCCGCGTCCACACCCTCCGCCATGTCGCGGAATCACGTGATTCGACTTGCGCAGTCGCGGGGGTGGAGCTTCACGCTCGACAATCCCGGTATCGATGCTGCGGCACGGGCTCTCGACGGACTGCGCGCCATCGATCTCGATCTGACCGACGCGTATCTCGGTGCCTATGCAGCTGCAGCATCGACCGCCGCAGCTGCTGACCTTCACGCACTTACCTCGCTGTCCGACCCTGACGAATTGGCTGAACTCATGGTTGTTGGCAGCATCCTCGGCGACCCGCTGTTCGCTGGCCTGCGACGCCTCGCGCACGAAGATGCCACCCACCACCTTTTCCCCACACCACCGAGTCGAGGCAAATTGTGAGCGCTCATGCCATCCTCGACGGCAGCCGAATTGCGATGGCCTTCGTCGTCGCAGCGACCGGAGGTTTCGGCTGGACTCGTTCGCTATCTTTCCGCTGAAGATCCTGGTTCATTGCGAAATGGAGGCCGGTCGTCGCGCCCCATGACGAATGGCGGATGCGCCCAGGGCGGCTCCATGTCGGAGGGTGACGACAGCGAGCGCTCCACCAACCCCGCCTCGTAGGCAGCGATCACAAGCTGCGTGCGGTCGCGTGCGTGCAGCTTCGTGAGCAGTCGACCGACGTGGGTCTTTGCCGTCGCGGCGGACATGTGCAGCGCACCAGCGATCTCCGTGTTGCTCAGCCCGCGCGCAACCTCACTCAGCACCTCGGCCTCGCGGGGAGTGAGCGTCGCCATCCACGCTGGCGGAGCTGGCACAGCACTGGTCTGTATGAATGCGGCCATAAGCCGGCGTAGCAGCGTCGGTGAGAGCACCGAGTCCCCGCGCGCGACGGTGTGCACCGCCGCGAGTAGTTCCGTCGGCCGAGCATCTTTCAGTAGAAATCCACTCGCCCCTGCACGCAGCGCCGCGCTTACATACTCGTCAACATCGAACGTAGTGAGGACGATGACCTTGGTCGCGCTGAGCGCCGGGTCAGCAGTGATAGCGGCGGTAGCGCTCACGCCGTCGCGGCCGGGCATCCGGATGTCCATCAGCACCACGTCGGGCTTCTCGCGCCGCACGACTCTCAGGGCGTCGTCACCCGTCTCAGCCGTGCCCACGACCTCAATCTCGGCATCCGAGCTCAGAAGCGCCTCAAAGCCCGAGCGCACCAACCGCTCGTCGTCGACGATGACCACCGAGATCATCGCACCGGCTCCGTGGGAAAACTCGCCGTGACCTCAAACCCGCCGGCCGGATGGGGCTCGGCCGAGAGCGTGCCACCCAAGGCCTCGGCGCGCTCGCGCATGACCGCAATGCCGTAGCCCGACCCCGCGCCGCGTAGGGGTGGCCGGGCCGCTCCCTCACCATCGTCGCAAACCGTGAGCCCGACGCGGCGCTCGTCGAGGGTAATGGATACATCGACGCGAGTTGCGCCAGCGTGCCGAATCACGTTGGTGAGCGCCTCCCGCACGACACGATAGACGGCCGCACCCACTTGCCGGGGCATCGCATCCGCGTCGCCGTCGAGAGTAAGCGTCACCTGCAGCCCCATCGAGCGCATCGTCTCGACAAGTTCGGGCAGGTCAGCGAGGCCCTGGAGAGGCTCGTAGCTGGCACCGCCGCCACGCAGGGTCGCCACTACCGAGCGCATGTCATCGAGCGATCGGCGGCTGACATCGGCAATGTGATCGAGGGCATCGGCGGCGCGCCCCGGGTCGTGATCCATGAGGTACCTGCCCACCCCCGCTTGCACTGCGATGATTCCCAACGAGTGCCCGACTATGTCGTGCAGCTCGCCCGACACGCGAAGTCTCTCCTCGCCGGCCCGACGCAAGGCTGACTCTTCTACAGCCTGCGCACGGGCATCCGCCAACTCACCACGCAACAGGCTCGACCGACCCAGCGCGAACACCATGCCGATCGAGACGATGGACGCAAGCCACTGAAAGAATGAAAAAGGTGCACCGTTGACGAATAGCAAGGTCGTCACGCTGATGAGCAGCAGCGCACCGCACAGTCCCACCTCTCGTAGCGGTCGAGTGCCTGAAACCCAATAAGCGCCAACCAAGAGAATCAGCAGCGCCCCGCTGGCGTTGTACCCAAGCGACCACAGTGCGGTCAACGCGGCGAGAGACACCACGAACGCTGCAGTCGGCCAGCGTCGCCACGCGAGGCCGGGCATGGTGGCGGCCACCAGCAGAACGAGAAAGAGTGTGTCGCGGGGCAGGTACTCGTAGGTGGGTTCGCTCGCCGGCGCGTCGGCCGCGCCGAACCAACCAATCGCAAGAAACCCCAACATCAGGGCGACGTCGACCACGAAGCCCAAGCGCGAGGTTCGAAACATGGCTTCAGAGTAGAGGCAGACCGGTGCGGCCGCGTCACCCCGCAGGCGTACGCGGAGTCACCTCTTGGGGGTAGCGGCACGCGCTTACTCGCGACTTCGCGGCGATGCTGGACTGCACCCGCTGCGGGAGGCTCCGTACCATGACAGCGAAAACACCCCACACATCAACGGCTCCGCCACGCTCAGGCGAAGAGTCGGCCCAATATTCCTTGATCGCCATCCTGGGTATCTGGGCCTCAGTGACCGCGCCGATGGGCCTGCTCGCGTTCGTTGTGGCGCCGGCCCTTATCGCTCAGAGCACGATGAACCCCGGGCTGATCTACTGGATCCTGATGGTCGTCGGCATGATGTGGCAATTCGTAGTTTCACTCATCGTGCTCCGGCTCGAGTTGAAGACCCTGCAATGGTCCGTGCTGAAGACACGACTGTGGATCAACCGCCCCCTGCACCCGAAGACAAAGCAGCCCCGCCAAGTTCTCTGGCTGTGGATCATCCCCGCCCTGGCCGCGAACGCGTTAGGTGGCCTGCTGGCGACAGGCCTCGACGGAGCGTGGCTCAGTTGGCTGGCGGGAGTAATGGATCCCCGTCTCATCGAGCCCGTCTACACGACGTTCGCCGCCCTCGACGATACATCGCTGCAGGGTCAATGGTGGATTCTCGGACTGGCACTCACCAGCGCCCTCTTCAACTACCTGCTCGGCGAAGAACTGCTCTTTCGCGGAGTGCTTCTGCCGCGCATGTCCGGAGTCTTTGGGCGCTGGGACTGGGTCGCCAACAGCGTACTCTTCGCCCTCTACCACGTGCACAAGATCTGGTACTGGCCAAGCCTCATCCTCGGCTCGCTCGGCATCGCCTGGGCGACGAAGCGCTTCCAATCAATATGGATGGCCGTCATCATGCACGGCCTCGAGGCATTCTTTCTCGTCCTAGTGTTTCGCGTGGTATTAGGGAACCTGCCGTGATGGGCGGGCAACCTTGCCACGCGGCGAAGCCAATCGCCCCGGCTATTATCCGTCTCACAACCCAGCGGCCTGATGGACAGCGTGGTTCGAATCTGCAGCAAAATGTAGCGATCCGAAATGCTCTGAAAGCTCGACCTGCTCCTGCGAACCCGCGGCCGAGGTCTTCTGCACAGATTGCTCCACCGGTCCGGTCGACACCATCCCCCGCCGGTTCACCGGCTACGACAGCGGCTGGTATCAGCGAGGAGGCGACCACAACGGTGAAGACAGCGGGCGCAGCGACGTGCTGAAGCGGGGGGAGGAACTCGAGACGGCCACCATGACTCCCAACCGACCAGGCGAAACGCCCGACTTCCCCCTCCTCACTATTGCTGTCGGGGGCCACCGCCCAGGAAAAATCCCGCTCGAGGGAAAGAAGCTCTTCGAATCCATTTGAGGGACCGCTGCGCGAGATGGGCTACGAGCTCGGCAAGACGGCACATTTCGAACACGCACTACGCGACGGATAAGCAGAAGGAAGACAGGAGAGCCCTTCTAGGCGTCCGCCGATCCGACGGTTCACAGCAATACGTGTATCCCGACCCGACGGATGTCGTCTCATTCGACGAGATAACGGGCGAGAAGTGGAAGGCCTGGATGGTCTCCGCGAACCTCCGCAAGATTCTCGCCTTCATAGCGCAGCTGGCGAGCCCCGTTCGAATCACATCGAAGAACAGACATCATCGTGCCCTGAGGGCAGGATTTTCCTTGTTCAACACGGTCTCCGCCCAGCGACTGAGCTCATCGACGCTCGAACCGGCGATTGCGACCAGCAAACAATGAAGGCCGACCCGGATTTACTCCGAATCGGCCTTCGTTTGTTCAAAAGCTGAACTAAGCAAGCTCAAAAGCTGAACTAGCCGTGGTGCGCGAGGGGGGACTTGAACCCCCATGCCCTCTCGGGCACACGGACCTGAACCGTGCGCGTCTGCCAATTTCGCCACTCGCGCAGACTCAGCGAGATTA
>Ga0105048_10004597_pt1 | contig 22395 bp, 23 predicted proteins | sample MAT05_FD_78382 | JGI IMG/M metagenome (GOLD analysis project Ga0105048, IMG submission 78382) | Freshwater microbial communities from Lake Fryxell liftoff mats and glacier meltwater in Antarctica - MAT-05 | ecosystem: Environmental > Aquatic > Freshwater > Ice > Liftoff microbial mat | place...
CAGCGTTCCCAAGTGCGCTTGCAAAGCAGTCAAATTAACGATACTGAAATCAGCACTCAATCCAAAATTTTCAAGCGGGTTGATAGCAATGATATTGCCTTGCAAATCACCCGAAGCCAATAAATCATCTTTGTTGAAGAGCGCTAAAAAGTTAGCGAGCTTAAAGTTTGTAAACCCAACGCCAATATTGTTCTGTGTAGTTTCTATCAGATCATTTGCAATTTTAATACTTTGTTCGTTTCGGGTTATCACAAAATTTTGTGTGGTAATTATTTTGTTGTGAATATTGATTTGATTGTCTTCAGGAACTGACCATGCTTCTCCTTGAAAAATGAGTTTTTCAGATTCTAAGTGTATTTTTAAGTTTGAACTTTTCCCCGAGATTTTAGTTCGCACTACATACGCTTCTTTTTCACCATCAAAAGCATTGAAATTGATATTTAAAACTCCATCTTTTAAATCGCCATCAAAAAATGTGCGGTTCATCACAAAAGGCTGAGCATTGAGCTTAGAAAAACCTAATTTAAATTTCGCTTCCTTTTCTGTGGAATTAAAATTCATTTGCAAACTGTCCATTGTTTTTTCGGCATAATCCAAATAGGGCAGGTTCAAATTGGCCGATAATTTATTCTCTTGCTGATTGAAATCCACGTTCAAATCAAGAGTGTCCATAGATTTAATATTAGGCAGCAAAAAATCGGTCAACACTTTTGTTTCCGAAAGTTTCATATTCATTTGTAAGTTCACTGGCTTGCCGATGAAATGGAAAGGCACTTTGGAATCTGAAAAATAACTCTCCAACTGATGCTGAACTGCGCTAGATATACGATCGAGACTGGCATTTGCTCGTAATTTTCCGTTGAGGAAATCACTTTTGATATCCATCGCGGTGCTGTCGTGCGTTACGCTAGCAATCAAATCGACTGGGCCCAAATAATAGGTGCTCTCATCGTAAACTGCAACACCTTGTGATACGTGGCTATCAAAATCAAATTCCTCGGAGTTGCCTTTAAAATTGGCATTCATTTTCAATTTGGCCTTGATTTGCTTTTCGGTCAAACCCAAGGCATATAAATCGGCGCCTTCCAAATTGAAATCCATAGCGATTTTTGGCGAAATCGAATCGAGTTGGATTTTAGAATCCACATATAAATTCAAATTTTCATCCTTGTAAATCATGGTGATATTTCCATCTCCGTCTTTGAATTTTCCGTCGATTTGAAGCGCTGAAAAATCGTATCCTCTAAATTCTAATTTTGAAAAATCGGAAGCCAATTGGGCATTCAAATCATTGATTGTTTTTCCATTTCCGGTAGCTTTCATTTCAAAAGCAATCATTCCTATATTGGGATTTTTCAAAATATTACCAAGTTTAAGATTAACTACTTTCACATTGGCGGAGAAAGCAATTTCCTTTTGCGTATTAAACTGACCCTCAATGTTTATTTTCCCTTCCGGAATGATAAGTTGGATTTCTGCATGAAAATCATCAAGATTGCCTTTTAATTGACTTTGCAAGAGTACGTTTTGGGGAATAGAAATTCCTAACTCCTTCTCGGAAACGAGGCCTATCAAATCAGTTCGCGTTGAAATAAAAGTGAAACTATCGATAACGGCAGCAAATTTATTGAAGTTTGTAAGGTTCTTCAACTCACCGTGTGTTTTGATTGCCGTATTGTTGCCCCAATTTACCAAAAATTTAGAAAGGCTTACTTCAGCCAGTGTTCCATTGGCTTTGATTTGTCCAGTGAATTTATGATTGGCCAGTTTTTTTAGGTATTCGTTTTTTTTGAGTTCTGGTTGAAATGCAAAACCATCATTCATATCGATTACAAACTCCTTTAAATCTAAAGTCAAACGCGCGTCTTCAGTTGTATAAATAAACTCTTGCATAGAACCAAACTCCGCTTTAAAGTCGGCATTAATCGAGCTGTTTCCTGTCATTAAAACTAAATCATCAATAGAAAATTCGGTGGAATCAATCGCACCGGAGAATGTCAGTTTATTCAATGTTACACCACTACCTTCTAAAAAAGAAAATTCTTCTATGTGAAACTTTGCTGACTTATTTTTTGAAAGTGCTATATCATTTGCTTTGAAATAAAAATCTTTTAGCACAATATTGTCAACATTAAATCCTTTTATAGTATTTGATTTCTTGCCTACTTGATAGTGGAAATGATTGTATAGAAGTGCAACAGATTCAACCTGGATATTCCAATTTGGCCACACAAACTCTTTAATACTTTCTGGCGAGATTGGATTCTCCGATGGCCTTGTAATTGTTTTTTTTCGTGTTTTTAATTTCACATGCATGTTAGAATTGTTCAAGGAGAACTTCCTAACTTGAATGTCTTGCAAGCCTAAATCTACTTTTGGTTCTTGCAATTCCAAATCAGCTATATTCAAATCGGTAACAATGCTATCAGGTACGGATTCAAAATGAACGGTGACGTTTTTAAACTTTAAATTGTCAAGGCTTAAATACGGAAGAGTATTTTTCGCGGAATCTGAAGATGGATTAATTTTTGTTTGGACATAATTCACTTTCGAATTTTCCAAAGACATTTCAACAGCTTGAAAATTCATCTTTTTTAAGTCGAAATCTTTTCCTTCAAAATAAAAGTTTCCCAAACTTAGAGTCGCCTTTGTACCGCTGAAAGCATCGTCAAAAGTCACCATAAAATCGGATAGATGAATTGAACCAATAGAAATATTTGGTGGTTCGCTACTTCTTGCGTCAATTGTTGAAGTTGAATCGGGTGCAAAAACATCAATCAAAAATTGATAATTAAAACCATCAATAGAGTCTTTGCGGATGATATTGGCGCGAAGCCCCGTCCATTCCAGACCATCAATCGAAATCGCGTTACCTCTGATAATCGGCCACAACGGAATGTCAACATGCAATTTTTCGGAATAAATGAGTGTGTCACCATCTTGGTCTTCCAAATACAAATCTTGCAAATCAATATCACCCGAAAACGTGATAAAGAGTTTTTTTATGGAAACTTTGGTATGGGTCTTGTCGGAAATGAAATTGGTGAGTTTACCAACAATTATTTCCTGGCCCCATGGACTACGCACAAAAAGAACTAATAGTATAGAAAGAATGAAAAGCACAAGAATAATCCCGCCAAAAATCTGCAAGCCACGTTTCCACCATGACCGTTTTTTCTTGCTGATTTTGATATCCTTCTCTTCTTGGTTTACTGACAAAATTCTCGATTTTAGATCAGTCAAATTTAATCTTTCTAATCCATGGTAACAATAAAAAAGCGTGTTATATTTTGCTAGTAATTTCACGTGAAGAATTCATTACAGCAGTAAATTGTACAAATAATGGCAACATTAGTTTGTGACAATGGTTCGGCCATTCATTTGTTTGCAAACAATATTCTAAAAAAACTTTCATGGAAAATTCTTTTGTCTATTTGACCCATCTAGTATTCAGTGGAAATATCACAGCGCAACAATTTTAGGCTTTATATCTATTTACATTAAAAACCCATCCTCAAATTATCTTTAAACTGGTTTTAATCGTTCAATTTATAAATAGATTAAAGTTGAAATAATTAATTTCAACTTCTGAGATAAATTATTTGCTTTCTGCTAATAACTTGCCCGTACTAAAGTAAGATAAAAACAGGAAAATAAATATCTACTGAGTGAATTGCATTCCTTATTTTATGAAATAAAAATCTAGGATGATTACTTCTTACTTTTCTTTTTCTGAATTCCGAAAATTGTAAGACTAGGCATATTATCGCCAATTAAAAACCCTAAAGGTTTGAGAGGTTCAATGCGATCACAAATTACTTTAAAAATTGCTGTTAAGGGTAACGATAAAAACATTCCGGCAATCCCCCATAATGCACCACCTATTAAAACCACAACGATAGAAGCAAGCGCATTAATTTTAATTTTAGACGCTACAATTTTAGGTACAATAAAATTGTTGTCCAGAAATTGCACTATCGAATATCCTATTAGTACATATAAGGCATAAATAGGTTCTTTTGTTGCTAACGCTATTGTCATAGGAATTGCGATGGCAATTATACCGCCTAGATAGGGAATAAGGTTGAGCAAAGCTCCAATAATACCAATAAGTAATGCATAATCAACTCCAATTATAAAAAGTGTGGCAGTGTTTAAAGTTGCCACAATACCTACTTCAATGAGCAAGCCAATTAAATAACTTTGAATAAGAAATTTTGTTTCTGTAAGCACTTCTTTAACTGTTCCATTTTTATTTGCCGGAAATATTTTATCAATAAAATCAAGTAAGAGTGGTTTATAGAACAGAATCAAGAAAGTATAAACGGGCAGTAGAAATACGAGAATTAATACGCTGCTCACTGTGGTTAAAGTTTGGCCAATAACAGCAGATGAATTGTTCATGCCTTCTTTTTTCTGCGTGTCAATCCAACCATTAATTTTAGCAGTGCTGGTATTAAAATTTTGCGCAATCCATGCATTTGCATCATTAAAAATTGCATTAAATTTTTGCTTAAGTTCAGGAAGTGCTTCACTAAAAATGGATAATTGTGATCCAATAAAATAAATTATACTTAATATAAATATGGTCGTTAGCACAACTGTAATGCCTATAGCCACAACTCTATTGAAGCGTTTTCGTATCAAATAATTTACAACAGGATTCAAAAGTATGGCAACGATAAGTGATAGAAGTAATGGTATAATAATTTCTTGCCCTATGTACAAAATAAAAGTTAGCCCAATTATTCCAATTGTAATTTGAGCAAGTTTAACATAAAAGGGAATGCTGGAGTTGTTTTCTATCATTCTTTAATTATTTAATTTGTTTAACCGTATTTCAAATGCAGAAACTTCACTAAAATAATAATCGGAATAAGCCGTTGCGAATTCTGCAGTAAAAAAACCCAGCATTGATGAATAAGTTGCATATACTAAAATTAAAATTCTATATCCTGCTGCTCCATAACCAGAACCCAGATTTGCCTTTTCGATATATTGGCCTAATGCTTTAAACGTATCGTCAAGATAGCACTTTTTAAAAGTGTCTTTAATAAAAGTGATTAAGTTATTGAATTTTATTCTTTTCACTTTATTGTATTAGGTTGATAATTGATTGCCATTTAGTTTAAAAATTAATTGTATTGATGCATCTAAAGTAAACATATAAGTTTCAATAAGTAATTTAAGTACTGAAACATTTGTACTAATATAACTTGTTAAATAATATTCTAGCTCGCCTTTAACTCCGTAAATATTGCAATTATCAAATGCTTAGGCTCGGTACTATGGCTTACATTTGTCCAATACTTTGCAACACCTCGTCCAAGAAATTTTATGCAAAACTTTTCTACAAATTATTTTACTATTCATAATATAAAAACAATTACCAGTGCACTATAAATCGCTATTAAAAGTGCTCCGCGAAATGCTATCCCTTTCCACATTAAACTAAAAGTTTTTTCTTTATACACATTCTTGATATTGAAAGGGTGTTGCTATGCTGATTTCCAACAGGATTTATTATTTCACTTTATTAATCAATTGTTTTTCTTTGAAAGTATCAAGGCCTTCGCCCTTTTAAAAACACCAATGCTCGTTTCCTTAATCTTCTCCGAATTTTTCACTGTTGCATTAGTAACCAATGTTTGAAATGTTAAACCCGCCAATTTTTTTAGGGGATTAGCCGAAGATCCGAACACTAGTTTTTTTAATAAGTATCCCGTAGCTACTCCAAAGGCAGCTTTTCCGATACCCCCTTCAACCTCGCGCGAATTTGTTACACCTTTAATGATACTTTTAACGAGGTTTATGGGTTTTAAACTTTCACGTGTTGTATGAACTTGTTCCTTTAAAACTACCAATTCTCTCGTTCTTTTAAGCTCTAATAAAAGAATATCACGAGTTAATAAATCTGTTGCGCTTTCTGCCTTCATGTCCAATTATTTTCTCCCTTCCGGGTATATGTTAAAATGCAGTGGCTCTAAGGTGATTGAAAAGTGATTTTTAACAAACAGATAATACAATGACATCAATGGTATAGAAAAAAGCAACGAAAAAATAATCGAAATACAATTTTCATCTTTTTTCATAACATTCGCTATAGTTAATTATTGTTTTATGATGCGATTTGAGCATTTTAAATTCAAATGTTTTGTATTGTTTCAAATTTTGTTCATTGCAATTGCGATACTGTACAGCAATGAAAATTCAGTCAAAGTGTTTCATCTTTATTTACTTTCTTTTCTATTGAATCTACATCATTCATAAACTTTGTAACATTGGTATCACTATAAGGACCATAAGCATCAGTAAGCGTGCCCCGTTCTCCAGTACTTGTTTCAATTGCATACAATATTGTACTATCTGATGGATCAGATTCCCCCTCAAATCGATAAAAATTAATCACTTTAATTTCTTCCGGTTTAAAATACCTTTCAGTTGCGAGTGATTTTAATCCTGTTTGCGTAGCTTTAAACTGCGTAGTGAAACCGAGCTTATCTAACATATTGGTGCAGGAAACCAATGTTGTCATGTTGTGTTCTTCGGTTTTTAAGTCTATCATTTTCTTTAATTTAGTGAGATAAATATATGTTTGCTTATGAATTGGATTACGTTTTACAATTCTTGATGATTTTATATCACATCCGTAAAAATCCGTCTACTTATTAATATGGTGACTTTGACAAATTTTTAAGAAATTATTAGTTCTTATCCGTATTCTTTTTTTTGCCCAAGATTTCAACGTAAGCTTTAACATCCATGATATTTGGGAATGTTTTATCGTTCAAAACAATTTTACATTTGCATTCAACACCATTTCATTCATTTGATTTCCTTTATACTGATGAATTAATTTTCATTTTTAACGAAACACTTTGGGAATCTCCAACTTCACAATGAATTACTGTAGATACTAAATCAATAGCCGTGTCTGTATTTTAAAATTTGATACGGCCAAATGTATCGGCACGTATTATTAAAACCTCATCCATTTTGCTATTAAAGTCATCGGTTGTCCCCTCTTTATCTGTTGCTATACCAAGTAGTATGACTATTACTAATTTTTCATGTGCTTTTTAAAATCGTTATTGGTTGATTGAATCTTAGCAAATGTAAGAGGAACCAAAAGGAATCGAATTACATAATACAAGGATAAAGTTACATGATTCACATATTTTTTATCACTAAATGTTTTAACGATTTCCCATTTTGATTGATTTAAAATCGTATAATACCTTGAGTTTCAGAGCAGCCAGAGAAAATCTATTTTATGTTGAAGCGATGATTCCGATTTCGAATTTGGATGTAATAAGATTAGAAATCTTAAAATAATTCAAGCTCTTGAATTGACGACATGATACGTTTCCTTCTTCATCAAATTGATTTACATGAACACATCAACATATATTTGATAGAGAACATTCAATTAGTGATCGGGTTAAAAAACGAAAAATCATGCAAATAACGAATTGAAAGTATTATTTTAGTGGAAAATATTTTTGGAAAGATTCAATAATTTTTAATTTCACTCTTTAATTATTAAAAGTTCGAGTATTGTAAAATCCGCATCATGGCCAAGCCGAAAAATACTACCGGAAATATCTACACAGCGACATAAAACTGACTGATAGGAAACAAAAATATTCGTGTTATTGCAGATATAAAATCATACCATAATGACACATTCAAAAAAAAATACATTAATTTAGAAAATCATAATTTAAAATAAATATATGATGCTACCGGAAAATACTGAAGTCTATGAATTTCCAACTTCAACTATGTGGTTTGGATGCCAACGCTGAGCTTGCCTCTTTCAACTATGTAGCCAGCCATGATTTGCAAGAACCACTTCGAAAAATTCAGGGATTTTCAAATCGTATTCTTGATATAGACGGAGAAAACTTATCAGTGACTACAAAAGATTATTTCAACCGTATTCAAGCAGCAGCGCGAAGAATGCAAAATCTCATTGAATCACTACTCAGTTTTTCACGTACCAACACTACAGAAATAAATTTTGTAAAAACGGATTTGAATCACATAGTAACCGAAGTAAAAGCAGCATTGCAAGAAACAATTAAAGATAAAAATGCTGTTATAGAATCGCAGCAATTACCAATCCTTTATGCAGTACCTATTTTGATGCAACAATTATTCTCAAATATTATTGAAAATGCACTTAAATATTCAAAACACGATGTGACTCCACTTATAAAAATAACAGCCGAAAAAGTAAGCATCGATGAATTTTCCGGACAGGAAAAACGATACGGTTCGTTTTGGAAAATTGCCATCCGCGACAACGGAATTGGATTTGAACAGCAATACGAGCACAAAATATTTGAAATCTTTCAGCGGCTGCATGGAAAAACAGATTACGAAGGAACAGGAATAGGATTGGCCATCTGCAAGAAAATTGTTCAGGCGCATAATGGGGCTATCACTGCAACAGGGCAATTGGGAGTAGGATCAACCTTCACTTTCTTATTGTGGGATAACAACAAATCTTAACTTTAGTATATCATAAACACCATAAGCTTTTACAAAAAAATATTAATTGATTATGGTTCCGATGAATGATGCCGACGTTACGTATAAAATAATCCAATAGATTAAATGTAATTCAATTTAAGTCGGCTTAATAAAATAAATTTATTGAATTAAAATATAATTTCAAATGGTATAACATTTATATTTCTTTGGATTTGGTGGTGGCTCCACTTTCCTTTACTAACCATTTTGCCTATTCGCTTCATCAATAGAATGTGCATGTTGGCAACTTTCTTCCTTCTTTGTAAAATCACTTAGCTTGCCCTACTATTTTTGAATTACACTCAATTCTTCTTTCATCATATTCTCACATCAACCAAACGATTGCATGCAAATTCATGCGCAGCCACAAACTCATTCAGTTTCAATTCTAAAGCATGTGAAGCTTTGTTTTTAGATTTCTGAATTGAGAACACCATCAAAAATGTAATGAGGGTTTTTCCTGTGTTTGTGACCCATTGCCATTCTTCTGAAAAGTGAAAGTAATAGACCGATATTGCCCAACCCAGTACCATTGAGAATGCCTTTATAAAAGCTCAAGCAATGGCTGATGCTTTGCTAATATGCAGTGCAAATTTTTAAAAGTAACCTGATTTTGCCTATTTCCTTGCCATTTTAGTCTGATTTAGTAACAAAACTTCACTTTCTGCAATTTGCTTTCTACAAAATATGGTAATCATGTAAGATTTCACCTAACTTTTGTAACGATTGTCAAATTTAGACAGTGTTTCTTTGCAAAAGAATAATTAAGTACCAGTATAAATAATAAACACTGAACAAATGAAAAGGAAATTTCACTACCTAAAATCAAAAGCTCTCGAAATAGCATTTGCAGGAGCTTCACTGCTTTTAATCCTAACACTAACACTTTCCTCATGCAATAATTTTGAAATCGAAGACACCAAAGTAATTGCCGAAAATCACAGCGTTACAAAACTTGACAACGCAACAGAATCCGATGCACACTTCCTTGTAACTGCTGCACAAATAAATTTAGAAGAAATTCAACTAGGATTACTAGCACAAACCAACTCCGCGATGGCACCTATTAAAGAATTAGGTAAAATGATAGAAACTGAACACGCCATAGCACAGTCTGACTTGCAAGCCCTAGCGGCAAAAAAACAAATCACCATTCCCACAATACTTACAGAAAATGGAATGGATGCAAACAAAAAACTTTTGGATAAGCAAGGAAAAGATTTTGACAAAGAATATTGCGAAATGTTGGTAAGTGGTCACAAAGACGCCATTATCAAATTTGAAAAAGCTTCAACAGATGCCATCCATCCGGATATCCGCAATTGGGCAGCATCAATGCTTCCTGCTCTAAGAACTCATCTTGACAATTCCATAACTTGTCAAAAGCAATGTGAGAAATTGTAATTCTACTTTTGCAATAAAAAAAATATTTCATTCAGCGTGGTAACATCAAATAAATCACAGAACATCATTGGAAAGTCAATGCACAATTTCAAGACAGCAGGAAGAGAATAATTCAGGTAACAATCAAAACCTTTAATTTTTAATAATCTAAATTATGGCGAGTAGTAAAAAAAATCCCGTAAGATTTTCTCGCCATATTTTATTCAACTAACATTTAATAATAGAAAAAATAATACGTATGGGAAATCTACTTTATATAATTGCAGTTGTTCTAATAATTTCTTGGGCAATTGGTTTCTTCGCTTACAGCGTAGGTGCAATCATTCATTTGCTTCTTGTTATCGCTCTAATTGCTATTTTATTAAGAGTTATACAAGGCAGAAGACTACTTTAATTAATCATTCTACTAATACCGACGTTACAGTTTAAATTGTTCAATAGATTAAACTCAAGTCCATGAAACTCGGCATTATAAAATAAATAAATTGGATTAAAATGTATTAACAATTAGTATAACAATATTAAAACAAAATCATCATGAATTCAGGAAGAGTTTTATTAGGCGTATTGGCAGGTGTAGCTACTGGTGCAGTATTAGGAATTTTATTTGCTCCCGACAAGGGAATAAACACACGAAAGAGGATTTCTAAAAAAGGGGAAGAGTATTTAGATAATTTGAAAGGCAAATTTGAAGATTTCCTTATAACCGCAACTAATGATTTGGAGTATGCAAAAAGCGAAGCAGAAAATTTAGTTGATAAAGGAAAAGCAAAAGCAGAGGACGTGAAAAACGAAGTGAAGAACAAAGTCAACGAAAAATATTCAACACCATCCTAAAATCAAAAAAAAGAACACTCCTCATTGTATTAATGATTTCCCTTGTCACAACATTTTCTAGTTGTTCAGTTGTGGATGGTATCTTCAAAGGAGGTATGGGAATAAGTTCATTTCTTGTAGTATAAGTTATTGCGTTGATTCAATTTCTTGTCAGCAGAATGTGGGAAATTAATAGCCAGTAGATAAAACTATACTCAAATCAAAATAATTCTGCAAGAAGGCAGCTCCAATAAGGAGTTGCCTTTTCCTTTTAAAACAAACAAGCAATTGCCAAACACAATAACAGTGCAACAAATGATAGCGCATTTGCATGCTCACACACTTGTAAACACACACAGGCTACGTCTTGTTTGTGATTGTAAAAGAAGAGCAGGGTTACAGCTCACGACAGAAACTGCGCTACCTTGAAACAAACGAGCATAGCTCCGGAAAATATACTTAAATTACTTATAGCGCATTTATGAAATTAAATGTTAAGTTCTGAGCGCGTAGCCAATACGGAAAGTGTGCAAACTCAGACATTGTTCAACTCATTTTAACTCCTAAATAATCATTTCCATTTCATTGTTCTCGTTAAAAATTCCAATCTTTTAATTAACATCAATTCGGTACATTTTGATGGAGTTAAACAAACATGTGAATCATGTAACTTATTTCCAAAGTTGTGTAAGTTATTCCCCTTTCAATGTACTCACCTTTGTAGTCCAAGTTTTTAGTAGATCATATTATGCAGCATCAAACAAATATTATATCAGATCAAAACATTCTTTCAATGGTTGCCGAAAACAATCTGGAAGCATGGGAACATTTGTATGATAAATATGCACCTGCTATGTTTGGCATCATCTGCAACCTCGTTGAAGACAGAAAAATTGCGGAAGAAATATTTAAGGAAACATTTCTACAATTAAAAGAAAAGCAAATTCTTTCAAAAGTCACTTACGCACTTTGCCCTTACTTGCTAAGACATACCAACACTTTTGCTAGAGCACAATTAAAAGAACGTGGAATTTCTTGCTCAAATAATACCATTGAGGAAACTTCTCTCATTAATATACTTTGTTCTCAAAACATCAATACAAAAGAAGTAGCCACAAAACTTAATATTACGGTGGATGAAGCTAAAAACAAACTTCGTTCTGAATTTGTAGAAATCAGATCTAAGAATACAAACGTCATTTCAGCGCATCAATGAAAATAAATACAAATCGAAAAAGTTAGTTCCATCAGAAATTAAATCAATAAATAAATTAAACAAATTCAAAAATCAAAAAAATGAAAAGTAAAAAAATCACATTATCAATAATGATAACCGCCATCGGACTTCTATCATATTCTGCCAATGCACAGGTAAATGGTGCACAGCCAAATTCTAATCAAACAAAAACGCAGCAGGAAATAGATGCACAAAACAAAATGAATCCAAATGGTCAAAATAAATCCGACCAGATGAATACAAATGACAACCGAATGCAAAACGACATAACTACTGACCGAAATAAAAATCCAAACGAAATGATGGACGACATGAACGGTTGGTCAGAAGCGTCAAAGATGGCAGCAATGGCAATGATAAAACAATATGGCGAACCGACAGCAAAAACTGCTGATATGATGATGTGGAAAAATACAGGACAGTGGAAAAAAACAGTGGTGTATGCAAAAGAATTTAAACATGATTTTCCAATGCCACATACTGATGTTATGCAACAATGGATTGACTATAAAGTACCACAAGAAAAATACAGTGAACTAGCCATGTTTGATGGTAGTGTTGTTTGCAATCGTACTACCGGTGAAATGTCAGCTCGTTGCGATAAAGAAGGAGCAAATTTTCTTGCCATCAACCTTGCCAACGACATTATCAAAGGAACCAAGACCGTTAAAGTAGCACGCGATTTTTACGCTACCACAATTAAAGAATTTATTAACGGAGGGAAACCTGCTTATATGCAAAAACTTCAATTTGATGTAGCAAACGGTAATACTGCCGATGCGGACAAAGCATCTTCCATTATAACAAATGAGGACATGATGAAAGCCAAAAAAATGAATGAGAAAATGAAAGAAGATATGATGAATATGAAAACAGGCGAGAACTTAGAAAAATAAATTATCACTTTAAAAAAATAAAATGACAAAAAACCAAAAAGACCAACAGGAACAAAAAACTCCTACAAGTCAACAAAAGAATCAAGGTAGCCAACAGAATCAAGGCAATCAAAAAAGAGGTGAGAATTCTTCTGCCACTATTGTAGCCGGAGATGAAACAGAGGAAAATTCTTCCGAACAGAACACATCAAAGAATCCAACAGACGCACAAAACCGCCAGGGAGACAATCAAAATAATAGCCAAAACAAAAACCAGGCTTCAAATCAGGGTGAAAACAAAGGCAGAATGTAAAAATAGTTTTTGACCAAACGATGCAAAATTAGAGAGAGTTAAGCCCGTAAGCTTTTCTCACTTTAATTTGTTTCTCTCATTAACATCAACAGCTATAAAAAAATAAAAGTCGCAATTAATTGATTAATAGAAAAAACAAAAGGGAAGATACAGCAACAAAAGAAGATGTAATCACTAAAGCCATAGAACAACAAACAAAAAAAATTCCGTCGGATACATTTTTAGCAACAGCGCTTGCAACAATGGCATTGTCGTTCACATTAAAGTGTTTCGGAAGACACAAGGATGCAGCATTTGTTGGTCACTGGGCCGCCCCATTCTCATCATGGGTGTTTATAATAAATTAGTAAAACAAGAAAAATCATAAAAACCAAAAAAATGAATAACAAACAATTTCAAAAACAAAATAACATGAGCACAGGAAAAATTATATTAGGTGTACTTGCAGGCGCAGCCGCAGGTGCAGTTCTCGGAATTTTATTCGCCCCAGAAAAGGGTTCAGCAACTCGTAAAAAAATTATGGACATGGCTGATGATTTCGGCGGTGAAATAAAAGAAAAAATTTCCGGTAGCATCAAAACCGTTACCGACCAATTTGAAAATGCTAAAAGCGATGCAAAAGGTTTAGTCGAAAAAGGAAAATATAAAGTAGAAGACAGCTACAATAAATTCAAAAACACCGAACATCTGGTCGACCACCAAGGAAAATAATGACTACGTTATGAAAAAGCAAGCATTTATAGTCGCATTTCTCATTTCCATACTTAGTACATTTTCAAGTTGCTCAGTTGTAGGTGGTATATTCAAAGCGGGTATGGGTTTCGGAATTTTCGTTGTAATACTAGTTATAGTGTTAGTACTGTATCTCATAAGTAGAATGGGTAAAAACAAATAATTAAATAGAAAAATAAATTGGTCCAAAGTATTCCGTGCCACATATAATTGCGATTTATACAATGCAGTAAAAGTCGTAAAGAAATGTTCAATCAAGAATGCTGGCGTTAGCAATAATTACGTCTAATAATTCAATAAACAAATGAGTATTTACTAGTTGAATAATCAAACAAAAAACAAAATGAATTACATCGAATCAAACAAAGATTCCAAAGGCTCACCAGTAAGAATATACTACAACGACTACGGTAAAGGCAAACCCGTAATTCTCATTCACGGATGGCCGCTTAGTAACGAAATGTGGGAATATCAAATCAATGATTTAGTAAATAGTGGACATCGGGTTATTGCCTACGACAGACGTGGATTCGGCATGTCCTCCAAACCATGGGACGGATACAATTACGATACAATGGCTGACGATTTAAAAGCTCTTATCGATCAGCTTCAATTAGAAGACATCACACTCATTGGTTTTTCAATGGGAGGTGGTGAAGTAGTTCGTTACTTCAGTAAACACCATGGCAAAGGAGTCACAAAGGTTGTTCTAATTTCTTCAATAACTCCATACATGTTAAAAACTGAAAACAATCCGGATGGAGTTCCAAAAGAAATGTTTGACGAGATGGCAAAAGACATGCAACAAGACAGAATAGGATTCCTTGATGAGTTTGGAAAAACATTTTTTGGAGTATCCATGTTAAGCAAACCATTAAGCACCCCCTTGTTGGAATACTATCGAATGTTATGTTCAGTAGCATCACCACGTGCTACCGCAGAATGTGCAAAAGCATTTGCAACTACCGATTTCCGCAATGAAATGAATGCAGTTAATGTACCAACTTTAATAATACATGGCTCTGAAGACAATACAGTTCCCATCACACCTACAGGAAAAGAATCAACAAAACTTATTCCTGAAAATACCATGCTAATTTATCAAGGCGCACCTCACGGTTTGTTCTATACAGAAAAAGAAAAGCTAAATAGAGATTTAATAATTTTTTTAACTACTGGCATAGATGGAATCGAGCGTTCAAAAGTAGAATCTGTATATGAAAATTATGACACCGTAATCAATCAACAATTCTAAAATTAAAAATTCAAGGAGTAAAATACATAATGAAAAAAACAATCAAAAAATTAAAATCCCGATTTCTCGAAATCGCATTTGTATCGGCGGCAACAGTTTTAGTTTTAACACTAACACTTCCATCATGTAACAACGAAAAAGCTGAAGACACAAAAGATGTTGCCGAAGAACACAACGATGCGAAGTTTGACAATGCAAAAGAAGACGATGCAAAATTCTTAGTCAGTGCTGCCGAAATAAATTTAGAAGAAATTCAACTTGGGCAATTGGCACAAAGCCGTGGTACTACAAGCCAGGTGAAAGAATTAGGCAAAATGATGGAAACAGAGCACACCAAAGCATTGGCAGATTTACAAGCATTAGCGGCAAAAAAACAAGTCACCCTCCCAGCAACAATTACCGACAATGGGATGGATTCCAACAAAAAACTCATGGAGGCCAAAGCTTCAAACTTTGATAAAGAATTTGCAGACATGATGGTAAGTGGACACAAAGATGCCATTTCCACATTTGAAAAAGCTTCCACCGATGCACAAGACACCGAGATACGCAATTGGGCAGCATCTATGCTTCCGGCACTTCGGCTTCATCTCGACCATTCTATCATGTGTCAGAAAGAAAGTGATAAAATGTAAGTAAACAAAATATTCATTTCATCGCCTCTCGTATGGTGAAAGATCTTGTTAAAGGAAATATCCATTTAAAGCCATTAAAATCTTGTGGTTGAAAATCAAAAAAACCAACAGGTACAAAAAAATCTTACAAATCAACAACAGGTTCAAGGTAGCCAACAAAATCAAGGCAACCAAAGAATAGAAGTCAAGTTTTCTCAAAAGAACATTTCTTCTAAAGAAGAGGAAGAAACCTAGAATGTTGCGCTTGGTCAAATATACCATATAGTTGATTCTTCCGACATGGTAGCTAGATTTACGTCAGGCAGCAGTACTGGTTTTGCACAAAACACAAATGCTGATTAAGGTAAGCTTGTTCCCCAACCCTAACAGCGGTGAATTTACAGTTCAATTAAATGCTACCCAAAAAGAAACCTTCACAATAACAGTTTCCAACCAGCTTGGGCAAGAGGTTTTATCAGAAGCCAAAACAGTGCAGGAAGGCTTCAATGAATTTACATTCTCCTCTAATAAATTTACAACGGGAATTTACATGATGCAGATTCGCACATCCGAAGGAACCATCAATAAAAGATTTTCCGTTCAATAACCTAAAAATGACAAATAATTAAAGAAAAGCGCAGCATCAATTCAGTAAACTTTTCGTTGCGCCTTCTTTTCCAAAACAATCAATTAATATTTCACACAGTTAAAAAACAAACAAAAATGAAAAACACAAAAACAAAATCCGCGCAAAACGGAACACGCACAAACGGAACTACAAGCAAACAAGAAAAACCAGATTCTGAACAAGCACAAGGACTTCGTGATTTATTTGAAGATGAATTAAAAGACATCTATTGGGCTGAAAAAGAATTAACAAAAGCAATTCCCAAGATGATTAAGAATGCAAGCGATGACCAATTAAAAGAAGCATTGACCGGACACTTGGAAGAAACAAAAAATCAAGTTGTAAGATTAGAAGAAGTCTTCGCATCTATTGACGTAAAAGCCCAAGCAAAAAAATGCGAAGCAATGGCTGGACTTGTAAAAGAAGCCGGAGAAATAATGGAAGCAACAGAAAAAGGAGTAGTACGTGATGCAGGAATAATATTAGCCGGACAAAAAATTGAACACTACGAAATTGCAACCTATGGCACGCTTGCCTCATTCGCAAAAATACTAGGCGAAACCGAAGCCGCATCGTTATTAGAAGAAACACTAGAAGAAGAAAAAGAGGCAGACGAAAAACTATCTGAAATTTCTGATTCCATTAATGTGGAAGCAGCAAATGAAGAAGAAGAAGAGGAGGAAGAAGACACAGAAACACCGGTTAAAACAAAAAGAAAAAAGTAAAAATATTCATCACTTCCATCCACTCTTTCGGAATAAGACATAAAGCGAAATAAAATAAATAATTCAAACAGTTAAAAAAATAAAATTATGCAAAAGGAAGAATTAGAAAAAGAATAAAACTTTATGCAGCGGCCCGTAAACCGCCTAAGTTTCTTAAAGTATTCAGGCGCAGCAATTGCAATTGCCGGATTAACAATAGCGGGTTGTAAAAAAGATGATGATGATCCTACTCCCACTCCTGGCAACCAAGTTGACTTAGGAAGTGGTGATGTAGGTGTTTTAAATTATGCTTATGCACTGGAACAATTGGAAGCAGCATTCTACACACAGGTAATTGCAACTCCTTATACAGGAATCACCGGTGCCGAAAGTGCAATCTTAAATGACATTCAGAAACACGAAGTCATCCATCGCGAATTTTTTAAAGCAGCATTAGGAACAAGTGCCATCATTGACCTCACACCTAATTTCACTTCCATTGACTTCACAAGTCGTGCAAGTGTTTTAGGCACTGCAAAAGCATTTGAAGATTTAGGGGTATCAGCCTATAACGGAGCAGGCAAACTAATTGTAGATTTAGGATATCTTTTACTAGCAGGCAAAATAGTTTCTGTTGAAGCACGACATGCAGCAGCTATACGCGATCTACTCAATCCAAATTCTGCCGATTTTGCGGGAGATGATGTTGTGACAGTTGCCGACGGATTAGACGTTTCTAGAACACCATCCCAAGTTCTTGCGATTGCAGGAGCCTATATTACAGAAAATTTAGATGCATCTCATTTACCAACAAGTTAACTCTAAAAAATAAAACAATGAGCATATTTCAGATAATTCAAAAATTAGGCGAAGGGAAAAATACTAATTCTCAGGGCCAATCCAGACGCGAATCATTATCAAACCTTGGAAAGATTGGAAAAGACCTTGCAATGGCAGCAGTGCCTCTCACAATTTTTGCGACACTGCCAAAAACAAGCCATGCAAAATCAGCATCAATAATTAGTGATGCTTTAAACTTTGCATTGACACTCGAATATCTCGAAGCCTCTTTTTACACACAAGGTGTTGCTTCCGGAGTTATTCCCGCTGCCGATCTTGCCATCTTCACGCAAATTAAAAAACATGAAATCAGTCATGTTGCATTTCTGCAATCTACTATCACCTCATTGGGTGAGACTCCTGTAACATCTCCTACATTTGATTTTACCGCGATGGGTGCTTTCAGCCCATTCAGTGTTTATGAAGAATTTCTTGCACTTTCACAAGCTTTTGAAGATACTGGCGTTCGCGCTTACAAAGGGCAAGCAGGAAATCTTATTAGCAACAACGGTGTACTAACTGCTGCTTTGCAAATACACTCTGTGGAAGCTCGTCACGCTTCAGAAGTAAGAAGACTAAGAAGTAAAAATGGGTTCGATACAGGAAACAAAGGATGGATTACCGGAAACAGCCGTGGAACATTACCTGCCGCAACTCAAGCTGTCTATGATGGGGCAACACCCGAAGGAAATACAATCCAAGGAGGCGTTGACATTACAACCATCACCACATTCTCAGTCGGCGCCATCAGCGAAGCATTTGATGAACCCTTAACTGATACCGAAACTTTAGCTATAGCAAGTTTATTTATCATTTAAACGGTCAATTAATTTAATCCCGCTATTTTCTTTATTATGAAATAATCATAGTTATTACAATAGCGGGATTTATTTTTACATTACTAACATTAAAAAATAGCAAAATGATACATCTCACCATACTACTTGGATTCCTAGGAGGCATAGGCGGCACAGAACTATTGCTGCTTGCAGGTGTTTTACTACTAATGTTCGGCGGGAAAAAAATTCCCGAACTCATGAAGGGCATGGGTAAGGGCATTAAAGAATTCAAAAATGCCTCGAACGATATTGAAACAACTGAAGAAGAAAAAAAAGTTTCATAACTCCACCTCTACTTTCCAATTTCATCAATAAAAATAAAGCGCTGTAAGATTAAAATTAAATAAATTCAAAAATTCATCCTAACCTTTCTTCTTGGGAGCGGGGCTTAGGTGGAGATTAAATAAATAATTCAAACAATTAAAAACAAAAACCAAATGAGCAAAAATCAAAAGGACTCAAAGAGTCAAACGGACCAAAAAAGTCAACAACAAAACCAAACAAACAAAACAGAGAAAAAGCCAAGTCAAAAGCAGCCTTCATCTAAAGACACATCAGGTGACGACAATGACACTGATGGAACAAAAATGCCTGGGCGTGAAACACGTACCCCGACTGCAACAAAAAGCAAATAGTAATTTTATTAAAAGTGATTAAAGCATTTGTCTAGATAAATGCTTTATAGAAGCGCGGCGACAAATGTCAACATTTGTTTGCCGCGCTTCGTCCATTTAAATTCTCCCTTGGCAAATAACTTTTCTGCAACCGTATGTCGGTCTGCAAAAAACAATGTATACACAATTAAATGGCAACATTACGACCAAAGCTTTTAATACATTTACATGCCACCGCATCTAGACAGTTAAGACGGTGACAATAACTTTTTACAAATTTCTTGTTGAAACTGACCGATCCTTCTTCGTCGAGAAAGGATCGAAGCACATTGTTTTAGGAAAAAAGCTAGCCTTCATAATTTTTATCCAAGGTCCAAAACGCAATTCATTTTTTTAGCCAACACACCATCTCTCCTTGAAAAAAATTAGAGAGTGTTTTCTCCAACGATTTGACTATTCATTCTTCCCATCGTACTTTTTAGATATGTGTGAATCTTGTAACCGATTTCCTGCGTTTCATATCTCTTTTTTCGCTAAATTACACAACTTTGTGATTCCTGCCACTCAATTCAAAAAATGATACAACAATTACCTTTAACAGTAAGGCGCTCAATAGAACTAATGGGTCTTGTTTTGCTCGCTCTAATAATTATTCAATTACAGAATATCATCATGCCAATGCTTATGGCTTTAGTTGCGTCTATTGCATTATTGCCCATTTATAGATTTTTGGTTCGAAAAAAAATACCAAATGGTATTTCTATTTTTCTTACAATATTCTTAATGACAATTCTCCTTGCTCTAATTGCATTTTTTATCTCATCCCAAATCAAACCATTAATTTACAATTTTTCCGATATTAAGCTAAATATTTTAAATCACATCAATGTACTAAGTGAGTGGCTCAATAATAAAATGAGTATTTCTACAGCTCAACAAACCGAAATATTCAAACAACAAACTAATAATTTTCTTGACTCTGCGGGTAATTATATTAACAATGCTTTAAGTTCAATAAGCACACTAATAATATTTTTTGGTTTATTCCCTATCTATACTTTTTTAATTCTATATTATAAAGATATATTAAGAAAGTTTTTATTAATGTGGTTTAAACAAGATGACAATACACAAGTTGGCGAAACTTTAAAAAGTATAGAATCCATTATTCAAAGCTATATAGTTGGACTAATGATACAGTTTACTTATATGACTATTTTACTGGGAGGTACTTTATTACTTTTTGGTATAAACTACGCATTCCTTATTGCAATTATTTTTGCTGTACTCAATCTCATCCCCTATGTTGGGGCACTTATTGGCAATATCATAGGTGTATTACTAACCCTTAGCTCCACTCCTGAGTTAGGTCCGGTATTTACTGTATTAATTACTATTTCGGCAGTGCAGTTTTTAGACAACAATATATTAATGCCCTTTATTGTTGGGTCTAAAATTAGAATAAACGCGCTGGTAAGTCTTTTTGGAGTTTTTATTGGTGGGGCAATGGCAGGTATTACAGGTATGTTTTTATCGTTGCCACTGATGGCGGCTTTTAAAATAATATTTGATCATACTGAACAGTTTAAAAAGTGGGGTGTGTTGTTTGGCGATGACAAACCTACTAAAAATAAATTTAGAAAAACCTCAAGCCTTCCTTGATAAATTGTTCACTCGACGAAACAGAACATTTAATAAATAATTATTTCGGTCATGTACCTATGTAAGTAACTCCAAAATCGGTCAGTTTAAAAGTAGACAAAAAACTCCAACTTAGAATTGTCAACATAAAATAAAAAGGTGTAATGCCTCAATTACTAACTAATTTCAATAACAACAAAACGAGAAATGCATATGTCTGTTCATAAAATAGAAAGTGTGTTTTTCTATTTCAAAATAATAAAACGTGATCATCTACGAAAAATATGAAAAATTCAAAAAATTTTCCGGTTGTTTGTATAGGCGGTTCAGCAGGTGGTTTGGATGCCTATATCCGTTTACTAAAGTGTTTGCCAGCCAATATGGATGTAGCTATTGTCATCGTAAATCATTTGAGAACTGTTGCAACAATGCTTCACGAGATTCTTCCAAATTATACTGAGATGCCCGTTAAACTTATTACAGAAAAACTAGACATTCAACCCAACCATGTGTTTATAATTCCGGAAAAGCGTGACCTACATGTTTTGAATGAAGAGTTCCGTTTAAAGCCGATATCAAAGCCAAGAGGATGGCCCGACGTAATTACGGTTTTTCTTCGTTCCATAACGGAGAATTGGGACGGTAAACTTGTTGCTGTTATCGTCTCTGGTTATGATGGCGACGGGGCAGATGCATTGTGCGCCATAAAAGAAATTGGTGGCGTAACTATTGCGCAGAAGCCTGAAACAGCTACGCAGCCCGATATGCCGGAGAGTGCAATAGCAAGTGGTTGTATTGATTTTATTCTTTCTCCAGAGGAAATCGCCAAAGAAATTGTGCGGATTTCGAAAGAGAGCCAAATTGAAGATTAGTATTGGATTTACCACCTGTGTTTACAATCTTTACATGTCAAATCACACAGACGTTAGTTAGACTCATGTTGTGCGGGAAGTGTTAGCTTTTAACATTCGTATTTTGACCAAACATTTTTGACAACAATTGAAACAGTAAAATTTCAGGGTAATCTCTCAAACAAATTATCTGGATACAGATAAAAATATGTGCTTGGCTATTGCGACAACGCATTAAGCTTTTTTTCTTTACGACGTAAGCATCCGCTGAAGGTAAGCATCCGCTGAAGTACATCTTGTGTTGAAAGCTTGAAACATTTTTCTTTGCGCTTATGCGAGGAAATAAAGATAAGAAAATGGCGGATTATATCCGTTGGAAAAGTTCAGGGATGAGTAAAAATAGTTTTTGTAAGACGGAAGGCTTGTGCTACCACACTTTTTTATCATTCTGTAAAAAGCAAGTAGTGTCTGAGAAGGGATTCAATGAGGTGAAG
>Ga0105048_10004598_pt1 | contig 22394 bp, 17 predicted proteins | sample MAT05_FD_78382 | JGI IMG/M metagenome (GOLD analysis project Ga0105048, IMG submission 78382) | Freshwater microbial communities from Lake Fryxell liftoff mats and glacier meltwater in Antarctica - MAT-05 | ecosystem: Environmental > Aquatic > Freshwater > Ice > Liftoff microbial mat | place...
AAACTTTATGCGTGCCGTGTGGATCAGCAAAATCGCCCGCACAAAAGATTTGTTGTGGTTGTATTTTGTTCAGCAATGCAATCGTATTCTCGATATCCGCTTCACCCATCGGATTTTTTTCTATGGTGCCGGTTTCATAAAAAGGCAGGTTTTGAAAATGTATCTGTTCATCTTTCAACCCAACATATTTACAGGTGGCCTTCGCTTCACACCTCCTTATCAATCCTTTAATTGCCCGAATTTCAGGCGTATCTTTTTCACTGGTTTTTTTGGTGTTCAGGAAAGCCGTAGCATCCTCCAATATTTTTTTACTTTTGGTTTCATCAATATCAAACATGCTTTCAAATCCAACGGCAAAGTCAATGAACCTGGTTACAAATTCATCTGTTACGGCAATGTTGCCGCTGGTTTGATAAGCCAGGTGTACTTCGTGGCCCTGGTCGTGCAGCCGCATAAAAGTGCCGCCCATGCTAATGATATCATCATCCGGATGAGGGGAAAAGAGAACGGTTTTTTTAGGAAACGGCTGGTGGCGTTCGGGATGTGTGATCCGCTGTTCTGTTGGCTTGCCGCCGGGCCAGCCGGTAATACTGTCTCTCAATAAATAAAAAACCTGCAGGTTTATTTCATATGCATCGCCTTTATCAACCAGCAGATCACTTAATCCATTGTCGTTGTAATCGTGATTGGTAAGACTCAATACAGGCTTTTGCAATTTCAATGCAAGGCCCACCACAGCCCGTTTCATCATTTTATCTGTCCACTCGCATTCCCCGGTTAACCAGGGCCGTTTAAATCTTGTGAGTTCACTTGCTGCGGCTTCATCAATTACAAAAGTACAGTTGTCGTGGTTTTGCAGCAGCGATGCCGGCACATCTTCTGTATCATCCAGCTCGGTTGCCTGCTGTATCACAGGTGCCTTAATTTGTCCCCAGCCCATTAAAATTATTTTCTTCGATTTTAAAATGGTGCTGATGCCCATGGTGATAGCCATCCTTGGCACTTCAGACATGTTGCCAAATTCATAACTGTTGGCAAGGCGGGTGCTGTTGTCTAAAGAAGTGAGCCTTGTTTTGGTGTAGATGCCGCTGCCGGGTTCGTTAAAGCCAATGTGGCCATTGATGCCGATACCAAGTATCTGTAGGTCGAGGCCACCTGCATCTTCAATTTGTTTTTCGTAGTTGTTGCAGTGTTCTTTTACTTTTTCTTTTGGCACCAGCCCGTCGGGCAGGTGATAATTTTCGGGGTTAATATCAGTGTGCTCAAACAAATTTTTCCGCATGAAGTAATGATAACTTTGTAACGCATTTTTTTCCATGGGATAATACTGGTCGAGATTAAAAGTAATCACATTGTTAAAACTCAAACCTTCCTGCTGGTGCATTCTTACCAGCTCTGCATACAATGTTTTTGGCGAAGAACCGGTGGCCAGGCCGATAACAGTTTTCTGTCCGGCTGCCTCTTTTTCTTTTATGAGTTGTGCTATTTGCTGTGCTACAAATAGGGAGCCCTGCAGCGAATCCGGGAAAATTTTTACGGGTATCTTTTCTAAAGAATCTGTAAGGTCAATTTTATGCGGCATACAATTGTTTTGATAAAAATAATTATTTTGTTTGAAGGGATTATCATATTGGAAAGCTAAATAATAATCAGGGGTTCAGGATGCTGATTATTGCAGGGACAGGATACCAGAGCTTCTGCATATTATAGAATCCCGCAGGGATAACATTATTACAGCACATCGTACCCCACTGCCTGAACTCACCCCATCCCCTCTGGCGGAAGAGGGGCAAAAACCCTCAAAAGGTCATCTTCAAGCCTGAAGGGGTGCCATAAATAAACTATATTGGCTTACTTGAATGATATTGCCTTTCCGGTTTCATTCAACCGCTCTAATTATTAATTCGCCTGCCAAAACTGGAACCTTTTTACACCAGGCGATAAGTTTTTTCATTCATCCGTTTTGTAAATCATATGCTGGATGCAGGGGCTATCTCCGCAAATATAGCCGGAGCTTAAGTTTGCTGCGGCTGCACCAGTAGTAAGTAATATACTTTTCCATTCCGGGTTTTTAATTTTCTTGTTTATCAACAGTTGTTCCAGTGTATTAAAAAGACTGTAAGTAAAAAATCCACCGAAAGCAGGATGAGAGCCGGCCATTTGTCCTTTTTCAGTGGCAGCCATCAGGTAAGATCCTTTTGCCCCGGCAAATAATTTTATACAGGTACTTCTTGTCCAGCGGGTGTAGGGATATGCAAATCCTCTTTCCTGCGTATCTTCATACCGTTTCATTTCAACATAACTGTTACAGCAATCGCTGAATACAATATTAAGCCGGCCCCCCTTTGCTTTGATAAGTTTATACACTTCTTCAATGTTGATGGTGCTGGCCCTTAATTCAGCTTTGCTTTCAGCATCACCATACCACAGTGCCAGTTGTGGAAAAGGATGCTGCTCATCATTCCGGTAACTAAATCCATGACCAGAATAGGCAAACACCACAATATCATTACCACCGGGTTTTATATTTTTAATGGCATCCTTCACTGTCTCCAAACTAAAATTGTTGCCGCTGATACTGATGGGGATCAATGGTAAATTCAGAAACATGGAAACATTCTTAAAAAAATCAGCAACTGTGCGCTGGTCTTTTTTACAGGTTTGTCCAATGGAACTGTCTTTTGAATCCAGCACCGTAATGCAGTAGATGGATGGTGGTTTGCTGATTCTTTCAGGGATAATATCTTTAATAGAAAGTATCCTTTTATGCAGCAGTTCCTGCCCGCTGAAAAACTGAAGCAAATAAGGCCTGGTAAGCGTTGCCGGAGCTTTACTGGAAAAGCTGATTACACCAGAAGGGTAGCCTTTTACAATTGGGTTACCTGATTTATTTTTTGAGGGAGGCAACACAGTAAAATCCGCTGGTCTTAAATATGCTGCCGGTATTCCCGCCGGATATTCAAAGGGGATTTCGCCAGTACACGGAAAATATTTACCGCCTGATTTTTTATTTTTTTTGAACCAGATTGTAATTTGGTCAACGGTATTTTCATCAGTTCCGGCCGGCGCATTCACCAGTTCTGCTCTGCAAAATAAAAAGGTATCATTGGTAAAGGGGTATACCAGTTCCCGTTGCAGGCCTTTAGCAAAATCAAAATCGCCGTTTATTTTTTTCCGCAGCTTCCTGTCCATCCACCACAAACGTACAAACCCGGTACTGTCATCATTTTTATACATAAACCCGGAGCACAAAGTATGTGCAGCATCCGGAAGCCGGTATTGAATATCAAAGACAGATTGGGAGAATGATATTCCTGTCCTACTTACAAAAATCAATAAAATAATCAGTTCACGCATGGATGCAGTTTGGTTAGCGTTTTAAAGTAAATTCAAATACCGTCCAGCCAATTTTTTTAAAATTTTGAAGTTGCCTTTAAGTCCCTCGTGGCGGGGTTTAGGGGGCCGCTCTTTACTCATCAATAACTCACACATGCTCAGCATACCCCCCCCAATTTTAAGCCCTTGCCTTAGTTCCACTTTAGGGGCGGAGGGGCTTTTATTCCACTTCAATCTCATCCACAAATAACCAGGCATTTTTCCCTGCACCGGGTTCTCCATCCGGGATGGGGCTCCAGTTTTTTGCCAGCACTTTTATATACCGGGTACTGGTGGAAGTAAAGCTCACGGTAATAGTTACCCTGTTGTTCGGTAGTTTTTCAAAATCATCGGTGAGGCCAAGGCTGGTAAAGGTTTTTCCATCTGCAGAAGCAAATACTTCCAAAATGAGTGGCCGCCATATCCAGTTTGTTTTCTGGTGCAGGGTATGGATAATGACACTACTGACAGCCTGGTCTTTGCCAGGATAAATAATGGCTTCGCAATCTTTTCCTTCAAAGCCAATGAACTCGGATGATCTGGGAAACCCTTTGTCGTTCTGCACTCCGTTCACCAAAGTAAAGGCACCATCCCCGGGATACTTTTCGGATGGGGTAGCGGTGAGGGATGTTTTTTTGCCGGTGGCTTTGTTGAAAAACAAATCCTGTGCAGCATGCAGGTTGGGTTTGTAGGTAGAAGCAATTACCGAAGTTTTTTTGTTAAAGCGCAAAGGTTTTCTGTAAACAAATATTGAATCAGCGCCCCCGATGTTTATAAAGATGGGCTTCTTTACTTTACTGGTCACCTTCCATAAAATGCCATTATAGTTTTCAGTGGGCAATACGCTTGCATGGATAGCAAAATAAGCCTTGCTGAAATTTATTTTTTGATACTCCAGTCTTTCAACGAGGGCAGGTATCCTTCTGTCAAAGTCCTGCCAGTTTTTCATTTGTTTTGGAGTCCACAGCACTTCGGCCAGTGCCGCCATTCTGGGAAAGATCATGTACTCCACTTTACCCGGAGTCTTCATGTATTCCGTGCACACATTGCCCTGTGCACCGGGTATATGCTTTGCCTGCTCTGCATTTAACGCTGCAGGAATGGGTTCGTAACTGTATACCTTTTCAATAGGCAGCAAACCCCCGATCGTCACACTGTCTTCATTGCCGGATTGAGAATGGTCGAGGTAACAATGGCTGCCAGGCGTCATGATGGCATCGTGATGTTGCCTGGCTGCTTCAATGCCGCCCGCTTCCCCACGCCAACTCATTACGGTAGCATTGGGTGCAAGGCCACCTTCCAGTATTTCATCCCAGCCAATAATTTTTTTGCCCTTGCTGTTAATGTGTCTTTCTATCCGCTGAATAAAATAACTCTGCAGGGCATGTTCATCTTTCAATCCTTTTTCTTTTATCAACTGCTGGCAAAAGGCAGAGCGCTTCCAGGATGCTTTGGGACATTCATCGCCTCCAATATGTATGTAGTGCGATGGAAACAATGCCATCACTTCATCCAGCACATCCTGCAAAAAATTAAACGTGTATTCACTTGGGCAAAACACATCTTCAAATACGCCCCATGTCTGTTGCACCTGCTTACCTTTGGTAGTTCCGGCCCAGGCAGTTTCTTTTGGGTGCTGTGTGTCTTCATCCGGGAAACAGCTCAGTTGCGGATACGCTGCAATGGCTGCGGAAGAATGTCCCGGCATTTCAATTTCTGGAATGATAGTGATATATCGGTCGGCTGCATATTTTATTACTTCTTTTATTTCATCCTGTGAATAGAAGCCTCCGTAACGCAGGCTGTCGTTTCCTTTTCCGGGACTGCGGCCAATAATGGTGCCGTTTCTGTATCCACCGGTTTCCGTAAGTTTTGGATATTTTTTTATCTCAATGCGCCAGCCCTGGTCTTCGGTTAAGTGCCAGTGGAAAGTGTTGAATTTGCAGGTGGCGAGATAATCAATGTATTTTTTTACAAAACTTACAGGTATAAAGTGCCGGCCAACATCGAGGTGCATGCCACGGTAGGTAAACCTGGGATAATCTTTAATAGAAAATTGGGGAATTGATAATTGAAAATTTTTGGCGGTTGCCCGTTTTACAGGAAGCAGTTGGAGCAGTGTTTGGATGCCGTAGAATACTCCTTCCGGTTTTTTTCCTGCAATATAAATACCATTCTTATCTGTATTTAAATTATTTGCTCCTGCCTGTACATTATCCGGGCGTTCTAAGTTTAAAGTAATGCAATTCGTTGCAACATTGGTGGTAGTAATTTTTAATTTGCAGGCAACTGTACTTTGTAAATAGTCATTTATAAAAGCGGCGCATTTTTCCAAACCGCTTCCTTGTAAAACAATGTTCGTATTTCTATTGATGACAAAAAATCCTTTACCTGTTTTGATCTTAGCGGGCATCGGCACAATATTCAAACTGTTCTGTGCAATACAATCAAATACATTCAGCAAAAGCAGCAAGGAAATTAATCGTTTCATTTTTCCTGGTTTATTTATTCCAAAACGGGCAATATAATTTTACTTTTATTCATATGGTCATGATAGATCCTGATCGTCGATTTCTGAAAGTCACTGTCACCACAATGATAAATATCGGTAAATTTTTGGGGATTCCTGTCTGCCAGCGGGAACCAACTGCTTTGCACCTGGATCATTATGCGGTGCTCTTTTTTAAAAGTGTGTGCCACATCCGGTAAAATATATTTTACATTGGTAATTTTATTTGGTACAAAAGGTTCCGGCGAGGAGAAACTATTGCGGTATTTACCCCTCATAATTTCACCCCGAACCAGCATCTGGTAACCGCCCATGGGATAGTCTTTACCGTTACCTCTGCCATATTCCTTTTCATCATATTGAAATGCGTCCGGAAAAACATCGATCATTTTCACAACGAAGTCGGCATCGGTGCTGGAAATACTCACCACCAGGTCAGCCGTTAACGGCCCCGCCAGTGTAATGTCCTGTTGTAATATGCCTCATGAAAAGGAGAGCACGTCCGGTCTCCGGCTGGCAAAACGCTGGTCATCCGTCATGTATTCTCTGGTTCTTTTAAGGTGTACATCTTCGGTATAAGGAACCGGGTGAAAAGGATCGCTGGTATATTCACTGAAGGCTGCATCTTTGAATGAGGTATTTGTGCTTATGCTGCTGTCAAAAGAAGGCAATGCAACTCGCAAATCATTACCCGGATACAAAAAGGCATTCGTTAAGCTGACATTTTGCGGTGGCCACTGGTTCATACTTCTCCATTCATTTTCGTCGCTGAAGAAAATCGTCGCTTCGGCAATAGCGTGCACTGTGCTTTTTAGTTTCAGGTAAAAATTAAAAAAGGGGAGCTCAATATTTTTTTGATAGTAGGTACTCGTCCTGCTGCCAAACCTTGTATTGCCAAGGTAACTGCCATTGCTTGTTCCGCCCCATGCGCCATGAAACCACGGACCCATCACCAACCGGTTGTCCGTGTTTTTACTTTTTATTTCAATGGCTTTATACAATTCCCATGCGCCAAAACAATCCTCCGCATCAAACAATCCTCCCACCACCAGCATGGCTGGGTTGATATTGTTTACAAAGTTTCTGGGGTTCCTTGCCTTCCACCAGTCATCATAGTCAGGATGGCTCATCAGGTCGTTCCAAAAGGCAATGCTGTCACCCATTAATTTACTGAAGTTTTTCAATGGTCCTGTTTTCAAATAAAAATCATAGTTATCCTGCAACGGGAATGCAAAACCGTCTGTGCCGGTGGCAGTAGGTTTTGGCCTTGGCTTGCCAAAGCCACTGTAAAAATCAAAGGCATCCATCAAAAAGAAGGCACCATTGTGGTGAAAGTCATCGCCCTGGTACCAATCGGTTACCGGAGCCTGCGGGCTCACTGCTTTTAATGCAGGGTGATTACTCAATGCTGCCATGGTACTGTAAAATCCAGGATACGAAATGCCAAATACACCCACCCGTTTATTATTGCCCGGAATATTGCTGATCATCCAGTCTATTGCATCGTAGGCATCACTGGCTTCATCAATGTCGGTTCCTTTTTTATTCGGGTTAAATGGGCGCACATCCATAAAATTGCCCTCACTCATCCATTTGCCCCGTACATCCTGCATGGCAATGATGTAGCCTTCTTTGAGGTAATTGATCCAGTATGATTCATACAGGATGGGATCAAACTTATCTTCGCCATAAAGGGCGCAGGAGTACGGGGTACGGTTTAAAAGTATGGGGTGTTTCTGGCTGCTGTCGTTGGGTACATAAAAAGCGGTAAACAATTTTGTGCCATCCCTCATCGATATCATCCGCTCTGTTTTATAATAATTATCCCTTACCCAGCCTGAATCTGTATTTTGTGCATGGAGGCCAAAGCAGCAAAGGAGAACAAGGAGCAGTAACGGTAAATATTTTTTCATTTTATAATTGTTTGGGAGTTAAATTTAACGAAACAAATTGTTTGTCATGGATAATAATCAACAACTGATCAGTAAGTTTTATTCTGCTTTTCAAAAACTAGATTACAAAACAATGAATAGTTGTTACATCGGGGAGATTGTTTTTTTTGATCCGGCCTTTGAATTACTCAGGGGTGATGAAGTGAGAAATATGTGGGAGATGCTGTGCAAAAATGCAAAAGACTTTTCGTTAACCTTTGATCATATCACTAAGCTGGATGATGAATACTACACCTGCGAATGGGTGGCCACCTATATTTTTTCCGGTACCGGAAGAAAAGTGGTGAACCGGGTAAAAGCAAATATGCGGTTTGAAGACGGCCAGATCGTTGAACACAGTGACGCTTTCAGCCTGCACAAATGGAGCAGCCAGGCACTGGGTTTCATGGGGCAGTTGTTTGGCTGGAATTCTTTCTTTCAACGAAAAATAAAGAATAAGGCGAGAAAGCGGTTGTTGAAGTTTATGCAGTCAAAACAATAGCAGGGCGGAAAGATAGATGGGCTTGCACCGTGAAGGTACCAATGATACTATTGTATAATGGGTAAGTCATTTTTCTTTTTATTGACACTGCAATGGACAAAGATTTGTCCATTATTTTTTTTTGCAAGCAACTGCAATGATTCAATATTACCGATTGCCTGCATTAGTCCATACGGCAGAAATTTCAGCAACTCATTTGGGATTTTAGTTAGCAGTAAGTTTAAAAAGAAAATGCAGTTATTGTTTTTATCATTTGGTGCCGCCTGGTAGTTATTGGAAACAACCGCCAGTTTCTGTGCATTTAGTTTGCTGCAATACGATTTAACAAAGGGAACGGGTACAAACAATTCACCGGCTGCGGTTTTTTCTAACTTTCCATTGTTGTTCCAGTAACGGTACACACTGCCAGTTCCATTTCCGTTAACTGTAAAGTTGAAGGATGGCTCCAGGATATTATTCACCACTGCTTTTTCTATTGGGTTAAAATTATCATCATAAGTGTAAGTAATTGCTGAATCAACTCCCGGCACAATGGCTGCTATGTCTAATTTATAACAGGTATTGTTTTGTACCAGCAGGGAATCAATATTGAAATTCATGGCGCTCGAAATATTTGCCTTTGTACTGTCGGCAATTAAATTATATAACGCGGCCGATGGCTGGGTGAAACCCAATGAAAACAGAGAACTGGCTGCATAACTAAAATTATTTTCTGCAAAACTGAATTGTTTGGCGGGGGAAAAGCTGCCATCTACAGTGATTGTGTTTTTATCAAAGTTTGCTTTGATGACGGCGGGCTGGAGGAGGAAGTTATTTTTCGCCCATTGCACCGCCAGGTGACTGCGGGCTGCAACAGTTGTTTTCAACGTTTCCTTTGGAGCGAATTGTTTTTTTACAAAAAGCTCTGCAGCCACCTGCCGGATGAATTTCTTATCTTCCACTGCCAGATTGCCCACCAGTATTTTGTCTCCATTTTGTATGAATTCTATACCTGCCAGGATTGAAAAATATTCTTCAGCGTTCTCCCGCTTTTTAAAATGGTATTGCTGAAGCCCTTTCTTAAAATCAGCTTCATCTTTTATGTGTGCCACTGTGTACCAGGCGTTGGCAGGATGACTGGCTGCATGAAATAAAAATACATAGTCAGGCAGCTTCACCATGTCATCCCAGTTTACTTTATCTTCTTCTTCATCCGGTGAAGTGCTGAATTTCCATTGCGATGGGGTAGTGATGATATTCCAGATAACGGTATTGGTGACCCTTTTTATGTCCAGGGCAATGATGCAGTCGGCGCTTTTAGCAACTGCCGTTTCGGTGTACGTTTTGTAAAAGAGTTTTACGTAACCAAATAGTAACAGAATTCCTGCTATTAAAAGTGCCCATTTCTTTTTAGTCATCTGTAATTGGATTAGTAATTAATTGAGCGTTTAGTAATAATAAGTTTTATTTAGCTGGTTTAGTAGATTAAACAAAATGGCATCTTCTATCGTGTTGATAAAAGATGCCAAAAAAATTGCAGCACATCTGACCGTCCCGCCCGTTATTTTTCATTCATAATCTAGTGTTATGCTAAGCTTAAGATGACGTTCCGCCTCCCACGAATCAGGGATCAAAATTTATCAATTCGTGAAATTCGTAATAATGAATGTAATCAATATTACGTCCGAATATGGTTAACAGCACTAGTCAACCTTTTTCTCTCTTTCCAGTTTATCCTTTTCCATGATGTCATTGATAGAATCGATCATGGTGAAGAAAAATTCCAGGCTGTTCGTGTGGCTGCCTGTTACGGCCATGGTGGTGGATGCCTGTATCATACCATCTTTGAGGCTGCTTTCCATCTTTACATCGCCGAGGTTTTCTTCCATGTACTGGCTGATCTTTTTGTTCAGGCTGGTGCTCATTTCACCCTGTAGCTGCTGCACCAGTTTTTTTGAATTGAGCTTTAATGCATAGTTGTTGTTAAGAATGGCGTTTTTGCTATCCGCATCCGGCGTGTATCCTGCTATATTGTTCAGCGTGATGTCTATGCTTGGTTTATTGGTTGTTACAACCACTTTGCCGTCTTTCACTATAAAGAAAAGGCTGCTGATGGGATATTTATCTTTATCAAATGCCAGTTCGTAATACCCGCCTTTTTCCTGGTAATCGAACTTTTGTTTTTTTGCATATTTCACTGGCAGGTTGGCAACTTTTTTCATGAAGCCTTCCTTTTTCGTTTCCATCACAAAAGTAAAATTAGGCGCCAGTTCCTGTTTGGTTTTCTTTACCTCTTTGCTTTTAAAATCATTTTCGTCGTACACATAATCTGTGTAGGTAACCTGTTTGGTAGTCATGTCGTGCATTACAAACAGCATGTTGCCCGGCATCAATTCTGCAATTGCTTTTTCGTCAATAATAATTTCAACAAGGTCAATGTACACATCCACCAAATCAGCATATTCCCGTACATAGGGATAGCTACTCATGTATTGCTTTATCAGCTTATAATAATAATTGGCCATTGCCTCAGAGTTGATGGAAGCAGACAGGAAGCCAATGTTACCAGGATTTACATAGCTGGCCAGCGCAGGATTTTGTTTACTGTTGTAAAGGTCTTTTCCCAGGTTGGCCATTTCTGGATCCGGCGACCAGGCTTTTTGATCGATCCGCATTTTATCTTTTTCAAAATACACATTCATTCCGGAACGGAAGCCTTTGTTGTCAGTTTGGTCGATGTACTTTGGTTCAAATTCATCAAAGCGTCGTGGACTGAATCCTTTGAAAAAAACAGACGAGTATTGCTTTAATAAATTTTCATAGTTGAGCCATACAGAAACATGGGCCGCCGGTTCTATCAATTTTTTATAGCTCCCGTCATTTTCTATAGAAGCAAAGCTGCTGTTGAAACTGCTGTTGATAATACTGTCGGCCACCTGCCTTTGTTTTGCAGCGGTTATTTTTTCCTGCTCTTTGTACCAGGCTTCTCTTTTTGCAGTCTCTACCGTGTCTTCGTAGTATGCAGGTGCATCTGTCACAACCATTTCTTCGATTACTTCCTCAGGGGGGGCAACCGGTTTCTTTTTTGCCGGTGATTTTTTTCCTTTTGTACCCTTCCTGGCAACAGCGCCCGGTTTCTTTTTTTTAGCTATTGGCTGCTTAGCTTTTGGTTGCACCGGTGCTTCCTGTATTTCTTCAATTTTCTCCTCCGCCTGCTTATCAAACAGTTCTCCATGTTCAACTGGCAGCGTCGTTGTTGTGTCTGCTGCTGTGGATGGATAGTCGTAATAGTTTTTTTTGTTTTTATCGCTGCTAACAACCAATACTGCATGCTGGGTGTTCCAGCCCAGGTAAGTATCATTTGAAATAGATAAAAACTCATAGCCATTCCTTTTTTCCGGCTTCATTTCTGCCTGGTAGTTGGCCTGCACCAGTTGCAGAAATTGTGGTACACTCTGCAGGTTGAGCAGTGTAACAAAATTCGTAGCAGAGTCGCCAATGGAAAAATACTGGTAGGTATCTTTCTCAAAGTCGATCCCTAAATTTTGCAAAGAGGTAAGCGTATCAATTTTTAAAGTTTTGAACAGGTTTTGCTTTACAAAATTGTAACTGTCAACTTTTTTAAGCGGCAGGTTCTTCGAGAAATTCTCACCTGAGTATTTAAGTACTACCGACGCATCGGAAGGTATCTTGTTAAGTAAATTTTGTGCATACGCCGCGGCAAAACTGCTGCAGGCAATGGTAAGGGCAATGATGATCTTTTTCATTTTATTTGGTCAGGTTTATTTTATTTTCAATTGATTTTTTGCTTGTAATGATATCGAGGGCATTCAGTTTAAGCATCACCGCTTTTTTATTCCCCGCCACTTTGCTTTCTTTATTGCTGGAGCCGGCAATATCGCTTTCAAAACGAAAGATACTGGTATAGTTGGCGGTAGCAAAAATTTCCCGGTCGGCATTGCTCATTTTCTGGTATTCATCCTTCAGCGAAAATTTGTTGAGCCGGCTGAAGGTCTTTCCGGCGGCGTCAAAATCGTACGATTTTTCAATAGCTTTTTGCAGGTTGTGTTCCTTTTCGCCAATATTTTTTACAGCCGAGTTCAGGCTGTTTACTTTGGCAAAATCACAGGAAAGGGTAAGGATATAGTTATCAAAATCGAGCTTTGTTTTTACATTGCTGATGCCAACTGTTTTTTGAATGGTCTTTTCCAGGTTGGTTACTTTTTGGGTGATGTCGGCTTTGCTGGGCACCTCATGTCCGTTCACCGTTTTCATTTTCATTATAGAGTTGAGCCTGGTTTTGCTCCTGCTCATATTCAGCACCAGTTGAAAATTGCCGGAACCATCATTTTTAATGAACACCTGTTCAATTATTTCAAAGCAGCTTTGAAAAAGGAAAAGACAGCTAAATAAGACCAGGTACGTCGTTTTTTTCACCTCATTGATTTTGGTGCGGTAAAACTACCTGTTTTTATAATTAAAAGAGTGCAGGGGGAAAATATTTTCAAAGGGCACTTTTCTGGTACAGGGATAGTCGTTCAACCGATTGCATGTTTAATGAGAAGCAGGGTGGTGGAGCAATTGTGGACAAAAAAATAAGCGTTGACGGGGAAACCAACATGCTTTCGCACCGCATTACACCGGTAAATAAAAAGCGCTGCCCGTAAAAAATATGATTAAAACAAGTTTCCTTTAATTTTTCAATCCAATCTTTTCCTATTTTTAAAAAATACTAAAAGCAAAAGCATGCAACTACGCTCCCTGATCCTTACCTTTTTTATCTGTACCAACCTGGTGGCCCAGCAACCATACTGGCAGCAGCAATTGCGATTCAATATCAAAGCTGAACTAAATGACAAAGACAATACCATCACCGGTTTTGAAACCGTTGTCTACAAAAATAATTCTCCTGTTACGCTGGATTATATCTGGTTTCATATCTGGCCCAATGCATATAAAAATGAGAATACAGCATTGCTGGAGCAAATAAAAAATGACGAAGAGCGCAAAAAGAAAATGGAAATCTATGGCACCGGATCTATTGAAGGCCTTGCCTTTAAAGTAAATGGGCAGCCTGCAAAAACATCGGCTCATCCGAATTTGCAGTTTATTGATATCGTAAAATTATTACTGGAAACGCCTTTGAAGCCCGGTGATTCTATCAGCATTTCCACCCCTTTTACGGTAAAGCTGCCGCCGTATTTCTCCCGTTCGGGCTATGCCGATGGTGAGTTTATGGCCTGCCAGTGGTATCCCAAACCGGCTGTGTTTGATAAACTGGGCTGGCATGAGTTTCCTTATCTTGATATGGGCGAATTTTACAGCGAGTATGCTGATTATACGGTAAGCCTTACGGTACCTGCCGGTTATGTGGTAGGCGCCACCGGTACACTGCAAACAAAGCAGGAACTGGACATGTATAAATCTATCGGTGCTCAAAATGTTGCCAGCAGGAACGGGACGCCGGCACTTTACACTCCGGATGATTTAAGGGCGACCAAAACACTCAGCTATTATGCAGAACAGGTGCCGGATTTTGCGTGGTTCGCAGATAAGGGTTTTGTGATCCAATACGACACGGTTCAAATAGCCGAAGGTAACGTGATCGATGCTTTTTCCTATTATCACAACAGGCCCGCCACCCTTTGGAACAACAGTATTGATTATATCAAAGATGGTGTTCGAAAATACAGTGAATGGATAGGAACGTATGCCTACCCGGTAGTACAGGTGGTGGAAGGTCCAAAAAATAATTCAAGCGGCGGTATGGAGTACCCGATGGTAACATTGATCACAAGCCCGGATGCGAAAGTGGAAACGCTGGACGCTGTGATTGCACACGAAATAGGCCACAATTGGTTTATGAGCATGCTGGGCAGCAACGAAAGGGCCCATACCTGGATGGATGAAGGGCTGAATACCTATTTTCAGTTCAGGTATGAGGCGGAGAAGTATCGCAGCAATTCGATCTTTGGTGATGCAATTCCTGAAGCGGTAAAGAAAATGCCGGCAGATAAGTTCCTTGAAACGATCTACAATGTGATAGAGCAAAATATCCCGATGAAGTCTGCCATGGATATCCCGGCAGAAGACTTTCGAAATAGTGGGGAGTATGGTCTTATATCGTATGTAAAAACAGCTTTGTGGATGCATGGGTTAGAAACGTCCATTGGGTGGGATAAAGTGAAACTGGCAGTACATACTTATTTCAACAACTGGAAAAACAAACATCCGCAACCGGAAGATATGCAGGCTTCATTTGAAGAAGCAACAGGGACAAAGCTGGATAAGTTTTTTGAACTGACGAAGAAGGAAGGAAAGTTTGAATAGATTATTTTGAATGAATAACAATAGGAAATGGGCTGCCGGACGGTGGCCCTTTTTATACCCTTCCGCTGCAATTACTTATCTGTGCTGAGTGTATGATAATTTTTTCGGTCGCTGCTGTCGATCCAAACCTCCAGTGTATATTTTCTTGCGTCCCGGGCAAGCCGGTAAGAAGCCTGTTGCAGGTCTGCCTCAGTGTCTCCGTTTTCAAAACGCTGCAATAATTCTTCAAAATCAACCATTCTTTTTTCTACTGATTTATCTTCAACAATGGATAGTTTGCCCCAGAATAACCGGTAGAATTTTTTACGTGCTTCCACATAATCTTTGGAATCTTTATTTTCTGTTGCCAGGGTAGCGGTTGCTTCAGTTGCTTCTGCATAGTATTCCAACTGCTTTTCGTAAAAATACTTTCTAAACTCTTTTGCAATTTGTTCAAACCTGTCCTTTTCCTGCTGTACCCTTGCAACTTCCTGTTGCCGTCTTTCTTCATTTTGTTTTCTAAACTCGTTGTAGGTAGCCCAGATGCCAATGATGATAGCCAGGCCCTGCAATATCCTGGTTAGTTTTTCCACGTAGTCAATTTTAGGTTTGCCGTTCAGGCTGGATCTTACTGATGCCCGGTATTTTTCTTCCAGCTCAATTTTTGTTTTTTCTTCATTGGATAGCATAACAATAGATTATGTTGTTGATGAAAGATGTTGATTAAAATGCGTTCGTGTTTAAGTGAGCAGTATCGTAAAAATGCAACATTTACCATTACCAGTCAAGTGGCTTAAGTTGATGGCTGTGGGCACCCGGTCAGCAGCATCACGGTAAAAGGAAAAGAATTAATTCATTCAGCTGCCATATCCCGGTTTAAAAAATTTACCCTTCCCAAAAACCCGCCCCGAATTTATTTCGTAGTTGCATACATAATCATCCACTATCTGCCGTAAAAATTCTCATCCTCCGTACGCTCCGGTTAAAGGTTTAACGCCTGCGTTCCCTTAGTGGGTATGCCTGATAGCTTATCATTTACCAAAAACAGCATGCCATCATTACTTCATTACAAATAATACTGCTTATGAAAAAGATCATGTTAACGACTGCCGTGTTGTATAGTGCCCTTTGTGTTTTTGGACAGGTAAAGGATAAAAAAAAATCGGCCCCCGAGCTGGCTGCACCGGCAATCATGATCAGTAAAGAGCCCCGGTTTTCTATCAATGTGCACAGCGGATATTCGATGGGGCTCGGCTCTACTTTTAAGTTTTACCCGGATGATGTGAGTGCTATCAGTGTGGTGCAGCAGGGAAATGGAGCACCAATGAAAACGATTTCTTACAGCAACCCAACGAAGGGGCTGGGGGATGGGTTTAAATTTGGCTTTGGAGGTTCGTATATCATCAACGATTTCATCAACCTGGGGCTCGACTTTGATTATTTTCGGAGTACAATCCGCAAGCACCGGGACAGCGTTATCCACCAAACCGGTTTGCCTGTTGCAAATAGTTCGGCAGATGAGTATATTTACAACGAACGGAACACCATCAGCTATGCTGCCACCCTGCTAAGCCTGACGCCGAACATAACTTTTAAAGCTATTAGCAGGCCGAAATGGTTTTTATATAATAAGTTGGGGATGGTGATCACGTTTCGTCCCAACAGTTTGCTGGAAGATAAAACAACGGTGAATACAAGGATGGGTTGGCAGGGATTTTACCGGGATAGCAGCAGTACCACGGTAAAGAAATATGAGTGGGGCATCCGCAACCCGGCACTGGGTTTTATGGGTGCTTTTGGCGGACAGGTGAAAGTGGCAAAGAATATCCGGGCTTTTGCGGAGATCAATTTTAGTCATATCGTGTTTGTGATCCGCAAGCGGACATTAACTGATTTTATAGTGGATGATAAGCACATTGAAAATAGCTTTCCAAGGAATATGAGGGAAATAGAATTTGTGAAATCATTTTCTGCCAACGCAGCGGCAAATGATCCCAATTTGCCATCGCAGACCATTATACAAAGGATACCGATCAGTTATGTTGGTTTGCAGACAGGTATTTCATTCCAGTTAAAATAAACTGCCTAAATATGGAACTTAGCTCTTCGCATCTGCAACAACATAGCATTGCCCGCCAGCCCGTGCCTGGCTGGAATATTGAAGTGATAACCAGGCAAACCATTCTCTATTCAGCAGCGGTGTTGTTGCTGTCGGCAGCCATCAGCTATTTGTTTGCAGCAGTGCAACTGAGGAGTATTCCCTCTGCAGGTGCGATGTACTTATTTGCCAGTGTTTTTTGGTCGGTCGGTGTTGCACATATATTTATTTTTCCACCCCTGCTGGCATTGCTGCACAGCGAGAAAGGACTGGGATATTCTCTAATGTTGGCTGTATTGATTTGTTTGGCAGTGTGGACAGTGTTTTATATCACCGGCTTTCTAACAAAGCAACTGGCGATTGCGGCGGGAACGGCTTTCCTGCTGCCACACCTGTTGGAACGATGTGTTGATTATTATTACCGTATTCCTGTTCTGGCAAAATACCCTGGCTGGGTGATTCCGCCGGATGCAACTGCCGATACAAGAATGAGCCTGTTGCTGAATAGTATTTACTTCAGGATAAAAATAAAAGTAGATGAAACGGATGCCGCATCCACACTATTTACAGTAACACTACCTGACAAGCTTACCCTAAGCGCTGTATTCTTACGGTTTTTACATGATCAGCATGCTGCCATTGCCATCACCAACCATAAGCTGCAGCCTTACACCTGGCAGTTTTCAATAAAACGAAAATTTGGCTTTTTGGAAATGCTCGACCCGGACGAGACGCTGAAAGAAAATGCTGTTAGGGAAGGAGATGAAATTGTGATTGAGCGAACCGCGGCGGCATTGCAGCCATAACATGCTCGCAGCGGCCTGAAAATCATTGTGTCATTTTGTATTCCCCGGGTTGCTGCTTTTTTTGTTGAATTGACACACGTGATCATCCACATTTTTTCCCATGGGAAGAAAGAACAGTTAGGCCAATAGCTGGTATGTACAAATAATAAAATCAATCTAAATAAACCAATGCAATATGAAGCCGGATAATTCAGGTGAAAGAAAAAAGAAACTCATCAAATTTGGCATGCTGGGATTTGTAACAGTCTGCCTGTTTATTTTATTACTCAGTTCCCTTTGGCAGAATAATGGAACCATCATGGCGGCAAAACCCAGCGATGAGAAAAGTGTTTTGCTGCTGCAGCAAAACAAACGCCTGCAGCAATATGATGAACTGCTGCATGGAAAGCTGAGTGCCCTGCAACAATTGGATAAAGCATTTACCGCTTCGTTAACAGCAACAGGAAACAGCATCCAACCAGACAGGGTGAACCGGGATATACAACAGCAGGAACAGGTGTTTAGCAGGCTGGTTGACAGTTTAAGGCTGGAAGTTTTTAAGTTTACAGATACAGATATAAAAAGCAACTTTTCTAAAATGATCACTTCTTTCCGGCTGGCGGTTGATAACCGGGAAGCGATAGGCAGTTTACGCAATGCAGTAGTGATGAGTACTGAGGGCTTTACTGCGGATGAAAAAGCACAGTTGATTATGAAAAATGAATTGGATGAGAGGAGAAAAAAGATCACGGCACTGGAAACTGCATTGAAAGATGCCGAACGAAATAATACAGCGTTCAATATCACGCCTGGTAATGATCATTCAAAAACAATGACAGAAAACGTTGCTACCCTTGAAAGTAAAATCGTTTCCCTCACCGGAGCCAACAATATTTTAACGCAGGAAAATGAACAACTGTCGAAAATGCAAAACGAAACCGGTAACCACAGCAGCGACAGTGAAACAATGCTGAAGGATAAAGCCAATCTATTGCAGCAAAAAGTTGAATCTTTGAATGCAGAATTGCAATTACTGAAGGTGGATTGTAATTTGAACCGGGTAGATGCTACGCAAATTATCTCAACCGCCAAACAAAGAAAACGATTGCTTACAGAAGCATCTTCCATACTCACTGACCTTTCAGCTTCTGCGAATGCAGATATCAGGAAAAAAATAAAGGAAAAAATAGTACGGCTTAACCAGGTAGCCGCTAATTCGAGAGATTAGGAGGGGTGTTTGTGCAGCGTCGGAAAGGGTCGGGTAGCTGGCAGTGTTTTACCCCATGATACCTGGTTTTTGTTATATTGTCTTTTTCCATCCTTCGACTACGATTAATCATTGCTGTTCAAAGCCAATCTTGTATATTTTTTCGACACGATCGATGTATTCAGAAGAATTTTCCTCTTCAATGAACCGTTGAAGCCGGTAGCAAATACTTTCGAAGATAAATAATGGCTTCTACACTAATCATTGTTGTTAGGAAAGGTAAACTCATTGCTGCCCTATTGCATTTACCACATTCACCTATTATCTTTAAAAATTATAACCCCCAGTAATTATGAAACAGATTTTAAGTTTGACAGCCTGTTGCTTTGCATTTTGTTACGCTGCTTCGGCCCAAATGAAAAAGCCAGCAACCCAGCTAAGTCCAAAGCAACAAATCGAAACGGGAAAAGCAAATCCAACGCCACAGCAGGCAAAGATGGAGGTAAAGCCCAACGCAAATATTGATAAGCCGGCAGCACTTGTCATTACTGACACCATTCCCACCAGGGTACGCAAATTTTATACAGTTGACAATAAAAGGTATTTAACTTATTTAAATACCAACCTGGAAGATTCAGTGAAATTACTGAAAGCTGGTGCCAGCGACTGGCAGGATTTTGAAACTGCATACAGCAAGCTTACGCAAACAATAAAAAATAATCCTTTTAGCAACGTATCTAACTATATAAGCCCAGATAGGGATTTTAAATCAATTGAACTCATTGATAAAACATTTCTAACCAATACAGCCAAAGTGTGCCTGCGCCAGCTCATCTTTAATATTAAATTATCAGATGTATTGCTAAACAAACTGCTCACAGATAAAATTGATCTCCAGTTACTGAGTATGTCAATCACAAACATTGATACGCTTTGCCTTGCGTACCTGGTTCCCTATGTTACTAAATCAATGGCCCTGATGAAGTACCCAAAGATTATCTTCAAAGTATTTGATAAAGACGGAATGGAACTTAATAAAGCCGGCTGCTACCTTGTGTCACCGTACGTTTGCCGAAGCCTGGCTTGTTTATCTTGTAAAAATATCAGCACTCCCTGTGAGCTGCATACGGTTGATAAGATCATAGGCCAGAAAGATTACATGTTTGATTGTGCCAATCCTTCTGCTATTGGAATAGCGCAGGGGCCTTACCATATTTTCATTGTAAACAACGGGGCCATCATAGGTTACAAATCATGGAGCACGGATGCCAATGACCTTTCCCAGGATTTTCAGCCCAAAACAATCAACCTTCATGTACAATGATCAATTTTTCCAACTACACGGTACTGCTTAAATCTGGCCTGGCGGTCATTGTATTTTTATTTGGTGCCTTCAATAACTTTCTCTCAAAATTTGCGCCTCCCGATCCGGCTGATGAATTGGATCTGCCTATTGGCATTGCCAAGTTTAGTGCGTTGGCGCTGTTACTTTTTGTGTCGCTGTTATGCAATTTCCAGGCAGCAAAAAAACAGGCCAGCCAGAAAAAGTTTGTTTTGCTGTGGTTGTGGGTTTCCGGCATCCTTATCATTGGGTTTATTGTTTGCAGCCTTACTTATTTCAGCAGTTTTAAACAACATACGGTGTGGCAATATAACTGGCAAACCAGGCTGGTAAAAGGCGACAGCCTTACTGCTGAATCCAACGACATTTGCCGGGAAGATAACCACAATCGCTCTGTAGAGGCTTGCGAACAATATTTGCTGTACAAGTATTACAATGCCAACCAGGTAAATATTGATCACCTGTTATGGACCGCAGCAAGCGTAAGGGCCAACACCATGAAACTGTTAGTGTATTATATGGTGCTGGTGTTGTGCATCAGTGGAGTACTGTTTTCTCTTGTTGAGTTGCTGTCGTGGAATATTTTTAGCAAGCAAAAGAACAAGCCTTTGTAAGCCTTTATTTGCATCATTTTTTTTCTGGTGTCCACACATAATTACTGTAAATGAAATCCTGCTGGTTGGGCATTCGATTCTATTTTCCGCCTGTTATAATATGTTACAATAATATCGCAACGTTGTTTTAATCAAAGGATGCTGGCATGTCATGAATGGAGGCCAGTTGAAATAAAGTTGCTTACAGATCGTAAAAAGATGCAAGTGAAAAGGCTGCGGCAATGTTGGATAAAACGGTTCAACCGGTTTTGAAAGGAAGATGATGGCAATACCGGCAAGGCAGCAAGTGGGTTAACTGCATACCCATATTTTATTCTTCCGGCACTATTTTTACCCCACCACCTCTCACATTTAAAAACACTACCGCTTTGGTTGATGTGCCTTTATGGTTACTGATCCATTTTTTAGCAATTTTTTTATATGCTCTTACTTCTGTGTAAACCGGCGATCTCATTTCCGCCAGGCCCCAGCTTTGTAAATTTACCATTAACGTGCCACTGTCGCAAATTGCGTTTCGCTTGCTGCTGTACAAAAAGGGCCGAAGCTGCTTTATTTCGGTGCTGTCTTTCACACAAAGATTCATATGGTAATGGTTGCCGGCAAAAAGTCGTGAAGAAAGCGCATTGTCCCACCAGCCAACCGTATGATTCAGCATGGGCAATATCCCCCAGCAAATAATTATTATTTTGTTCCATCCTTTCCAAAGTGTCGGCAGGTCTATTGCAAGTGTTTTTCTGTAAATGAAAAGGATATAAAGATGTATCATCATCATTATATTCCAGGGCCATACACTGATATTATACCGCAAGCCAAACGGGCCCACCATAATCACTATTAACAGGTGCATTACGATAATAGCCCATGCTGCAAATTTTTGGGTTGCCCGAAAGAAAAGGCCGATTCCGAACAGCAATTCAATGAAAGCAAGCATATACCCGCTGTAGTGAACATAATTATTATGAATAACAGCCGGATCAATATTTAAATACTGTTTTAGCAGCATATTGTCCCAGAATAGGGCAAGAAATGACGGCGAAAATTTTCCTAACCCACTGTATGCATAAGTGGATACCATCAGGAAGCCAATACCGGGCACAATTTTTTGTGGCTGCCTGTGATTGATAATATTTATCAGTACGATAAAGATAAACTGGTATTCCCAGGGCTGCCAGCGGCTTTGATCTAACAGGCATGATAATACTTCTGAAATAAGCAGGGCAACCAGTAGCAGCTTATTGCCCGGTTTCAATACCAGGAAAAACATGAGCAGTAACGAAGCCGCTAAAAGCACCAGGTGGACCGCTGCAGGGGCTTCTAAAAAATCAAACGGGGGTGCTGTTGGCAACAATCGTTCTATTGTCCATAACCGCCAGCAGATCAGTTTGGTGACAATCCAGAAAATACAGGTGGTTTGTACAATAAATGGTACTATAATTTGATCCTTTCCGCCTTCGCTCATTTTAGCGGCGCCGTTACCATCCCATTGATTGTTATTTTTTGTGAACGATAATGTCATTGAACCTGTTTGCTGATTAACTATTTTACTGATGGCGAATAAGTGTTGCCGAAAGTAAGAAAAGATATCTGATCTGAAATGAAAGGAACGGTTGGGCAAGAAAGCTGAAAATTAAATAGGGATCAACGGGGTTCACTAAAAGCTCCCGGGCTTGCTGGAGAAATAACCGTTCATACACCGGCTGCAATGTGGAGAAGCCGATGGTGATTCGTGTCTACCCTTCGCAG
>Ga0105048_10004600_pt1 | contig 22392 bp, 23 predicted proteins | sample MAT05_FD_78382 | JGI IMG/M metagenome (GOLD analysis project Ga0105048, IMG submission 78382) | Freshwater microbial communities from Lake Fryxell liftoff mats and glacier meltwater in Antarctica - MAT-05 | ecosystem: Environmental > Aquatic > Freshwater > Ice > Liftoff microbial mat | place...
CCGCACCGCTTCCTGCCTGAACTCCAGCGTGTAGCGCGCCCGCACTGTCTTCGTCATTTCCGTTCTCCTTGCTTGCATTGAAACACTCAGCAAGGGGTACGTTTTTCGGGGGCAAGGTCAGTCCGGCGCGCGCCAGGGTGGCCAGCCACTGCGCGTCGGCCACATCGGTCTTGCGGCCGGGCACGTTCTTGACGTGCCGGGCGTTGACCACCCACGCGGCAATGCCCACCGCCTCCAGCGCCGCGTACGGGCTACCCCAGCAGATGCCCGTGCTCTCCATCACCACCACCTCGGGGCCAAACTCGCGCGCCCACTGCGCCAGCGCTTTGCGGTCGCGCTTGAACGCTCCAAACTCACGTTGCTCGACAGTCACCATGCCATCAGGCTGCTGCGCCAAGGCGCAGGCGCTGATCTTGGCTTGATGCACGTCCAGTCCAATCACCCGTTGGTACATCGGTAGAGCGTAGCAGTCCGGGCTCTTCAACGCAGGAGCCCGCGGACCGCCCCGCCTACGGAGATGGGGCCGTCCGTGGTGGCGATCAACCGGTTGCTGGCGCGTGTCTCGGAGGAGCTGGAAGGACAGCGAAGGTCTATTGCTGACGCCGCCCATGAGGTTCGTTCGCCCAAGCTTGGCCTCGCAGAGATGCCACAGCAAGACTTCAGGGTACCTTCAGGGGCGGTGCCTAGGCTGCCAACGATGTTTCCCGTCCGATGGCCTTGCCGATGAAGAAGCGTTTGACTGCTGCCGCCATGGCGTTGTGCCTGATGGCATCGCTTGCCACTCGGGCAGAAGGCGGTCAACCGCCTGTGGCGCCCTTGCCAGGCTGGGCCGAGCTCGAGGCGGCGGGTGCGCGCATCGGCGAAATCCGCATCGCCAGCGGCGACATTTTCGACCTGAGCAATCCCAAGGAAAACAAGTGGCTCTTCGGCGTGGCGAACCGGCTGCACATCCAGACGCGGCCGAGCGTCATCGAGCGCCAGTTGCTCTTCAAGCCAGGCGACCGGGTCTCGGTGCGTGTGCTCGAGGAGACGGAACGCCTGCTGCACAGCAACCGCTATCTGTACGACGTGCACTTCCGGGTGCTCGCCTGGCACGACGGTGTCGTCGACATCGAGGTCGTGACGCGCGACACCTGGACGCTCGACCTCGGCGCCAGCGCCGGCCGCTCGGGCGGCGCCAACACCAGCGGCATCCACCTGCGCGAATACAACCTGTTCGGCACCGGCACCACGGTCAGTTTCGGCCGCTCGAACGGCGTCGACCGCTCGGGCCAGGAGTTCGACTTCTTCAACGACCGCGCCTTCGGTACCGCCGCAGCGCTGCGCTACAGCCACGCGTCGAACAGCGACGGCCGCAGCGACGCGATCTCGGCGCAACTGCCTTTCCGTTCGCTGGACACGCGCTGGGCGGCCGGAGTCACGGTGTCCAACGACGACCGTATCGACTCGGTCTACAACGCCGGCAACATCGTCAGCCAGTACCGCCGTCGCCAGGATCGGCGTGATGTCTTCGGCGGCTGGTCGCCGGGCCTGCAGAACGGCTGGGTGCAGCGCTACTCGATCGGGCTGCGCAGCGACGACGATGGCTACGCGCCCGAACCCGGGCGTACGCCACCGCCGCTGTTGCCCGGCGATGAAAAGCGCGTCGGCCCCTACGCGCGCTACGACCTGATCGAAGACCGCTTCGAGAAAGAGCAGAACCGCAACCTGGTCGGACGGCCGGAGTTCTTTGCGCTCGGCCTGGCGGCGTCGGCGCAACTGGGGCGCGCCGCGACCTCGTTCGGCTCGACGCGCAACGCCTGGCTGTACGCCGCGTCGATCGGTCGCGGCTTCGAACCTGTGGCAGGGCAACAGCTCATTGCCGCGGCCACTCTGTCCGGCCGCCGCAGCGACGGCCAGCCGCAGCGCATGGCGGCCGGCCTGCAGGCACAGTACTACCTGCCGCAGGGCCCGCGCTGGTTGTTCTTCGCCTCGGGCGCGGTCGACATGCTGAAAAACCCGGACCCGGCCGAGGCGCTGCAGCTTGGCGGCGACAACGGCCTGCGCGGTTTCCCGCTGCGCTACCAGAGCGGCACGCGCCGCGCGCTGTTCACAGTGGAAGAGCGCTTCTATACCGACATCTACCTGTGGCAGCTGTTCCGCATCGGCGGCGCCGCGTTCTTCGATGCCGGTCGCGCGTGGGACGGCACGGGTACCAACCTGAAGGACCCAGGCTGGCTGAGCAACGCCGGCTTCGGCCTGCGCATCGTGAGCGCACGAGCGGCCTTCAGCAACGTGTTGCATATCGACGTTGCGTTCCCGCTCGGCGCACCGGCCGATATCAAGAAGCTGCAGTTCCTGGTCAGGACGAAGACCAGTTTCTGACGCTGGGCGCAGGGCAACTCGCCGGCGGGCCGCAGCCCGCAGTTGGCTGGCGGTCCCGCTGGCCCCTTCGTGAAGAACGCGAAAGTGCAAGGCGCGTCAGCGCTTCAAGCCTTCAACACCCAGCGCAGCAACATGGCCACGGCCAGCAGCGCGGTGATGCTGGCGGCCCAGATGCCGGCCATCCACAGCAGCCGGCTCCACAGGGGTGGCAACGGCTCGTCGGGGCGTGCCGCGGTGATGGCGGGCCAGCGCAGACAGAGGGAGCTTCATGCGTGACTTCACGAGTGAGTTCACGCGTGGTACCCGTCAGCGTTGACCTTGCCGCGGAACACCCAGTACGACCAGGCCGTGTAGGCCAGGATCATCGGCAGCACCAGGGCCGTGCCCCAGAGCATGAAGACCTGGCTGCTGCGGTCGGTGGCTGCGTCCCAGATGGTGACGAGGCCCGGCACGACGTCTGGAAACACGCTGATCCCAAGGCCGACGAAGCACAGCAGGAAGATGCCCGGCGTGAGCAGGAAGGGGGCGGTTTCGCGACCCGTCTTCAGGCTGCGCACGAAGGCCACGCTGGCCAGCGCCACCAGGATGGGCACCGGGGCCACCCACAGGATGTTGGGCCAGTGCAGCCAGTTGCCGAGTAGTCGGCGCTGAGAAACAGGGTGGCGATGCTGACCGCGACGATGGCGGCCAGGCTGGCCCCGCCCAGCCATCAGGCCAGGGCCCGGGCTCGACGCTGCAGCGTGCCTTCGGCCTTCATCACCAGCCAGGTGGACCCCAGCAGCGCATAGGCCACGACCACACTCGCGCCGGTGAGTACCGAGAAGGGCGTCAGCCAGTCCCACCAGCCGCCGGCGTAGGCGCGATCGCTGACGCGCACACCCTGCAGCAGCGCGCCCAGGATGACGCCTTGCGAAAACGCCGCCAGCAACGAGCCCCCGGTGAACTGGACCTGATTTGCGGCTGAAGCCAGCTGAAACCCCTTCGAGTGGCAAAGGGCTACGCCCCCAGCTCGCGTGGAATCGCCTCGGCCAGGAAGTCGTAGACACGCCGGACGAGCGCACTGCCACGGATCTCGCGGTGCACCGCCAGCCAGCACGGCAGCGGTGGAATCTTCAGCATCGGCAGCACGGTCTGCACACCCGGCAAAAGAGGCACGTTGTAGGCGGCGACAAAACCGATGCCGGCAGCGGCCGCCACCAGTCGACCGTAGGCCAACTGGTTGTCGGTGCGCAGCACGAAGTTCTCGCGCGGCAAAGCGTAGCCCAGCTGAGCGAACCCGCGTTCGATGGTGTCGTCGCGGTCGTAGCCGATCAGCCGGTGTTGCAGCAAGTCGGTCAGCGTGCGTGGTGTGCCCATGCGTTGCAGGTAGCTGCTGTGCGCGCACGCCACGATGGCAATGTCGGACAGCTTGCGAGCCACCAGTGAACCCTGGGCCGGCCGCACCATGCGCACGGCGATGTCGGCTTCGCGGCGCAGCAGGTTGCTGATCTGGTTGGACGCCACCAGTTCCACCTGGATGCCCGGTTCGGCTTGTTGCAACAGCGCCAGCACCGGCGGCATCAGGTAGCTGGCCGCGACCTCGCTGGTGGTGATGCGCACCGTGCCGCTGGTGGCTTCGCGGCTGCGCTTGAGCGTGCGGGCCAGTGTGTCGGCGCCGGCTTCCATCTGACGCGCGGCGTCGGCGATGGCCATTGCCAGCGCGGTGGGCAGCACCCCGCGCCCGGTGCGTTCGAAAAGCGGTGCGCCCAGTTGCGCCTCGAGTTCGGCCACGTGGCGGCTCAAGGTGGGCTGTTGCGCGCCCAGCCGGCGCGCCGCGCCCATCAGGCTGCCGGCGTCCAGCACGGCCAGGAAGCTGCGCACCAGTGCCCAGTCGAAGTGCAGATCGGCAACCTTCCTTGTCATGCATAAATGTATAGCTGGATTGCGCGGCTCATCAATTGTCGAATGGCTATCGGAAGCCGACACTGCCTGCACCCTGACCCACCCCGCGAGACCCCGTCATGAAAACCGTGCTCATCCTCGGCGCCAATGGCCGTTTCGGCCAAGCCGCCACACAGGCCTTTGCTGCCGCTGGCTGGCACGTGCTGGCTCAGGTACGGCGTGCGCCCGTCGCCCCCTTGCCGGCCAAGGCATGCGCGCTGCCCGTGGCATTGAACGACACCGACACGCTGGTGGCCCGAGCCACCGGTTTGCAGGCAGGTTTGCAGGCAGGTGCGCAGGCAGGTGTGCAGGCGAGTGTTCAGGCGGTGGTTCATGCCGTGAACCCCGTCTACACACGCTGGGAGGAAGAGGCGATGCCGGCACTGCAGCAGGGCCTGGCCGTGGCGCAGCGCCTGGGCGCGCTGTTCATGTTGCCGGGCAACGTCTACAACTTCGGCTCGCAGATGCCGGCGCTGCTGACCGAAGCCACGCCGCAGCGGCCCGACAACGACAAGGGCCGCCTGCGTGTGGCCATGGAAGCGCTGATGCAGGCGCGTGCGCCGCAGGGTCTGCGCAGCGTGGTCATCCGCGCCGGCGACTTCTACGGTTGCGGCAGCGGCTCGTGGTTGGACCAGGCGGTGGTGAAGGACATTCGTCGCGGCAAGCTGGTCTACCCCGGCCCGCTGGACCTGCCGCACGCGTGGGCCTACCTGCCCGACCTGGCACGGGCCTTCGTCGCCGTGGCGAACCTGCCGCCGAAGCCGGGCTTCGAGGCCCTGCACTTCGAAGGCCACACCCTCACCGGACGGGAACTGCTGGCCATCGTGACTGCAGCCGCCGCCGACCTGGGCCTGCAGCCCGCTGCAGGCTTCAAGACCGGCGGCATGCCCTGGGGCCTGGTACGCGCCGTGGGCCTGGTGCACCCGCCCTGGCGCGAACTGGCGCGCATGAGTTACCTCTGGCGTGTGCCCCATGCGCTGGACGGCACGGCGCTGCGCCAGGCCGCAGGTCCGTTGCACCACACACCCGCGCACTTGGCCTTGCGACAGGCGCTGGCCGACCTGGGGCTGGGTGGCGCGCCAGCCACCGCCGCTGCAGCCGCGCACTGAATCCGTTTGCCCCTTCCGACTTCAAACCGTTCTTCCCTGGAGCCAAGATGACCACCCTGACCGCACCCCATGCCACCACGTCCCCGCTTGAAAGCACAAGGCCAGGCCGCTCACGCGCGCTGGGCGCCTTGTTGATCGCCGACGCCCTGCTGGCTTTTGCGCCGCTGCTCATCATGGCCCCGGCCACGGGCTGGCCGCAGTCGTTGGGCAACCCGGCGGCGCAGCAGTTGGGCGCCATCGCCGCCGCTCCGGGCGCGGTGATGGCCGGTTATGGCCTGTACCTGCTGTACTCCATCCTCATCGCCCCGGTGATGATCGGCCTGGCGGCGCGCTTGAGCGGCGGCCTGGCCTCGCCGCTGGGCGCCACCGTGGCTGCCTTTGCGGTGCTGTCGGCACTGGCGCGTGCCATCGGCATCCTGCGCTGGTTGACGGTGATGCCGCTGCTGGCCGCCAGCCATGCCGGCGCCGATCCGGCCACGCGGGCGCAGATCGAGCTGGTCTTCACCGCCATCACCGAGTACGGCGGCGGCATCGGCGAGGTGCTGGGCGTGAGCCTGTTCATGGCGCTGTCGCTGGGCACGCTGTGCGTGGCTGCGCTGCGCCAGGGCAACATGCCCACGTGGCTGGCCGGGCTGGGCCTGATCAGCGCCTTGTTGCTGGCCGGCCTGTCCCTGCCGGTCTTCGGTGGCCCGGACCTGGTGCCCGTGGTCGCCGCCGTGAGCCTGCTAACGGTGTGGATGTTGGCTGCGGGTGTTCACACCCTGCTGCGCCGCTGAAAAGCTGCGAAAAGCCCCAGCGGCTTCAAGCCATGTGCAGCGGGGGTGCTGCGTCCATGCGGCTGCTGCATCCATGCGGCTGCGGCATCCATGCCGTGTCAAAACCGCAGGTGACGCGACCGGGCGCCAGCGCCGCGCGCTGCTATCGTTGTGGCGTGCGCCCACTGCTCGAAGTCCGCGACCTTCGGGTCACCCTGCAAACCTCGCGTGGCGCACACGATGCACTGCGCGGAGTTTCCTTTGCGCTGGACCATGGCCAGACGCTGGGACTGATCGGCGAATCGGGCTGCGGCAAGAGCATCACCGCGCTGGCGCTGATGGGCCTGTTGCCCGACGGTGCAAAGGTCAGCGGCAGCATCCGCTTCGGTGGCCAGGAACTGACCACGCTGGACGAGGCCGCGCTGTGCCGGCTGCGCGGACACCGCATGGGCATGGTGTTCCAGGAACCGATGACGGCGCTGAACCCGCTGCACACCGTGGGCCGGCAGATTGCCGAACCCCTGCGGCTGCACAAGGGCCTGTCGCGCAGCGCAGCACGTGCCGAAGCCCTGCGCCTTTTGGAACGGGTGCAGCTGCCGCAGGCGGCGCAGCGGCTGGACGCCTACCCGCATCAGCTGTCCGGTGGTCAGCGCCAACGGGTGGTGATCGCCATCGCGCTGGCCTGCGGGCCCGACCTGCTGATCGCCGACGAGCCCACCACGGCGCTGGACGTGACGATCCAGCGCGAGGTGCTGGACCTGATCCAGGAACTGGTGCGCCAGGAGGGCGCAAACGGCAAAGACGGCATGGCGCTGCTGCTCATCAGCCACGACCTGGGCGTGATGGCCGACACGGTGCAGCGCATGCTGGTCATGTATGGCGGCACGGTGGTGGAAAGCGGGCCCACAGCGGATGTGTTCCAGCGCCTGGCGCACCCCTATTCACGCGGCCTCTTTGCTGCGCGGCCACGACTGGGCTTGCCCCGTGGCACACGGCTGGCCACCATCCCCGGCCGCGTGCCGGCGCTGGCCGACATGCCCCCGGGCTGCCCCTTTGCCGACCGCTGCGAACGTGTCGCTGAAGATTGCCGACAAGCGCCACCGCCTGCCGTGCCCGTGGGGCCGTTGCACGAAGCGCGGTGTCTGCATCTGGACCCCCACCTTCTCGCCGCATGACACCCGCGCTGCTCCGCGTCGACACCATCAGCAAGCGCTACAGCCTGCCGCGCCAGGGCCTGCTGTCGGCGGCGCCGCAGGTGCAGGCACTGGACGGCGTGAGCTTCACGCTGCAGGCCGGCAAGAGCCTGGGTGTGGTGGGCGAATCGGGATCGGGCAAGAGCACGCTGGCGCGCCTGGTGATGGCGCTGGAAGCACCCAGCACAGGCCGTGTGCTGCTGGACGGCGTGGACCTGCACACGCTGGACGCCGCCGCCCTGCGCCAGGCACGTGCAAAGTTGCAGATGGTGTTCCAGGACCCGTTCGGCAGCCTGGACCCGCGCCGCACCGTGCTGCAGACCGTGGCCGAACCCCTGGCCGTGCTGCACGGCGCGGGCCACGCCGAACAGCGCGAGCGTGCGGCCCAGGCTCTGGCCGCCGTGGGCCTGGGCAGCGGCGACCTGGCCAAGTACCCGCACGAATTCAGCGGCGGCCAGCGCCAGCGCATCGCCATCGCCCGCGCGCTGATCACACGCCCCAGGCTCATCGTGGCCGACGAGCCCGTCAGCGCGCTGGACGTCAGCGTGCAGGCCCAGGTGCTGAACCTGATGCAGGACCTGCAGGACCAGTTCGGCGTGACCTACCTCTTCATCAGCCACGACCTGGCGGTGGTGGACCTGGTGTGCGACGAGGTCATCGTGCTGCAGCACGGCCGCATCGTCGAACAAGGCAGCCCCGACCAGTTGTTCACCTCGCCTCAGCACCCCTACACCCAGCGCCTGCTGGCGGCGGTGCCGGGCATGAAACCCCGCGTACCCGCCTGAAAAGGCTTGGCGCAGAATCCACCCGATCAACCGACCTGCCGGAGAAAACCGATGACCATCAACCGCCGCTCCATCAACACCTTGCTGGCCGGCTTGCCGCTGGCCGCCGCATTGCCATCGGCCCTGGCGCAGTCGCGCAAGGACGCCGTCGTGCTGGGCATGGTGCTGGAACCGACGAGCCTGGACCCCACCGCGGCCGCAGCCGCAGCCATCGGCGAGATCGTGCACTACAACGTGCTCGAAGGCCTGACCAAGATCAGCATGGCAGGCGCGGTGACACCACTGCTGGCCGATGCCTGGTTCCACACGCCTGATGGCAAGACCTACACCTTCACGCTGAAGAAGGGCATCAAGTTTTCCGACGGTGCACCCTTCGACGCCAATGCCGTCAAGTTCAGTTTCGACCGCGCGCGTGCTGCCGGCAGCACCAACAAGGCCAAGAAGGCGGTGTTCGACAACATCAGCAGCGTGGTGGTGGCCGACGCCTACACCGTGATCCTGGTGCTGAATTCGGCCGATGCCATGCTGCCCTTCCGCCTGGGCGAAAACACCGCCGTCATCCTGCATCCCAACAGCGTCGCCACGGCCGCCACCAAGCCAGTGGGCACGGGGCCCTTCGTGCTGGCCACCTGGAACAAGGGCTCGTCTGTCACGCTCAGCAAATGGGACGGCTACCGCGATGCGGCCAAGGTGAAGCTGAAGAAGGTGACCTTCCGTTTCATCAACGACCCAGCGGCGCAGGTGGCCGCGCTTTTGGCAGGCGACATCGACGGCATGCCGCGGTTTGCCGCGCTGCAGTCGATCAAGCAGTTCCAGGGCGACAAGCGCTTCGTCGTCGAGTTGGGCAGCACCTCGGGCAAGGGCATCGTCGCCATCAACAACAGAAAGGCACCGCTGAATGACGTGCGCGTGCGCCGTGCCATCGGCCACGCCATCGATCGCAAGGCCTTCATCGACGGCGCACAGGAAGGCCTGGGCAAGCCCATCGGCAGCCACTTCGCGCCCACCGACCTGGGTTACATGGACCTGACCAAACAAAGCGCCTACGACCCCGAAAAGGCCAAGGCGCTGCTCAAGGAAGCCGGCATCACGTCACCGCTGAACCTGACACTGACACTGCCGCCACCGCAATATGCGCGCAAGGGCGGCGAGATCATCGCCGCACAGCTGGCCAAGGTGGGCATCAACGCCAAGATCGAAAACGTCGAGTGGGCGCAGTGGCTGGCCGGCCCTTTCAAGGGCAACTTCGACCTCACCATCATCAACCACGTCGAACCGCTGGACTACGCCACCGCCTACGCCGACCCCAACTACTACTACGGCTACGACAGCGCCAAGTTCCGCGGCCTGGTGGCCACGCTGGCCGCCACGTCCGACCAGAAGGAAAAGGCCCGCTTGTGGCGCGACATCCAGCGCCAGCTGGCCGACGACGCGGTCAACGCCTATGTCTGGAACCCGGCCCAGGTGGCGGTGTTCAGGAAGGGGCTGCGGGGCCTGTGGAACAGCAGCCCCATCTTTGCCAACGACATGGCCACCGTCAGCTGGGCACCCGCGGGCTGAAGGGCCCATGAGCCAGGCCACGATCGAAAGTTTCTACGCCGCCTTCACGCGGCTGGACGGCGCGGCCATGCAGGCTTGTTATGCCAAGGACGCCCGGTTCGACGACGAGGCCTTTTCGCTGCGCGGCGCGCTGCACATCGGCGGCATGTGGCGCATGCTGTGTGACGCCACCAAGGGCAAGCCCGAGAGTCTTGCGCACTGGAAGCTCATCACCTGCCAGGTCACCGATCGCAGCGCCCACTGGGAAGCGCACTACCTGTTTTCGGCCACCGGCCGGTCTGTGATCAACCGCATCGACGCTGAATTCGAGTTCGGCGCCAACGGCCTGATCACAAAACACCGCGACCGCTTCGACTTCTGGGCCTGGTCGCGCCAGGCGCTGGGCATGCCAGGCGTGCTGCTGGGCTGGAGCCCCTTCCTGCGCCAAAAGGTGCGCAGGGCGGCTGCAACCAATCTGCAGCGCTTCATGGCCAAAGGCTGACGCTGTTGACCGAGCTGCATGCGCTGAACGTCGGCGAATTGCACGCGGCCTACCGCGCGGGCAACCTGTCGCCGGTGGACGTGGCGCGGGCGGTGCTGGCGCAAATCGAACGCTGGGAGCCGCACGTGCAAGCCACGTGGGCGCTGGACGCCGAGGCGGCCATGGTCATGGCCCACGCGTCAGCCACCCGCTGGCAACAAGGCCGGCCGCTGGGCCTGCTGGACGGTGTGCCGGTCACGATCAAGGAAAACATCGCCACCCGCGGTGTGCCCATGCCGATGGGCACAGCAGCGACCGAACTGGTGCCGGCAGCCGAGGATGCGCCCCCCGCCGCGCGGCTTCGGGAAGCCGGCGCCGTGTTCATCAGCAAGACCACCATGCCCGATTACGGCATGTTGTCGTCGGGGCTGTCCAGCTTCCACGCGCAGGAAGGCCGCCTGACGCGCAACCCCTGGGCCCTGGACAAAAACCCCGGCGGCAGCAGCGCTGGCGCAGGCGCTGCCGCTGCCGCCGGCTACGGTCCGCTGCACCTGGGCACCGACATCGGCGGCAGCATCCGCCTGCCGGCCGCCTGGTGCGGCGTGGTGGGCTTCAAGCCCAGCGCCGGCCGGGTGCCCATCAAGCCGCCTTACCTGGGCCGGGTGGCCGGACCCTTGACCCGCACCGTGGCCGATGCGGCCGCGATGATGTCGGTGCTGAGCCTGCCCGATGACCGCGATGCCACGCGCCTGCCCTGGCAGGCCATCGACTGGTTCGACCTGCAAGACGCGGCCAGTGTGCGCGGCCTGCGCATCGGTCTGATGCTGGACGCCGGCTGGGGCCTGCCCGTGGATGCCGACATCACGGCGGCCGTGCAAGACGCCGCGCGCCGATTGGAGGCCGCCGGCGCCAGCGTGCAAGCGCTGCCCGCCTTCACCACGCGCGAGATGGCCGACGGCATCAACCTGTTCTGGCGCACCCGCTCGTGGCTGGACATCCAGGCGCTGCCACAAGCGCAGCAGCAGAAGGTGCTGCCCTTCATCCGCGCCTGGGTGGCCGCCGCCGATGGCTGCAGCGCAGCGCAGCTGTTCCACGGCTACAGCCAGTTTGCCGCGCTGCGCGACGCAGCCGTGGCCGCCTGCCACCCATTCGACTTCGTCATCTCGCCGGTGGCGCCGGTGTCGGCCTTTGCTGCCGAATGGGCCATGCCCAGCAACGACCCGCTGCGCGCGATGGAGCACATCGGCTTCACGCTACCCTTCAACATGAGTGAACAACCGGCCATCAGCGTACCGTGTGCGCACACGGCTGCGGGCCTTCCCATTGGCCTGCAGATCATCGGCCGCCGGCACGACGACATCGGCGTGCTGCGCCTGGCGCACGCCTGGGAACAATTGTGTGGTCCTCTGCGGCCTTGGCCCCGGCCTCCCGCCTGAATCGTTCTGAAGCTCGCGGCTCGCCGGCCAGGCCGTCACGCAGCCGCGCTACATTCCGCCCCATGGCCACCCCGGACCTCCGCGGCAACCCCTGCAGCAGCGCCAGCGCCACCGCGCGTGACGCGGCCGAACTGGCGCTGTGGCGCATGATGTCGTTCTACGAGCCGCCACTGGCCGACCTGGACGCCGCCATGCAGGCCGACCCCGCCTGGGCGCTGCCGCACATCATGAAGGCCGGCTTTCTGCTGAGCCTGACCGAGCCCGGCCTGCTGCACGAAGCCGACGCGCACCTGTCGCACGCCCGCGCGCTGCAGACGCACGCCACGCCGCGCGAGAAGGCCCACCTCGAAGCCACGCAGATGGTGCTGGAAGGCCGCTGGCACCACGCCTGCCGCATCTGGGATGCGCTGCTGGTGGAGCACCCCCGCGACGCGCTGGCCCTGCAGTGGGCACACCTGTGGGACTTCTACCGCGGCGACACCAGCGGCCTGCGCCAGCGCCCTGCACGTGCACTGCCCGAATGGCAGGAAGACGACCCGCTCTTTGCCTGCGTGTTGGCGCTCCACGCCTTCGGCCTGGAAGAAAACAACCTCTATTCGCTGGCCGAAGAAGCCGGGCGCCGCGCCCTGGCCATCGACCCTCGGGTGCCCTGGGCCATGCATGCGGTGGCGCATGTGATGGAGATGCAGGGCCGTTTTGAAGACGGCGCGGCCTGGCTGCGCCACCATCAGCCCGGCTGGGCCGAAGGCAACGGCTTCGCCTGCCACCTGTGGTGGCACAAGAGTCTGTTCCGCCTGGAGGCCATGGACACCGCCGGCACGCTGCGGCTGATCGACAACCACCTCAGCGGCAGCGCACTGCAAGTCACGCTCAACCGCGTGGACGCGGTGTCGATGTTGTGGCGCTTGCACCTGCTGGACGTGGATGTGACCGCCAGCTGTGCCGCCGTGCTGTGCGACTGGCCACTACCCGACGAACACGCCGGCCACTACGCCTTCAACGACGTGCACGTGGTGCTGGCGCTGATTGGCGCGGGTGAGGTGTCGCGTGCTGAGGCCTGGCTGGCGCGCTGCGCCGAGCGTGCGCTGATGGCCACCGACGCCAGCCGCAGCAACCACCAGATGGCGCGCGAAGTGGGCCTGCCGCTGATGCGCGGCCTGCTGGCGCTGGCCCGTGGCGACGCCGACGGTGCGGTGGACCTCATCGCGCCAGCACGCGCCCATTCCACACGCCTGGGCGGCAGCCATGCGCAGCGCGACCTCATCGACCAGACCCTGCTGGCCGCAGCCGCACGTGGTGGCCGGCGCAGCCTGGGCCGGGCGCTGATCAACGAACGCACCATGGCCAAACCAGTCACACCACTGACGCGGCACTGGATCGAACGCCTCACACCACCGACCGAGGAAAGAGCATGAGCAGCGAAGGCACCGGCGCAGCAGAAAAACGCGAGCAGCGGCTGAAGCTGCTGGAAGACGATATCGGCCGCAAACTGGCCGAAAGCCACAGCAGCGGCGAACTGCGCAGCGCGCCCAGCTACGGCAAGCCGCTGAACCTGGGCGACGGCTACGAAGAAACGCCGGCCGAACTGCGCATGGGCATGAAGATCCTCAAAGACGCCGGCGTGGCGCCCCCCGAGGTAGAACTGATGCGGCAGATCGAAGCCCAGCGGCTGCGCGTCGATGCCGCGCCCGACGACACCGCGGCACGGCAACAACTGGCCGACATGCGCCAGCGCTTGGCGCTGCGGCTGGAAAAGCTGCGCGGCAGCGGGTCGTTGTAAAGCTCAGTACAAGGGCTGGCTGAGCTTTTCAGTCGCCAAGGCGCGCTGCATGGCCGGCCGCTCCAGCATGCGCTGCAAGAAGGCAGCGATGTGCGGGAAGCTGCGTGCAGGCCGCTCGCTGAAGCCCCGGGTCCAGCGCGACACCATCCACACGTACGGGTCCAGCACGGTGTAGTTCGCGCCCATCATCCACGGGCCGCCGTGGCTGGCCAGGTGGGCGTCGATCTGCGCCAGATAGCCCACCACGCGCGCCTGGGCGTGGGCCTTGAGCTGCGCCGTGCCTTCAATGTTGCCGGCGTCGAGCATGCGGTCACCATAGAAATAATGGATCAGCGTGGCTTGCACGCTGTTGGTCAGCCACATCAGCCACTTGTAGAACTGCGCGCGCTCGGCAGTGCCCAGGGGCGGCGCCAGTTCGGCCGCGGGGTGGGTGTCGGCCAGGTGCAGGCAGATGGCGGCGGTTTCGTAGAGCACCAGGTCGCCGTCCACCAGCGCCGGAATCAGCCCATTCGGGTTGAGCTTCAGATATTCGGGCCCCTTGTGGGCATTGACCGTGCGGTCCACCAGACTCAATTCGAAAGGCACGCCCAGTTCGTGCAGCACCACGTGCGGCGTGAAACTGGCATTTCCGGGGTAATAGTGCAGGGTGATCATGGAGCCATCATCGCATGCAGGTCGCATGCAGGTCGTGCGCGGGGCACATACGGAAGATGCACGCCAGGCGCCGCACAATGGAGGGGCTATGCACAGCTATCTGGCCCAGATTGAATGGCGGCGCGGTGAAGGCGAAACCTTCACCGACAAGCGCTACAGCCGCCGACACACCATGCGCTTTGATGGCGGCGCCGAGTGGGCGGGCTCCTCGTCACCGCAGGTGGTGCCGCTGCCCTTCAGCGAGTCCAGCGCGGTGGACCCGGAAGAGATGTTTGTCGCTTCACTGGCCAGCTGCCACATGCTGTGGTTTCTGAGCCTGGCGGCCCACCAGGGCTTTTGCGTCGACCATTACGAGGACGACGCGGCGGGCGAAATGACGCGCAATGCCGAAGGCCGCATGGCCATGACGGTGGTCACCTTGCGGCCCCGGGTGGTGTTTGGCGGCAGCACATTGCCCACGAGCGAGCAGTTGCACGCGCTGCACCACGAAGCCCACGCCTCGTGTTACATCGCCAATTCGGTGAAGTCCGAGTTGCGCTGCGAACCCCGCGTTTGAAGGTCGGCACAGGGCTTGAAACCGGGCCCTTGAGCGCCCAGATGTGCGGGTGATTGCATCGCCCACGGTCTGGTTTGCCTGTCTCCTGCTGCTGGCGATGGCGCTCAGCGTGGCCGCCTGGCTGTGGGGGCCGCTGGCCTGGCGGCACTGGCGCCGCGCACGCATCCGCCGCCAGCCCTTTCCGGCCCCGTGGCGCGAAACGCTGCGCCAGCGCATGCCGGCCTTTGCACGCCTGCCAGCCGACGTGCAGTTGCGGCTGAAAAAACACGCCCAGGTGCTGATCGCCGAAAGGCCCTTCATCGGCTGCGCTGGCCTGCAGGTCTCCGACGAGATGCGGGTGCTGGTGGCCGTGCAGGCTTCGCTGCTGCTGCTGCGCCGGCGCGGCCACTTCGATCAACTGCGCCAGGTGCTGATCTACCCGGGTGCCTTCGTCGTCAATCGCCAGGCGCCCGACCCCGCGGGCCTGGTGCGTGAGGAGCGGCAGGCACTGGTGGGCGAATCGTGGCAGCAAGGCCAGGTGATTTTGTCCTGGGACGACGTGCTGGCCGGCGCGGCCGACCCGCAAGACGGCCGCAACGTCGTGATTCACGAATTTGCTCACCAGTTGGACCAGGAAACGGGCGCCGCCAATGGCGCGCCCTGGCAACCCCATGCGCAGCGCCGTGCGCGTTGGGCTCGGGTATTGGGTGCCGAGTTCCAGGCCCTTCAACAGCGGCTGGCGAATGGAGATGGCGGATTGATCGAAGCCTATGCCGCCACCCATGCGGCGGAGTTTTTCGCCGTGGTCAGCGAACTGTTCTTCGAGCGACCCTTCGAATTGGCTACCGCACACGCGGCGCTTTACGCTGAGTTCCGTTCGTTGTATGGCGTGGACCCCTTGCTGTGGACCGGCACCACCCCCTTATCCAGGCGCTGAATCATTGGCGCAACAAACGCCCGACAGAACGCTGCATTTGCAGGCGCATTACAAACTGAAAAACAAAGTCCCTGCAACAGCGTGTTATGTTCCAGCCCTCGGTGGTGCCATCGATAAAATAAAAATCGGCACCGCTGGGGCACCCACTCAATGACGGTGCCCACATCAGGGAGCACTTCACCGACTGGAAACCATGACCAAGACCTACGCACAAGTTGTCAAGCAGATTGAATCTCTGAAACTCGAAGCAGAAAAGCTTCGTCGCAACGAAATAGATGGCGTCATCGCCCGCATCCGCGGCGCCATCTCGTTCTACAACCTGAGCGCGGCCGACCTGGGCCTGTCCGGCAAGGCCAAGCCCGGCCCCAAGGCCGCCGCACCGGCCAAGAGCAAAAAGCGCAAAGGCGCCGCCGCCAAGGCGCCGGCCGTGGTGAAGTTTGCCAACGGCACCGGCGGCACCTGGGGTGGCCGCGGCAAGCGTCCGACCTGGCTGCGCGACGCGCTGAACAGCGGCAAGCAACTGTCGGACTTCGCCGTCAAGTAAGCGGCCCGAACGGGCGCCGGGCGCGCCCGTTCCGTGTCAATGCGCCGTGGTCTGCGCCACCGCACGTTCCCAGGCCCGCATCAGTTCCGCTGCCCGCTCGCGTGGCTTGCGGGCCTCGAAGCGCCGCTGCTCCTGCCAGCAGGCGCTCAGTTCGTCCAGGCTGGCGAATACACCCGTGGCCAGCCCGGCCAGCCCGGCCAGCCCGGCCGCGCCCCAGGCTGTGGTCTCGACCACCTGCGGGCGCAGCACCGCAATGCCCAGCAAGTCGGCCTGAAACTGCATCAGCAAGTCGTTGACGCTGGCGCCGCCGTCGACACGCAGTTCTTGCACCGCACCGGCATCAACATGAAGCAGCCGGTGCCGTGGGTGTTATTGGCAACGGGCCCGGCCGCCTGCTGCGCGATCCACTCGTCGATCAAAACGTCCAGTGTGGCCAGCGGCAGCGCGCCGTTGTCCAGCACCGCGTTGTGGAACTTGCGGATGTCAAAGCGCGGGCCCAGCTTGGCCTTGGCGCGGTCGCGCAGTTCGTCGAACTTGAGCTTGCCGATCATGTAGGCCAGGGCCTGCCCAGGCTGCGAGACGTAGCGGTCCACTTCGCTGGCGACGAAGTCGCGTTCGACCCCCGTGTGCTCGACCATGAAGTCGATCGCCTGCTGGCGGGTCCAGCCGAGTGCGTGCACGCCGGTGTCCGCTACCAGGCGTGCCGCACGAAAGGCCTGCCACTGAAGATGGCCGTAACGTGAATAGGGGCCGGTGTACAGGCCCAGCTCAAAACCCAGCGTCTCGGCGTACAGGGCCCAGCCTTCGCTGAAGGCCGTGTAGCCAAATCCGCTGCGGCGAAAGTTGGGCAGGCCGCGCAGTTCGGCAGCGCGTGCGATCTGCATGTGGTGGCCGGGCAAGGCCTCGTGGGCCACCAGGGTCTCCATGCCCCAGATGGGGCGCTGGCGCCAGGCCAGGGTGTTGGCAAAGAAGAAGCCCGCGCGGCTGCCGTCGGCGGCGGGGCCGTTGTAGTACTCGGCGCGGTTGGCGCCCATGTGCGCTGGCATGGCCTGCACACCGTAGGGCGCACGGGGCAGCTCGGCAAAGAGCTTGGGCATTTCGGCGTCGATGCGCTTGGCAATCTCACGGTAACCGGCCAGCAGCGCCTCGGGGCTGGTGTGGAAGAACTTCGGGTCGGTGTTGAGGTGCACGACGAACTGCGCAAACGTGCCCTTGAAGCCCACCGCCTGCATCACCGCTTCCATTTCGCCGCGCAGACGGGCCAGCTCGCGCAGACCGATGGCGTGGATCTGCGGCGGCGTCAAGGAAGTGGTGGTTTGCTGCCGCACATGGGCCGCGTACACCGCTTCACCGCCGGGGTAGTTGCGCAGCGCACCTTCCAGCGGCGCCTTGGGCAGCAGTTCGTCCACAATCATGGCGCGCAAGGCCGTCAGCGGCGGCACCACGTGCTGTTCGATGGCGGCGCGGCCACGTTGCTGCAGCAGCGCCTGTTGTGGCGCCGGGATGTCGCGGCCCAGGCGCTGGAAGGGCCGGTAGTGCGGCATGTCAACGGCTGGTGTGGCCAGTTGGGTGTCGATCTGCGCAACGACCCTGTGCAAAACGCCACGCGCGGGCACCCAGCCCGCGACGGCGCTGGCGCGGATCAGCGCCATCTCCTGCGCCATGCGCAGTGGAAACGCAGCGATGCGGGCCAGCATCTGTTCCACCTGCGCGGACGTGCCGGTGGGCATGATCTGCAGCAGCTCGGCCATCTGGGTTTGTGGGCCGCCTAGCGCGCGCAAGCTCATGCCCCGCGCGGCCGGGAAAGCGCTCATTTCCACCTGGCGCTGCTGGTTGTCGATGAACAGCTGCAGCGACACCCGCTCGGTAGCCGTCAGCCCGTCGCGCGGGGTGGCGCGTGCCTCAGCCAGGAAGGCCGCCACGTCGCGGTCGCGCTGAGCGATGGCGTCTGCCGATGCGTCGGACAGCCGGTCGCCAAAGCGGTGATCGCCGCGGTAGCTGGCAAACTCGGGGAAGGTGCTTGAACTCCAGGCCCAGTGCCGGTCCAGGAGGGCATTCAGCGCTTGCTGCGCGGGCTGCACCGCTTGAGCGCCAGCAGGCACTGCCGCGGGCTCGGCCGCCCAGCTGCCGTTGGCGCAAGCCAGCAGTGTGGCCATGAGGGCTGGCAGCAGCCGAGAGCGGCGATGCGGATTCGGGCTTTGTCTGTTCATCGGGAAATCTGCGGTCAAAGCGGCATTTTGATCGGTGACATGATCCCGCCATGCGAGGTCTTGCCCTGAGCACAATCCACACGGCGGAGCTGCGCCGGGCCGTGTCGCCACCTCGACCGAAGCGCCATCCGCAGCTTCATCCGCAAGCACATGTCCGCGCATAAACGCGCGCTCATCACCGGCACGCTCTACGCCCTGGCCGCAGGCCTCATGTGGGGTCTGGTGTTCGTGGCGCCCACCCTGCTGGGCGACTATCCGGCAGCCTTGCTGGTGGTGGGCCGCTACCTGGCCTTCGGCCTGATTGCCCTGCCGCTGGCCTGGCTGAGCCGTGCGCGCCTGGCCGAGTTGACGCGCGCCGACTGGCTTGAAGCACTGAAGCTGTCGGCTGTGGGCAACCTGCTGTACTACTTGTGCCTGGCAGCAGCCATCCAGCGCGCCGGCGGGCCGCTGCCCACCATGATCATCGGCACGTTGCCGGTGGTCATCGCCATTGCGTCCAACTTGCGCAGGTCGGCGGCCGTGCAAGCGCGTGACGGCCGTGTGCCCTGGGCGCGCATGCTGCCTTCCTTGCTGCTCATCGCTGCCGGCATCGGCTGCGTCAACCAGGCTGAAATGCAGCACCTGCAGGCGGCCGGTGGTGTGGACGTGGCGCGTTATGCCTGGGGTGCGCTGCTGGCCGTGGGCGCCGTGCTGTGCTGGACCTGGTACCCCATCCGCAACGCCGACTGGCTGCGCGCCCATGCAGACCGTTCGCCCAGTGCCTGGGCCACGGCGCAGGGCCTGGTCACGCTGCCGATGGCGCTGCTGGGCTATGCGCTGCTGTGGGCCTGGACGGCGGCCAGTGGATCGGCAACAGAGCCGGGATTCGCCATGCCGCTGGGTCCGCAGCCCGGCCTTTTCTTGGGCCTGATGCTGGCCATCGGCCTGTTTGCTTCGTGGCTGGGCACCTTGTGCTGGAACGAGGCCAGCCAGCGCCTGCCGCCCGCGCTGGCGGGTCAGCTGATCGTGTTCGAGACCTTGGCGGCCTTGAGTTACGCCTTCATGCTGCGCGCGCAGCTGCCGCAGCCTTTGACCTTGCTGGGCGTGGCGCTGCTGATGGCCGGCGTGATGATGGCGCTGCGTGGCAGCCAGACCCCGGCCCACGCGTCGTAACTCACAGCTTCCGGGCAGAGGCAGACAATGCCACCATCACAAACCCAGGAGACCAGCCCATGACAAGCCGCCGTCGCTTCATCACCATCGTCCCCTTGGCCGGTACCGCCTGGCTGGCGGGCTGTTCCGACAAGGCCCCTGCGCCTGCCCCTGCCCCTGCCCCTGCCCAAGCACCAGCACCAGCCCCAGCCCCAGCACCAACGCCAGCGGCTGCCGACACGGCGGCGGCACCCGCTGCTGCGCCGGCTGCATCTGCCGCAGCCGGCGCGATGGTCGACCCCGCCGAGGCCACGGCCGTGGCCCTGGGCTATGTGTCCGATGCCACCAAAGTCGACACCTCAAAGTTCAAGACCTACGCCGCTGGCCAGAACTGCGCCAACTGCGCGTTGTTCCAAGGCAAGGCCGGCGACGCGGCAGGTGGCTGCCCCCTCTTTGCCGGCCGCCAGGTGGCCGCCGCCGGCTGGTGCAGCGGCTACGCAAAGAAGGGCTGAGGCCGCGCGTGAGGGTCCGGAAGGACCCGAACGGCTGCCGAAGGCCCGAACGCGATTTCACGCGTGAGGGCTGAGGCCGCGCGTGAGGGTCCGGAAGGACCCGAACGGCTGGCGGGCGCAGCTGGTCAGACGCCCCTGATCCAGGTCAAGCCGGGTGTAAGGCGGCGGGCGCAAGATGCGGGCATGCTCCAGCGCATCATCCCGATCTTGCGGGCCAGGCCCGCGCCGCCGGCCTGGTTGCCCACGCGCCTGGTCGGCCAGCCCGAGCATGTCGAGCGTGTGCGCGCCGCGCTGGAGGTCGCCGTCGCCAGCGGCCTGGGTCACACACCGGCCGGCTGGTTGCGCGAATTGCGACTCGAGGGCGGCGAGGCTTTTGTCACCGTGGCGCCTGGTCTGGGCCTGGACAGCCTGGGCTCGGCAGAAATCGCCTTTGACACGCTGCGCCGCCTGCTGCCCGACACCGACATCTTTGTCGGCCAGGCCCGCACCTGAGCGGCTGCGCTGGGTTCGTTCACACCGGCTCAGACCAGGGCTTCGTCCAGCACCTCGACCCAGTGCTTCACCGGCGTGGTGGTGCCACTTTGCAAGTGCTGGATGCAGCCGATGTTGGCGCTGATGATGGCCTGTGGCTCCAGCGGCAGCAGGTTGTGCAGCTTGCGGTCGCGCAGCTGGTAGGCCAGTTCGGGCTGCAGCACGCTGTAGGTGCCGGCGCTGCCGCAGCACAAGTGGCTTTCGCTCGCGGCCACGCTGACCTCAAAGCCCAGGGCACTCAGGTGGATTTCGACACCGCCACGCAGCTGTTGGCCATGCTGCAGCGTGCACGGGGGGTGGAAGGCCAGGCGCATGGTCTTGGGGCCCCGCAGCTGGCCCTTGAGCGTGTCCACCAGGCCGGGCAGCAGTTCGCTGAGGTCGCGCGTGAGTTCGCTGACACGGCGCGCCTTGTCGGCGTAGTGGGGGTCGTGGGCCAGCGCGTGGCCGTAGTCCTTGACGGTGACGCCACAGCCGCTGGCGTTCATCACGATGGCTTCGACCTTGCCCTGCGAGGTCAGGCCCTGCACCAGCGGCCACCAGGCGTCGATGTTGCGCCGCATGTCGGCAAGGCCCCCTGCGCTGTCACTCAGGTGGCTGCGGATGGCGCCGCAGCAGCCCGCGTCGTCGGCCACCAGGGTCTGGATGCCCGCAGCGTCCAGCACACGAGCGGTGGCGCTGTTGATGTTGGGCATCATGGCCGGCTGCACGCAGCCCAGCAGCATCAGCACCTTGCGTTTGTGTTCACGCGTAGGCCACTGGTGCGCCTTCGCGCCGCCAGGTGCCGGCACCTTGAGCTTCAGCGCAGCCGGCAGCAAGGGGCGCATCAGTTGGCCCAGCTTCATGGCCGGCCCGAACAGCGGTGAGGTCAGGCCTTCCTTCAGCAGCCAGCGCACGGCCCTTTCCTTGCCTGGCCTTTGGACACGCTCGTCGACGATCTTGCGCCCGATGTCCACCAGCCGGCCGTATTGCACACCGCTGGGGCAGGTGGTTTCGCAGTTGCGGCAGGTCAGGCAGCGGTCCAGGTGCTGCTGGGTGCTGCGCGTGACGGGTGCGCCTTCCAGCACCTGTTTCATCAGGTAGATGCGGCCGCGCGGGCCGTCCAGCTCGTCACCCAGCAGCTGGTAGGTGGGGCAGGTGGCGTTGCAGAAACCGCAGTGCACACACTTGCGCAGGATGGCCTCGGCGGCCTGCCCTTCGGCTGTGCCTTTGAACTCTTCAGCGAGCTTGGTTTGCATTCAGGGGGCCATTGTGGAAAGAAATTGGAGAGCCGGCAGCAGCACGGGCATCAACAGCGCCGCCAGTACCACCTGCAAACCCAGGGCCAGCGCCGCGTAGGCGCCCGCGTCGGGATGGACCTGCATCGCTCGCGCCGCGCCCACGCCGTGCGAGGCGGTACCCAGCGCAAAACCACGCACCTGGGGGCTGCGCACCCGCAAAGCATCCAGCAGGTACTTGGCGCTGACCGCACCCACCAGCCCGGTGAGCACGGCAAACACCGCCGCCAGCGCCGGGATGCCGCCCAACTGCGCGGCGATGCCCATGGCCACCGGCGCGGTCACCGACTTGGGCGCCAGTGAAGCCAGCACGTCGGCCGGCAGGCCCAGCGCCCAGCCGATGGCCACGGCGCTGCCGGCCGCCACCGCACCACCGGCCAGCGCGGCAGCCAGCAGCGGCAGCGCTCGGCGCCGCAGTTCGCGCCGGCGTTGCCACAGGGGCCAGGCCAGCGCCACCACGGCCGGGCCCAGCAGGAAGTGGATGAACTGCGCGCCAGAAAAGTAGGTGGGGTAGGGCGTGCCGGTGGCGCCCAGCAGCAGCGCCAGCGCCACCACGGTCCACAGCACCGGGTTGGCCCATGGCGCCTGGCCCAGGTGCACGTAGACGGCCTGCGCCAGCACGTACACCGTGAGCGTGGCGGTCAGCCCGAACAGTGGCGTGGCCGACAGGTAGACCCAGAGTTCGACGAAGTTCTGCATCCG
>Ga0105048_10004601_pt1 | contig 22391 bp, 25 predicted proteins | sample MAT05_FD_78382 | JGI IMG/M metagenome (GOLD analysis project Ga0105048, IMG submission 78382) | Freshwater microbial communities from Lake Fryxell liftoff mats and glacier meltwater in Antarctica - MAT-05 | ecosystem: Environmental > Aquatic > Freshwater > Ice > Liftoff microbial mat | place...
GTTGCTGGGCCTGTTCAGCGCCGAAGTGACGGGCCGCAACTTCAAGATGGAACCCGCGACCATCTTCGACATGGTGGGCAAGCACGAGATCGTGAAGCCGACCCTGGAAGTCGTTTACGACGCGGCATGAACATGACCCCCCCCCGTAGCGCCTTCAGCGCTCCCCACCACGGGGGCGCACCCAGCGAACCGGCGGAGCCGGATCCGCGGCTGCCACTTGAGGGCGTCCCGATCGCTGCTGCGACCGAGGACGGTCATGGCTGCCATTCCGGCAAGCACACGATGCTGGCGGCCGCCAAAGCTGCCGGCAAGAGCGAGGTCCTGCAGCAGTACGCCAAGGACTACCCGCTGCCTGAAGGCGCCGGCCCGCACGACCAGCCGCAGAGCATGTGCCCGGCTTTCGGTTCGCTGCGCGTCGGGCTGCGCATGCGGCGCACGGCCACCATCCTGAGCGGCAGCGCCTGCTGTGTGTACGGCCTGACCTTCACCAGCCACTTCTACGGCGCGCGCCGCAGCGTGGGCTATGTGCCGTTCAACAGCGAATCGCTGGTCACGGGCAAGTTGTTCGAAGACATCCGCGAGTCGGTGCACGAGCAGGCCGACCCTGAAAAGTACGACGCCATCGTGATCATCAACCTGTGTGTGCCCACGGCCAGTGGCGTGCCGCTGCAGTTGTTGCCCAAGCAGATCAATGGCGTGCGCATCATCGGCGTGGACGTGCCGGGTTTTGGTGTGCCCACACATGCCGAGGCCAAGGACGTGCTGGCCGGTGCGATGTTGAAGTACGCCCGCACCGAAGCCGAAGCCGGCCCGGTGACGGCGCCCCGAAACGGCGTGTCGAGCAGGCCCACGGTCACGCTGCTGGGCGAGATGTTCCCGGCCGACCCGATGATCATCGGCGCCATGCTCGAACCGATGGGCCTGGCCGCTGGCCCCGTGGTGCCCACGCGCGAATGGCGCGAGCTGTATGCGGCGCTGGACTGTGCGGCCGTGGCGGCGATCCACCCTTTCTACACCGCCAGCGTGCGCGAATTTGTCACCGCCGGTCGTGCCGTGGTGCCCTCGGCGCCGGTCGGCCACGACGGCACTGAAGCCTGGCTGCAGGCCATCGGCCAGGCCTGCAACATCGGTCAGGCGCAGATCGACGCGGCCAAGAACCGCTTCCTGCCGGCCATCAAGGGCGTGCTGTCGAAGTTGCCCATCAAGGGCCGCATCACGGTCAGTGGTTACGAAGGCAGCGAGCTGCTGGTGGCGCGCCTGCTCATCGAAAGCGGTGCGGAAGTGCCCTATGTCGGCAGCGCCTGTCCCAAGACGCCCTGGAGCGCGCCCGACCTGGAATGGCTGCAAGCGCGGGGTGTGCACGTGCAGTACCGCGCCAGCCTGGAGCAGGACATCGCCGCGGTGCGCGAATTCAAGCCCGACCTGGCCATCGGCACCACACCCGTGGTGCAGGCCGCAAAGGCCGCGACCATCCCGTCGCTGTATTTCACCAACCTGATCTCGGCGCGACCCTTGATGGGCCCGGCTGGCGCCGGCAGCCTGGCCCAGGTGGTCAATGCGGCCATCGGCAACAAGGCCCGCTTCGAGCAGATGCGCGAGTTCTTCGGTGACACGGGTCAGGGTGACAAGTCCGGTGTCTGGGAAGGTGTGCCGCAAGAGCGTCCCGAGTTCCGCGCCGAAACAAAACGACAAGTCATCAAGTTGCTCAAGAAGCGCAAAGCGGAAGAGATGATCTGATGGCCTTCATCATCGACCACGATCGTGCGGGTGGCTACTGGGGTGCGGTGTACGTCTTCACTGCCATCAAGGGCTTGCAGGTCATCATCGACGGCCCGGTGGGTTGCGAGAACCTGCCGGTGACCAGCGTGCTGCACTACACCGACGCGCTGCCGCCGCACGAACTGCCCATCGTCGTCACCGGCCTGGCCGAAGAACAGCTGGGCCGCGAAGGCACCGAAGGTGCGATGAAACGCGCACATGCTGCGCTGGACCCCGATCTGCCCAGTGTGGTGGTCACAGGTTCCATCGCCGAAATGATCGGTGGCGGTGTCACGCCCGAAGGCACGACCATCCAGCGTTTCCTGCCGCGCACCATCGACGAAGACCAGTGGCAATGCGCCAACCGCGCCATGTACTGGCTGTGGACACAATACGGCCTGCGCAAGATCCCTCAGCGCACACCTTTCGAAGAGCGGCCCGCCGGTGAAAAGCCACGCGTGAACCTCATCGGCCCCTGCTACGGCACCTTCAACATGCCCAGCGACCTGGCCGAGATCCGCCGCATGGTGCAGGGCATCGGCGCCGAGGTGAACATGGTGTTCCCGCTGGGCAGCCACCTGGCCGACGTGTCGCGGCTGGTGGAAGCCGACGTCAACATCTGCATGTACCGCGAATATGGCCGCATGCTGTGCGAAGCGCTCGAGCGGCCCTACCTGCAGGCCCCCATCGGCCTGCACAGCACCACCGCCTTCCTGCGCCAGCTGGGCCAGCTGCTGCACCTGGACCCCGAGCCCTTCATCGCCCGCGAGAAGCACACCACCATCAAGCCCATCTGGGACTTGTGGCGCAGCGTCACGCAGGACTTCTTCGGCACGGCCAGCTTTGCGGTGGTGGCCAACGAAACCTACGCACGCGGCATCCGCCATTTCCTGGAAGACGAGCTGGGCCTGCCGTGCAACTTCGCGATTTCGCGCAAGGCCGGCGAAAAGACCGACAACGAAACGGTGCGCAAGCTCACGCACGAAAAGCCGCCACTGGTGATGTTCGGCAGCTACAACGAACGCATGTACCTGGCCGAGATGGCGGCCGGCCACGGGCCGCGCCCGGCCTATATCCCGGCGTCGTTTCCGGGTGCCATCATCCGGCGCCACACCGGCACCCCATTCATGGGTTATGGCGGCGCCACGTACATCGTTCAGGAGTTCTGCAATTCGCTGTTCGACGCGTTGTTCCACATCTTGCCGCTGGGCACCGAGCTGGACCGCATCGACGCGACACCGGCCAAGCCGGGACAGCTGGACACGCTGGCCTGGGACGACGAGGCACAGGCGACGCTGTCCGAGTACGTGGCCAGCGAACCGGTGCTGGTGCAGATCTCTGCGGCCAAGCGCTGGCGCGATGCTGCAGAGCGCATCGCACGCCAGGCAGGCGCCACACGCGTCAGCGAAGCGCACGTGAAGCGCGCGCGCAATCCACAAGGCAGCGGGATCCCGGCATGAGGCCATTCAGCCCCGGCGCTGGCACCGCTGCATCCAACGCGAGGGCACTGGGCACCAGGGCGCCGCAACCCATGTCGTGGCGCCCGGCCACGTCTGCCCTGTTGCGCGGGCTGTGCGCAACGGCGGCCGCGAGGCCGAAAAAAAGGAGTCTTTCCTATGGCTGAACGCAAGGGCTCAATTTCGAGCCTGACCGACGACGAAGCCCAGGAGTTCCACCGGTACTGGGTACAGGGGTTTGTGGGATTCACGGCCGTGGCCGTGGTCGCACACCTGCTGGTCTGGATCTGGCGGCCCTGGTTGTAAGGCAACGCAAGGAGACGCTAATGGCCAACGTGAAAAGTGATTCATCAAGGCAGGCGGTGCAGACGGACTCGGTCTCGCTTTCGTTCTACACCCTCTTCACCTTGAGCTTCATGCTCTTCGCGGCGGTCGCCATCGTCGGGCAGTTGTTTGGTTGGCAATGGCGGTCCTGGTTGCCAGGCGCTGAAGGCGTGAAGTCGATGACCGGCGGCATCAAAGCGGCGGTCTACACCTTCATGTCCCATCTTCAATAGGAGTAATGCATATGTGGAGAGTCTGGAAACTCTTCGACCCGCTTCGTGCGATGGTCGCTCAGGGAATCTTTCTGTTCGGGCTGGCAGCGATGATTCACCTCATCCTGCTCAGCACACCGACTTACAACTGGATGGATGGCCCCAACGCGCGGGCCACCATCGAGAAGTCGATGGCGGTAAAGAAGTAGGCGCGGGCGCAAGCCCTGCCTTTGTATCAGGCAGGCGTGCGGTGCCCATCGGGTTGCCTCGCGCCTGCCCTTTTGGATAGCAGCCATCTGCAGCGCCGTGCGCGTTTGTGCACCGGTGCAGGTGGTCGGAGGACTCGAACATGGCCATGCTGAGTTTTGAACGCAAGTACAGAGTCCGCGGGGGCACCCTGGTGGGTGGCGACCTGTTCGACTTCTGGGTCGGCCCGTTCTACGTGGGCTTCTTTGGCGTGGCCACGATCTTCTTTTCGTTCCTGGGCACGGCGCTGATCTTCTACGGCGCGGCGGTGCAGGGCACCTTCAACCCATGGACGATCAACATCGCACCGCCCGACCTGAAATACGGTCTTGCGCTGGCGCCGTTGAAAGAGGGGGGCATCTGGCAGATCGTCACCGTCTGCGCGCTGGGCGCCTTCATCAGCTGGGCGCTGCGCGAGGTGGAAATCTGCCGCAAGCTGGGCATGGGTTATCACGTGCCGGCAGCCTTCGGCATGGCCATCCTGGCCTACGCCACGCTGGTGGTCATTCGCCCCGTGCTGCTGGGTGCCTGGGGCCACGGGTTCCCGTATGGCATCTGGAGCCACCTGGACTGGGTCAGCAACATCGGCTACCAGTACCTGCACTTCCACTACAACCCGGCGCACATGCTGGCGGTGAGCTTCTTCTTTGCCACCACCTTTGCGCTGTCTCTGCACGGTGCCCTGGTGCTGTCGGCCACCAACCCGCCTGAGGGCGAGACGGTGAAAACGCCGGACCACGAAGACACCTTCTTCCGCGACCTGATCGGCTATTCAGTGGGTACGTTGGGCATCCACCGCCTGGGCCTGTTCCTGGCCATGGCCGCGGGTTTTTTCAGCGCCCTTTGCATCGTGATCAGCGGCCCGTTCTGGACCCGCGGATGGCCCGAGTGGTGGGGCTGGTGGCTGCAGCTGCCGATCTGGAAGTGACCGCAACACGCGCCTGAGAGGACAGCCATGCAATACCAGAACTTGTTCACCCGTGTGCAAGCGGTGGGGCCCACGCACGAAGGTGTCGACCTTCCGGCAGGCAACGTCGCACGCGACGGGCAGCCCTTGCTCGTGCACCTGTTCGGCCGTCTGGGCAACGCCCAGCTGGGCCCCATCTACCTGGGGCCGCTGGGCATCATTTCCCTGATCACGGGCACGCTGTCGATCAACATCATGGGTTTTTACATGCTTGCCTCGGTGGGCTGGGACCCGATCGAATTCATCCGCCAGCTGCCCTGGCTGGCGCTGGAGGTGCCTTCGCCGAAGTACGGCCTGGGCATTCCGCCCATGAACGAAGGCGGCTGGTGGCTGTTTGCCTCGGCCTTGCTGCTGGTCAGCGTGCTGACCTGGTGGATGCGCACCTACAACCGGGCGCGGCAGTTGGGCATGGGCACGCACGTGGCCTGGGCCTTCGCTGGCGCGATCTGGTTGTTTCTGGTGCTGGGCCTGTTCCGTCCGCTGCTGATGGGCAGCTGGAGCGAGGCCGTGCCCTACGGCATCTTCCCGCACCTGGACTGGACAGCGGCCTTTTCGCTGCGTTATGGCAACCTGTTCTATAACCCCTTCCACGCGCTGAGCATTGCCTTCCTTTACGGCGCGACGCTGCTGTTTGCGATGCACGGCGCCACCATCCTGGCGGTGACCCGCTACGGCGGCGACCGCGAGATCGACCAGATCACCGACCGCGGCACCGCCAGCGAGCGTGCAGCGCTCTTCTGGCGCTGGACCATGGGCTGGAACGCGACTATGGAATCCATCCACCGCTGGGCCTGGTGGTTTGCCGTGCTGTGCCCGCTGGTGGGTGGCATCGGCATCCTGTTGACCGGCACGGTGGTCGACAACTGGTACCTGTGGGCCGTCAAACATGGCGTCGCGCCCACTTACCCGGCCGTGCTGGGCACGGCTGTGGACCCGGCCACCTTGCAGGGAGTCAAGCCATGACCGTCAACACCTTCCGCGGCCTGGTGGCCCTGACACTGGGCGCCACGGTGCTGCTGGCCGGCTGCGAACGGCCGCCGGTGCAGAGCACTCAACAGGGCTTCCGTGGCACGGGCATGCAGCAGGTGGTGAACCCGCGCACGGTGGCGGCACAGCAGGCTGCATTGCCGGCCGTGCCCGCCGACACGCCGCCTGCCGGCCCCGACGGGCCCAAGGCGAAAGACGTGTACCAGAACGTCAAGGTGCTGGGCCATCTGCCGGTGGCCGAGTTCAACCGCCACATGAACGCCATCACGCAGTGGGTGTCGCCTGAGCAGGGTTGCAACTACTGCCACACGCCCAACAACTTTGCCGACGACTCGGTCTACACCAAGGTGGTGGCACGCCGCATGATCGAGATGACGCAGCATCTCAATGTCGACTGGAAGGCGCACACCGGCAACACCGGCGTCACCTGCTACACCTGCCACCGCGGCGAGCCTGTGCCGTCCAACGTGTGGTACCAGCCGCTGGTGCCCAAGGGCAGCAAGAACACGTTCATCGGCAACGATTTCGGGCAGAACAAGGCCATGGCCAATGTCGGCCTCACGTCCTTGCCCTACGACCCCTCGTCGAGCTATCTGCAGGGCGCTGATGAAATCCGGGTCAACGGTCTGAAGGCACTGCCCGCGGCACGCGGCGCAGGCGCCTCCATCCAGCAAACCGAAAAGACCTATGCGCTGATGATGCACATGAGCCAGTCGCTGGGGGTGAACTGCACCTTCTGCCACAACTCGCAGTCCTTCGCGACGTGGGTCCCCAAGCGCGTGACGGCATGGCACGGCATCCGCATGGCGCGAGACATCAACACCACCTACCTGGAGCCGCTGACATCGTCGTTCCCGGCCAACCGCCTGGGGCCCAACGGCGACGTGGCCAAGGTCAACTGTGCGTCTTGCCACCAGGGTGTGAACAAGCCACTGGGCGGGCTGGAAATGGCCAAGCTCTACGAAGGCTTGAGCGGAGCGCCCAAGCTGGCGGCGCTGCCAGCGCCGATGGTGGATACCGCGGGATCGGTGCTGTACTTCGGTGTTGGCTCGTTCGCCCTGGCAGGTGATCAGGCCAAGGGCCTGGAGCAGTTGGTGAGCACCATGAGCCAGCAGCCCACGGCCACGGTGATGGTCTCGGGTTACCACTCGGCCACTGGCGAATTGGCCAGCAACCAGGAACTGGCCAAGCAGCGTGCCTTTGCGGTGCGCGACGCGCTGGTGGCGGCGGGCATACCCGCCGCACGGGTGAAGCTGGACAAACCCCAGCAGACCGAAGCCAGCCTGGGGGGTGAAGACCCGGCGGCACGGCGTGTCGAGGTGAAGCTGCAGTAGGTGGCTGGAGCCGAACCCGTGGTCCTGTCCAGCCCCGGCCGGGTGACACGCGGCGGTATGGCGCCCGCTGCGGGTCTGGATGACGGTGCAGCCCACAGCCCGACGGTGCTGCCAGCCCAAACGCCCTCGCCGCAGGTCGCAGCGGCCGCTGCGCCCAGCGTGGCCGTGCTGCTGATGTCGCGTGTTCGTGCCTCGGCGGTGCCCTGGGCGCTGGGCCGCCTGGTTCGGGGTGCAGCACCCTTGCGCGGCGTGCCCGGCCTGCGCTTTGCGCGGGTGCTGGGCAGCGGGCGCCAAGGGGGGTTTGGAATTCGGCCAGGCCTGGACTGCCAAGGTGTCTTTGCGCTGTTTGATGGCCTGCAGGATGCCCAGCGTTTTGCCCACGAATCCGCCGTCGCTGCGGCCTACTGCGAGCGCGCCGAAGAGAGCTTTTCGGCGGTGCTGCAGGCCATATCGGTCAAAGGCAGCTGGGCCGGGCAGGGCATGTCGGTGGGCGGCACACCGCCGTTGCCGGGTGTGCCTGTGGCCGCACTCACCCGCGCGGCCATACGCCCCCGCCACCTGCTGCGTTTCTGGAAACACTCACCGCCGGCTGAAGCCGAACTGGCGCAGGCACCCGGCTGCCAGCTGGCCGTGGGCCTGGGCGAAGCGCCGCTGCTGCGCCAGGCCACCTTCAGCCTGTGGGACAGCGCGGCTGCCATGGACAGCTACGCCCGTCACGGCGCACACCAGCGGGCCATACACGCCGCTTGGGGTGGCCACTACTTCAGCGAATGGATGTTTGTGCGCTTTGTGCCGCTGGCCTTGCGGGGCCGCTGGCAGGGGCGTGACGTGGGGCATGCAGACCATGGCTGAGCACCGCGTGCTGGTCGTCGGCGCTGGCATCGGCGGCCTGGTCTCGGCGCTGCTGCTGGCGGCTCGGGGCCTGGCAGTGACCCTGATCGAAGCGGCTGACCAGCCCGGCGGCAAGATGCGCCCGCTGCAGGTGGGCGGCGCCAGCATGGACGCCGGCCCGACGGTGTTCACCATGCGCTGGGTCTTCGACGAGTTGCTGCATGACGTGGGCACATCAACGGCCGCCGCACTGCCGCCGTTGATGCCGCTGTCGGTGCTGGCCCGGCACGCCTGGCGCGCGGACGGCTCGCAATTGGATCTGTTTGCAGACCGCGCGCAATCTGCCGATGCCATCGCGCGTTTTTCTTCGCCGGCTGAAGGCCAGCGCTACTTGGCGTTCTGTGATGAAGCCGCACGGGTCTACCGCCAGATGGAGAGCCCGCACATCCGTTCCAGTCGGCCGGGCCTGATGCAAATGGTGTCCGACCTGGGTCCGCGCGGCTTGTCCACGCTGGCTGCACTGGGCCCCATGGCCAGTCTGGCGACTGCACTGGGCCGGCGTTTTGAAGACCCGCGCCTGCGCCAGCTGTTTGGGCGTTATGCCACGTACTGCGGCGCATCACCCTGGGCTGCACCGGCCACGCTGATGCTGGTGGCGCATGTGGAACAAGCCGGCGTCTGGGCGGTGCAAGGTGGCATGGCCGCGCTGGCGCAGTCGCTGGCCGACTTGCTGGTGGCGCGCGGTGGCCGCATCCGCTACGGCGCCCGCTGCACGGCCATCACCCACCAGGCCGGGCGTGTCAGCGGTGTGCAGTTGCACAGCGGTGAAAGCCTGGCTGCAGACGCCGTGGTTTTCAATGGCGACACCAGCGCGCTGGCGCCGCTGCTGGGTGATGCTGCCGGCCAGGCACCCAGGCCGGTGCCGGCCTCGGGTCGGTCGCTGTCGGCCATGACCTGGGCCCTGCACGCGGCCGTGCCCCGGGTTGAAGGCGGCTTTGACCTGTCGCGCCACAACGTCTTTTTCGACGACGACTACGCCAGCGAGTTTGTCGATATCTTTCAGCGCCGCGTGCTGCCCCGCCGCGGCACGGTTTACGTCTGCGCCCAAGACCGCCAGGATGACGGCGCCGTGCCGCAAGGTGCCGAACGCTTGCTGGTGCTGGTCAACGCACCGCCCGACGGCGACAGCCGCAGTTTTGAAGATCCGGAGACCGAGGCATGCCAAACCCGATGCATGGCGCTGCTGCGTCACTGCGGCCTGAGCCTGGATCTGAGGCCCGGCCCGCAGGTGCTGCGCCGCACACCGGCCGACTTCAACCGTCTGTATCCCGCCACGGGTGGGGCGTTGTACGGGCCGTCCAGCCACGGCTGGATGGCGCTGTTCAAGCGGCCTTCGGCGCAGACACCCGTGCCGGGGCTTTACCTGGCGGGGGGCAGCGCGCACCCGGGGCCCGGCGTGCCGATGGCAGCCATGTCCGGCCGGCTGGCGGCCGCCACGCTGATGGCACACCTCGATTCGACGCACCGGTCGCGCCGGGTGCATATCTCTGGTGGTACGTCGATGCCATCAGCGATGACGGCCACCATGCACTGACGATCATCGGATTTGTCGGCAGTGTCTTTTCACCCTACTACCGCTGGAACTGGCAACGTGGCCATGCACTTGCAGAAGACCACTGCGCGATCAACGTGGCACTGTACACACCGGGTCAGGCGCGCTGGGCGATGACCGAGCGCGGCCATCGCCGGGTGCGACGCACCGCCACCCGCTTCGAAGTGGGCCCCAGCGCCATGCAGTGGCAAGACGGTGAACTGACGATCGAACTGGACGAGGTGGCCAACCCGCTGCCGCGCCGCGTGCGCGGCACCGTGCGTGTGCGGCCGCAGGGCCTGAGCAACTTCGTGGCCGCACTGGACGATGGCGGCCGCCACCGCTGGGGGCCGATTGCGCCGTGTGCACGTGTGCAGGTCGACTTCGATGCACCTGCGCTGTCGTGGCAAGGCCACGCCTACTTCGACAGCAACGAAGGCGACGAACCCGTCAGCGAACCCTTCACGACCTGGGACTGGATGCGCGCGCCGCTGCAAGATGGCAGCACGGTGGTGGTCTACGACGTGCAACAAAAACACGGCCGCGCCGACCGGGTGATCGGCACCCGCTTCTGGCCCGATGGAACCGTCGCAGAGGTCCAACTGCCGAGCCGCCACACACTCGAGCGCACGGGCTGGCAGCTGGCGCGCACGGTGCGCTGCGGGCCCGGCGGCGGCAACCTGAAGGCCGCTGCGCCGCAGGTGGTCAGAACACTGGAAGACACCCCCTTCTACGCCCGGTCGGTGGTGCGCACGCAGCTGTGCGGGCAGACCGTGGAGGCCATGCACGAGACCTTGTCGGCCACCCGTTTTGCGTCACCCATGGTGCAGGCGCTGTTGCCCTTTCGCATGCCGCGGCGTGCCTAGACAGTGACGACATGGTGTCATTATCAATTGACAGATCAAGATGTAAGGTAGAAATTACATGAGCCAGCAAAGCAACTTGCTGGACGCAGTACCCGCGTGCGGGTTTCGCACGGTTGAAGCTCCCATTAGGAGGAAGCATGTTGGACGCAAATGGAATTGCTGAGCAAGTGTGGCCCACCGGCCTCACCGAAGCCCAGTCGGAAGAGATACACAAGTACGTGATCCAGGGCACGCAGATCTTCGGATTCATCGCAGCCTTGGCGCACTTGTTCGCCTACATCTACTCACCCTGGCTGAAGTGAACAAGGAGACAACATGATCTACGGAAAACTCTGGTTGGTCGTCAGGCCCACGGTCGGCATTCCGCTGTTCCTGAGCGCGGTGGCCGTGTCGTCGTTCGCCGTCCACTACATGCTGCTCACGCACACGACGTGGTTGAAGAAGTACTTCAACGGCAACACCCCTGCAGCGGCGGCAATGGTGGACAGCGCCACCCAAACGGCAGCAGCGGCTCCACCCACGCTGGTGGCGGCCATGCCATCTGCGGTCAAGCCCTGAGCAGCGCCGCAGCGTTGGCACGGTTGTGTGCTGGCCCTCTGGTGGCAACGGGCTTATCGCCCCTTGCCACCAGCAGCCCACTTGGCCGCTGCTGGCAAAGCCGGTGCGCCTGGCAACAGGCGCACCCGGCTGATACCTCGCGGGTCCACAACATCCCGTCATGAACCGATACAGCCGTCAACTCATTTCGCGCTGGGCCCAGTTGGGGCCGCGTTTCCTGCCGTTTGCCGACGCCGCGTCGGCTGACTTGCCGCTGTCGCGGCTGTTGCGACTCTCGCTCTTCCAGTTTTCAGTCGGCATGGCGCTGGCGCTGCTGGTGGGTGCGCTGAACCGCGTGCTCATCGTTGAGCTGCGTGTGCCTGCCGGCCTGGTGGCCGTGATGGTGGCGCTGCCGGTGCTCTATGCGCCCATGCGTGCGCTCATCGGCTTTCGTTCAGACAACCACCGCTCGGCCCTGGGCTGGCGGCGTGTGCCTTTCATCTGGATGGGCACGTTGATGCAATTTGGCGGCCTGGCCGTGATGCCCTTTGCGCTTCTGGTGCTGGCCGGTGCCGGCGAAGCGCAGAGCTGGCCCACCTGGATCGGCCATCTTGGAGCCTGTCTGGTCTTCCTGATGGTGGGTGCCGGTGTGCACACCACGCAGACTGCGGGCCTGGCGCTGGCCACCGACCTGGCGCCCGTCGAGTCGCACCCCAAGGTTGTGGGCCTGATGTACGTGATGCTGCTTCTTGGCACCATCGTCAGCGCTTTGGCCTTCGGTGCCTTGCTGGCCGACTTCAGCCATGGCCGCCTCGTGCAGGTGATTCAAGGGTGCGCAGTGGTCACGGTGGTGCTCAACGGCATCGCGATGTGGAAACAGGAGTCGTTGAAACGCGGGGGTCGTCAGCCGGCACCGCGTGAAGAGCCCAGCTTTGCCACAGCATGGGCCACTTACGCCAGCCAGGAGGGTGCTCGGTCACGCTTGCTGGTCATTGGCCTGGGCACCATGGGCTTTGCGATGCAGGACGTGCTGCTGGAACCTTATGGCGGCGAGGTGCTGGGCATGAGCGTGGGCCAGACCACCGCGCTGACTGCGGCGCTGGCCATCGGCGGACTGATGGGCTTCACGCTCGCTTCGCAAGTGCTCAGCCGCGGCGTTGAAGCCACGCGCATGGTCCTGGCCGGTGCCTGGGTGGGTGTGCCGGCGTTTACCGCAGTCATTGCAGCCTGGGCCACGCATTCCGTGGGTCTCTTTGTGCTGGGCGTGGTCTGCATCGGCCTGGGGGGTGGCCTCTTCGGCCATGGCACCCTGACCATGACCATGAACCGCGCGCCCAAGGAGCAGGCCGGTCTGGCGCTGGGCGCGTGGGGTGCTGTGCAGGCCACGGCCGCAGGTGTGGCGGTGGCCCTGGGTGGCCTGATCCGCGACATCGTGACCGCGATCGTCGGCCCTGGCAGCCTGGGCCAAGGACTTCCCGCAGCAGGTGCAGGTTATGCCGTCGTGTACGCGATCGAAGTGCTGCTGCTGCTGGCCACGGTGCTGTTGATGCGCAGCCTGCTGAAGGAGCGCGAAACGACCGCAACAGCCCCAGCCGCCCTGACCCTGGGAAAATTGTGAAGAATACCGACATCGTGCGCGGGCCCAGCGCTTCAATTTCTTCGTCAACCCCCTGTCCAACCCCGTACTTGCCGGAGTCTTTCATGAAGGTTCACCACATCCTGTTCCTGGTCTGGTTCATTGTCTTTGCGGGCTGGCTCTACGGGCAGTTCACGCGCAGCAATACCCACTACGACACCAAGAAGCGCGGCAAGTGACGGTGCGGCTGCGCCTGGCCCAGGCCAGGCGCAGCTTGTCACGAAGCAGACGCTCAGCGGCGAGGCTTGCGCAACACGCGCGAGAGCAGACCGTCGGTCAGCAGCGTGCAGAAGGCTACACTGCACAGAGCGGCCACCACGCCACCCAGGGTGCCGCCCACGCGCGCTCCGAAGTCATAGCCCCAGATCAGGCCGACAACGGCTGACACCGCCCACAGGCCGACGGCCAGCCAGGTGCGCGGCGACTTCAGGGTTTGCTGCAGCTTCATGGTGTCTCCTTCAAAAGTGATCCTGTGCAAGGTGGCTGGCATCCAGCGCGTCAGGTCGTCTGCTCTTCAGGCCGTCAGGCCATTTCCCGCTGGCGCAGTTCGACCCGCTGAAACAGGTCAAGCATGCGCAGCGTGCGCTGGTAGAAAGTGCGTCCGGGCAGTTCACCCGATGAAGCATCCACCAGGAAGCGCACCGCCGGCAGCGGCTCGACCGCACCGCCCGCCGTCAGCGGATGACCGGGCGGCACCAGCCCCGCGCCCAGCGCCTGCGCCACCAGGCGCAGTTGCCGGTGACGGGGCACTACAGTGCGGCGGCTGACCGAATCCAGGCCGTTGGCCGCCAGCGTGCGACCGATCTGGCCGTACACCAGGCGCGCGGCCTGAATGCCGGGCCGGCAATCGCGAGGCAGCGCCGCGACACCACATTCTGCTCGTTCATAGAGTCTGTCGGCCTCGGCCAGCAGGCGTGCGATGACCGACGCCAGGGCGGGGCTGAACACCGGCCGCGCCAGCCAGGCGTCGGGGTCCAGGCCGGCTTCGCGCATCCACTGCGCGGGCAGGTACAGGCGCCCCATGCGTGCGTCTTCGCCGACGTCGCGTGCGATGTTGGTCAGCTGCATGGCCACGCCCAGTTCGCATGCGCGGGCCAGGGCTCGCGGGTCGCGGGTTTCCATCACCAGGGTCATCATCGCGCCGACCGTGCCTGCCACACGTGCGCCGTAGGCATGCACGTCTTCGATGGTTTCGTAGCGGCGGCCCGACACGTCCCAGGCAAATCCTTCCAGCAGAGCATCGAGCAACACCCGGGGGATGTGGTGGTGGGCCACCACGCAGGCCAGTGCACGGTCGGCCAATTCAGCACCCGGCTGGCCGGCATAGACAGCGTCCAGGCGTTGTTGCAGCTGCACGATGGCAGCCTGTGGGTCGCTGCTGCCGTCGATGGCGTCATCGGCCACGCGACAGAAGGCGTACAGGCCGGTGGCCGGTGCGCGCACACGTGGTGGCAGCAGCAAGGACGCGGTGAAGAACGATCGTGATCCGCCCTTCATCAGCCGGCGGCAGGCTTGCAGATCGGCATGCAGCTCTTGCGGGCTGCGTGGCTGGACAAACGCTGCGGGTTCCGCGGCGGCCACGGCCGCCTGGTCGCTCATGTTCATCTTGCCTCCACGACGGCAGGTGACCAGGGTTGCGCAGGTGCCGGTGCATGTGCATGTGCATGTGCGTGAGGATGTGCATGCGCACCGCCGGGCAGCGGCGGCAACACCGTTTCGAGTGCAGCAGCCGACATCAGCACACCCGGCACACCGGCGCCGGGGTGTGTGCCTGCGCCGACCAGGAACAGGCCTTTCACGTCTTCGCTGCGGTTGTGCGGACGGAACCAGGCGCTTTGCAGCAAGCGCGGTTCCATGCCAAACGCAGCGCCCTTGTACGACAGCAGATCATCGTGAAAGTGCTGCGGCGTGGTCACGCGCGAGCTCACGATGTGCTGGCCCAGGCCGGGCAGCACGGTTTCTTCCAGGCGCTTTTGCATGCGGGCGCGGAAGACCTCGCCCTCGCTCGCCCAGTCGGTGCCGCTGTCCAGATGCGGCACCGGGGCCAGCGCGTAAAACGTGTCGCAGCCTTCAGGGGCCACCGAGCGGTCGGTGGCTGTGGGCCGGTGCAGGTAGATGCTGAAGTCGGGCGTCAGCTTGTGGCGCTGGAAGATGTCGGTCAGCAGCGCTTCGTACCGAGGCCCCAGCACCATCTGGTGGTGCGGCACATCCTCGAAACGTTTGTTGGTGCCGAAGTACCAAACGAAGAGGCTCATCGAATACTTGGCGCGCGCCAGCTTGCGGTCGGTCCACACGCGCCGGGGCGCGTCGCCCAGCAGGTGTTTGTAGGTCCAGGCCGTGTCGGCGTTGCTGACCACGATGTCGGCCGCGATGCGCTCGCCGTTGGCCAGCAGCACGCCGGTGGCGCGGCCGTTTTCCACCGTGATGCGCTGCACCTCGGCGTTGCAGCGCACCGGCACCCCGCGCGAAGCCAGCAGATTGACCATGGCGCGGATCAGCGCACCCGTGCCACCCACCGCCCAGTGCACACCAAAGCGGCGTTCCAGCGTGTGAATCAGGCTGTAGGCGCTGGTCACCTTGAGCGGGTTGCCGCCAATCAGCAGCGGATGGAAGCTGAACACGACGCGCAGCCACGGGTCCTTCAGGTGCTTGCACACCAGCTGCCAGATGGTTTGCCAGGCGCGCATGCGCACCATGTTCGGCAGCGCGGCCACCAGGTGGCCGATGTTGTCGAAGGCTACCGGGCCCAGCTTCTCGAAACCTTCGCGGTAGCAGACATCGGCGTCGCGCACCAGGCGGTCGAAGCCGGGCAGGTCGGCCGGGTGGAAGCGGGCCACCTCGGCGCGCATGCGGGTTTCGTCGCCGCTGTAATCGAAGTAGCGGCCGTCGTCAAAACGGATGCGGTAGTACGGTTCCAGCGACTGCATCTTCACGTCGTCGGAAAACTTGCGGCCGGCCAGAGCCCACAGTTCTTCGAACAGGTGCGGCACGGTGATGATCGTTGGGCCGGCGTCGAAGCGAAAACCGTCCTGTTCATGCACCCGCGCACGCCCGCCCGGGCTGGGCAGGCGTTCCAGCACCTGCACACGCCAGCCGCGCACGCTCAGGCGGATGGCAGCGGCCAGTCCGCCAAAGCCGCTGCCGATGACGATGGCGGTGCCGCCGCCGGCCGGGGGCTGCTGGTCCAGGGGTGCCGATGAACCACCGGATTGAGGATCGTGATCCAACTTCATGACGTTCCTCGGGGTCGACTTCCGTTCAAGTGCGTGTGCTCAGCGCACCACGGCAGCTTCTCTTTTCAGCGCCCAGCGCCACAGCGCCGAGGGCTGCAGCGGCAGCACCAGCATCAGGTGCTCGACCAGCGCCAGCACCAGCAGTGAAGCCAGCAGCACGAAACTCACACGCAGACCGCCTTGGGACTGCGCGGCGCCGTCGATGAGCAGGGCCGTCACGCCAGCGCCGGCCAGCAAGGACACGGGCATCAAGGCATTGAAGCGCCGCTTCCGGAAATAGCTGCCCAGGTACACCAGGTGCGGCGGCAGGAAGTCCAGCGCCAGGTTGCGCACGCCCAGGTACAGGTTGAGCTTGGCCGACACACGCATGGCATACAGCAGGGCAAAGGTCCAGGCCGCCACCGGGTTGGCGCCGTGGCCCCACAGCGCCCACAGCACGAGGCCGGTGCCGATGAGCGCCAGTTCGTGCCACAGCAGCACCTGCACAGCCTGACTGAAGCGGATATGGGCTGGCACGCCCGGCGTGGCGGGCTCGTGTCGGGGGCCGGTGATCCAGCCGCCCAGGAAGCTCAGCTCATGCCAACCCCAAAGCACCACGGCGCAGATGAAGCCGGCATAGGCGCCCGCCACACTGGTGTCGGTGGCTGTGTGACGGATGCACAGCACCGCGCCCAGCGTAAACAGGGTGGCGCCAGCAAAGCTGAAAGCCGACTTGTCACGGGGCACGCGGTCCAACAGGATCACGGCACCCGTGCCGGCCCACCACAGCAGCACCGCTGCCAAGGCCGGGAGCGCGAACTCGGTCATGCCGCGGTTACCAGGCCGGGGCGACGCGGATCTGCTGCGGCAGGTCGTGGCGCTTGACCGGGTGCAGGTACAGGCGCACGAAGTTCACCGCGCCGCTGACGGCCGCAGCGGCTTGCTGCAGCTTGCCCACGACGCCGCCGCGGGCCGCGCCGGCGTCGAATTGCTGGCGGGCCTTCAGCAGCCGGTTCAGGCCGGCGCGGAAGGTGGCCGCATTGGTGTTCAGCGACAGCGGGAACACCTGCTTGGTGATTTCGGAAGTGATGTCGAAAACACGGTAGTCGTAGCTGTCGGCGTCCAGCCCCATGGCCTGGTGCAGCATGGGCCGCGTGTGGTCACGCACGAACATGGTGGCGTACACGGCCACCAGGAAGAAGCGGATCCACAGCAGGTTGAAGCCCTTCAGCAGGTGCGGCTGTGCGCGCATGATCAGCGCAAAACTCTCGCCGTGGCGGAATTCGTCGTTGCACCAGCGCTCGAACCATTTGAAGATCGGGTGGAAGCGCAGCTCGGGGTGCTTTTCAAGCTGGCGGTAGATGGTGATGTAACGCGCGTAGCCGATCTTCTCTGACAGGTAGGTCGCGTAGAAGATGTACTTGGGTTTGAAGTAGGTGTAGGCCTTGGTGGCCTTCAGCGCCTGCAGGTCGACCGGGATGCCGTAGTCGCGCAAGCTCATGTTGATGAAGTTGGCGTGACGCGATTCGTCTCGCGTCAGGTAGGTCATCAGCGCCTTCATGTCGGGGTTGCTGACGTTCTTGCGGATCTCGTTGTAGAGCACGCAGCCGGAGTACTCGGACGTGATCGACGACACCAGGAAGTCCAGGAACTCCTGGTGCAGTTCTGGCGGCAGTGTCTTGATCTCGGCTGCAAAGCTGTCGTCCCGCGTGAAGTGGTCGTGGTTGTTGTCGCCTTCGTACTCGGCCAGCATGGTGTCCCACTCGGCGCGCAGCGAGGACACGTCGATGCGGTCCATGGCCGCGTAGTCGGTGGTGTAGAAGCGCGGGCTGATCAGGCTTTCTGTCTTGGCCTTCTCGAGCACATGTGCCTTAATCTCGATGGGGCTGGCCGTGGTTGTGGCACTCGTGGCGGCGCTCGTGGGAGCGCTCGTGGGAGCGCTCGTGGGAGCGCTCGTGGGGGCGCTCGTGGCTGCGTTCATGATTTTTTCACTCCAAGAACTGCTGAAGCAGGCAGCCAGCGGGCAAACACGGCTGCGTTGTCGGGGCCGAAAGAGGCCAGGTCGATGCGCTGGCCGGTGACGGGGTCGCTGATCACCAAACGACCGTCGTTGTGCAGGCTCAGCACGTAAGGTGGCTCGGCGCCCACCGCGTTCATGCGGCGGTCGCGGGCCAGGCCTCGCAGCACGCCGCGCAGAAAGCCTTGTTCGCCGCGCATCACGGTCACGGTGTCGCCGCTGGCCACGTCGATGACAGCCACGCCGCCATCAGCCGTATCGGCAAAGCGAAGCTGCCTTTCGACGATCAGGCTGCCGGGAGCGACAGACGGGTTCCAGCCGCTCAGGCGCAGCGAAGCCACCACCACCAGCAGCGTCAAGAGGCCGACGCCGGCCACAATTGGCACCCAGCGCGGGATGACATGCGCCTTGCCTGAAAGCGTGGTGCTCACGCCGCACCCCGGCCGGTGGCCATCGCTGGCACGCCATCATGTTGCTGCGCGCCCGTGTCGGCTTGCGACACGGCGTTGGCCGGTGTGGCGTTGGCCACAGACCAGGCGCGCACCAGCAGGTCGGACACCGCCTGTGCGTCGGCCAGTCCGCGAAGCATCGGCTGCGGCTTGGCCACCTGCCAGGGGCGTGCATGCGGCCACAGCTGCAGGTAGGCGATGCGCGTGTCGCCGCGAAGGGCCAGCGCGATTTCTCCGCGGCCTTGGCCCAGCGGCAACAGGTGCGCGGCGTCGATGCTGCGCAGCGGCAGGTTGTAGGTGACAGTGAGCACGATGCCGATGCGCAGCACCACGCGTTTGTCGGTGATGGTGTAGACCGTGGTGCGCGCCGCCGTGTGCGCCAGCGTGCCCAGGATGGCCAAGGCCACGGCCGCCAGAAGCGCCATCACCAGACTGCCGCGCAGGGCCTCTGACCAGGCCGCGCCATCGTGCAGTTGGGTGGCGATGCGCCAGGCCAGCATGACGCCGAAATAGGCCGCCAGCACTGGCAGGTGGAAGACACGGCGGGCGATTTGCGAAACCAGTGGTTGCCCTTGCCAAAGCATCCTTTCGTTGGCAGGCAGCTTTTCTGGCAGGCCGAACTGCGCTTCGAACTCGTGTTCCTGCCCGCGCGAGGGCTGCTTGAGGATGGGCCTCATACCAGCGGCTCCGCGCGTGTGGGTTCGGCGTACAACAAGCCAGCACCGAAGTAGGCGGTGATGCGCTCTTCTTCCAGCAGCGTGATGCGGTCTTGCGCCTTGGTGGCCGGTACATCGGCGTACTGATGGGCCAGGAGCGCATGGACCTTGACCGAGCTTGATGTGATGCGGGCGAAGGTCATGGGCACCAAGGCGCGCCGCGAACCGTCGGCCAGTTCAACCTCCAGGTAGCGGAAGACCATCTCGGGCGCATCCAGCCACAGGTCGCGGATGGTGCCCACCGGGTCGCCGTTGGCGTCCAGCAGGGTCATGCCGCGGGGGTCGGGGTCCTTGTCGCTGACGTCGCATGCTGGTGTCAGCGACAGTGGGCGAATCTTGGGCACGCCGTAGTGGTCCAGGTCGGCCCTGTCGGCACGTTCGGTCCATGCGCCCGGGCCCACGCCGGCCAGCAGCGGGTTGCCCAGGGGTTCGATGGGTGACCCTTCGCTGCCGTGCACCCGTTCGCCATCGAAGTTCTGCGCCGGGACCTTGTCGTCGGGGACGGTCACGGTGCGACCGTCTTCGAGCAAGTAGGTCTTGGGCTCGGGTATCGCGATCCAGCCGGCATGGCGGGTGCCGGCATGGGTTTGCAGCGGATAGCCTTCGCGCCGGTTTTCGCGCACCAGGTAGTAGATGACCCCGGCGAAGAAGAGCCAGAAGATGTACAGCACCAGCTGTGCAACGTCGAAGTAGGTGGTGATGGCTCCGGTTCCCATGGATGCTCCTGTGCCTGTGGCGTGGGACGTGAAATGTTGGGCCGTGTCGTCCCAGGCTTCAGCCCGGAAACTCGGCCAGGCCGAAACGTGCAGTGGCGGGGCTTTGTGGGGTGCGCATGCCTTGTGTTGCACGTGCTCGCACCAGCGGGCCGATGACCACCAGGGTGGCAAACAGCAGGAAAACCTCGAAGTGGTAGACGATGCCGTAGCCGGCACCGGGGGTCTGCATGGCTTCGCCCAGCGCGCCACCTTGTGCCAGGCTGGAAAACACATCGCGCAGTGCACCGCCCAGGGCCACCGAGATGCCGGCTGCCGTGGCCACCACGCCGCCCCAGGCGCCCAGCACCATGCCGTGCAGGCCGCCGCTGTCCATGGCCATCGCCGCGCTGAGCGTGCCCACCGAAAACAAGCCACCGCCGAAACCGATCAGCACCACACCCACGCGAAAAAGATCGGCCGATGCCAACGGCTCCGAGAAAATGACGCAAGAAAAAGCGGCGATGCCGACCAGCACACCGTAGGCTGCCAGGCGATGCGCATCGGCACCACGCGACAGCTGCCGCGCAGCCAGCGCAAACGCAGCGATGGCGCCTGCAGCCATCAGGCCCGTCAGCAGCGTGGTCTGGCCCACGGACAGGCCCAGTACCTCGCCGCCATAAGGTTCGAGGATGATGTCCTGCATGTTGAAGGCGGCGGTGCCCAGGCCCACGGCCAGCAGGAAACGTGACATGCGGCGGTTGGCCGTGAACTGGGCCCAGCGCAAGCGGAAAGGCGTGGTGTCGGCGGGCTGGCGGGCACGCTGGCGGTCGCGTGCTTCCTGTTTCCACACCGCGGTGAAGTTGAGCAGCAGCGTGGCCACGGCTGTGCCCTGCACCACCTGCACGAGTCGTGTCGGTGTGTAGTCGGCCAGCAGCAGGCCGAACAGCAGGCCGCAGCCCACCATGCCCACCAGCAGCATCACGTACATCAGCGCCACCACTCGGGGACGGGTGGCTGCCGTTGCGCGGTCGGTGGCCAATGCCAGGCCGGCGGTCTGCACGATCTGGGCGCCACCACCGGCCAGCAAGAAAGCCAACGCCGCCGCCGAATGACCTGCCCACAACTGCACCTGCGTTTCGCCGCCCAGCAGCACGATGGCAAAAGGCATGATGGCCAGGCCGGCAAACTGCAGACCGCTGCCGATCCAGATGTAGGGCACGCGCCGCCAGCCCAGAGGGCTGCGGTGCTGGTCGGACTTCAGGCCGATGACGGCGCGGAAAGGCGCCACCAGCAGCGGCAGCGCCACCATCAGCGACACCAGCCAGGCGCCGACACCGATCTCGACAATCATCACCCGGTTCAGCGTGCCAACGGTCAGCACCATGACCATGCCCACCGAGACCTGGAACAGGGCCAGGCGGATCAACTGAGACAGCGGCAGCTCGGCCGACGCCGCATCGGCAAACGGCAGGTAGCGCTGGGCCACCCGCGTCCACTCCAGACGCCAGGGCTGCCTCCAGTTGACCAGGGACAGCATCAGTTCTGCCCCGACCCACAGACCAGCTCGAAAGCCTGCGAGGTGTAAAAACCGCTGGCCACACGCTGCGTGCGTTCGGCCTTGAAGTGCGGCACACCCGGCACCAGTCGCGCGCGCAGCGACTGTTCAGCCACCGGCTCGATCCAGGGCGCGCGGTTGCTGCGCGGGAACAGGCTGCCCATCGACCGCATGGCGGCCAGCAACGGTGTGCGCGGCGCAAAGGTGAACAGCATGGAATGGCGTGTGCGCTGTGACCAGCTTTGCAGGATGCGCACCATGTCGGGCTCGTCGTAGTGGATCAGCGAGTCCATCGCCACGACGTGGTCGAAGGTGCCCAGCACGGGGTCGAGCATGTCGCCGCTGCGCCAGTCGATGTGGCCGGCCAGCGGCTGGCCGCCTTGCACCTCTTCGGCGCGGCGCCGCGCCACGTCCACCAGCTGCGGCGACAGGTCGATGGCCACCACCTCTGCGCCACGCCGTGCGGCGTCCAGCGCCAACGCGCCGGTGCCGCAGCCGGCATCTAGCACACGGCGGCCGTGCAGGTCTTGCGGCAACCAGTCCAGCAGCTCCCTTCGCATGCGTTCACGCCCCGCGCGCACGGTGGCCCGGATGCGGCCCACCGGTGCGTTGGAGGTGAGTTGTTCCCAGGCCTTCACGGCGGTGCGGTCGAAGTACTCTTCGATCTTGCCTCGACGGGCTTCGTAGTCAGCCACCTTTGTTGACGTGTTCATCAAGGACCGCTTCAATCAAAACCCAGCAGGTCGAAGATGTCGCGGTCTTTCAGCGGCACCGAAGGCAACGGGTCGGTGCCCAGCCACATCTGCGCCGCCAGCCGCATGTATTCCTTCTGCACCGCTTCCAGCTCGGGGCTGTATTCCATCTCGAACAGCGTGCTTTTCTTCAGGCGGCTGCGCCGGATGACGTCCAGGTCGGGGAAGTGCGCCGCCAGCTTCAGGCCGGTGCGGGCGTTGTACTTGTCGATCTGGTCGGTGTCCTTGCTGCGGTTGGCGATCACGCCA
>Ga0105048_10004602_pt1 | contig 22385 bp, 24 predicted proteins | sample MAT05_FD_78382 | JGI IMG/M metagenome (GOLD analysis project Ga0105048, IMG submission 78382) | Freshwater microbial communities from Lake Fryxell liftoff mats and glacier meltwater in Antarctica - MAT-05 | ecosystem: Environmental > Aquatic > Freshwater > Ice > Liftoff microbial mat | place...
GGTTCTGGCCCCTCTCCTTTGGAGAGGGGTTGGGGTGAGGTCATGCAGGCTTGATAAGGCTTTCAGACATTTAGTCGGACAACAATAATATTTTTTAATTATGAGCATGTTCATATCCATAGTTGTAAATTTTTATAAAGTTACAAAAATTATTGTTTTACAACCGCCTGTACAAATCCTTAATTGTATCAAGTGTCACGCTCTCTTTCCAGTCTGCACCAATGGCATGGTTCCACATGTGCGGTAAATTATAGGCCACCTGCGCCATAGCGGTGATGGTTTCTTCACTCCAGTTTTTACTAAGCCCCTGGGGTAACACTACATTATGTTTTTTCAGCATTTGCTTCAGTTCTTTCACTCCTTCTTCATAATAATCTTCCAGGTGTTGAAAAGCCAGGCAATTAGCGTAACAATGCTTTTCATGCAAAATTTTTGATAATCCGTAGCTCAGTGCATGGCAAACACCCACTTCAGAATATGTTAAACTCAATCCACCCATCATACTTGCCACCATTAATTTATCATCATTTTCTCCTGTCTGGCCTGCGTTTTCGCCGAGGTAAATTTCCCTGCACAATTTTAATGACTGCTCTGCAAAGGCATGGCTGTAAGCATTATTCAAGGTTCCATTTTCACTTTCAATGCAATGAATGTAGGTATCCATGCCGGTGTACAACCATTTGTCTGTTGGCACACTTGCAATCAATTCCGGGTCGAGTATTACCTGGTTAAAAACTGTCCAGTCGCATTTTAAGCCCAGCTTTTTTTCAGGGCCGGTTAATACTGCCGTCATAGACACTTCGGCACCGGTACCCGAAATCGTGGGAACACCGAGATGATAAATGCCGGGGTTTTTGATCAAATTTAATCCCTGGTATAAAGTGGAAGAACCTTCATTGGTAAACATCAACGAAACTGCTTTTGCAATGTCCATTATGCTGCCGCCGCCAATACCAATTACGCCTGCCGGAATGCCTTTGCTGTTCAATACTTCATCCCTTAATGCATCTATCTGTTCTGTAGTTGGTTCATGCCGATCTACGTCGATCAGCGTTACAATATCATTGGCTTGGGATGGGATTCTTTTCAATAGATCTTTACCACCAAAATAATTGTCAACAACAAACAAAAAGAAACCATCGTTTCTCTTTTCGGCAAGAATGCCAGCTATGTTGTCAAAGCTGCCGCGGCCGAAGACTACTTTGTCGATGTTTTTAAAATTCTTGTGAATCATTGTTGTTAATGGTCAATGGTGAATGGTCAATAGGCAGTTCACAAAATTACAACAGGTAACTATTTGTGTAGGCAGCCTGACCAGAAAAAATGATCAATTATCCAATTATCAATTACCAATTGGCTCTAAAACTTTATCCACACAAGCCGCGATATTTTTTGCCAGTGAGCGAACTTCTTCTTCCGTCCAGGTGCAACGGATACCAAATGAAATCAGCCGTCCCACCACTTCCTGTGATTTAGGTAAATCCAGCTTGTTGTAATCTTGCGGTGCCCCCAATATTTCAATTGGCAGCCTGGCTGCTGTTTTTAGATTTTTAATATGCTCCCATTGGTTGATGAAATGGTACATGTTGGTGTACCAGTAATTAAATCCTGTTACACCTGCTTTATTAAATTCGTCCACGACAGCTTTTGCGGTGCTAGTATCAGGCAAAAATAAATTTAAGAAAGTTGCGGAGTCTCCTGCAGGATCGGCAATGCTGGCAAAAGAGATACCATCTGTTGCTGATAATATTTCTGTCAGTAATTTTTTGTTTTTGTTATTCCTGCTTATTATGTCCGGCACTCTTTTCGTCTGCACTTTACCGATAGCCGCATGCAGCTCGCTGATACGGTAGTTGAACCCGATGATGGGATGCTGTTCCATACCCCGGTTGCTGCCTATATGGTCGTGGCCGTGATCGCTGTACGAGTCGGCCAGTTTGTAGGCAACTTCATCATTCGTTACCAGCACGCCACCTTCACCTGCAGTGGCTATTTTAAAAAAGTCGAACGAGTAGCAACCTGTTTTACCAAATAACCCTACATAAGTTCCTTTATAAGATGCCCCAAATGCCTGGCCTGCATCTTCCACCAATATCAAATTGTGTTCTTTTACTAATTCCATTATCTCATCCATATTGGCCATGCCGCCACACATGTGTACGAGGCAGATGCCCTTTGTTTTTGGCGTGAGCACTTTTTTTATTCCTGCTGCACTCAAACAAAGTGTTTCGTCTATTTCTGCAAATACTGGTTTGGCACCTACAAATAATACTGCTTCTACAGAGGCAGCATAAGTAAAGGGTGGCACGATCACTTCATCTCCTGCACCAATGCCTGCTGCTGCCAATGCCGTGGATACTGCCGTGGACCCGCTGCTGACTGCATGGGCATATTTTGCACCGGTTATCTTTTTCACTTCCGCTTCAAACTCCTTCGCTTTCCAGATATCCTTGCGTACCTGTTCATGATTGTAACGGAATAAAATTCCTGTGCCCATTACCTCGTTCACCTCTTTCTGTTCATCGGCACCAAATAATTCTGATCCTGGCATAGTTATAATTTTAGGGTGCAAAAATACAGTTTAAACCAAACATTATTGGTAAAAAAAGGCGCTTATTAAAGAAGCTTTCACCTGCTGCATCAAACGAAAATTATGAAAAGGAATATAAAACCACTGCGGCTTTTAAAAGCTGGTGCATTCCAGGCTTCGTTTTTCTTTTGACGACATTTTTTTGCCGGGGTAATTTGCCTGCCGGTCATATTTTTTACCGGCCCTGATCGTACAGGCAAGGTATAATCCGCCAGAATGCGTAGTATTTTTTGCAAACAGGTTACCAATATGATGGGTTCCAAGTAATACCGGCCCGAGTTTGAATGCTGCCCCGGCCCAAAATTGTTTTTTATTATTAAAAAGCAGCGGGAAATAAAAGCCCAGGTTTTTTGTTTCCCACCTTGGTGTAAGGGCCAATAAATTCATGTCACGGATAAACAAACTGTTTTTTGAAACAATTGGCATCAGCGGTATTGTTAATTCTGCATTGATAAAAAAGTTACCGGCAATGTGCTGATCTGCATTGATGATGATCCGGGTGGGTTGGTAAATATAAAAATCACCCGTCAACCGGGTAAATGACCCTGATACCGTTTGCAGGCTGTCATTGAATTTATCAATTGAATTAACCCCTTCGAATTTATTTTCCAACAGGGTATCTGTAATACCCGGCAGCCCGGCTATGGCGAGACTGCTCCGGCTGCTGTAAGCAAATTTATTACTGCCAAGGTCCATCAATGAAATACCAATTTTTGTCTTGTAAGCATATTCATCAATTTCTTCGTTTCCATTATTAAAATCTTCGTCTGCCAGCACAATGTACTCAAACCCAATATCGGCACCCAGGCTGTAATGATGATTTTGTAGAAATGTTTTCTTGTTTTCATTGAATGTTTTATTACTGTCGAGACCATCAAAATTGGTTGAATACCCATACAGCAAACTTCCGGTGGTCACTGAATAAGCAGGTTTGTCTGCGGGAAATGGAATATAACTTACGTTACTGGCCCTGCCATGGCCACCAGCTACTGCCCGGTTGTATTTTAACGTGATGCCTGCATTTAATATTTTATCACCGTCCGTGTAAACAGTTTGTGCATAGCTTCCGTAAAATTCAGCCCACATGCTGCCTGCAGCTTCTGCCGACAGGGGCAAATTGCCGGTATTGATAGACAAAAAATTGGCGAGCGTAAATGAAGTATCCTGCCAGTTGGCATTACTGGTGGTGGTATAAAGATAGTTCCGCAAATTGGCGCCAAAAGCAATGGCCGCATTGGTATTCAGGCTGATCCTGGTATTCAGCAAACGAAGATCCTGGTTGGCAAATACAAACCTTTTTTTTGTTCCGTTTAATGCAACCGCTTCTGCATTCTTTGGGGATGACAAAAATGAAAAATTATCAATACGGTAAGCGTTGGTACTTTGCTTTATTTGAAAAGCAAAGGGCGTAATATCCCAGGCATAAGGCACATGAACAATACCAGCAGGATTGGATGAGGGTGCCAAACTACCGGCATACATAGAACCATTGATGGCCTGGTAATTTTGAGCTCCGAGGAAACGGAACAACAATACAGCAAAAACAACAAGGAAATTTCTATACATACGCATATTGCAGTATTCTGTCAAAACATAACTGATCTTGTAAGACGAAAATACAATTTAATGCAATAAGACTTTTAGAGATAAATTGTTCAGAATAGCGCCAAAACGTGTGGCGCAGACAGCAATTAATAATTTTTATCCAATAATTAATCCTACTGAAGCACGGTAAGGTTAATACCTGTATTCACTGTTATTCTTCCATTGGGTTGTTCTACTTTTAAAGATTTGCAACTGGCGTTGGCCGTAACCGTTACATTATGCCGGACGGTACAGTCGGAACTTGCTGCAGGCAGCACGCCACCCTGCCAGGTTGCATTCGCACTCCAGTTACCATTGGCAACCGTGACAAAAGACGTACTGGCACCGCCATCCACAAGGTCGCCGGTTGCAGCGATCTTTGCAGCATAAATATCTGTATCGGTGGTTATTGCATTCCTGCTATCTATCCAGCTAATGATAACCGTGCCTGCATTACTTGGTACTAACTGTCCCAGGAAAGGCGATGCATCCGGGTTAGTACAAACATCTTTAGCGGTTGCTCCCCATTGTACCACGCCACTGCTGTTAATTTTTTGTGCCTTCAGACTACCTGACATAAAATCAGTCCAGTTGTAAATATAATTGCCGCTGCCATCTCCCACCATGTCGCCTCCAAAGCTCCCAAAAGAGAAATTATCAAAAAGCTTTATGCCATTCAAAGCCCAGCCAGCAGCTCCATTGGCTAATATCCGCTGGGCAAAATAAGCATAACTAAAAAATGCACCGGCCCTGTTATCGTTCCAAAAAACAATCATTCCTCCAGCTCCATCGCTCAACAATTTAATAAGCGATTGGGTGCTGTCGGCTGTACAAACAGGCACACCCGCTGATGCCCATTGCCTGGCGCCGCTTGAATTCAACCGCTGGGCATAAAAATTATTGGGGCCATCATTGTCGCCGGTGTAATCACTGTACAAAATAAGTACGCCACCGGATCCATCTGCAACGGTTGACCGCGTTTGCATAAATTCATTTTCAGTGAACTGGCTGAATGGCTGTGTGTTAACAGGCACACCATTAGCCGTCCATTGTAAAGCGCCTGCACTATTCAGCCGCTGTGCATAAATATCTATATTATTAAAAATATCGTCGGGTAGCTGGGTGCTGTTCCTGGAATCGGCAAACGTAACGATGGCACCAGCGCTGCCATCTGCTACGATGCTTGCCCCGGCTCTTAAACCAGTTGCGGTGCAAACCTGCACTCCGCCACCTGTCCATTGGGAGGCCAGGGCACTGTTATATTTCTGGGCAAATACCTGGCTGTAGGTAGTAAGCATGGTGGCCGAATCGTAGGTAGACTCCTGCCATGCAACGATCACACCATTGCTGCCATCGGTGCAAAGCCTGGCGCCATATCTTTCCCGGTTGTTACTGGCATTTAATTTTACTCCGTTTAAGGTACCCAACGGGTTGCCACTACTGCTGAGGTGCTGGATATAAATATCGGTGGAGTCATTCTCATCATTAAAATTCCGGTAATCGCCCCAGGCAATAAAAACACCGCCGCTGCCATCGGGTATAATATTATCGAGGAATTTGTTTTTGGCAGTAACACAAACCGGTTTGGGAACTGCTGAGGTACCCCATTGAACCTGCCCGTTGCTGTTGATTTTTTGAGCATAAATATTACTGACAGCGTTTGGGGTATTTTGGTCCGCTGATTGAAAAACAATGATTGTACCATTAGCCCCGTCGCTTACAGTGAGTTTGCTTTCTTCGCTGGTAGCAGCATTACATACCACATTGCCGCCGGTAGCGGCATTTCCAATCCATTGTGCCAGCAGTGAACTGCAACTGGATACCAAAAAGAGCAGTGCGTAAATTTTTTTCATTGCGAAATTTTTTTTGAGATTAATGGCTCCCTAAATCTACTCCTTTTGCTGGTTGATTAAAAGCTTTTGAGGTTATTTTCTTTCCTTTTTTTCAGTTGGTAACCTGGGTTAAATGAGTGATTAAACTGGTGCCTGTACATGAGAAAAAGGGTATAGACAATGCAGTAGTCACGCTTTTTTGTAAAAAAATGGTCGATTAAATGCAACATCAAAAAGTACTACCTGTAATTCGTTGAAAAGGCGCAATGTTTTATACAACCCTTACCCGAAGCGGGTGGAAGCATAATAAAATCTGCTCCATTACAGGGGATACCCAGTGTTGCAGCAAGATCATGCCACAGCAGCTTATAATCCTTATGATTGATATTAACCACAATCATCGTCATACCAGTTTTACTTCGCTGACAAAAGGCAAGCACTTCTTTTACAGGTACCGTAAGGGATTCCGCCGGGCATTTAATATGTACCGCTTCACATTCATCCAGAATGCAATAAACAGGTAAACAATCACCGGCGAGCCCATAGTAAGAAAAGAGATGTAGATGAAGTTTTTACGAATTGTAGAAGCGGCAATGCCCATTTTATCGCCGATAGCACTGCAAACACCGAACACATGCCATTCAATAAAAAGTTTAAAACGATTCATGCTGCAATTTAAAAAATAATCTTGAATCGCCATTAAAAATTGCTTGCAACGCTTAGCTGAATTTCAGTAATTTCGCAACGCATCAAAAAAAGCCAACAAGTTGATCAGCAAAATGCCAGTGAGCAGGAGAATTTTTCAGCTATCCGCATTTTAATTAGCAAATTGTCTAATCAGCCTATTGGTACATTTATATATTCACCTAATCAAATTTCTACCATGGCCTTCGACATTGAAATGATCAAAAAGCTGTATGCCAATTTTGGCAGCCGCATTGAAGCCGCCCGTAACGCAGTGGGCAAACCGTTAACGCTTACCGAAAAAATATTGTATGCCCATCTTACCGAAGGCAATGCTACAAAATCGTATGAAAGAGGAAAGGATTATGTAGATTTTGCGCCGGACAGGGTGGCCATGCAGGATGCCACGGCACAAATGGCTTTATTGCAATTTATGCAAAGCGGCCGGACAAAAGTGGCGGTGCCATCCACTGTTCACTGCGACCATTTGATAGAAGCAAAAGTAAACAGCAAAACAGATCTTAACAGGGCTGTGCATGAAAGCAGTGAAGTGTATGATTTTTTGGCAAGCGTAAGCAATAAATATGGGATAGGGTTCTGGAAACCCGGTGCCGGTATTATTCACCAGGTGGTGTTGGAAAATTATGCTTTCCCGGGTGGAATGATGATTGGAACCGATAGCCATACCGTAAATGCGGGTGGTTTGGGGATGATTGCGATTGGTGTGGGGGGTGCAGATGCCTGTGATGTAATGGCCGGCCTGCCGTGGGAACTGAAAATGCCCAAACTGATAGGCGTAAAATTGACCGGAAAATTGAGCGGCTGGACGGCTCCCAAAGACGTGATCTTAAAAGTAGCCGGCATACTTACTGTAAAAGGTGGTACCGGAGCTGTGGTGGAATATTTTGGTGAAGGTGCTACCAGCATGAGTTGTACAGGCAAAGGCACAATATGCAATATGGGTGCAGAGATTGGTGCTACCACTTCTACTTTTGGGTATGATGGAAGCATGAGCCGCTATTTAAAAGCTACCGGCCGGGAAGATATTGCTACCGCCGCAGATGCGATAAAAGAACATTTAACCGGCGATGCGGAAGTATATGCCGAGCCTGAAAAATATTTTGACCAGGTAATTGAAATTGACCTCAACGAATTGGAACCACACCTGAACGGACCTTTTACGCCAGACCTGGCAACCCCGATTTCTAAAATGAAAGAAACGGCTGCTGCCAACGGCTGGCCTACCAAAATCGAAGTAGGATTAATAGGAAGCTGTACCAACTCTTCTTACGAAGATATCAGCCGTGCTGTAAGTTTAGCTAAACAGGTAAGCGAAAAAGGATTGAGATTAAAATCGGCATTCACCATCACCCCGGGATCAGAACAGGTTCGCTACACCATTGAAAGAGATGGTTTCCTGGGTGTGTTTGATAAGATTGGTGCAACTGTTTTTGCCAATGCCTGCGGCCCCTGTATCGGTATGTGGGACCGGGTGGGTGCTGAAAAAGCAGAAAAGAATACCATTGTGCACAGTTTCAACCGCAACTTTGCCAAACGTGCAGATGGCAACCCCAATACATTTGCATTTGTTGGCTCCCCTGAAATTGTAACGGCGATGGCCATTGCAGGTGATCTGAACTTTAACCCATTAACAGACACACTCACGAATGATAAGGGCGAGCAGGTAAAACTGGATCCCCCGTTTGGCGACGAATTGCCGCTGAATGGTTTCGCCGTAGAAGATGCCGGCTATCAAAAACCCGCCGAAGACGGAAGTGCAGTGCAGGTGATTGTATCCCCTGACAGCAAACGTTTACAATTGCTGGACCCATTTGCTGCATGGGAAGGCACCGACCTGAAAGGATTAAAACTGCTGATAAAAGCAAAAGGTAAATGTACGACCGATCATATCTCCATGGCAGGCCCCTGGTTGAAATTCCGTGGCCACTTAGACAATATCAGTAACAATATGCTGATAGGGGCCGTTAACTTTTTTAATGAAAAAACCGATGCTGTAAAAAATGCGCTGACCGCTGAATATGGCACCGTACCCAATACACAAAGGGCATACAAAGCTGCAGGTATAGGTACTGTGGTAGTTGGTGACGAAAACTATGGAGAAGGTTCTTCAAGAGAACATGCGGCTATGGAACCACGCCATCTCGGTGTAAGGGCCGTATTAGTAAAAAGTTTTGCCCGTATCCATGAAACCAATTTGAAAAAACAGGGAATGCTGGGACTTACGTTTGCAACAAAAGAAGATTACGACAAGATATTGGAAGATGACACGATCGACATTGAAGGACTGTTAACTTTTGCGCCCAACAAGCCCCTGCATATTGTACTGAACCATGCGGATGGCAGCATTGATACCATCCTGGCCAACCATACCTACAATCAACAACAGATAGAGTGGTTCAAAGCCGGTGGTGCATTGAATATTATCCGCAGAGAATTTGCAGCGAATAACTAATTAAAAAACTTTACTAAAAAAGTCCCTGTCATTGCTGGCAGGGACTTTTTTATATCCTGTTTGTCCTTATAATTCATCCAGGTGCACGGGCAGTTTTAAAATACTGATCCAGTGAAATTTTACCCCCGCCTTCGATAAAGAAAACAATTAACAACAGTAAAATGAAGATACTGAAAATGAGATCTGTATTAAAAGAAATAAAGCCATTTTTTACATGAACAAAAATAATCGCCCCCAAAAGAATCGGTATTTGAAGCAGGCATGCCAGCCTGGTAAATAATCCAACCACAATAAGAAAACCACCCAGCAGGTGTGCCCAGGTGATCACTTGCGGCAACCAGGGAAAATTGTTTAAACTGCTGCTCTCATCTATAATTTGCTGAAGCAGCATAGCATTACCCATGAAAGAAACCCCCTTTACAAAAAGACATAACCCAAGCAGTACCCTCAGAAAAACAAACCATTTGGGATGGTGGGTCGAACTCCAGCTTTCTATCTTATCCATGAAATACATCGAACAGCATTGAGAGTAAATGTGGTAGAAAAATACGCATTAAAATGGGGCTTGTCAAGCTGTTTTTTTACGGGGGTAAAAAAAGAGACAGGATAAAAGCATAAATACCGCAGTAAGCAGGATTTGCAAACAGGTAGCATCAACCGCCCTTGAACCAGTTGGTGAGCAGCAATGCAAACTGCATTATACATGATTAAAAAATACCCGTTCTACTGTCCAGTAAAAAGCGATCAGCGCTATTACGATGGAGACACTGAACACTACACCCGTCCGGTACCAACGTCTTTCCCGGTAAGGATGAATGAGCAGGGCAAATACGGCTGCAATCACAACTATTTGCCCAAGCTCCACACCTGCATTAAAAGCAATCACAGCAGTATAAAATCTATCCGGTGGCAACCCTGTTTCATTTAATGCGCTGGCGAAGCCCATACCATGTATGAGACCAAATAAAAAAACCAGCAGTATCCGCCAGGGCCTCAATTTTTGGATCATCATATTTTCCACGGCCACAAACATAATGGACAGTGCAATAACCGGCTCTACCAATGCACCCGGTGCCATTGCTATATTCTTCATGCTGAGCGCAAGGGTGATGGAATGTGCCACCGTGAAAGCAGTGGCCTGCCAGAGAATGGTTTTTATATTCGTACTCAGCAGGCATAACCCAATTACAAACAAAATATGATCGGCACCGGAAGGGATAATATGCGTAAAACCTAACTTCAGATAAAACCATACCACATCTTTTACCGGTGCATGCTCCAGTGCATAATTGATGCTATGAGAAAATACCAGCGATGCTGAAAAAAGCAGGGCTACAAAAAGTAATATTTTTTTTGAAGAGGAAGGCATAATACAAGCGCTTTTTACTGCATTCTTTTTTACAACTGTTTCAATGCTTCAACGGTTTCTTTTTTTAAATCATCAAAAATATTGGGATCATTTTTTAACCCATCCTGTAAATATTTTTTTGCCTGTTCCTTATCGCCTGCTTTTAAAAAGATAAGACCGGCATGGCAAAGCAGCGTGGGGTTTTGGCTGTTGGTTTTTAATGCTACTTTGATATGTTGCACCGCTTTGTTTACATTCCCTTTGTTAGAGAAAGCCCAGGCAAGGGTTTCATTTACGTCAATATTATCCGGGCGGCGGTTGTATTCTGCCAGGGCATGTTCCAATGCCTTATCATAGTTACCCGTTCTGGAGTAAACTTCTGCAAGTTCTTTGTCGGAATAATGACCAATGGTTTCATCAGTCAACGCTGCCTTTGCATTTTTATCCATTTCTGCTATGGCTGCATCCATTATTTTTTTTGCTTCCTCCCTTCTGCCCGCCATTTTGTATGCTTCTGCCAGCCCTTCCTTAAAAGCGGAATTATTGATACTTGAGTCTGCTTCCCGGTAAAAAGCAACCGCTTTGTCGTACGCTTTTGCTGCTATGGCAATCCGTGCCAGCCCTGCTAACGGATAAGGATAGCCCGGTCGGTTATTGACAGCAACAGTAAATTGCATTGCCGCAGTTTTGAGGTCGCCCGTATTTTCGTACAGGTGTCCCAACTGCACCCGGCTCCATTCGGTAGCTTCGTCTCCTGCTGCACCGGCGTCCACGGCCATCTTCATGGCTTCGATGGCGCCGGGATAATCACCATAAATTTCCCGGAGGTAAGATACCCTCGCATACGAACGCAGGTCAGGACGTATAGACATCATCCTTTCTGCTGCTGACAATGCTGAATCATAGCGGCCCATTTCTACATTGGCATCTACCAGTATCCCAAATACGAAAGCATTATAAGGATTAATTGTTCTGGCCATTTCGGCGGTGGCCAGGCCGTCTGCAAAATGATGCTGTGATAGCTGCACCAGCGCCTTTAGTGTGAGTGCTTCGAAATTTGCCGGCTCCGGTTTCAGTATATCATCGATACATTTCATGGCTGCCCTGTCGTAGTAAGCATAATTGCCGGTAGCCCTCGACTCCATAACGAACAGGTTGGCCAATGCAATCAGTGATTTTTTGTCTGTAGGATTTGCGGTGATAGCGGCTATCAATTTTTGAGCAGTTTTTTTTGTAATGGCCCACTCTTCGGATTTCGCCTGTTCACCTGTCCGCTCCTGCAAACGGTAAACAACTGTTTCTTTTTCCTTTTCTTCTTTTCTATACTTCATAACCACAAAGCCTGCTGCGCCAAGAAAAAAAACGATGAGCAGGGGGTATAGTAATTTTTTTTTCACGACTGTATATTTTTAAGGTAGAAATTTTTGATATTAAGCAACCGTTTCATGGGAGCATTTGTAACTACGAAATTTTAACTGCTCCGGTTGTTGTTTTTTAAAAAAAAGGGGTTGAATTAAAAAGTACGGTTTGCATAGGAAGCGGAGGTAGCCAAATGGTTTGCGGTACCAGGGAGTGACTCCCGAATAATCGCGACAGGCCAACGGTGATGGCATTTAAATATCAGCAACTAACGTCATATTCATGCTTTTTCTACCACGGAAGAAAGAGCTGTGCCTAAGAATTTTAAATAAAGTTTAGACAACCTAAATCAAATACTGTTGAATTTAAATTCCTTTACACGTTTGAAAAATAACCCTGCCTGCTTTACAACAGGCAGGGTTGGCAGCAACTATCAAGTAATGCCTGTTTCTTTTTATGCTGTTATCCTTTTACCACACGGATACTTTGCTTTGCCACTCCATCTTTATTTACCTGGATGAAATAAGCACCTTTTGTTAATTCACTTCCATTCCAGTTTTGCGTATAGGTACCGGCGTTTAATCTTTTATTCACCAGCACTTTTACCAATTTACCATCTGCATTAAAAAGAGAAATAGTTACCTGCGCAGCTTCATCCAAACGATACTTTATTGTACTGTTGTCTGTAAATGGATTGGGGCTCACAGCGGCAATTACATCAGGTGCTGCTATTGCAAGGCCTGCACCTGCACCCATATCAGAGCGCAGCATTGGCTTTGCATTGTTGCTGGTAGTATTCTGGTCGCACGGACAAATATCGGTGCCGGCAAATGGTGCTGCCACAAACGGAAACGTTGTTTTAAATGGCTTATCATTTGTTTCCACACCGGTAGTATAGGTTAACGTGTTTACCAACTGGGGTGTTACAGGACTGCCGCCAAGCGAATAGTCATCATACCACAACCCGATGGCTGCCAGTACCACACCACCTACAGCCTGCAGTTCAATCCTGGTTACATAATCTTCCAGTCTTCTTCCGTTAGGGAAGCCATCCATGTTAGGAATATTCTGTATGCCTATCGTTGTATTGTACGCCGGATCTGTTAACCCTAATACTGCTGCCTGTACCAGTCCGAGTGAACTGAATTTCGGGCTATTCCTTGGCGTTGCCGGCACTGCCATATTCAGGCGGAGCATATCACCACCATTGGGCAGGAAGTTGTTGATGAAAGGTTTGCCTGCTGCCAGCGGGTTGCCTGCAGGCTTACCTGTAGCCAACTGGTAAGGCCTTAAATTAGGTACACCGGTATGGAAGATTGGCCACAGATCTACCGAACGGGGTGCTGCCCTTCGTGGTAACAACAAGGTGCCGAAAATCGCATCATCCAAAGCGGTTCCAGCCACGGCACTGGTACCTTTTAATGAAAATAAACCATCCTGCCCATTACCAAATCCAAAGGCGCCAAGTGAATTTTTCTGCACTCGCAGTTTACTGAACGCTGGTACAGCACCACCAAACTGTGCATCATCCATGTACAACGACAACTCGGGATTGTAAAAGAAGTTGCCAAAGGTAGACAGCGCGGAAAGGTCCTGGTACGGAGTTAATGAATTCCAGTAATCTTTATAACCAATGGGTACTACAGCTTCATTGGTTAATGGCATCCCGATCCTGGATACCTGTACCCATGGCCCGGATGTTTCTACACCTTTACCATTGGGTTTTAACACACTGATTTTTTGCCTGCTGGCACTCGCCCAGACACCTATCACGTAATTAGGATCAAGGATGCCAGCAGCATCACATGCCCCTTTATTGTCTTTTTGCAGCGTTTTAATGTTTACCTGTAAGGCGATGGTAGATACATTCAGGCATTTCAAACCATCTGTATATTTTCCGGAAGCCCTTGGTGCATCACCCAGGTCAAAGATGCCGCCCAGATCTACAAAGAATGGATCATCTGCTGTACCGCAAAATACTTTCTGTCCCATTCCATAAGTAACAATGGAATTATTGATCAGAGAATTGTAATCAGGCGCTCCTAAACCCACGGCTGAGCTAATAGAGCGTGGGCCGATGTTTGGCGGTGGCACCACACCATTGGGTACTACTGTATGAAAAGATGAACCACCATCGGTACTCCTTTGCATCAGGTAAGTAGTTTTAAGATTTTGTTTGCTTAAACGAATGTTGAAAAATGTGGAAGAATCTTCAATTGTTTTTTTGAAAGTAAACCGATAAATAATATCATCACCAGGTGTGTTGATGTTATTATCTACATGAATTTCATAGCGGATGTTTTCGCCAAAGGAATAATAATTGGGCCCGCCCTGTGGCAACTGGCCGGGGATAAAATTGGCAATAATGTTAATGAAATCTGGATTTTCGGGGCTGCGGAAGGCATACAGGTCTGTGTTGTCCGCCAGCGGATCGTTGGAGATCAATGGTGCTTCTCTGTGCGATGATGCAAATACGGGCAATACCGTATTGGTAAGCATTACCACCAGGAAGAATGCGGCTGATAGCTTTTTTTTCATAATTTAAATTGTTTTTTAGATTGATAAATAAATGGTTACATTTTTTTATAATAGCTGATTCCTCTGCCGGAAGGTTTTAACAAAAAGCTATCCTTCACCTGCATGTAAAACACATGGCATCCAGGTAAACAGAGGTTATTTATATATCAAAGGATGGAGAGGTTCAAACAGTCTTTCAATGGGTTCAGCGGGGCACATTTCTCAATGCTGATTTACTTACGGAAGAAAAAAGAGAATGGTTTTAACATTTTGTATTTTATTTTTTGGCTTAAAAAATTGGAGGAAATTTAAAGATGGTGCAGGCAGGATGTTGGGCGATGGTAGCCAGTTGCCCCGCTATTCGCTGCTACTCCGGCACAAAGCTGCAGCCCAGCCTACACGCCACTTTAGCGGAGCCGGAGGGGATTTTCATCAGCGGGGTCTCCCGCTCCTATCGGGCGTACATATCGGCTAGTAGTGATTGTATTGGGGGGAAGCTATACAATTGCGCTGGAGGCTACCAGCTTTATTTTTATTACTCAAAAAGGGCATGTTTTGCTCTTGAAGCAGGCTGACAAAAAACTTTCTCAAATCACTAATCCTTCAACAAATCCTTCATCTTCTCCTTCTTCTCTTCAGAAAGTGTAGTAGAAGAATGGGTGTGCATATTGCCAGAATGCTTTGTAAAAAACCGGGTTTGTTTTTCAAACCGGGAGCAAAAATCACAAATGAGCAGATGGAATTTCAACTGAATTTTTTCCAGCGGCATTAATTTACCCTCTTCTTTTTTAGACAAAAGAAAGGTGGCTTTTTTACAGCCGAGGTGTATAAAATTAAAAATGCCCATCAGTGTATGCCGATCCAGTTTTTTTCCAAACATTTACGCAGGTGCAATTTCGCCCTGTGTATCAATACCCAATAGTTAGACGTGGTAATTCCCAAAACCTTGCAAATTTCTTCTGAGTCCGTATCCTCCATGTATTTCATCACGAATACTGCCTGCTGAATGTCTTTCAGTTTTTGTTTACATTGGTCCAGTATGGCATAAAATTCTTTTGATTCTACCGGCTGCTGAAAATGAACGCTCCACGCTTTGGGGGCTGCATCGCCTGTCCAATGGTCGCCCTGGTCAAAATACATATCCTCTTCTTTTGAAGAAAGGTTTACCATGTCGGCGGCGTGCTTGCGAAAATGATCGATGATCTTGTTTTTGCAGATGGCGTACAACCAGTTTTTTTCGGAGGCCTGGCCCTTATAAGTATCCCTCGCTTTCCATGCGCTTAAGAAAGTATTCTGCACTATATCTTCCGCCTGTTGCACATCCTTCACCCTTGTTATGGTATACGCATAAAGGGCATCAGCGTAATTTCCCACCCACTTGTCTGGCTTGAATGCTAAAAGATTTTCTTCCATTGCAATGACCGCTAATTGAGGTTTGATTTTGCAATGTAATTATATAAGTTCAAAATGTATAACCCTGTTTTATTTCAACATGTAGCTGCGGTATCCAACATTTGTAATGACTGCGTATGCTTCACTGCAGGTCATGCTGCATTTACCGGCACTAAGGTCATCAGGAATGTAACCCCACGTGTAAAAAGAAAACTCCCCTATGGTACTGCACGGCTGCATAATTTATCGATACTGTCGGGCAGTTTTTTAAACGGAATACTGATGGTCTTTACATACTCGGTGTTGTCCTTCAGCATTTTTATCCCGGATGAAAAACTCATGTAGGGCATCTGTAGTGTTGTATGATTTAACCTGCTGATCCGGAACAAAATATTCCAGTGCCGGATGATTTCTTTCCACGCAAAAAAAATAGAGTGACCTGGATCGTATATATGCGTTGGCTCACTGCCGGCGCCGTTTAATTCAATGATGGAAAAATTTTTTCCCTGCTTCAGCTCTTCCCAACTGTTGTACCGGATGTCCATCCTGCCAAAATAAAATTCGGGTATTTGTTTGCACACTGCATCCATGCTGTTAACCAGTTCATCATCTATCAAATTACTGATGTCCAAAAACTTTGATCCACGGCAATGGTTGCCATAGGGCACCAGCAAATGATGTTCGTTGCTTTTAAGTACCTGCTGCAATGTTTCCTGCTGTGTTTCCCTCAATACGGGAAGCTGTAAAATAAAGCGCTGGTCTTTTTGCAATAATTGCTCTATCGTGGAGCTGCCATCACCGGTAACGGATAAAAATTCCTTTCCTACGATGCCGGATATATTTCCTTTTGCCTCACCCGGGTAACGGTAATAAAATAAGCCCACTTCATTTTCATAGGCAATAAAATCCTGCACTAAAAAATCAACCCTATTACAGCTTAGATATTCCTTCAGTTCATTGGCTGAATCGATTTTTTGTACCTGCAGGCCTCTCATACCCACATCTGGCTTAGCTATCAGGGGAAATTTTAAGCCGGCTGCTTTTACTATATCCAGCACTTTATCAAGGGCAGTGCCTGGTTTAAAAAATAAAGTGGCAGGATAATACCGGGCGGGTATCATGTCATAAATCTCTTTCTTGCTCTCCAGTAAAAATCCGCCATTTTTTATCAATGGATTGGCAGTGTTGAAGAAAAATACTGACCGTGCTCTTACCATCAGCCATAACCAGTAAAAATAAAGAGGACCATATACCACGTTAAAAGGCCAGTACTCCCAATTAAAGAGTTTGATGAAGAACGGCTTCTGTGACAGCATTTTAATCATATCCTACCCTTGCAAATTTTTAATGCACTACCTGTGCAAACTCCATTGTATTGAAAGCAGCTTTGTTATTCAGCACATTAAAATAGTGCATGGTGCCTTTACCATTGTTCAGTACAATTCCGGTAATACTTACTGTCAGCAACTCTCCTCCCCTGTTCATTAACACACTGTTGGTGCTATCGCCATCCCCTGCAAGGCGGTGGAAATTAAAGATATCCTCCTGCGTTGGGCTACCCGTTTCCGTGAGCCATTTGTTAAACCAGTAATTTCGTTTGCTGGTAGCTGCCGGGCTATATAAAGTGGCGCTGCTCCAGATATGGGTCTTCGTTTCATCTAATTGCTTATCATGCTTTTTTGCGCCATCCCACCTGCATTCATACAGGCAACGGTTTACTAACAGCACCACGGTGAATGGTTCAATATTGGCCAGGTCAATTTCAGCAAAATAATGATTGGGTTGGGGATGGGCAATGATATCTAAAAAAACAAGCCCCCGGCTTTTACGGTAAGGAGGCTTTGGTTCATGCTTTATAAATGCACCATTCAACAATACAGCCATATTTCCATTTTCATTCAATGCAATCCAGCTTCCACAGGCCGCAGCATCTTTGGGATACAACAATGCAAAACCGTTCTTTTTATATATGCCAGGAGCGATAGCCTGGGGCCTTGCGGCATTTTCGTCCCGGCTGGAAGTAATAAAACAATGGTCATTGGCAGGTATAAACGTTACAGTACACATGAATTACGGTGTTTGATGGTGGAAGAAGCGATACCAAAACGTTCATCTATTGTAACAGAAGAAAGTTCGTTGATACCCACCCGTATCAGCGCCATGTGATGTATGGTGTGCTCCAGGTTATAAGCAAGTTCACGGAAATAATTGCTGTCGATTGTAATCAGTTCATCCGTGTCTCCGTTAAATCCGGCTTCCAAAACCAATAGCCTGTCCTGCCGTTCTATTGTGTTGCTTATACCTGTTAACAGGTCTATTGCCAGATCTTTATCGGTTTCTATCCGGTAATCCCTTTTACGTTTTTCATAATTAACTGTACCACTCCCGTACCCCTTTTCCAGTTCAACAAACAACTCGATGATATGCCTCACATGCTGCCCAATGGTGGCATTAAATAAGGTGCTGCTTGGCATTGAATATTGCGCAGGATGGAGATCGTGCAATACGACTTCAATTTGTGTAAACACGCTTTTAACTGCCTGCTGCAGGTGCGATTGCTGACTATTCATATTTACATTTTATTGGCCAAAATATGTAATGATACGGTAAGTTCATCACTTAACACCAAACTGCCGCCACCTACTTTAAAATCCCGCCGGTTAATTTTTAACTGTCCTGAAAACTGGTATCCGCCTGCTGCAGTGGTAGCTGTAAAAGGAAATGAAACCATTTTTGATTTTCCTTTGATGGTTAAATTTCCTTCAATAGTGTAGACGCCTAATTTACCAGATGCTGTAACTTTTGTGGAAACAAAACTCAGTTTTGGGTAACTGGCCACATTAAAATAGTCGTCCTTCTTTAAGTGTTTATCCCTTGAGCCGTTACCTGTATTTACAGTGCCTGCATCTACACTTACCGCGAAAGAGGCAGTGGCAGGTTTCACTGGATCAAAAATTATTTTTCCCTGCAGCCCGGTAAAACTGCCGTTCACATTCAGGCCAAAATTCTTAATAGTAAATTTTACGTCCGATCCTGCATCAGCAGGTGTGTAGTTTTGTGCAGCTAAATGCAGGCTGCAAAAGAGAAATAAAGAAACAATGAGTTGTGCCATAGTTATTGAAGATTAGCGCTGCCAAACAAATGATCATACTGCTGGCAATGTATCAATCCATATTTGTATTGTGTAAAATCCGGCGTTCCGCTTATAGCATATACCTGGGTTCCGCTGTTAGCCCTTAATAAGCCAAGATCGATGAAATTAAGCGGCTGCACCTCTTTCGATAAATATACATGCAAATCGGGGCCGCTGGAAACTGCAAAACTGTCCAGCACCAAACTGTAACTGGTTGCTTTTGAATAGATTTTTACTGTACCCATCACTGTTCCATAAGGACCGCTCATCAAAACGCCCCTGTACTTCAACTGTGCGGTCGTATCAACTGTATCCATCACGGGCGTGGTGGAGGTGGTTTTTTCTTTTTTACAGGCAATCATCAAACTGCCTGCAACAATAAGCGGCATCAATAGTTTTTTCATACCTAAATATTTTAAAAGCTATAAGACAGTCCCACACCTAAATTATTTGCTTTTATCCGGAACCTGTCAACCTCTGTTCCGTCGGGAGCTGTCTGTTTAATGGTAGTAGTTTTATATTCGCCAAATAAAAACTGGTATACTCCTCTCAGCGCCCAACGCTCATTGAGTTTATATTTTACAAAAAACTCTGAATTCAGGTTTCCATAATCGAGGTCGCCGGTGAGCAGCAGGTTAAAGTTGCTCACTTTGGCTGTTGGCTCCGTCCGGGTAACGCCGTTACTGGTAAGTACAGCGGGAGATTTTCGGCCTATGCTAAAACCGATCACATCAATATTAAAACCACCGCTCCACCTGCTGCTGAAATCATATCCAAAATTGACCGTAAAATTGAGTGAGTTTACAAAGGGGCGCTGAACGGTAAGCGTATCCCAGTTTTCCGTTTTTTGTCCGGCAAATACAATCAAAAATGGAATCGTGTTTGTCCTCGACAGCCTTGCCGGGGCCGTAGTGTGTTCCTGCTTACTACCAAAGCTGCTGGTAAGCCTTGCTCCAATGCCTGCTTCCCATTTTCTTTTCTTACCTAATTTCCAGTTGTGCACATACGAAGCGGCTACTGCTCCACGTGAGCTACCGATGGTAGCTGCCAGATCTGCAAACTGGATTTTGCGGCTTGCGCCCTGTTGCTGGCTGAACGCATTGTTTGTAATAACTGTAACCATTATTAATGCAATGATTTTTTTCATAACTGGTATTTGGGGTTTAGTTTTATCAATGAATAAAGTTGTTTACGGTATATAGCAACCAACGCAATACTTGAAATCATTACCAGCAAAGCATAAATAAATAATTGCCCGCCATCATCCATTACCACAATACCCAGTTTGGTAACATGAAAAAATAAAGCCCCTCCCATTAAACCAATGGCGATTGCAGCTCCCAAAGCTGTTGTCCGTGGATAAAGTATCAATACAGCAGCAATAAGTTCCAGCACACCGGTACCGATTCTTCCGTAAGGTTCCATACCGAGTGTTTCAAAGATATAAACTGATTCCTGCGAAGCGGTAAATTTGAAAAATAAAGTTTGCAGCATAATTACGGCAGCCAGCAGGCGCAATACCCAGGTACCAACCGCAGAAAGATGAATGGCCATTTTGTTATGTTTAATTTGAGTTAACGAAAAGTAGTTTTCCAATTGGCATCCGCCTTTGTCTTTAGGTTGCTTTCATCTTTATTCCAGTCCTTTAAAGTATTGGTGAAAAACTTATTGTAAAACAGGTAGAGCTTATCAGCAACGATCTTGAAAGTGCCGGGATCTACGGATACCTTTTCGCCTTTGGCCCCCATGGCATAAGCACACCAGCCTCCATATGCTGGTTCAAATTTTGCCGGGTTCGTTTTAAATGTTTCTTTATTTTCGGCAGTAGAAAAATAATAAGTGGCACCCTCACTAAACACCCCAAACTCCTTTTTTCCCTGCACAGCTTTGTTTTGTTTAAAGTAAGCCACCGGGTCGTAACCTTCAATAGCCAACCCGTTTTTTAAATTAAAATGTTTCTTCCGAAGCGGTTCCTGTGCAGCTATCGTGAGTACTGCCAGTAATCCAAATACCAATGTGAATGCAATTTTTTTCATACTTTAATGATGTTTGCTTTTTATTGAATACGGGCACCTTTAAATTTCCTTACAAACTTTTCATTTTTTTTCTCCAGCCCGTTACTTTGACATTAGAAAAAACGAAAGTTGTGCAAAAGCGTTTGGTACCACAGTATTATCTCTGTCCGAAGTGGCAGCATGTAAGCAGGCTTTCTACAGTTTGTAAGAAAGCAGGTTAAGAATGAACCCTTAAAAGTAGCGCTGGCTAAAAGGTAAATTTAACCCAACAAACAACAGCCATCACAGCCGGTCATGCATCTGCTCCAGCACCAGCAGGTTCTTTTTTACCCAGCTCATATTTCCTTTGGACCACAGGTATTTTTGTGTTACCACTGTTTCCATTATACGGTAGGCTTTCATAGCCTGGTCTTTGTTATAAAAACAGCCAGTCCAATTTTCTTCCAGGTGTTTTTCTTTTACCATAAAAATACCCCCGGCATACCATTTTATACAGGTGGGAAAGCCATAAAAAGATATTGTTTTATCTTCCCGGGCAAGATGGTCGCGGTAAAAAAGAATGTAAAAATGCAGGCAGTCCTTCAGTCGCATGCGGATAGAAGAATCGCTTTCCGGTTTTTTAGGAGCCACCCGCCATTTGTTGTTGGCGGTGTGATAAGGATCCTGTGTTTTATCCCGGTACCGCTTGCCCTTTGAAATGAATTTCAATTTGGTAACGCTTCCAATTCCACTATTGATCACAATGAGTTCTTTAGCTGAAAGGGCTGCAATTTTATACAGATCCTTACCGCCTTGCGGGTATTGCAGTGTAATCGTTTTGGCTGCATCGTTATAGGCCCAGCGGCCAAACTCTATTGCATTTCGTGGGTTTTTGATAAACGTAGCATCAACCGAAAAATAAAAACTCCGGAATGGTTGCATCCCCATGGAAGAATTATTATTAGTGATCGCATCCAGGTCATCCTCCAGTTCCCAGCCCTGGCAAAGCAGTTCAGCAATGCTCTTTTTGTCTTCGAGGTCAACCAATTGTTTGGTATAAATCAAGTTGGCTTGCTTTGCACTGTCAGCCGCACTCATTTCACCAGGCGCTTTATTTTCTTTTTCATTACAGGCAGCCAGGAAAAAAGCACCGGCAAAAAAAATCAACCCTAATTTATTCACAAGCTTTTATTTTTTTCAAATGTAATACTTATGAATAGTCCGGCAAAAGTGTTTTCACTGAGTTACGAATGAGTTAATAAAAACAAACAGGCCGCCCACTGCTTAGCGGGCGGCCTGTTTGTTTAATAGCATCTTTTAAATTGCTGTCAGCATTATTTATTTTCCACCAACAAAGTTTGTGTTGTCCTTGTCTTATCTGGTGCAATGATCTCTACCTGGTAAGTACCGCTTGCGATCGTAGATGGCAAGTTCAATACCTGTGTGCTGTTGCCGCCGGCATGGGTGGCTACCCTGGTA
>Ga0105048_10004603_pt1 | contig 22381 bp, 16 predicted proteins | sample MAT05_FD_78382 | JGI IMG/M metagenome (GOLD analysis project Ga0105048, IMG submission 78382) | Freshwater microbial communities from Lake Fryxell liftoff mats and glacier meltwater in Antarctica - MAT-05 | ecosystem: Environmental > Aquatic > Freshwater > Ice > Liftoff microbial mat | place...
ACAGCAAGGGGGCTTTTTTTTAATTTGCTTTCTGTTTCTGTTGTCAAATGTACAACTGCAAAAGTATATTACAACCCTGAATTCTTAACAACTACAAAATTTCACAGATATAGGTGGGTAGTTATAATATACTGAAATATAGCTACTTAATTTTAGGTAACAATAAATGTTGTTGAAAAATATATTTTTAAATATTGTTTGATATATGAAAACATTGTTTTCAACTGAATTTCCAATTGCATTGGCATTGCAGCTTATTTTTTTGGTTTCGCAAAAAAAAGCGTCGGCAAAAAAATTAAAATTGTCCCTGAAAAATTTGTTTAAGGTCCGAAAGTCAAACGAAATGTTGTCGACCGGAATGCCAGAAGTTTTTGGAAACGAAAACTCTTTGGTCTACCGTAGAATTGTCAATGGAGATGTCCACTGCGGCAATTGGTACTAACGTTTTGCGGGTTTAAGAAGTTGGCGATTTCGAAGCGCAAAACTGTCAAGCCACCACAAATGTTGATGCGAGGTAGAATGTTTAATTAACCACTGAACCGCCAATTTCTTAAACCCGCTGTTATGCCCAGTTTTTCTTTCTTCCGTCATATTTGTTGTAGTAATATTTTGTTTAGTTCTTTCGCTTTATTTAATGTCATTAAGTGTCCACCGTTTATAATTTTTACATTACTATTTACAAAAGTCAAAGGTAAAATTTTGTCGCTTGTTCCGTGAATATGAAATATATTTTTTGTATGTGTTATGTTCGTCCATTTTGCAAGTTTATCAATTGCCCACTTTAAAAAAGTCGGGTCAGTGTCAATAAGTATTTGTTTTAATAGCTGCTTGTCGAACGTTGAACTCGTCCCGAAAAACCAGTTTGTAATAAAGTTTGAGCTTTTCAAAAGTCTTGTCGGCAAAAGTTTGTGAAGTCCAAGTTGTCCAGCAATACGATAGTAAAATGGAATTTCTTTTTTTGTCTTGGCAGAAGCAATTAAAATTACTTTTTCGGTGTCAATTTGTTTAGCTACTTCTACGGCAATTAGTCCACCGAATGAAAGTCCGATTAGAGTTGGTTTTGTTGTCGTGATTTGGTCAAGAAGTCGTGTTGCGTAATTTTCAATTGTTTCTGTGTATTGCGGAACAATCCATTTTATAAAAGTTGTCGAGAAGTCAGAAAAGTCAAGTCTTTGAAAAACTCTTTCGTCTGCTCCAAGTCCACTAAATATGTAAAGTTTTTTTGTCAATTTTCTTATTTTCGTTAAATAATTTTTGTTTGTTTTACAAATTTGTGATAGATTAAAATTATTATAGAAGCAATGACCCAAAAGTAAAATGCAAATCCCAAGAGATATACAAAATACCATAAAAACCAAAGCCCAATATATGCAAGTCTTAATCCGTATTTTTCAATGAAAATAAAGTCATCATAAATCATATAAATCCAAAATACAACTGAAAATATCATTGCCAAATACTTGAATATTTTCAATGTTTTTTTGAAAGAATTTTTCATCGTTGTCAAATTGTTGTCTGTTTGAGTGTCGTCTTAAAATTGGGCATAACTCGTTTATACACGAACCTTTTGTTCGCCAATACACCCAATTAGGGCATACATGCGAACCTGAATTTAGTAGTATTGGTAAATATATAAACTTACATATTATCAAATGGTGAATTTATTTTTTGAATAGAATGTGCATTCCCATGCGTATAAATCTCTGTTGTTTTACTGTTTTTATGTCCCAGTAATTCCTGTATAAATCGTAAATCTATTCTGGATTCTATCAAATGGGTTGCATAACTATGGCGTATACAATGCAACGTAACCTGCTTTTGGATTCCTGCTTTTGTTATCCTTTGTTTCAAAACTTGCTGCAGTACCTTTTACACATTCAAGATGATCTAATATTGGTTTGCCTCATTGAACTATTTGAGTGTTGTTACAGCATTACCGAAGCAATTTATACCAATTGTAATTATAGAAGAGCCCAACGCTATTTTGATCAAATTACAATGGTACTAAATAGATTGAATGACGGTTACCGTCTTTCTAAGTTTTCTACCTAACAAGCAATCGAGAGGTAAAAACTTGATCCGCCGCATGGAATGTGAGCAGATATAATCCATCGGGAAGCATAGATATGTCTATTGTTGGAACATTTGGATTCAGTTGTAAGACCAATTTGCCCGTTCCATCATAAAAATCAATTCTATCAATTGCTGTGTCAGAATCATTTTGAATATAAATTGAGTTTTTTGCGGGATTAGGAAATAAATAAACCTGCATTTGCATATCTGAATTTTGTGCATTCAGTTCAGAATATAGTCCACTTAATTTTAATCCTGTAGTTCCATATGAATCCAAATACCCTGAAAACTTTGGCCAAGCGGAAACTAATGGAGCAAAATAATCTTTTCCATGTCCATTGCAATTCTTATTTCCACCCAAATACACTCCAACAAGATTAAAATCTGCATCAAACAAAGGGCTTCCTATACTTCCCATAGTGGTTATTCCTTCATCCCAATCTGCAACTTCTATTATCGTTTTATCATCCCAAATAGCATTGGAGTTTATTGTATTTGTAATAGAAAAATTTTGTGGAGCACCTCCCCCATGTTGAATGGAGGAATATTCTGCTTCTTGATCTATTGATGACAAATTCCAACCGCTATTAAATGCAGACCATTCACCTTTTGGGGTGCCTTTTAATTTAAGCAAAGTCAAAGAAGACTCCGAATCTGACTGGACCACTTGTGCACCGCAGACGGCTCTGTTCCAACATGAACTTCCACTTTGATAACATCCGGTGCCAATAACATCAAATAGAAAAACCCATGATGATGAACTTCCTACCATAGCCGATCTTGCCGTAATGGCATAAGGTGTGCCGTCTTGAGAAGAATTGTTTACCAAAGTAGCAGTTGCAATTCGTTGTCCATTGTCTACGAGCATCATCAAAACGGACGATGCCGCATTTATCATTTGTGGATTCTGCTGAGTATCGAGCAATTGAAAACATGGATTAACTGTCAAACGCGAAATATCTTTCAGATCGCGGTATGCATGTGCAAAAGAATGAACTTGCAACTCACCTTGTCCTCTAAAAGCATTTGGTTCGTAGTATTCGATCACAATTTTCTCACCTCTTACTGGTGGAGCTGTCATCAATTGGTTTATTCTGTTGTTAGCGGAAGTAAAAGGGCCAATAACATCATTTCTATCCTCTGCATAGATGTAAAGTTTGGCTCCTTGAGGAATTTTAAAATGCGAGAATGTTACCCCTATAGAAAAAGCTCCTACACTCTCAATTCCAAGCACCCAGATTCTATCGCCATTTGGAAGGTTGGTCCACCTGCCACTACTAGAGAGATTGTAATTTAATGCTCTTGAAAATGCAAATCGCATCGGGGCAGTGCGATCTTCGGCAGCAACCTCATCGGCCTCTATGAGCGCTTCTGTATCTAATAAGCTCTGCACTTGCCATACTCCACTGTTGAGAACCTGCCCATCGAGATTCCATGACGCAGGGTTACCTTCACGATCTATTTGTGCAGTAAAATCAAGGCTGCAGCAAAATAAACTGAATGACATTATTAAGTTTAATAACTTCACGTGTTGTATCTCGAATCAAGGTTATACATTGTAGTAGACTGCCAAGGGGCGTCTAAAGTTGCTAGCTAATGTATAGATTTTTCCAATAGCCCTGAAATAAATTCGACCGAATAATCAAGTGACAGGCAACTTTACAACAAAGTAATTCGCCATAAGGTTGACTTGGCTATTGAACACTAGGTCGTATTCATTCATTGATCATCTTACATAAATTATTTCACTACTATGAAAAAACAACTAGTCATCGGGATAACTCTATTTATCTCCGTCTTGCTTCATGGCCAAGCTTGCATTGATCCAACCTTGATTAATCCCGAAGCTTTTTGTCCAATGATCTATGATCCCGTTTGTGGATGCGATGGAGTTACCTATGGTAATTCTTGTATTGCAGAAAATACAGGGGGCGTTACATCATGGACACAAGGCGAATGCAGCGCAGGTAGCTGTATGAGCCTCAGCGGACTCGACTTCGGGCTGTGTCAAATGTTTCTTGGTTACGCTTGGACAGATTCGGGTTGTGTGGGAATGGGCGGTTGCGGATATGTGATTGATGATGTAAACTATTCGCCCTATTTTTATGAAAATGCAACTGAATGCCAGACGGCCTGTGGCAATGCTCAGGATTGTATAAATGCGTGGCAACAAGAACAAGGAAAGTTGGTTTTTTGTGCTGATATTTATCAACCCGTCTGCGGGTGTGATGGTATCACTTATTCCAATTCATGCATAGCCTACTATTTCGGAGGCGTTACATCCTATTCACCATGGGAATGTAATGGTGGCATAAATTGTCAAATTATTCCACCAATGATTGACTTCGGCGATTGTGAAATGGCACTTGGATGGTATCTTACAGCAACAGGATGTCAATTTGCATCAGGGTGTGGATACGTGGGTAATAATAGTTACAATTATTCTACATTCTTTTTTAATTCCGAATTCCTTTGTGCAGCTTCGTGCGATACTACCCTCAATGGCGAACTCTGCACTGATCCTAGTCAAATTGATCTAACGATGGGATGTCTAACAATTTATGATCCTGTTTGCGGATGTGATTTGGTAACTTATTCCAATGATTGTGTTGCCTTCTATCAATATGGAATCACTTCATGGGTTTCTGGAGAATGTACGACATCAATAGGGGAAAACGATCTTGGCGCAGTTACAGTTTACCCCAATCCTGCTGATGATATTCTTAATTTTCAATTTAATCAGATAGGCAGAGTTGATATAACAATTAAAGATGCTATTGGAAGAATATTGATTTCGCAAAAATCAAATAGATCAAGTTCACATTCGATTGATGTTTCCGCGTTGCCAATAGGAACATACTTAATCATGCTTACAAACGACCAAGGACACAAAAAAAATATGCGGTTCGTGAAAGAATAATTGTTTTTGATATTATTCTTTGGGTTTATTGGACTTTCGATAAAAGAAAATAACTATAAATGGCGTCACTATAAGCTCAGCTATAAGTGCCAAAAACAACGTTAGACCAATAAGGAAACCTATGTAAAATGTTCCCATAAAATCAGACAATACGAGCGTTAAAAATCCTCCACTCAAAATCAGCGTTGTTACAATCATTGCCTTTCCTGTAGTGAGAAAAGTTCGCTTCACCGCTGTGATCACACTGATTGGTGAGCGCAGCAAAGATCTAACTTGAGCAAGAAAGTGAATGGTATCATCTACAGCTATTCCGTAGGCGATGTTGAAAATGATAGAGGTAGAAACTTTGAGTGGAATTCCAGTTGCACCCATAATACCTCCAACAATAAATAATGGCAGCATATTAGGTATGATGGTAATAAAAAACATTCTCCACGACCTATAAACAATAGACATTATAAGTCCAATAACTATGATGGATAACACGAGATCCAAAAGTAAGTTGTCGACCATATAACTATTGTTAACATCAATGAGATGGGCAGTGCCTGTTACTTGATGTTGAAACTTTGTGGTTGTGCTCGCTGCAATAAATTCCGACAACTTGATGTTGAGCGCAGCATAGTGCTTACGACCACTGTCGGGCACTTTACCTGCCACTCTAATCGTTCTACTTTCCGGGTTATAAACAAGCGCAACGAGTGATTTTAATTCTTTTCGTTTTGTGAATTTTTTTATCTCATTAATATCATCTTGTGAATCCGGAATTTTGAAATAATTAAGATCCCCAGCATTGAAACTTTTGTTTGCGGTTTTTACCATTTCTGCAAGAGAAAACATACTGCCGACTCCATACTCATTTCGCAAAAAGTAGCCGATTGTATCAAGATCATGAAGAAAGCCGACTGAGTATGCTTGAGTATCATTTTCCAAAACAATCGACAATTCAAATGGACGACAACCACTAAAATGCGTCTCCATATAATTAAATTCCTTCTTCAAAATATGGGTGTCGCGCAGATCCTCCAGCATTAAGTTATCTACTTTTATTTGATAGATAAAATATATACTTAAGGCTACTACTCCTGCTGCAATTGGCAATATCCATCTACGTTTGCGCAGCAGCCATCTAAAAACCCGATGAAGGCGTTTGTACCAAAAATCTTCGCTGGTCGAAAATGCATAAAGTCGTTTAGGTTTTGCAAGGAGTAAAATTGCCGGCAACACGGCATAGGTAAGTCCATAGGCAAGCAATACTCCAAATGATGTGTAGAGTCCGAAGTCTGCAATAGGCTCGATATTGGAAAGCATCAACGTTAAAAAGCCAATAGCTGTCGTTACTGATGTGAGAAAAGTTGCAAGTCTGATGCCCTTGAATGCTTTTTTGATCGCTTCAACTTTGTCGCCGCCTTCTCGCAAAACTTGTAGATATTTACTCAGAAAATGGACAGAGTCACTAATGCCTACAACAAACAAGATTGTTGGCAGAACGGTGAGCATTAAATCAAGGTCTTTTCCTATTGCATACACAAACCCGAGTGTCCAGATGATCGAAATGAGTACAATCAGCGACGGAATAATTACCCCCCAACCCGATCTGAAAGCAATAAAAAGAAAAACCACGGTGAGCAAAAAACTAAGACTAATAAAAAGAATAAGTTCTTGGGCCATGAGGGTGATATACATCTTCTGACCAAGAGCTCGGCCAATGACATGGCTTTTATCCCAACTGTAATGACTTACTGCATTTTGAACTCCTTCGGTAAGAACATCACATTTTTCTTTCGAGAGAAATTGTTCGTGCTTAAGATTGATTGCCACAGACTTGCCATCCGATGCAAAAAATAATCCAAGCATTCCGGGTGCTGACCAAATTCGAACAGAGTCTTGAGCGTACAATGCAGGTTCGTCGAGATGAAGCAATGGAATTTTAAACACTTGACCAAGTGCAGGATCTTTGTAGTATTCGAATAATTGTGTAGGACCTAATACGCTCTTGACATGGGGTAACACACCTAATTCGTTGGTCAAACTATCGACCTTCATCAAAAAATCGCGATCAAATACACCTTTAGAATTTTCGAGCGCTACAATAAAAAAGTCATTGTCTGTCTCAAATTGATTTCTGAAGTTTATGTAATACTCGGTCTCTAGATCATGTTCAGGAAAAAAAGCTTCGAAATCGTAGCTGAACTTCAAGCGTCCAATGGCTATTACACTCAGAATAGTAATAAGAAAAACACCGATTAGTATCAGAATACTATTTTTTCTTGAAGTCATTCAGGATTGTTTCAAATTTCTCTTATTTGCGGCAGCGAATCTATGAAATGTAGACTTAGTAATGATGTTCATTTTGTTGTTTCAATTCACAAAATTATACCACTACAACTTGATAAAATGGTACAAACCATTTTATATGTTTACAGTGGTAAATGCCGTTGTGATTAATACCTAGAACAACCCAAAGAAACGGAATTGGTCTACTACATAAATCCAAACAGTATTAAAAAATAGAAAAAAGCTAAACCTATTTCGGTATAAACCATTTTTTTACAAACTCTCGTTGTAAACGAAAAAACCTCACCGACATTGCCAGTGAGGTTTAAATACCTTATACACACTCGATATAGTCCAAGTTTCGGCTTTGCCTCATAGAACTATCAGAATGTAGTTACGGCATTAACAAAGCAATGTAATAAATAATCCTGTGGACTCTTTAATAAATGCTTTGGGAATAATATTAAAATTAAATGCAATTACTTTCTCAGAGCATCTCTGATCTCTGTCAATAAAACTTCCTCGTTGGTAGGACCAGCAGGAGCTGGAGCAGGCTGTGCTTTTTTCATCTTGTTCACTGCCTTCACAACCATAAACATAACAAAAGCAACAATCAAGAAGTCGATACAGACCGTAATAAATGTTCCGTATTTTATAGCTACGGCTGGTACCGCTTGAGTTGTAACATTTCCTGACAAATCGATAATGTCAGTAGTGCCTGCTTTTAGCTCGTAAGTCATGGTAGAAAAATCTTTTCCTGAAGTAAGTAAACCAACGAGTGGCATTACCATTCCATCTACGAAGGCGGTTACAATTTTTCCAAATGCAACGGCCATTACAAAGGCTACGGCGGTGTCAATCAAATTGCCGCGCAGGGCAAACTCTTTAAATTCTTTAAGCATGTTGTTTTGGTGTTAATAGGTATGATAAATGAGTGCTCTTTATTTAGAGCCGGGCAATAATATAATAAAGATTTGAATCTTGTTGAGTTAACTACAAAATAAAAAACTCTCGAAAACGAATTTTCGAGAGTTTTAATATTAAATTAATTTTCAGATAACTCTTACTTACTTCTTTTCCTCTTCCTTGACTTCCTCAAAATCTACATCTGTGACTTCTGAATCAGCGGCATTTGCATTGCTGGAAGCATCATCTGTACCTGTGCTTTGTGTTGCATTATACATATCTTGACTTGCGTCTTGGAATGCAGTGTTCAACTTATCAAGAGCCGGTTTTATTGTCTCAAGATTCTTTTCGGCATGAGCAGCTTTCAATTCAACCAAAGCTGATTCAATTATGCTCTTTTTATCTGCGGGAATCTTTTCGCCAAACTCTTTCAGATTTTTTTCTGTTTGGAAGATCAGAGTATCAGCTTGGTTAACAAGGTCAGCACTCTCTCTTGCTTTGCGGTCAGAATCGGCATTCAATTCAGCTTCTTTCTTCATCTTTTCGATCTCCTCTTTTGAAAGACCTGAAGATGCTTGGATTCTGATATTTTGCTCTTTTCCTGTTGCTTTGTCTTTTGCACTAACATGGATGATACCATTTGCATCGATATCAAAAGTTACCTCAATTTGTGGCACACCGCGCGGTGCAGGTGGCAGACCATCTAAGTGGAATCTTCCTATTGTGCGGTTGTCTTGTGCCATTGAACGCTCACCTTGAATAACGTGAATTTCTACGCTTGGCTGACTATCGCTCGCAGTTGAAAAAACTTCGCTTTTCTTAGTTGGAATTGTAGTATTAGACTCTATCAATTTGGTGAATACACCACCCATTGTTTCGATACCCAATGAAAGAGGAGTAACGTCAAGAAGCAATACATCTTTAACCTCACCAGTAAGAACACCACCTTGAATAGCAGCACCCACAGCAACCACTTCATCAGGATTTACCCCTTTTGAAGGCTCTTTACCGAAGTATTTTTTCACTGCTTCTTGAATTGCAGGAATACGGGTAGAACCACCAACAAGTATTACTTCGTTGATATCGTTAACTGACAGACCAGCTTTTTTTAAGGCGCTAGCACATGGTGCAATGGTGCGTTGAATAAGACTGTCGGCCAATTGCTCAAACTTAGCTTTTGTAAGTGAGCGAACAAGGTGTTTTGGAATACCATCAACAGGCATGATATAAGGCAAGTTGATTTCGGTAGTGCTTGCAGAAGACAATTCAACTTTAGCTTTTTCAGCGGCTTCTTTCAGGCGTTGAAGCGCCATAGGATCTTTGGTGAGATCGAATTGATTTCCGTTTTCTGATTTAAATTCATTCACCAACCAATCGATGATTACTTGGTCAAAGTCGTCTCCACCAAGGTGGGTATCACCTTCAGTTGAAAGTACTTCGAATACTCCATCGCCTAACTCAAGGATAGAGACGTCGTGTGTACCACCACCGCAGTCGAAAACTACGATTTTCATATCTTGAGCTTTTTTGTCAAGACCATAGGCAAGAGCGGCAGCCGTTGGTTCGTTGATGATACGTTTCACAGTCAAACCTGCGATCTCGCCGGCTTCTTTGGTAGCCTGACGTTGAGCATCGTTGAAGTATGCTGGAACTGTAATAACAGCTTCTGTAACTTCGTATCCTAGATAATCCTCTGCGGTTTTCTTCATTTTTTGAAGAACCATGGCGGAGATTTCTTGTGGAGTGTATGTGCGGTCGTCAATTTTAACGCGTGGAGAGTTTCCGTCACCTTTCACGATTTCATAAGGCATACGTGCGGCCTCTTTAGCCGATTCGTCAAAACTTGTTCCCATAAATCTCTTGATTGAAGAGATAGTTTTGCGAGGATTGGTGATAGCCTGACGCTTGGCAGGATCACCAACTTTGCGCTCGCCACCTTCAACAAAAGCTACTACAGATGGTGTAGTGCGCTTTCCTTCGCTGTTGGCGATTACAACCGGCTCATTGCCTTCCATAACGGAAACGCATGAGTTGGTAGTACCAAGGTCAATTCCAATTATTTTACCCATTTTTTTAAATATTTTCTGATTATTGTGTGTAGAACGAAGCGCATTCGACAATCTTAATGCCATAGGCCATAACTACTGCCATTTGTGAAATTATGGCAGAAAGAATATGGCATCAAGAAAACCTGACCGATTGTCGGTTGAAAAAACTGACAGAGTGACCCGGGATGAATTTTGTATTTCAATGCTCATGGTTAAAACCATGGGCGATTTAAAATCCATATTTAAAACCATGGGCAATTCGGTTAAAATCACGGTCAATTCAGTTAAAACTGTGGTCTTACGCGGGTATACCTCGATAAGAAATAGATAACCGCGGCCCCATTAAAAATCAAATAAATGACCTTGACAATCACCATAGTTTGTATAGCCTCAAACTCTGATTGCCCTGAATGAAACGACCATGCAAAACCACCAACAACGACAATAAAATGAACCATATCCGACACCATGGTATACCATTGAAGTTGTAATCTGTTAAAAATAAATGACAAAGAAGACAGCACAAAATTGAGAGCGTACCAATACGAGAGAATTCTCAAATAGACCAATGCTTCTGTCCACTGTTCTCCAAAAATAAAGCCTAGTGTTGCGTCAGGTAGCAACTGTATGATTAACACCATAAATGATGCAAACACCAAAAAGCGAAGTAAATTCTTTATAAAAAACGATCGCAATTCAACTGGGTCTTTGATAGCCGTAATTCTCTGATAAAATACCTGTCCATAAGATGTGGCGAGCGTTCCAAGAGGATTGAAGAATATTCTGCGACTGAGAGCAATAAATGCAATGGGAATGAGAGCTTTTTCGCCATAAAAATATCCAAAAACTACCACATGGGCCCATTGTGCCATGTTATTCAGAAGGCTACCCCAAATTGTATAAACAGGGTAATCCTTGTACGTCGATGCGAGCTCTTTCATTCTTTGCTTCGAAAGATGAAATATTGTTTTTGGCTCCGACTGTTTAAATCTGGTCCATGCATAGCAAGCAGAAACCCAATGAGCAATGATTGTTCCTGTTATGAGTCCTCCAGAATTAGAACTCACTGCGCCCATAGTAACTTTTATCGGCTCACCAGCGGCGGAATAAAGAAACTTAGAAGTGGCAGCTATTTTATAATTTCCCAATCTGCTAAACCAATAATTGATGACGTTAAAAACACCTGCGGCAAACAAAGCAATCGGTATTGTCCAAAGGCAACTTGCTAGATCTCTATTGTGATAATATTCAGCAATCGCATCACCGGTAATGAGAAATAAAATAAGAAAAAAAGCTGAAACATAAAATACAATGCGAATGCATAATCCAACCACATGTCTTGCGTCTTCTCTTGACTCTGGTTGCATTACAGCAAATTCATATCGGCCAGCGACAATCACCATGAGTAAACTAAGAATAAACATGTATTGCTCGAGTGTTGTAAAATCCTGAAGGGAGAAGAGTCTGGTAAGCAATGGCGAAAGTAATAGTGCAATGACCTGACCCAGCGCTGTGCCTGTCAACAAAGTAATCACATTTCTGAAAAAATCAGTCTTGCGGGCATTATTGATTTGTGATCTTAGCTCCTTAAACACAGGCATTAAATTGTCTATTTTAAACGATCAAATGTGTTTGAGACCTCTAGGTGCTGATTGATAAATACGTTCAATAATATCTACCACTTTTAATCCTTCTAAAGCATTTGTTGTAATGTTGGTTCGGCCTTTAAGCGTATTTACAACATTGTCAATAATGTAAACGTGATTCGCTGCAGAGCCTTTGTAAAGTCCATAGTCGTTGGCAGGATTTCCCTCGGGCAAAACGGGCATTTCATAATTATCAATGTTGCAATATTGCACCTCGTTCATGTACTGTCCACCGATCTTCACAGTTCCATTTTGTGCGACAACAGTGAGGCTACTCTCATAATTTACATTGCGCACGGCTGTAGAAAAATTAAGTGATCCCATTCCCCCATTTACAAAGTCAAAACTCACTATGCCAGAGTCTTCAAACTCTGTATTGTGTGAGTGATTAAAATCGCGAAAGCGTGCTTGAATATTGGTAATATCACCGAATAACCAATACATAATGTCTATAAAATGAGAAAACTGAGTGAACAGTGTTCCGCCATCAAGCTCTAAATTTCCTTTCCAATTGCCTTTTTTATAGTAACGATCATCTCTGTTCCAATAACAATCAATGTTGACCATATAAATATCTCCGAGTAATTGTTGATCGAGAACTTGTTTGATCCAAACACTGGGTGGGCTATAACGATTTTGCATAACGCAAAATACTTGACGATGGACATTGAGAGCGGCAAAAATCATTTTTTCACAAGCGGCTTTTGTCAAAGCCATTGGTTTTTCGATCACCAAATGTTTTTGACTTTCTAACACCATCAGACCAATGTCACCATGCAATCCATTGGGAGTGCAAACACAAACCACGTCACATGCAGGACCATTATCGAGCAATTCCTTTACATCATAAAAAAAAGGTATGCCGTATGTAACTTCGCAATCCTCCTTAGATAGAATATCACACATTGCAACCAATTCAGCCTCAGGATTGCGAACCACCATTTCAGCATGTCGCTTTCCAATATGACCTACCCCTACAATGGCAAATTTAATTTTATTCATAAATTCTCAAAGGATAATAAAACGGGCAAATTTAGCAATTGTGGGCTTCGTGGCTTCACAATAATTTACGACTGCAATACAGGATTAATCTCTAGCCGACCTGTTGAAGAGTATGTATCCGAAGTTAACAATGACACTCCAAGGATCTTCTTTTTGATCGTAATAATTGGCAGCTAGACTAAGTGGGCCGAGAGGTGAGTGATACACCAAAGAAGATGAACCTATAAAAAACTGCTTATCGCTGTACTGATAGACCGGCAACTTCTGTTCATCGGAAACTATGTATCCAAATGCATTAAAGACATAGCCCTCTGCCCTGATGTCAATATTTTTTGACAAACTGTAAACAGCCATCAAACCACCTGCAACATAATTGTGCGCTCTAAATTGAGGAAGAAACAATGTTCTGCTTTCGGGTATAGGATTGAATGAGGGAGCTGCAATCACACTTGCGATATAATTTTTGAAAAAATTTTGTGTACTTGCAATTGCTTCGATATTAAATCCAAACCTAAATCGACCTGTGTGGTTAAAATAATTTGTGTACATCATTTTAAAAACAACCCACTGATGATCGGTCAAAACAGTATCTCTGATTATTGATGTAGTTCCGGGAACGGTTGTTTCCTGGCCATAAACATACTTAGCACTTAGCTGAAAAAATGTTCCTGCATTCGCGAATTGTTTTTTATTTAATGTATTTCTCTCCCAAGAAAAACGGGCAATACCTGCATCAAAATCGGTTCTATCTGCCGTGTCTATAGACAAAAACTGTGTAGTCTGGTAGTAAGAATCGAACATGTGGGCATAAATCAAATCAAGTTTTATCATGCCTTTATTACCTGCTGGAGCAAAAACACTGAGCGTGCTAAAGCGCTCATTTAACAGGATAAAAGATGGTTTTACATCTTCAAAAAAAGTAGCTAAACTTTTGTAATAATCCCAACGGTTAAAGGTAAAACCAGTCTGAATGGCAATTGGATATGAGCCTGCAATATCCCACCTCAAATTTGAATTGATAGACCCATAAAATCTACCGAAATAACTGTTTGCCGAAAATGTGGCTGAGGATTTTCCAAATAAATTGTACCGCAAACCAATGAAGCCTGTATTTATTGATCTTGACGAAAAATTCCCTCCAAAAGATAACATCAAATCCTTTTCCTTTTTTACATCCAACAACAACTTAAACCTTTCTGTCTTTGGATTATATTGGGCTATGGGATAAATACTTTTAATTTTATCGTCGTCAAAAATTCTGAAGTAGGGTTCTTTTAATGCACTTAAATGACCAATTTTTTGTTTGCGCCCGAGAAATTTATTTACATAATTTTTCTGTGATTTTTCAAGTCCTGATATCACAACTTCCTCAACAATCAACGGTTTGAATTTACTTCTGAATTTTTTTCTTGCAATCTGTTTCTCCTCAAGAGTGACCCTTCTGGTTATATGTTGTTCGATTGTTTTGATACTATCAAGTGTTGCACGATAGCCAAATTGTATTGCTGCAGGAATATCTTCAAAATCGAAGGTGCCGATTTGTTGGACTGGAGGCTCAACAACAAGCATATACTCACATTCTTTGATGTACTTTCCACGATACAATATCATGCTTTGAAGTTGACTAAAAAGATCATCTTCAATCGGTTTTCCGTTTTCTCCGGAAACATTACAACCCAAAATTACATCTGGAATAAATTCCTGATATATGAGATCTGACGGGAAATTATTATATATTCCACCATCATATAACAATTGACCACCAACTCGCAATGGAGGCAAATAAAATGGATATGTTGAAGATGCTCTTACCGCAACATTGAGTGGACCATTTCTGAAATATACTTGTTCTTTTCTTTCTACATCCGCCGCCAAACAGCGAAAAGGAACGAATAAACTGTCAAAATTACCTCCGGCTGCTGCGTCCGCTTGACTGAATCCTACCATAAAATTCCAATCGAGTAATACCGGATCTATAAGGCTTGTTGGTATAACATTTGTGGCAAGTTTGCCATTGTTATACTTAAGATTGGCCATCGATGCATCTGCATCATTTCTCTTAAAATAAAAGCGGAGACTATCACTTAATTGACCGTTAGCCATTTTGAGAAATTCCTCAGAATTTACCACGCTATCTATATCAGCAACACTGAAGCCAGAAGCATACATAGCGGCAATAACTGCGCCCATGCTGGTTCCACCGATATAGTCTATTGGAATGTCCTTTTCTTCGAGAACACGCAAAAAGCCGACATGCGCTAGAGCTGTTGCTCCTCCTCCGCTTAGCACAACGCCGACACTCTGGCCGCAAATTGATTCTGACCATATGAAACACCAAAAAACCACCAAGAATATCCTGAGTCTAAGTTGTTGTATGTCTTTCAGAAATTGCACCCGTTCACTTTTTGGCTTAAGATAATTGAGTAAAAATATTGGTGGCTAATATCGGTTGATAACACCACTTAAATGTATGTATTGCACGAACTTTTCAAGAATTGATATCTTGGAACAATTGCCTGAAATATTGAGGGATTTTTAACAAGCGCGAACCATACCAACTGAACATTTCGCCATCAACAAGCATAACTTTTGTATTTGGCAACAGTAGTCGAAAAGCTTCGATATGCTGCAATTTAAATGGGTATGGTTCTGATGAAAGGAATAAAAAATTCGGATTATATTTTTGTAATACACGATTATCAATGATTGGATATCGACTCTGAAATTCGGTTGCTAATAAATTTTCAAATCCACAACGGACCAACATATCGTGGATAAATGTATCTCGACCAACCGTCATTATTGGATCATTCCAAATTAAATAAGCAGCAGTTAAATTTTGAGTCTCCGAAAGATAATTCATTTTCTGGTTTTCCCATAGCTTAAACTCGTTGACAATATCATTGGATATCTTCTCCGCGTTAGAAGTTTTACCGACCATCTTTCCAACGTCACGAATCATTTTTATTGAATCATCTAATGTGACAATATCGCTGATCCAAACAGGAAAATATTTCGCAAGTTCTTGTATTTGTTCTAACTCATTTTCCTCTTTGTTAGCCAAAATAAAATCGGGGTTTAGCGATTTTATCTTTTCGATTTTGAGATTTTTAGTGCCGCCGATGACGGTGCTTCGTTTTCTCAAATCTTTTGGATGAATGCAGAACTTAGTGACCCCGACTAAGTTTTCAATTAATCCAAGATCAACCAACAATTCTGTTTGAGAAGGTACGACAGAAATTATTCTCGCTGGCGTTGTATTGAGTTCTACAATTCTATTTAATTGATCAACAAAATTCATCGTTACTCTCCATATAAGTCAAGAATTTTTATAAGATCCTGTTTCGAATTCGCCTCAGATGCTAACTTATCCTTACGCCATCTGTGAATTCTCGGGAAACGCAAGGCTATGCCACTCTTGTGCCGCGATGATTTTTGTATGCCCTCAAATGCTATTTCAAATACAAGCTTCGGAACTACTGAACGCACAGGACCAAATTTTTCTATTGTATTTTTTCTTACAAACTGATCTACTTCATTTATCTCGGCATCAGTGAGGCCGGAGTAAGCTTTGGCAAAAGGAACCAAAACTCCGTCATGCCACACTGCAAAAGTGTAATCGGTAAATAATGTTGCGCGTCTTCCATGTCCTTGCATTGCATAAATCATAACTGCATCAATGGTCATCGCGTCTACTTTCCACTTCCACCATTTGCCTTTTTTTCTTCCAGCCTCGTACGAACTCAATTTGTGTTTGATCATGAGACCTTCACTTCTTTGATTTCGACTGCGGAGTCGTTCTTGTAATGCTTCATTCCAAGAAGAAACTTGAACCAATGAGGATAACAATAGTTGTGGTGACGAAACATCTTTCACCAATTTCTCAAGCAATACTCTTCGATGTGACAACGGCTGACTTCGAATGTCTTCTCCATTCGATTCAAGTATATCGTACGCCATAAATTTTATGGGTGCTTGCTCTTGAAGTTTTGCTGAAACAACCTTGCGTGCAATTCTAGTTTGTAGCAAGGAAAATGAAAGAGGTTTTTGTCCATCATGACAAAGTATTTCTCCATCGAGCACAATGTCAGAATTAATAAAATTATTGAGAGAATTTAATTCAGGAAATCGATCTGTCATTAACTCTTCTCCTCTACTCCATATATAAACTTTACCTTTCCTCACGATAATCTGACCACGTATACCATCCCATTTATGTTCAAGCTGCCAGTCGTCAATAGGTCCCAAATTAGCTACATCTCCTTCCACTTGATGTGCCAAATAAAATGGATAAGGCTTCGAATCATCTAACACATTTAGTTTATCATCGAGCAATTCATTCAAAGTAGTTGAATATGGAGACCAGTTTCCCATCAAGGCTTGTGCTACTTTACTTTGATCAAATCCTCTATAAGCAGCTATTGCGCGAAATACATTTTGACTTGACACTCCTATTCTGAAACTACCGCCAATTAGTTTATTAAAAATATATTTTTCAGATTTATCCAGATTGCTCCAGGCATGAGTTACATATTGTTTCTTTTCATCATCACTTTTTTTAGTGAGCATATTCAGTTCATTCATCCATTGATGCAATGGCTTGTCTTCGCCGCTGTACAGTTGTGGAACCAGCATTGCTATTGTTTCGCCTAGATCACCAACTATGTGATAACTCTCATCAAACAACCAGTTTGGAATGCCTGCGATTTCAGCAGTCCATTGTTTCATGAGGTTAGTTTTTACAGGACGTTTGGGTCTTTTGTCGAGTAGCAAAGCAACACACCAAATCTTATCTTCTTCGGGAGTTGTGGCTAAATATTCTGTCAGAATTTCGATCTTCCGACTTGACTTAGTTGTGCTATCCAGCGCTTCAAAAAGTCTTGTGAATTTTTTCAATGTCTTTACAAATTCTTAAACTAGTCAGATAAAAAACGAAAGATTAAATTTTTTCAGAGGCTTCGTCTGATGCAGCATCCGCAGCTTCAACCTCACCAAATTCTGTTATTAACGGTCTTGAATCAAGACCAAGTTCACGTAGATATTGTGCAAACGACGATGCATATCCGTGTGTAACCAACACTTTGGTAGCACCACTTGCTTTTACAGCATCCAGCAAGCCTGACCAATCTGCATGATCCGATAATGGAATCCCGAAGTCAGTATTTTGCCTTCTTCTTGTGCCTCGCATTGCCATCCATCCGCTAACAGTCGCTGTAGTTACATTTGAAAATCGTTTCATCCATGGAGTGGCAACAGCACCGGGAGGAGCAAGTACTATTCCGCCCTCCATGTCTTTTTTCTGAGTGTAATAATCAACTTTAATTGTGTCCTTGATTGAATGACCATTATTTCTAAGACAGTGATTGGTATTTTCAACACTGCCATGCGTGTAAATCTTACCAATGTTTTCATCTAAACCATGAAGCACACGTTGCGCTTTTCCTAACGAATAACACAATATCATTGAAGTTTTTCCATCCGCACTGTTTTGTCTCCACCAAGTATTCATTGATTCAAAAAGTTCATCTTGAGGTTTCCAACTAAAAATAGGAAGCCCAAAAGTCGACTCAGTAATAAAAGTATGGCACGCAACAGATTCGAACGGTACGCAATAACCATCATCGGTTGTTTTATAGTCTCCACTAACGACCCAAACTTCGCCTTTGAATTCCACTCTAATTTGAGCAGAGCCAATGATGTGACCTGCAGGATGAAAGCTAACTTTAACTCCGTTGATGTCTATTGTCTTATTATAATCTGCACCGGCAACAGAAATATGTTCTCCTAAACGCAATCTTAAAATTGGAACCGTATCATGATGAGCTAAATAATGTTGCATTCCGGGTCTCGCGTGGTCGCTATGCGCATGTGTGATTATCGCTTTTGCCACGGGCTTCCATGGATCGATAAAAAAACCACCTTGTGAGCAATAAATTCCTTCTGATCTTACTTCGAGCAATTCGGGCATTCGATTATTGTTTTTATTAGGGCAAAGTAATGCTTTAATCAGGTGAATACCGCGAAGAACAAAAAAGCCCCGATCTTTAAAGATCGGGGCTTTATGGTTTGAAGGATGTCACCCTGCAATCATATCATAAGTCACTTTGAATTCCTTATCATCCTTTAGATATTCCATTCCAAGATCCAACCACTCTTTAGCAGCCGTTTTATTTCCTGCGTCATTCAAAATAGTTGCATATCTTGTTATTGAATCACGCATAAGATTTAATTGTTCTTTGGCCACACTTGCCTTTTTTTCTGTAAGAATAGTACGGGCTGCCTTGAATGAAAGTTCAGACTCCTTTTTGGCCTTCATCAAGTGCTGTGCAACACCAAGCATTAAAAACGCCCCGGAATCATTGGGATCCATATCCGTGATTTGATCATAAATAGTTTTCGCCTTTGTGTACTTCAAAGCGTCCATCATTGATTCAGCTTCAAGCATAGCTGCAAGTCTTAAATCACTAAAGAAATCTTCATACTCAGAAGCGTATTTGCGCTCTTTGTCCTTTTGGCCATATTTTGAAATATATTTCATGGCATTTTTGAAGGCATCAGGATATTTCTCTTTAAACTCATCCCGTTTGCTCATTTCGAAATAGCAGCGACTCGCGAACATATATGGAAGCGGATCCTTCTTCGTTTCATCTTTTATTGTGTAAGCTTCTGCCTTGTAAAGACACTTTTCGTACTTTTCACTCACGAACATAGTGAGCAAATCTTTGTAATCTTTATCCGTTTGGGCAAATGACTGCGAGAAGAATCCGAGAATAAAAAAGAGAATTGGGAGTAATTTTTTCATGTAATATTTTGTTGGTTGATGAATTGGTTTTCAAAAACGATGCCTAAAATAAGCAATTGAATCCGAAAGGACAAAAATGACAAATTCTGAGTGATAAAAAAAGTCAACATTATAGATATTGATATTGTGCGAAGCGAAAGCTGGATGAGTGCCAGAAACTGGATTCCACAGGCATTTCAGAAGGAAACTTGGCTTAAAATGCAATCAGGGGGAAACGGGATTGTAAATGCACCCACCGGAAGCGGAAAAACTTATTCACTGCTTCTTCCCTTTCTTATGAGCTGTTTGTACAGGGAAAAGTTACCTAGTAAGCTCGTTATGATATGGATTACTCCCATAAGAGCGCTCGCAAAGGAGATAAAAACTTCTGCAGAAAGGGTAATTGCTGAAGCAAAAGAACATAATCTACACTTCAATGATGTAATCGTAGCCATTAGAACCGGCGATACCACCGAAGCTGAAAAAGCCTCTCAAAAAAAGCATACCCCACACATTCTGATAACCACACCTGAGAGTCTGCATTTGATGCTTGCAAGAAAGGGATGCAGCGATATTCTATCAAGTCTCGAGATTATTGTTATAGATGAATGGCATGATTTATTGGGCTCCAAACGCGGAGTTATGGTGGAACTGGCCCTATCCAGACTTAGAGGTATTCAACCCAAAATACTAACATGGGGTATTTCTGCAACCATTGGGAATATGCAGCAAGCAATGGAGGCTTTGTTAGGTCCTGAAAAAGCACGATCTGGCACAATCATTCGTTCCAACATAAAAAAGAATATTGGTGTGGTCTCCATCATTCCGGAAAAAACCGAAAAGATGCCTTGGTCCGGGCATCTTGGAATTAAGATGATTGAATCTATAATTCCAATTATTCAAAAAAGTAATTCGACCCTCATTTTCACCAATGTAAGATCGCAATGCGAAATATGGTACAGAAAAATAATTGAAACTGCTCCTGAATTAGCAGGATTACTTGCCATGCATCATGGAAGTATCAGCAGAGAAATACGACATTGGGTTGAAGATGCGCTATGTGAGGGCAGGTTAAAAGCAGTAGTTTGTACAAGCAGTCTTGATTTGGGAGTCGATTTTGCTCCGGTAGAAACCATCATCCAAATAGGTGGGCCAAAAGGGGTTGCAAGATTTTTACAGCGCGCTGGACGAAGCGGACATCAGCCAGGAGCAGAAAGCAAAATATATTTTCTGCCAACAAATAGTCTTGAGTTAATAGAGGCAGCAGCCTTACGCGAAGCAATCTCTCGAGAGTTTTTGGAAGACCGTGAACCCATGATTCGATGCTTTGATGTGCTTGTTCAATATCTAGTAACTCTTTCAGTCGGGGATGGATTTTATGAGGACCAAATTTATAATGAGATAAAAAATACATTTTCATTTCAGTCTGTTGCTAAAGAAGAATGGCAATGGATAATATCATTCCTTGCCACGGGAGGTAAAACTCTTCAAGCTTATGATGAACAAAAAAGAATTATTCAAGAGAATGGATTGTACAAAATAGCTAGTCAGCGACTCGCAAGAAGACATCGACTTTCTATTGGAACCATTGTAAGCGACACCATGATGATTGTAAAATTCAAACGAGGGGGAATGATTGGACACATCGAAGAATCATTTATGTCACAATTGAATGAAGGGGACAACTTTTGGTTTGCAGGTGTAAACTTGGAATTGGTGCGTGTGAAGGAATTGACTGCCTTCGTTAAGAAAAGCACAAAACCCGGAGGACGAAGTCCAGTATGGCTTGGAGGAAGATTGCCGCTTTCGTCCAACATGAGTGAAATGATTCGTGAGAAGCTTGAGTTTGCTGCACAGCTTAAAGCCCAAGATCTCAAAAAAGCAGAAATAGAAATTCAAAAAATTCAACCACTTTTGAACCTCCAAAAGGAGAGATCAATTATACCGACTCGCGATGAATTTCTAATCGAAATCTTTCATACAGATGATGGTCATCACGCTGTCTTTTATCCATTCGAGGGGAGGTTTGTGCATGAAGGTCTTGCTGCACTTTTTGCTTATCGCATTTCTAGATTATACAGCATTTCGTTTTCATTGGCATACAACGATTATGGTTTTGAATTACTGAGTGATCAGCCAATAGACATTGAAGCAGCACTTGGTTCTGCTCTTACCGATTTAAATGATTTGGAACAACATATTACTAGTGGTGTGAATGCCACCGAAATGGCTAAACGTGAATTCAGAGACATTGCAGCAATTTCAGGACTCGTGTTTAAAGGCTATCCAGGACAGCCAGTAAAAGACAGACATTTACAAAGTTCATCGCAACTCTTTTTTCAAGTATTCGAAGATTACGATCCAACTAATTTATTGCTAAGACAAGCCTATGATGACGTCATTCAATATAAACTCGAAATGCCACGATTGAGATTGGCACTCGAACGAATCAACAATCAAAAAATTATCATTACACGACCCTCTAAACCTACTCCATTTGCTTTTCCGATTATGGTAGATCGGTTGAGAGAACGAATGACATCAGAATCATTGCAGGATAGAATTGCTAAGATGGTTATCGATTATGAGGACTAGTTTTTTTCGCCAGTAGCAAGCGCACTCCTTTTTTTAACACAAAGGTCAAAAATGAAAGGCGCTCAGAGGACACGTAGTGAATAGCAAATCTATATAATCGCTTTGTGTTCTTTGGTATTAAATCTTGCGCAAA
>Ga0105048_10004605_pt1 | contig 22379 bp, 16 predicted proteins | sample MAT05_FD_78382 | JGI IMG/M metagenome (GOLD analysis project Ga0105048, IMG submission 78382) | Freshwater microbial communities from Lake Fryxell liftoff mats and glacier meltwater in Antarctica - MAT-05 | ecosystem: Environmental > Aquatic > Freshwater > Ice > Liftoff microbial mat | place...
GCTCTGTTCCATTATCCGAGACAATCAGCTTTGGTGCACCACGTGCGTCAATGACCTTGTCCAGTTCTTGGGCAACACGTGCCCCAGGCAAAGACGTATCCACTACCAGAGCCAGACATTCTCGTGAGCATTGATCAACAACACTCAATATCCGGAACCTTCGCCCATCAGATAACGCATCACTCACAAAATTAAGGCTCCAGATATGGTTGAGACCATCAGCCTTCGGCAGCGATGCCCGTGTGCCAAGCGCGCGTTTACGGCCTTTGCGCTTTCTGACTGTCAGGCACGCAAACAGGTCAACAATTACGCCTTAAAGCAATAGGCATGAATATTATGCGTTCAGAACAACGCGGAGATATATTTGTTGAAATTTTTGTTGAAACACCCATTAATCTCGATAAAAAGCAAACAGACCTTATAAAACAATTGGACGACTCTCTTGAGAAAGCAGGCCGTAAAAACACCCCACAAAGTGAAGGGTTTTTTAGCAAGGTTAAAGATATGTAGTCTGATTTAAAGGAATAGAATTTAGTTAGATAGCAGGACAATAATGAAGATTAAAACTAATTCCTAGGAGCCTCAACTCCACTTGCCCGCATTCTTTGTTCGGTCAATCTATTATTATTTGAATCATTAGTGTTTCCTCTATCTAATCCATCTTTTAGATCTCTTCCCAAATTAACTATTGGTTCAACTATTGGTTTAACGGTAGTTGCCGCTGCGTTGTAAGCATTTGTCAGTGTATCTCTCAGCCTATCCATTTGTGTAGGTTCTTCAGTGGTTGCTCTTACAGAAGTCTCAGCAGGTTTGACAGGTGTTCTATTAGCCGCAAGCCTATCCATATTGCCAGCTTCTATTCGCGCGAAGGCGTTTTCAGAAACACCCATCTGAGCTGCCATTTCAGCCCTTGTCATCTTTTTATCTGTCATTTAAAGCTCCTCACCAAATAATATTATTAGTAAATAATATACATATCAAATTAATAAAAGATTAATAATTTGTTCAAACCCCTGTGACCCTGTAAAAAAACTATAACCATTAATATTTAATGTCGGAAATACTCTCCTACATTGTATGTCTGCACCAAGAGGCATGGGCCGAGAACCAATGGATCCAAGTTTGTCGCGAGGATGCAGGCCGAAAAAATACCCCACAATGCGAAAGCTCTTTAGTAAAGTAGAAGATATGTTGTCGGATTTGAAAGAATAAAAAAAGGGGAATATTTGTTCCCCTTTAACATTATTCGAATGAACGTCTTAATTCACTCATCAATTCTAAAACTCTCCCTCTAGTCTCTATTTCAGTATTTCCTGTCGATTGAAAGTGATCCACCCCCTATAAATGAGTCCAAGTTCAAAGTGAATCTGGATATATTATAGACAACATATGGGAGAATAAGAAATAGTACGGAGAAGATTTATAATGGAGCTATTTATTTTCTTTTGCTATTTTTAAGTTTGATTAAATGATAGATAATCCAAACTAGGAGTACCCGAGCAGAACCTGCCAAGCAACCCGCTAGAACGTCACTGGGCCAATGAACTTTTCACTTAGCTTCAGATTTCAAGTGCAACACTTTTATGTATTAATTCAGACACAAAGGAGAAGCAAATGGAGACAAAGAACAACGAGCAGATGCGCGAAGAAGAGCGTTATATGATTGTGGCAGGTCTTGGCGCCGAACACAGTTTGAGGCAAATTGCTAAATATTTGAACAGATCGCCATCTAGCATTTTAAGAGAATTGCCGCAGTCAAGTGATCGGTTATGATGCCTTGCTGGCCCACGCACAGGCCAAAACAAGGCGTCATCGACCACGTATTGTTAAAAAGCTGGGTATTATTCCTCTTCTACGCTTTTATGTATTTGGAAAAATAGGGTGTTACTGGTCACAACAGCAAATCAGCTCTGCGTCAAGGATTGATTGCTAATCTACGTCGTAAACACCCTGAACGCCTTAAGCCTTCAAGTTCAATTTCAGACAAAGGAAGGATCGCTGATATGGTCTCCATCCATGATCGACCTGAAGATATTGAAGGTCGTAAAATAATAGGCCACTGGGAAGGTTACCTTATCACCGGTAAAAATCATGGCTCGACCGTTTGAACTCTTGTTGAACGCAAAAGTCGCTATGTCTTTCTTGCCCATCTCAATAACCACACAGCAGAGGAAACCAGAGTCTCATTCACCAAAAAATTAAAAGATTTACCAACAGAACTTAGGCAATCTCTGACTTACTACCAAGGCAAAGAAATGAGCGAACACAAAATGCTTTCAAGCTATCTCAATATGAGTGTTTATTTCTGAGACCCAAGGTCACCTTGGCAAAAAGGTACCGTTGAAAATACAAATGGCTTGATCAGACAATTTCTACCGAAAGGATCAGATCTTTCTCATCTGTCTCAAGACGACCTCGACGAAATTTCCCGTCTCCTCAAACAAGACCCAGAAAATCTCTCGGCTATCTTACTCCCAGAGAGGTTTACACGATGAATTTAAACACCATCATCCTCTTTACAAACAGTGTTGCTCTTAATACTTGAATCTACCCTTTGACCCTCCTGTGGTCATAATAAATAGCTTAGCTCACTGTCCAAATTTTGCATACCACTTCAGCCCACTGCAATCCATGTCGGATATTATCTGATTGGGAAAGGACGGAAGATTTTAGAAAAATCTATTTCAGTTCGTAATTCCATCTCAGAAAATCTCTATGGAATATTTTCACGTTATCCTGTAAAAATTTATCCTAGCTCGTTAAGTAAGAATATATGAGATTATATGTAGCATAAAATATTTTAATTATTCCCATTTTTTGTTAACGTTAGTGTGTTATATATATAGAACTATATACAATACGTTGTTCTGATGCTTGTATACGCTAGTCCTTTGGTCGGCGTTCAAACACGGTTTAATATCAGCTTTTAAAAAAATTCTTCTTGAAAAGAAAGCACAACCTATGAACCATGTATATTTATTTTTACTAGCTGTTAGTGTCTTGATCTTTACTAATCCTGTAAAGGCGACAGAACACAATGCCAGTGTTGTGTTAGCGGGGGGTTGTTTTTGGTGTATTGAAAGTGATTTTGATAAACTCAATGGAGTGACCTCCACGACATCAGGCTACACGGGTGGCACAATTAAAAACCCTACCTATCAAAATTATAACGATAAAGGACCAAATATAGTGCCTCATATCGAAGTGGTTAAGATCGAGTATAACACTACAAAAATAACATATGCGGCCGTGTTGGATTATTATTTTTATCACATTGACCCCACTGATGGTGACGGACAATTCTGTGACCGTGGCCCTTCCTATCGCCCAGTTATATTTTTTGATGGTAAAAAAGAGCTAATGTTAGCTATGGCTGCTAAACAAAAAACAGCAAAATCTTTAGGAAAGCCTTTAGCTGTTGAGCTTTTTCCCGCTACTGTATTTTGGAAGGCAGAGCCCTATCATCAGAATTATCACAGCAAAAATCTAGCAAAATATAAATTCTATCGATGGAATTGCGGACGTGATCAAAAAATAAAAGAACTCTGGTCGAAAAAATAATATAAAGTTGAAGTCTAAATGAATAAAAATTTATCTATAGTAATACCCACACTAGGTTATCACTCGCTTCTTGAAAGTACATTACAATCTGCTGCCAAAATTCAGGCAGCAGAAATTATAGTGGTTTCTCCAATAGAGGATGGATATTTCGAAGAATTATTTACTAAGTATAATTGCTCCTTTTTGATAGGTCCTAAGGGCCGAGGGCCTGCGTTGGCGTTTGGTGAAAAAAATGCGACAGGCGATTGGATATTATTTTTGCACAGCGATACGGTTTTAAGCCCATTGGCAGCTAGTGAAATATCCACCTTTACGCACAATCCAAAAAATATAGAGCGTGCTGCCTACTTTACCTTCAAACAAGACGCATCGGATGTAAAATCATGGCTTTTGGAATACTTGGTTGCGTTACGCTGCTTGGTGTTGGCTATGCCCTATGGTGATCAAGGATTGTTAATCTCTAAAAAACTATATCACCATTTAAAGGGTTTTCGAGAAGATTACCCGATGATGGAAGATGTTGATTTTATTCTTAAGATTGGCAGGCGAAGATTACATCGGTTTAAAAGTCCAGCTATCACATCCTCAATCCGTTATAAAAACAGATATTTAAAACGTATATTACGTAATGCACGTTGCCTATTTTTATATTTTGCAGGCACAAGTCCCAAAGAGATCGCCAAAATATATGAATAATTCTATGGTGCCAAAACCTTGACGATATCTATCAACAAGGGTGGAACACTATGTTTGGCATTAGGATTTTGAATGGCTTCTAACACTGGTGCACCACCCGTGCACATCGATAAAAATTCCTGCATGGTTCGGGTAGGCGCGGCAGGCAAAGAGATTTTTACAAACTCTTTCAATATCGGAATGATTTTGGCATCAATGCCGCCTGTAGTGGGTGTTAAATATGTCGCCAAAGATCCCGCAATACTGCCATAATTCATTCCAGTACCGCCGATAAAATTTAACGCGGCAAAAGATATACCGGCCTGTGCGCATACCAACGCTTCCGTCATATTGGTCATACCCGAGACCACATTGGAAAAGGTTGTGGTGAGCATTTTTTCTTCGGCCCATGTGCCTGTATGTGGCCCATTGATACCCGCAAATATAATCAAATCTGAAGGCGGAATGTCACGCTGATTAGCTTGCAAATTGACGGCAAGTGCAACATCTGCTCGTTCAGCGGCAGTTTTTAGGGCTTCCTTTAAATTTGGTGACACTGTTCCCAGATAGTTATCAATATATAAAACTAAACCCGATATCGTTTCTAATGAAAAAAATTGATCTTTTCTATGTGCGTTGGAAGAGATGTAATCATCTGGTACCACAACATCGCCCAAAACTTGTTTGCCTTTTAACGAAGTGGATAACGATACCGACACCCAATATTTTACACCCAGCATTTTGATTGCATAAGCATTGGCAAGGTAGGGAATATCGTGCGGCGCCAATTGTTGCAAATCACCGTGGCGCGAAAAACAAAAAATCTTCGCCCCTTCCCATTCAATAAGAGAGATTTTCCCCGAAGGGATACCATATGGATTTGCGATATCTTCCGGTCGCCATTCCTTAATGACCTTGGCCCCTGAGAACATTCCCAACCCTTTGCCACCTGCAATAACTATATTTGTTCCAAAGGAATTCATTCTATATACATAACAAAATAAAAATCGGCTGTAAAGTATCAATTTTAAAAAATGCCCCTGACACATACACGAACATTTATATCTTTAACTTGGTTTCTATCCAAAACAGTTACCAGGTAATTACCGCGATGCAACAATTAAAGAGAGCTTTTACAATGACTTAAAAATTCTTCATAAAGACATTGTCATATGAAACATGCCGTATACATTTTTACGTGTTATATAAAGTGTATACAGCATTAAACGAACTAAAGATTTTTATAGGCTAATTTATAAATTATTGAAGGGGTCGTTATAGGGCTCTGAAATTGCAAAAAATTTCTCAAAGGCCAGAAAGTTGAAGAGGAAATGATATTTCGTCCATCTTATTATTTATTACCACTTTCAATATTAGTCAGTCTAATACTTCCAATTCAAGTGTTAGCAAATAAGAGCATAGGTATAAATGATGTTCAAGATTTCGAGAATTGGAAGAACTACTCCTTTAAAGGAAAGACTTCTTATATAATCGATCATTCATCATTTTTTCAAACAGTTAAAGCATCCTGCACAAACACAGCCTCAGCCCTCTACCATGAAGAGAAAATTGATTTGTTAAAAACTCCTATATTAAAGTGGTCTTGGAAAGTAGATGGTGTTCACTCTCAATTACAAGAAAAAGAAAAAGCAGGTGATGATTATCCCGCACGCGTGTATGTCATCTACACACCGAATAGTCTAACACCATGGCGTACTATGGCGATTAACTATGTATGGTCGAATAACCAAAAAATAGGAAGTTTCTGGCCAAACCCTTTCACTAGTAATGCTATCATGGTCGCATTACAGTCTGGAAAGCCAAACTCTGATAAAAAATGGATCAAAGAATCTCGTAATGTAAAAGAAGACTTTAAGACATTTTTTAGTGTCAATCTCAATACGATTCATGGTGTATCCATTATGACTGACTGCGATAATTCAGGGCTTCCCATGAAGGGATACTATAGAGATATTCATTTTTTGCGGGAGCGATGATACATGGAGATATATATCCGCCTTAGTGCTTTTATATTAGTTTTTATTTGTATCTCGTTGGCAGAGGTTCTCTGGCCTCGTCGTAAACAAATTTTAAAACGTTCTGAAAGATGGCCTCATAACATAGGAATTTCTGTTCTTAACGTCTTACTTGTACGTTTTTTGCTACCAATAAGCCTTGCTGGATTTGCAATGATTGTCAGTAAGAATAATTGGGGAATTCTTTCGATGATAGATATTTCATTTTTTTCAAAGGTTATCTTATCTCTTTTATTACTAGATCTTCTGATATACGGTCAACATGTTGCCTTTCATCATATTCCTATTTTATGGCGCTTACACCGTGTTCACCATGCGGATACTGAAATTGATGTAACAACCGCGCTACGCTTCCATCCGATTGAAATACTCATTTCCATGGGAATTAAATTTGCCGCTGTTGCGGCAATGGGAGTTCCTGTTGAGGCAGTTATTTTGTTCGAAATTATTTTGAATGCTTGCGCCATGTTTAATCATGGAAACATTCATATTTTTTCAAAATTAGATAAAATTCTCCGATATATATTGGTTACACCAGATATGCACCGCGTGCATCATTCAGATATAAAAAAAGAAACGAATAGTAATTTTGGGTTTAATATATCGATATGGGATCATTTGTTCCAAACATATAAGGCTCAACCAAGTCTAGGCCACACGGAAATGGTAATTGGATTAAAAGAGTTTCGAGAAACAGATGAGTCAAGAATTGATAAACTTCTAACTCAACCCTTCAGGTATACTAGCGCTTAAAGTCTTTTACAGCTTGCTGTACCCTTCCAACAGTAGTTAACCAACATAATCCACCAAAAATATACGCGATCTGAGCAAAATAGGTTGGAAAAAGGCATATTGCAATGAGCATAAGTATCGTTTCTGTTCCTTCAGTAATACCTTGCAGATAGAAAAAAGATTTCTTTCCTTGTTTATCGTGATTGATTCCATGCTTAGCAGCTAAAATTGCATATGCTAAAAAAGAACTACCTGCACCCATAAAACTAAATATCAAAAATGCTGCAGGTAGAGCATAATCAGGTTGTCCCACAGCAAAAAAGAAAACTGTTCCCGAGTAAAATATAAAATCAAAAACAATATCAAGATATCCGCCAAGATCTGTTGCTGATGTCTGACGCGCCAATGGTCCATCTAGACCATCCATGGCTCTACTTAAAATGATAAATAAGATAGTTAAGTCATATCGTTGCAAAGCGATTGAAATAAACCCTAGAACTGAGAAACCAAATCCCAAAACCGTTAGTGTATTAGCATTTAGGCCACATCTTGAGAGTTTGTGTGCAACCCTATTTAAAATAGGGTCAATTAATTTTCTAACTGAAGAATCTAGCACTTAAATTACTCCTATTAAGGTAAGCCCCTATTATTTTTTTTAGATTTATTATAACGCCCATATATTTACATTCTTCTCCAATCGTTAAACTTCTCAATAATTTTTAAACCTAGTTTTGGGACATGAGCCTTACGCCATATACCTGCAGCATATTTATTAGCCTCACCAAGCGTCGGATAGATATGAATTGTACTAAGGATTTTATTCAATCCCAATCCATATTTCATAGCTAGAATAAATTCGGGGATAATATCACCTGCATGTGTGCCGATAATTGTAACACCTAAAATCTTATCTTTTCTTGGAACAGTAAGAATTTTTATAAATCCATGGGCTTCACTGTCTACGATAGCACGATCTAAATCGTCTATTCCATATTTTGTTACTTCGTAAGGGATGTTTTGTGCTTTTGCATCCTTTTCATTTAGGCCTACACGCGCAACTTCCGGATCAGTAAACGTTGCCCAAGGAATAACTTTATAATCGACCCTGAACTGTTTAAACGGCTTAAGAAGGCTGTTAACAATAGCGTACCAAGCCTGGTATGCCGCAATGTGGGTAAACTGATATGGCCCAGTAACATCCCCGCAAACATAAATACTAGGTACATTCGTTTTCATAAATTCATCGGCTTCTATCGTTTGCTTTGGGGTTAGCTTAACCCCTAACTCCTCTAAACCAAAACCTGTGACATTTGCCTGCCGTCCCAGTGCTACTATAATTTGATCAAATTCAATATCAATATTTCTACCTTCATACTCACAGGTTATAATTTTTTGTAAATTTTCAATCTTGAAAGATTTTGCCTTATGATTTGTTAGAACCTTAATGCCTTCAGTCTTAAATTTCTGTGTTACGATTTCGATAACCTCGACATCTTCACGTACTAAAAGATGTGAAGCCATTTCAATAATGGTAACTTTAGAACCAAGCCGTGCGAAAGCTTGTGCCATTTCAGCGCCAATCGGTCCGCCACCTAGCACAAGTAATCTTTTAGGCCGCTCGCGCAGATTCCAAACCGTATCACTTGTTAAGTAATCAATTTTTTCGATGCCAAAAATCGATGGAATAAGAGGGCTTGCGCCTGTTGCGACAATAATACTTCTGGTAGTAAGAATTTTCCCGTTAACTTCAACACAATGTGGGGCAATAATTTTTGCAGTTCCCTCGATACAATCAACGCCAAGTTTCGTATAACGCTCGATTGAGTCGTGCGGCGCGACAGCTGAGATAACCCTCTGGACACGTTCCATTACTTTAGCAAAATCAAAATCGACTGTAGTCTTATTGAATCCATACTCCTCAGCACGATGAGCGTAAGACAGTATTTTTGCTGAGCGAAGTAAAGCTTTACTAGGAATACAACCTGTATTTAAACAATCTCCACCCATTTTATGCTTTTCAATCAAAGCAACCTTAGCTTTAAGTGCTGATGCTATGTAAGCTGAGACCAGTCCCGCAGAACCTCCACCAATGACGATAGTGTTATAATCGTATTTACTCATATTTTTCCCCTGCTACGCAAAGTAGTGACAAGTTTTTTAGTAATAAGCGGGAATAACCCTAAAATAACGAATGCCACCAACAGAGATGGCGATGCTATATCTGAGAGAGACTGAATTTTCCCAAGCTCAGTTCCTGCATAAATATATACCATTGTTCCGGGCAACATACCAAGCTGACTTGCCAAATAGAAATTTCTTGTTTTAATAGGCATAACACTCGTCAGAATATTGACAAGAAAAAATGGAAACACAGGAATAAGCCTTAAAGCAAAAAGATAGAATGCTCCTTCCTTTTCAAAGCCATCGTTAATAGCTGATAGCTGCTTTTGGTAACGACCTTGAATCCAGTCTTTCAATATGCATCTTGCGAGAAGAAAAGAAATCGTCGCGCCAATTGTGCTCGCAAATGAAATGATAATAACTCCCTGCCAGAATCCAAAGAGGGCTCCGCCTAAAAGAGTCATAATAGTAGCGCCTGGCAGGGAAAGCCCTGCTACCGCTATATAAGCGAGAAAAAATCCACCCAAGACCAAAAGAGGGTTTAAAGATTTATAATTTCTGAGAGCTTCTTGTTGCAGATGAATAGATTCTAGGCTCAAATACTGTCCAATACCAAGTTTCCATGCAATACCAAAGACCGCAACCAAAAATACAATTAAACATATCTTTACAACTTGTTTTCTACTCATGGATTCTCAATCTGTTTAGAGTTATTTTTGGGCTTCTTATATAAAAACTTTTATAGCATGAATTAGTTTTCCGAACTATCTGGTTTTTTTATTACTAATCTACCCCCTATAAATGATGAAAGACTTTACTCACGTAAGGATTAAATTTGCTGGTAATTCAGGTGACAGAGACTTTAAGAAGCTAAAAGTGTACCTAAATCTTTTTTACATTCCTCCTTATAGCTTTTCTAGTGCTTTGATTATAGTAAAATTAACCTGTCTTGGGGTTAATGACTTACATGGTTTGCTTACCTGATATTTAGGCTGGCCTTGAAGGTATCAATCTCCTTAACGATTGAGTAATTTTCCATCCATGGTGTGAAAAGAGCACTAGGGCAGAACTCTATTTTAAGACCATCAATATCTTCTTTTATGCTCTCGCAATAATTACTATTTAGCCAAGCAATTTTTACTCCCTAAAGCGGTTTATCAAATCTGAAAAACACATGCGTGATGAGCTGCGCATGCCGTTACCGAGAGCTATATGAGAGCTTATTTCACGTACCTCAATAATTTTTCGATAGTGTGTTACGGCGGTTACACTAAAATCTAGAGATGTGTTTTTTTTGCAATAAGAAAGAAGCCTGATCCGAACCAGAAAAGTAAAAATTGTTATTGGGATAAGGCTTCTGTTACGCTAGACTATGCCAATAGCAGCTAGCCAGATACGTTATTAGTTACTGCTATTGGGATGATTATGTTCTTTTACATGGAGGCTAGAAAGTAGGGACGTGTCTCTATAATGGCGCTTCTAGTGTCTGCTTTTGCGGCCTACATGATGAGTGTAAAGCACAGGTGCTTTAGCTTTTTTTAAAGATTTGAACTGTTTGCTCGGAGGATTGCATGCTGAAATCTAAATTGGGTTATTTGTTAGCATCTGTTTATCTTGCGGTTGCCTTGATTATTTTAATTCAAGTCATTCAATGTCAAGAAGATTTTTTCTGCGGTGTTATCGCCATACCGCTGATGGTACCCGCTGGTTTCGTCTACCTAGCGTTGTTCTCTGAATATTTGCCCAGCCCTGCAATCTTGCAGTGGCCTTTGTTGGTTGCTACGCTCATGACCAATACTGTCTTTTACTATTTAGTTGGACTCTTCCTGTCCCGCCTGATCCAGAGTAGCATTCGACATAAAAATTCTGAATGAAATTTCCATCGTAAAATATTTAAACGCGCACGGGGTTCGCAAGAAGGTGGATAGTAGTGAAAGGTCTGTTTAGCCAACTCTCGGAGTTTATAGCCAAGTCTATGAAGGAATGGTTACCAAAACTAGGGGTTAAAACACTCTATATTGAGTCTGGAAGCCTATGGGAGAATGGCTAAAAAGAGAGCTTTAATGGCCGTCTCCGTTATGAATGCTTGAACGTAGAAACATTTTACACGCTGAAAGAAGTGCAGGTTATTTTGGAGCAATGGCGACATCATCACAATCACATTCGTCCATATACCAGCCTAGGCTACCGCCCACCAGCTCCAATGGCTTGAACATAACTCCGCATAAAGGAAGGGGCCTCGCCTACGCTCCTGCCCCTTCCTTTATGCCAACGCCATACCCAAAAGATTCACTTAAATCACTGACTCAATAATGGGGGTTGACCACCCCAGGACATATTTCTTGACAAATACCACGTAAGTATTATAGAAAATATCATAATCTTTAGCAAAAGTGATTTTTATGAGCGCTTCAAGTCAAGGCGATTTTTCGTCAGTTTCCAATCCTTCTACAAAAAGCAGACTAAGCGAAGAAACTCATGCCCATAACTGGCGTGAAAATCATATTTCTGACGTTAAAAATACACTTTTTAACGGGCAAAAGAATAATGAAACTACAGAAAGTGTGGCACAAAAACTTTATGTTATTGCAATGGACTCCCCCAATCATCCGGATGTAATTTCAGTAATAGAAGAATGCCTTACAGAATATTCAATTAAGTTCGGCCACACAGACGCAGATGAAATTGCCGTGCATCTACATATGCTTGTTGAAGAGAATACAAGTTTAGATAGCATGCTTTTAGGATGGAGATGTAATCCACTTCTTTTTTCCCAAAGAGTGCTTCAATAAAAAATTACAAAAGAAATATCGTTGCCAATCCAAGGAATGCAAAAAAACCAATCAGATCGGTCATGGTTGTTAGAAAAACTGATGATTCAACTGCTGGGTCAATTCCAAATTTATCAAGTATCACAGTAATGGCTGCACCAAAGAAGCCCGCAACAATCAAGTTGATAAACATTGCCGGCCCAATGACCTCCCCCAAGCCAACTGAATTAAACCAAAATTCTGCGACAAGACTAATTAAAATTGCAAAGACTATTCCATTGAGTGAGCCAACAATTATTTCTTTTACCCACCCCCTGTAAATGAGTCCATATCTGGTGTGAATCTGGATATAGTTTAACAACTTATAGGAGAAGAAGAAATGGCAAAGAGAAGATTTATAATGGGGCTATTTATTTTCCTTTCCTATTTTTAAGTTTGATTAGATGATAGATAATCCAAACTAGGAGTGCCCAAGCAGAACCAACCAACCAACCAGCTAGAACGTCACTGGGCCAATGAACTCCTAAATAAACACGACTTAATCCTGTCACTAACGTTAAGAAGACCATAAGACTTAAAATATAAGACTTAAGGGCACAACTTGGCTGAACTTCCGCCAATAAGGCGCCGAGAGTTAAATAAACGACCGCAGCCATGAGCTAATGTCCACCTGGAAAAGACGACATATAAACAATAGAATTATGAGGTATAATATCAGGGCGAGGTCTATCAAAAGCTATCTTTAGAAGGTTGCTTAAAAAAAACACCAGTCCCTGCAGATGTAGGTATATAAATCGCCTGCATGTATTCTTTTAAAATTACTAAATAAACAATAACAGCAACCGTTATGATCGTCAGAACTCCAATACCGCCAAGAGCCTTCATATCGCGCATCATTTCGTGCAACCAAGACGGACCTAAGCTAATTTCGGGATTTAAATCATCACGAAAGAATAGGAGAATCTGAGTATCTATTCCGAAGCTTTCATCTTCCAATATTTCCGAAGCTAGGGTTGCAAAAATATAGAACCCGCTCAGACATAATAATATATTAAATGCAAAAAAGAGATTGCATTTAATAAACCTATAGAGAGCCTTGACGTTTATAAAAAGTTTCAATGAAAACCTAATATTAGCATTCTAATCTTTTTTAATGGCGAGGGAAGCAGAGTTTATAGACACACTGATTTCTAGTTCTACTGAGGTGCGGTATCTCATTTATTTTTTAAGGAGCAACAGGTGATATAAATATGGGTATATTTTTTTAGAGATTTTATGTCTTCAAAATTCGTTGGTATCTCTGCTGCCTAACGATACAAGTGGGCTGTTCTCCATTAATGGCTGGAAATGAACGAGTTTAACACAATAGAAGATGCTCAAGAGGAGGCAACCAAATGGCTATGGACTTACAGTAAAGAACGCCCTAATATGAATATCGTCAAAATTACTCCCGTCATGAAGCAGGCTTAAACAAAAAAAGCACTTTAAACTAACTTTCTAATTCGAACACCTCTTAATTGTGCAGGGATTACCTTTGCAACAAAGCTGCTGACCAAGTATAATGCGGTTACTTGGTGTTATTTTTTTATAATTAAATCCATTTAGCTCTTATTGCTTGATTTTAAGTAGCTCAAATATAAATAGCCATAATCAAAATTTGATGGTTACCTACGTATGAAAGATTATTTTGAAGTTTTTTATTAATAAAGTTGCTGAACTATCTAGCCGAAGGCTTTTTCTTAGCAAAGAACAAATTAGCGCTCCTTTAAGGTCTGAGCTGTTCAACGCAGATCAAATGGATTTGCATGGAAAAGATCTTGCGCGGGTCCATAGACTAAATCCTACAGACGCTAATAATAAATTGTTGAAACGCTTGTCAGATAATGAACGGGTAATAAGAGAGACTTCCAAAGTACTCATCTCAACTGATAAAGAGAATCTACAGAACACACCAGCTGAAGAATGGTTACTAGATAATTTTTATCTTATTGACGAACAAATTCGTATTGCAAAACTTCACCTCCCTAAAAAATATAGCTATGGATTACCTCGCCTTTTAAAAGGCCCTTCAGCTAATCTTCCTCGCGTCTACGACATTGCACTTGAAGCTATTGCCCATAGCGATGCTTATCTTGACCCAGCCACTCTCATGCAGTTTGTAGCTGCTTATCAGACAATTTCTCCACTCCAACTTGGTGAACTCTGGGCGTTGCCTATTATGCTTCGTTTAGCACTTATTGAAAATCTACGGCGTATTGCAGCTCGATTAGCTATTAGCCGGTCTCAGCAAAACTTAGCTAACTTCTGGGCTAACCAAATGATAGTGATTACAGAAGGAAATTCAACCAATCTAATTCTGGTGATTGCTGACATGGCGCGCTCTAATCCTCCGATGGAGGGGTCTTTTGTAGCGGAGATAACACGACGTTTACAAGGTCATGGTTCTGCACTTGCGCTGCCTTTGAGTTGGATAGAACAACGTCTTTCGCAAGCGGGAGCTAATATTGAGCAACTGGTATCTACAGAAATTCGTCAGCAGGCAGCAGATCAGGTTTCTATCAGTAATAGTATAAACAGCTTGCGCATTTTAGGAACAATGAACTGGCGTGAATTTGTAGAACAACTTAGTCTGGTGGAAACAACACTCAGGAAAGACCCATCTGGCTTTTATGGAAGAATGGACTTTCCAACACGAGATTTATATCGTCATGAAGTCGAAACCCTTGGAAAAAAATCAATTTTATCTGAGGAAATTATAGCTCAGAAAATATTAGAGCTTGCGATACTTGGAAATGATGATGACCCGACTGCAAGCCATGTCGGGTATTATCTGATTGGGAAAGGGCGGAAGATTTTAGAAAAATCTATTTCAGTTCGTCATTCCATCCCAGAAAATCTCTATAGAATATTTTCACGCTATCCTGTAAAAATTTATCTTGGCTCAATTATAAGTTTGACTGCCCTAATCTCTTATGGGCTTTCGGTATTTATAGAAGAGAGCCAAATTTCTGTTGGCCTCCAGTCCTTAACTATTTTCCTTATGATATTAGTTACCAGTCAATTCTCAGTATCGATGATCAATTGGCTTGCAACGATTATTGTTAAACCTCATCATTTGCCTCGGCTGGATCTTTCAAAGGGTATTCCAGATGAAGCACGAAGCTTAGTTATCATTCCTACCATGTTAACTAGATTAGAGAAAGTTGAAGAACTCTGTGAGGCGTTAGAGGTTCGCTATCTTGCGAATGCAATGAAGAATTTGCATTTTGCCCTTTTGACAGATTTGGTAGATTCGTCTACTGAGGTAAATCCTCAGGATGCCTTGTTGATAGAGAGTGCTTCAATATGTATTAAAAAACTAAATCAAAGATATCCTTCAGAGCAGAGTATATTTTTTCTCTTTCATCGCCCGCGTCTATGGAATGAACAAGAAAAGGTTTGGATGGGATTTGAACGTAAGCGTGGAAAATTAGCTTCTTTAAATAGTTTGTTAAGAGGGCAGGGGACCGAGGCATTCTCGACAGTTATTGGTGACGTCAACATACTATCTAGCATTAAATATGTGATTACACTTGATACGGACACGCAATTGCCAAGAGATGCGGCGTGGCAATGTATCGGTACGATTATGCATCCTCTCAATAAAGCTCATTACGATGAAAAAAAACAACTGGTGACAAAAGGATATGGAATTCTTCAACCACGTGTTGCCGCAAGTTTGCCAGGAATTAATTCATCATTCTATGCATGGCTATCGGGTGGAGAGCCAGGTATTGATCCCTATACGCGCATGGTTTCGGATGTGTATCAGGACGCTCTCCATGAAGGGTCTTTTATCGGAAAGGGAATCTATGATGTTGATGCTTTCGAGCATGCACTTTCTCATCGCTTTCCTGATAATAGAATTTTGAGCCATGACTTGTTAGAGGGTTGCTATGCACGATCAGGTTTGATAAGCGATGTTCAGTTGTATGAGCCATATCCTTCAAGTTATGCCGCTGACGTTAGTCGACGTCATCGTTGGGTAAGGGGTGATTGGCAGATAGCCAGCTGGATATTGCCAAAGGTACCTGGAGCCAATCAAAAATCATTAAAAAATCCTCTGACTATATTCTCGCGATGGAAAATTTTTGATAATTTACGTCGGAGTCTTGTCCCGTTAGCCTTAACAGGAATTTTATTACTAGGCTGGACTGTTTTGACGCTCCCTTGGCTTTGGACGCTAATAGCAATAGCGTCAATTTTGATACCATCATTATGTGCGTCATTATTGGATTTAGCACGTAAACCGCGCGATATAACTTTTGAACAACATTTTTTCTCCTTTCTCAGTTCCATTGGCAAGCATGTTTTACAATCCGTTATAACATTAGCTTCATTACCTTATGAGGCCTTTTATCATGCTGATGCAATATTGCGAACACTATGGCGCATGATAATTTCAAAAAGAAAGTTACTCCAGTGGACAGCATCATCAGAGGATAAATCAAATAATGATGTCAGTATTTTCTCTGCTTTTCGGACTATGTGGATAGCACCTGTATTAGCTTTTAGTATGATACCTTTTGTGCCATATGAGCCTTTAAGTATTGGATTGATTATGCCTATACTATTACTGTGGGCTCTTTTCCCTTTAATAGCTAGACGTATGAGCCTTCCTATTATTGATTCAGAAGTGGTTCTCAATGACAAACAAATTACTTTCCTTCGAAAAATATCTCGGAAAACTTGGAGCTTCTTTGAAACATATGTGGGGCCTGATGATAACTGGCTCCCTCCTGATAACGTACAGGAGAATCCTGTTTTCGTTATTGCACATCGTACGTCTCCGACAAATATGGGTTTGTCTCTGCTGGCAAATCTGACCGCATGGGATTTCAGATATATTTCGACTGGAGAGTTAATTGAGCGTTCAAAACAAGCCTTACATACTATGAATGGTATGGAAAAATATGAAGGGCATTTTTATAATTGGTATGATACACAAACTTTATCACCTCTAAATCCTCGTTATATCTCGACAGTAGATAGTGGAAATCTCGCAGGTCATCTTTTAACATTCCGTCAGGGACTTCTGGAGATCATTCATCAGCCAATAATAGATTTGCGGGTTTTCCATGGACTAAGAGATACTTTAAACTTACTGACGGATGCATTGGATGGAAAAGTTCCAGCTGAAATGAAACTTTTCGAGAATATTCTTTTATCAGCTTGCGTCAGTGTTCCTAAAACATTGGGCGAAATTGAAGATTCTCTTATTTGCTTAGCCGACGAGGCTTTAGCTTTTTCTAAAACAGTCAAAGATTCGGGGTCTACGAACTGGTGGGCAGTTGCACTTGCAAAACAGACAATAAATGCAAGAGACGAGTTAAGAACTTTACTTTCAAGTTCTACCAAAGAGTTTCAGCATATTCCAACTTTGCTTGAGCTGAGCGAACATTCTGATTCTAAGTTTAGGAGATTGGCTTGTGAGCGTGTTATTTTATTAAATGCCTTAGCTCAACAATGTGATCACATGTCACAAATGTCCTATGATTTCCTCTATGATAAGGCAAGTCATCTTTTGGCTATTGGATATAATGTTTCTGATCATCGGCGGGATACAGGTTTTTACGACCTTCTTGCTTCTGAGGCGCGACTTACAAATTTTATTGCTATCGCCCAAGGAAAAATTCCTCAAGAAAGCTGGTTTGCTCTAGGTAGAAAATTGACCAGAGTTGCTGGCAAGCCTGCGCTTCTATCTTGGAGCGGGTCGATGTTTGAATATTTAATGCCTTTACTGGTTATGCCGCCATGTGAAAATACTTTGCTTGACCTTACCTGCAAAACTGCCGTTAAGCGCCAGATTGAATATGGTATGCAACTTAATATCCCTTGGGGTATATCAGAGTCAGGTTATCATTTATTCGATGCTCAACTTAACTATCAATATCGTGCTTTTGGTGTTCCTGGATTAGGACTTAAGCGTGGGTTGGCAGATGATTTGGTGATTGCTCCTTACGCGACGGTGATGGCACTTATGGTGGCCCCTATAGAGGCTCTTCAAAACCTGCAAAGACTTTCTGTAGAGGGATTTGAAGGAAAATTTGGTTATTATGAGGCCATTGATTATACCGCAGCCCGGCTGCCACGAGGGAAGTCGCATGTTGTGATTGAATCTTTTATGGTTCATCATCAGGGTATGAGTTTTCTTGCTCTTGATTATTTGCTTCATGATAAGCCCATGCAGAGACGTTTTCAGAGTGAACCTATATTCCAAGCCACCATGTTACTTCTACACGAGAAAGCTCCAAAGAGTGTTGTATTCCACTTAAATGAACCAGAAAGAGCCATTCATCGTAATGTAGGAGAACCAGCTAAATCAGTCTTTCGTTTTTCTACAAAACCCAATACGCCTATTCCTCAAGTTCAGTTGCTCTCTAATGGACGTTATCATGCTATGGTTACAAATGCTGGTGGGGGTTCCAGTCGATGGAAGGGTCTGGCTGTTACGCGGTGGCGTCCTGATGTAACACGAGATAACTGGGGAACATTTTGTTATATACGTGACGTAGCGAGTGATTCTTTTTGGTCAACGGCATTTCATCCTACCCTCAAAGAAGCTAAATTATACGAATCTATTCTATCTGAAGGGCGTGTAGAATTTAGGCGTATCGATAATGACATTGAAACGCATACCGAAATTATAATATCTCCTGAAGATGATATTGAGTTGCGACGAAGTCGTATAACGAACCGTTCTCGTACACGCCGTGTTATTGAAGTTACAAGTTATGCAGAGGTTGTATTGGCACCTGCTGCAGCGGACATGGCTCACCCAGCCTTTAGTAACTTATTCGTACAAACAGAAATTCTTGAGCATCGTTATGCTATTTTATGTACACGTCGTGCTCGGTCAGAGGCTGATCAGCCACCTTGGATGTGCCATTTAATGGCTATACATGGGGTAGAAACGGACAGTCTATCTTTTGAAACAGACCGCTTGAAATTTATAGGTCGTGGCAACAGTACAATATCTCCACAGGCTGTAAAAGATGGCGGGGCTTTATCAGACAGTCAGGGGTCAGTGTTAGATCCCATTATTGCCATACGTCGACGTATAATACTTGAACCTCAACAAACGGCTATTGTTGATGTGGTAACTGGAGCCTCTGAAAATAGGGAGGCCTGTTTGGCACTCGTAGATAAATATCAGGATGTCAATCTGGCAAACCGTGTATTCGAACTTTCATGGTCACATAGCCAAGTTATTTTGCGTCAGCTTAATGCCAATGAGGAGGATGCTAGACTTTATAACAGATTAGCCAGTGCTATATATTTTACAAACACAGCCCTACGTGCTGATACTTCAACTATTATAAAGAATAAGCGGGGGCAATCAGGTTTGTGGAGTTATTCCATTTCCGGAGATTTTCCTATCGTGTTGCTACAAATTAAAAATACAGATAATATCGAGCTAGTGCGCCAGATGGTAAAAGCACATGCTTATTGGCGTCTTAAGGGTGTAGCTGTCGATCTTGTTATATGGAATGAAGATCAGGGTGGCTACAGACAAGTATTACAAGATCAAATAGTTGGACTTGTATCTGCGGGCATTGAAGCTCATATAGTTGATAGGCCAGGCGGTATCTTTATAAGGCCAGGAGATCAGATAGCAGCGGAAGATAGAATCTTACTGGAATCGGTTGCTTGCGCTATCATTAGAGACAGCGATGGTTCTCTAGAAGATCAAATCGATAGATTAGATGCAAAGACAGTACGCTTACCCAGACTTCAACCTACACAAGCCATTCGGACTGCGTGGCCTTTGGCAGAACAAAAACTAAAATTACCAGACCTCGTACTGTCAAATGGGCTAGGAGGTTTTACAACAGATGGTCGTGAATATTTGATTGTAACGAAGCCGGGGCAGATTACACCTGCGCCATGGTCAAATGTTATAGCTAATCCAAATTTTGGAACGGTCATTTCTGAAAGTGGTCAATCTTATAGTTGGAGCGATAATGCGCATGAATACCGGCTTACGCCATGGCATAATGATCCAGTTACCGATGCTGGTGGTGAAGCATTTTATTTACGCGACGAAGAAACAGGGAAATTCTGGTCTCCTTGCCCGGGGCCAACATATTCTGTCGGTGAATATATTACACGTCACGGCTTTGGTTATAGCGTTTTTGAACATCTTAGAAATGGTATTCATACAGAGCTTTTGGTTTATGTAGCCGTCGATGCTCCAATTAAATTCTCGGTTTTGAAGATTCGTAATGAATCAGGGCGCACGCGTAAAATATCAGCAACTGGCTATGTTGAATGGGTATTGGGAGATATGCGCTCAAAAACCGGGATGCATATCACAACGGAAATTGATAAAAACACTGGGGCGGTGTTTGCTCGTAATGCTTACAATACGGAATTTGCAGAACGTATCGCGTTTTTTGATGTTAATGATCCCTCACGTAGTTTTACTTGCGACAGGCGAGAATTTATTGGGCGTAATGGCTCTCTAAGCCATCCTACGGCTATGGACAGGGTGCGACTTTCAGGCAAAATTGGTGCAGCTTTAGATTCTTGTGCTGCCTTACAATCATCTTTCGAATTAGCAGATGGCGAAACTCGCGAAGTTATTTTTAAGCTTGGAGTAGCAGGACGCCGTTCCGATGAAGCTAGTTCTTTTGTTTGGCGTTTTTATGGCCGCGGCCCAGCTCGTTTAGCATTTGAGGCTGTTAACCACCAGTGGAGAAATACTTTAGGTGCAGTCCAAGTAAAAACGCCTGACCCTGCGTTGAATGTTTTAGCGAATGGCTGGTTGATGTATCAGACAATTGCTTGCCGCTTGTGGGCTCGAAGTGGATACTACCAATCAGGCGGCGCATTTGGTTTCCGTGATCAGTTGCAGGACGCTATGGCTGTTATCCATACACGACCTGAATTATTGAGAGCCCAACTCATTCTTTGTGCTGAACACCAATTTACTGAAGGGGACGTACAGCATTGGTGGCATCCACCCTCAAATCGTGGTGTGCGAACAAAATGTTCTGATGATTACTTATGGTTGCCACTGGCAACATACAGATATGTTATATCTACGGGCGATACAGGAGTATTGCAGGAGGTAAGTCATTTTCTTGAGGGTAGATTATTAGGTCCTGATGAAGATTCCTATTACGACCTCTCAGGACGTTCGGCAGAGAGAGCCACACTTTATGAACATTGTGTAAGAGCTATTCGTTATGGCTTGCGTTTTGGAGAGCATGGCTTGCCTCTTATTGGATCTTGCGACTGGAATGACGGAATGGATAAGGTGGGCGAACACGGCAAGGGAGAAAGTGTTTGGCTAGGTTTCTTCCTCTACGACATCCTGATAAAATTCGCTACAATTTCTCGTCAGCAAACTGATAATGAGTTTGCTGATTTTTGTGCAGATCAGGCACATAACATTCAGAATTGCATTGAAGCTAATGCTTGGGATGGAGAATGGTATCGACGCGCATATTTTGATGATGGAACACCTTTAGGTTCTGCGAGCAATGAGGAATGTCAGATAGATTCTCTATCACAAAGCTGGGCTATCTTATCAGGTGCTGGTAATCCAGAGCGCTCTAAAATGGCAATGGAAGCTGTTAATGACAGATTAGTGCGTCGTGATGCAGGTTTAATTCAGTTATTGGATCCTCCATTTGATAAATCACAAAAAAATCCTGGCTATATTCGAGGATATGTCCCTGGTGTGCGAGAGAATGGTGGACAATATACACATGCTGCTATTTGGACAGCCATGGCATTTGCAAAAATGGGCAATGGAGAAAGAGCATATGAATTACTGAATATGATTAATCCGATCAATCATTCACGTACGCCAGAGGAAACAGCTCTTTATAAAGTGGAACCTTATGTTGTTGCGGCAGATGTTTATGGAGTAGCTCCTCATACAGGGCGTGGTGGGTGGACATGGTATACGGGGTCCTCTGGATGGATGTATCGCCTTATTTTGGAATCACTCTTAGGGCTAAAGCTTGAGGCAAATAAATTATATATTGATCCTTGTTTGCCCTTAGATTGGGAATTTTTTAGTGTCGAATATATTTATCGCAGTACGAAATATGAAATCACTATTGTAATGGAAAAAAATGAGGGGACAGAGGCTGGAACTATTATCAACATAGATGGAGAAAAACAACCAGAATCTTTTATCCCGCTCAATGACGATGAAAAAACACATATAGTTAAAGTGATATTTTTTAGAAATTAGATTTAAACTTAATTACTAATTCCCAACGTTTTTTATAAACTATTTTTAAACTTTTAATATCCGATAGAATTTAATGCTGACTTTATAATCATTGCACTATTTTTTAAGGAGTATTTTTCCTCTGCATTTAATATTGGGTGGATTTCTTTTACTATACCACTCGCAGAAATGATGCGAGGAAGGGAGAGTGTAACATTCCCGATCTTTTCGAAATCTATAGGAGCGCAGCATGTA
>Ga0105048_10004607_pt1 | contig 22376 bp, 22 predicted proteins | sample MAT05_FD_78382 | JGI IMG/M metagenome (GOLD analysis project Ga0105048, IMG submission 78382) | Freshwater microbial communities from Lake Fryxell liftoff mats and glacier meltwater in Antarctica - MAT-05 | ecosystem: Environmental > Aquatic > Freshwater > Ice > Liftoff microbial mat | place...
CACAACTTACAACTCGTTAAATGGTAAATATAGCTGAACAACCAGAAGGCTTTGAAGGACAAGGTTTCTTCGCAACAAAGCTAGACAGCGCAATCGGTCTTGCAAGATCTTATTCTCTTTGGCCCCTTCCTTTTGCCACCTCTTGCTGCGGCATTGAATTTATGGCTACAATGGGAGCCAATTATGATTTGGCCCGTTTTGGCAGTGAAAGACTTTCTTTCTCTCCCCGTCAAGCAGATTTGTTGATGGTGATGGGAACGATTGCCAAAAAAATGGGACCAGTACTAAAACAAGTGTACGACCAAATGGCTGAACCCAAATGGGTGATGAGTGTGGGAGCATGTGCATGCAGTGGTGGTATTTTTGATACTTACAGCGTTTTGCAGGGTATCGATACCATCATTCCAGTTGATGTTTACGTGCCAGGTTGCCCACCGCGCCCGGAGCAAATTATTGATGGCTTGATTAAAATACAAGAATTGGTTCAAAACGAAAGTTTACGCCGCCGCAACAGCGATGAATACAAGAAAATGTTGGAAAGCTACCATATTGAAACCTTATAAGCAATGGCATATCTTAACAATACAGAATTGCTAGCGCATTTGTCCCAAAGCTTGGGCGAAAAAATCTTAAACCAAGAGGATACTTTTGGCATGTTGTGCATTGAAGTGAACCGCAATGAGATTGTAGACATTATTTCGAATCTCAAATCTGATGAAAACCTGAAAATGCAATTTCTAACCGATTTGTGTGGTATCCATTATCCGGATAACAAAGGCAAAGAATTGGGCGTTGTATACCATCTGCATAGTTTGGAAAACAACATTCGGTTGCGTCTAAAAACGTTTTTTAGCATTGAAGATCCCACTTGCCCCACTTTGACGTCGGTTTTTGACGCTGCAAACTGGATGGAAAGAGAAACTTTCGACTTTTACGGCATTCAATTTCAAGGTCACCCAGATTTGCGCCGAATATTAAATATGGACAGCATGGATTACCATCCAATGCGCAAGGAGTATGCTTTGGAAGACGAAACGCGTACGGATAAATCAGATAAATTTTTTGGAAGATGAGTGAAATTGAAGTAAAATCTGCAGTGCCAATGACGCCTTATGTGGGCATGTCGAACGAAACCATAGACGGTGAAATAGCAACACTAAATCTAGGGCCAACGCACCCTGCTACCCATGGCATTTTTCAAAATGTGATGAAAGTGGATGGAGAAAGAATCATAAGTTCTGAACCTACCATTGGATACATTCACCGCGCATTTGAAAAATTAGCCGAACGCAGACCCTTTAACCAAATTACAACCATAACCGACCGCCTTAACTATTGCAGTTCGCCCATAAACAACTTGGGTTGGATTATGACGGTAGAAAAACTCATAGGTGCAGAAATGCCTAAAAGGGTAGATTACATGCGGGTAATTATTATGGAATTGGCTCGTATTGCAGATCATTTGGTTTGCAATACCGTAATAGGTGTAGATACAGGAGCTTTAACGGGTTTTACATACATGTTTCAGGAACGCGAGAAAATTTATGAAATGTATGAAGAGGTTTGTGGAGCCAGGCTTACTACCAATATCGGACGCATTGGCGGTTTCGAACGCGATTTTAGCCCGGCTTTTATAACCAAACTGAAAGCATGGTTAAAAGAGTTTCCTGCTAAGTTTGATGAATTTGACCGCCTGCTTACCCGAAACCGTATTTTTATGGATAGGGTAATCAAAGCTGGACCCATTACTGCAGAAAAAGCATTGGGTTATGGTTTTACCGGTCCAAACCTGCGCGCTGCTGGTGTGGATTTTGATGTTCGTGTAATGAATCCATATTGCAGCTACCAAGATTTTGAATTTGACATACCGGTGGGTCAAGAAGGCGACACCTATGATCGATTCATTGTGCGCCAAGAAGAAATTCGCCAAAGTTTGCGAATCATTCACCAAGCATTAGACAATATGCCAGCAGGGAATTATTTTGCAGATGTGCCAGATTTTTATTTACCGCCAAAGGCTGAAGTATACAGCAGCATGGAAGCATTAATATATCATTTCAAAATTGTGATGGGCGAAACCCCAATTCCTGCCGGTGAAGTATACCATAGCGTAGAAGGTGCAAATGGAGAATTGGGTTTTTATTTGGTAAGCGACGGCGGTAGAACGCCATATCGTTTGCATTTTCGCAGACCCTGCTTTATTTATTACCAAGCCTATCCAGAGATGGTTGTCGGTTCTATGCTTAGCGATGCCATTCTTACCATGAGCAGTATGAATGTGATTGCCGGTGAATTGGATGCTTAAGCCAATAATCTACCTTAATTTTGGAACCAAAGGATTTTAAAATTCAGGGTTCAAATAGTTTTTTTTGTAAAATCAAAGTTTCTAACTATTATTGCATTCGATAAACAAACATATCTCGTGTTTGTCCAATCCCAATCCACATTATTTACTGTATCCGATTCATAAAATTTACGATTTAAGAAAAACATGGCAGACAAACCTGACCTGAGCAAAATGGCAATTCCTGATTTGAAGGAACTGGCTCAAACTTTACAAATTGACAACGCTGGCAAGCTGAAAAAAGCAGAACTCATTGTTGCTATCAATGGCAGTTTGGATGCGGCAAAAGCGGAATCCAAACCCACTAAGGTGGAAGCAAATCCTTTGGATGCGCCAATTGCCAATTTGGAAAATACGGCTAAAAAAAGCCGATTGAGAAAGCCTGTAGAAGAAACTGTGCAAAAAGTAGAGAAAGTTACACCTTCCTATAATCCGCCAATTAAAAAGCAGGATAAACCAACAGTTGAAAAGTTGGAAAACCCAGTGGTTGAGAGTTTAGAAATTATCCCCGTTGTAGAAATTCCAGTGGCGGAAATTCCAGTTGTAGAAATTCCAGTTGCGGAAATTCAGGCTAAAGAAAATGTTGAAGTTAAACAAGAGAAACGTCCAATAGAACCTCGCAAACAACATCCACAAAAGCAATTTCATAAAAAGCGGGAAAATCAACCCCAAACCCCGCCTATAAATCAACAACTCGATTTTGATGCTTTACTGCCACCTTTGCCAGAAAATGATTCCCCTTCCGATGAATCCAACAACAAAGGAAATGAGAATCTGGTAAATACAGAAGTTAAAACCAACGAAAACCAAAACGACAAAGAGAACCAATTGCCGCAAAACGCCCAGTCGAATGAGAACCAAATTCGCAGGGAAAAAATAGCCCCCATTTTCGAAATGGAAGGTGTGGTAGTTACCCAAGGTGTATTGGAAACAGTGCCAGATGGGTATGGTTTTTTGCGCAGTCCAGACTATAATTATGTTGCATCGCCAGATGACGTGTATGTACCGGGTTTTATGATCAAACAAAACGGACTTAAAACGGGCGATACAGTAAGAGGAAGCATACGTCCACCAAAGGACAATGAAAAGTATTTTTGTATGGTTAAAATTGAGTCTGTAAACGGCAGAACCCTAGAACAAGTGCGCGACAGGGTAAGCTTTGAACACTTGACGCCTTTGTTTCCAGATGAAAAATTAAACCTTTGCGACGACCCTAGGCATTACAGCAACAGAATCATCGATTTGATTGCGCCAATAGGAAAAGGACAGCGCGGATTGATAGTATCCCAACCCAAAACAGGTAAAACATGGTTGTTACAAGGCATTGCAAATGCAATTGCCAAAAACCATCCAGAGGTTTATATGATGATTTTGCTTATTGATGAAAGACCAGAAGAGGTTACCGATATGGCAAGAAACGTGAGGGCAGAGGTGATTGCTTCAACCTTTGATGAGCCAGCTGACAAACACGTAAAACTAAGCAATATGGTTTTGGAAAAAGCCAAAAGATTGGTGGAGTGTGGCCACGATGTGGTAATTTTACTTGATTCGATTACCCGTTTGGCGCGTGCCTACAACACAGTGCAACCCGCCAGCGGTAAAATCCTTTCAGGTGGTGTGGATGCCAATGCATTGCACAAACCCAAACGTTTCTTTGGTGCAGCCCGAAATATTGAAGGGGGTGGCTCATTGACCATCATTGCTACCGCATTAACAGATACAGGCAGCAAAATGGATGAAGTGATTTTTGAAGAATTTAAAGGTACCGGCAATATGGAATTGCAGTTGGATCGCAAATTGTCTAACAAACGGATTTACCCTGCCATCGATATTCTAGGTTCCAGCACCCGCCGCGAAGATTTGTTGATTGACAAAGTGGCACTGCAGCGCATGTGGGTTTTAAGAAATCACTTGTCAGACATGAATCCAGAAGAAGCGATGAATACCTTCCTAAAGTATATGCAAAACACCAAAGACAATACCGAGTTTTTGGTGAGTATGAACGGGTAGAATTGTTTGTTTTTTTTAGATAGTTCCAAATTTGGATTGACTGTCTCGCCATTAAAAATTTGAACATTTACCATTTATTGATTTGCTGTATTAAAAACAATGAAAGCGCGCACAAACAACTGTTTTTAAAATCATTTAGATTTTCTCTTGTCATCATTTTATGTTTTGATTCCCGCAATTCCAAGGCCCAACTTGTTATTGAAAAGTATGATGCGGGTGTTGCCGGTTATGTTTCTTCTGCGGTTTTTAGCGACAGGTACGGTGTGCCGTTATACGATAACATTTTCCAAGTAAAAGACACGGCCATATTTATTCGGAACAAAGTGAGGCGCTTAGAAGCCAGGGATGCTGCGCAGAATTTGAAATGGGCAGCAGAGTTTGATACAATTAACAATACCACTAAAACTGGCGTTCAAGGATTTTATTATTTCATAGAAGACAGCACCTATTACAATTCAGAAAAAGAGAGGGTTAAAATAACCAAGTTCTGGAAAGGCAATACATTGGAAAGAATAGGTACTACTCGTTTTCAAACTTTAAGTTACAAAAGCGCTGATACCCTTATTAATTATACAAAAGAAACGAATATTGTTCAAAAAACTGGCGCATTAATTAATGAGCAAAACCACTACTACAATAGCCTTGGAAAATATGGAAAGTTGAGATTTAAGAATTTGAAATATGCAAAAAAACCAGGAAAGTATATTTTAGGGATTATATTTCGTAAGAATAGATACAGACATAAAAAATTCAAAACCAATTATGACACTGCTGCACTATTTACCAGCTCTGTATCAAACTACAACTACGGTTTTTATTGGATGAAAAATGGTACAAAGAATTATGTTGAAGAATCAAAACTTTCCGTTAGGCATTTTAAAAAAGGCAATAAAATCCTTACCCAAAAATATTTCACCTCGGGCGAAAGTTATAATCAGCCAAGCAATTCGAGTTATACCCGCCTTTGTGGTTATGCATCTGCAAGTCATTATGACGAGATAGAAAACACATCCTATAGTTTTTTATACAATTCTCAAAAATTACCAATAGAATATGTATCGAAATACAAAGGTTCTAAAACTTTTCTTGTGTATTCATTTCAATACATTTATTATCCATAGATTGTTATTCAATCCACATAAGTTCTTCGCCTGCAAGGCATAGTGCCTTGCCACCGGGCATCAATCTTTTCATATTTACATGGCCAGTTAAAGTGCCAAATGCAGGCATAATTAATTGATTTTTGTGCATATAAAAACAAGGCAATGATGCCATTTGCCTAGCTTTGCCATGAATAATATAACCGGGGTGAATGTGTCCATATAGGTTTGGTTTATTTGTATCTTTAGCAGGTTCATGGCTTAATAAAATTTTATTTTCGAATAAGATAGAAGACGAAACTGCAATTCCAGCATCTTTATAACGCTGAATATTTAGGATATCATGATTGCCAATGACCAAAATGAAATTGGTTTTGTTAAAATGTCTAAACAATTCTGTCACCAATTCCCATTCTGCGTTATAGGTGCTGTGGAATAAATCTCCTAAAAAAATACAAGTTGTGGGCTGGTAATGATGGATAACCGAAATCAGATTTTTGTAATCTGGCAATGCAGCCCCTTGAGGTATGGGTATGTGGTTGTTTCTAAAATGTGTGGCTTTCCCAAAGTGGCAGTCTGAAATAAATACCGTTTTACTGGCAGCATGGTATAAAGTTTTCAAGGAAGATGCCATAAATTCAATTTCAGCAAAAACCAAAGGCACTTCGTTCACACCTGCAAAAGTCCATCCTTTCTTTTATACCCACAAATGTTTTGAAACAAATCATAACATGCGTAATTTGCAGCATGGAATTGTGGAAACAACTGGCGCCAATGGTAAAAGATTACAGGGTGTTTTTTGTAATTATAGCAGCTGTTGGACTTGTTAGAGTCATAACCGTTAAAATTTATAAACGCAGAAAAAATATAAAAAAAAGAGACAATTTTATTACGGGAATCAACAATGTGGCCACCATATTGGCCGGTATTTGGTTGTTTTTTTTTATTTTACACTTATTGGGCATTACCCTGCGCGAATTTTTTACAAGCATAACAATTATTGCCGCAGCATTGGCCATTATTTTTAGAGATTATATAGCAAACGGTTTAAACGGCATGATAATTATGTTTGGTGACAATTTGCATATTGGTGATTATGTGCAAGTGGGAGAGGAGAAAGGCCATATTCAAGATATATCATTGCTGAATGTCAATTTAAAAAATGATGAAGAAAATTTGGTAATTATTCCCAATAATACGTTTATCAATAGTACCATTACAAATTTGTCTAGAAATCCCAGGCACAATATGGGTATTGATTTTGAGATAAGAACGGGCCAGTCTATTGAAGCATCTTTACTGGAAAAGGCATTGTTTAATATTGTGAATGGAGAAACTGGAATTGTGAAAGAAGGTACTCCGGAGCTTAGAATTGTAGAAATGAAAAAAGACATGGTCCATTACCGTTTTCGGTTTGGGTTGTCTAAATATGCGCGGGAAGATGAAAAAAGAATCAAACAAAAGTTGTGGCGAGCCGTGTTGGAATTGATGGATGAAAATAAAAGAGTCAAATAATTTTTATTTTAAATTGTTCTATTAATGAAAAAACATAATTTAGCACCCTCAAAATGAACCATGGATAAAAAGAAAGTTTTTATTGACTTCGCCAAACTTTCCGACGAATTGATGGCGGTGTATGAAGAAACCTACCCAACAGGGATTGCAGGTAAAACAATTCGTTTTCCCAATGCAAAAGGTGAAATCGTAACGGCAGTTCGTATAGAAACAGACGATATGATTTATCTTGTGAAAGTAATGGCCAAACCAAAAGAAATCCTCACTGAAGCTCAGATGGATGAATTGGTAAAGCCATCTCAGAAAGACGACGAATTGGAAGCGGAAGAAGAAGAGGAAGAGAACACCGATTCTGACAGAGATCCAGAAAATGATGCTGAATAAATGAATTTTGGTAAGCGCAATCACAAAAAACATTAAGGTTTCGGTAGTTACGGCCTATGAAGCGGATTTCAGCGTTCCTGAAAACAACCAATTCTTTTTTAAGTATACCGTGCTGTTGGAAAACTTTGGAATAGAAACAGTTCAACTCCTTTCAAGGGAATGGTATATTAAAGATAGCCTGGCAAATGTACGAATTGTGCGTGGTGAGGGTGTTGTGGGTGAAACACCAATTTTAGAAAATGGCGAGACCTTTGAATATACCAGTGGCTGTGAGTTTGAAACACCCATGGGTTTCATGAAAGGCTGGTATATATTTAAGAATTTGGGCAACAACAAGCAATTCAAAGTAGAGATTCCGCGGTTTATTATGGAATTTCCCTATATAATGAATTGAATAGGCATAGACGCGTTCAACCATATGAGACTAATAATTAGCGGAGCTACTAGGGGTATAGGAAGGGCCATTGCAAAGAAGTTTGCTAGTCATGGATTTAACGTTGCTTTTTGTGGCACCAACCCAGTTGCAGTTGCTGAGTTTGAAACCTTTTTAAAAAATGAATATGCAATTACGGCATATGGCATCGTTGCGGATTTATCTGTAAAAACACAGGCCGAACATTTTGCAAGAACTGCGAAAACTTTTCTCGGGGGTTGTGATGTATTGATTAACAACGCGGGAATGTATGCACCTGGCACTATAGAAACTGAACCCGATGGCTTATTCGAAAAGCAAATGGCCGTGAATTTGAATTCGGCCTATTATCTTACACAAGCTTTAATTCCCGATATAAGGAATGGAAAAAGAAGGCATATATTTAATATGTGCTCCATTGCAAGCATTACTGCATACCCCAATGGAAGCAGTTATTGTATTTCTAAATTTGCCCTTTTGGGATTAACCAAAGTTTTGCGTCAAGAATTGATGGCAGATGGGATATGTGTTACTGCAGTTATGCCCGGTGCCACATTTACGGAAAGTTGGGGCAATACAGATTTGCCGCCAACGCGGTTTATTACCACAGACAATATTGCAGAAACCATATACTCCGCTTGGAGTCTGAATGAAAATGCGGTGTTGGAAGAAATTGTAATTAGACCCATATTTGGTGACATTTAAATGATTCTGTGTCCTTTGTTTGTAAAACCATACTTGGTTGTTAGGGGTGTTGTATAGATTTGAGGTAAATTTGTACCATACGAGGCTATGACATATATTTGCATTCCTTATAAAACAACCAAAAAATAAACCTATAACTATAATGAAAAAATTACTAATCTTAGCTGGTTTCGCTGTAAGTTTGATGGCAAACGCACAGATTACCGGCACAAAAGCAACAATGCCAGCAACAGTTCCCGCTGATGCACAGGCAATTCAATTGAGGGCAAAAACCACCTCGTGGGGCAATAACCCTGCTGCAGTTACAACAGGTCCTTCTTGGTTTGAAATGTCCGAAGCTGTGAAAGCATACCAAGGTGGAACCGACCTCAACTACAGCTATATGACCATATTCCCAGACACAAATGCATATATATCTTACAGTGCATCTGGCGGTGGAGCTTCGGTATCTGCAACGACGATCAATTCATTGGGTGTTGTTTTTGATCCACGTGGTACCCTTTGGGCAGATGCAGGTCCTTTTAAAACCAGCCGCTGGAATACCTATACTGTAGATTCTTTGCGTTTTCAATTTTTTTACAGGCGTTTCAACTCAGATTCTAACTTGGTAGATACATTGTATGTTACTACTTACGATAAAACCTCTATTAGCCGCGGTTTTACAACAAGTTATGCTGGCGCTGTGGATTATACACGGAATAAATATACCGCAAAAGGTACAAATGCCAACACGCAAAAAGTATTGTTGACACCAGCAGATACAATTGGTGGAAGCAGAACCATTCAACTTCCGGTTATGGGCACCAAAATTGTAAACGGAGCCAATACAGGCGCCAATTATTATGGATGCGCAATATCCTTTGTTTCTGGATATAAAGGTTACCAACATGGTGCCCCTTTCGATACTGTTGCTTTTTACAATACAGGTGCAAATTACGATGCAACAAAAGTTTGTAACATCATTCGTATTTTAAGCTACTTCGATCCAGGAAAATATGTGGAAGATGCAACCGTGCCTCCAATTACTGGACAAAGAATTTACAACCATGGTATTCAAGCACAACAGCAAGCGCGTTATGGCCTAGATGCTGTAGATTATTTTTTCCCAACTTTCTATTCTGCAAGCAATGGATTCCCTGCAATCGACTTTTTGGTTAGCACGGAAACTTTAGATGTAAACAAAATGGAAGGAACAGGACTAGGAAGTGCATATCCAAACCCAACCGTAAGTGGAAATTCTTTACATGTACCATTTAAGCTTACAAATGCAGGCAATGTTGAAATTCGTTTAACCAATGTAAACGGACAAGTTGTGCGCACCATTGCAAAAAATTATGCAGCAGGTGTAAATGAAGTTTCATTTGAAACCAGCAACCTAAGCGCAGGTATTTATACCTACAGCCTAGTTGCCGCTGATTTTAGCGGATCGGGCAAAGTGCTGATTAAATAAATTAATTGTAACAGTAGAAAAGCCGTCTTCAGCAATGAGGACGGCTTTTCTTTTGGGTTTAACTGTCTACCCTAACTATGTTTGCCCCTATTGAATTCAATCTTTCTTCGATACGTTCATAGCCACGGTCTATTTGTTCAATATTGCGAATGGTGCTCTTGCCTTTGGCACTCATAGCTGCAATTAACAAAGCTACCCCAGCGCGGATGTCAGGGCTAGACATAGTAATTCCTTTCAACTGGGTTCTGTGGTCTAATCCAATAACTGTAGCACGGTGAGGGTCGCATAGAATAATTTGGGCCCCCATGTCAATGAGATTGTCAACGAAGAAAAGCCTGCTTTCAAACATTTTTTGGTGAATTAAAACAGTACCTCTGGCTTGCGTAGCCGTAACCAATGCAATAGATATTAGGTCTGGTGTAAATCCTGGCCATATTTGATCAGAGATGGTTAATATAGATCCGTCAATAAAAGTATCAATTTCATAATGCTTATTTGCAGGGATATAGATATCGTCTCCAATGATTTCTAATTTTATGCCCAATCGCTGAAATGTTCTTGGAATAATACCGAGCATGTCAACCCTACAATTTTTTAGGGTAATTTCACTTTGGGTAATGGCTGCCATGCCAATGAAGCTGCCTATTTCAATCATATCTGGCAAACACCTGTGATTGCAACCTTTTAAACTAGGAACTCCCTGAATTTGGAGTACATTGGATCCAATGCCTGCGATTTTTGCGCCCATACTGTTAAGCATTGCACATAATTGTTGTATATACGGTTCACATGCAGCATTGTTAATTTGTGTAACACCATAGGCAAGAACTGCCGCCATAATAATATTTGCAGTTCCAGTAACAGAGGCTTCGTCTAGTAGCATATTTGCGCCAGTTAAAGAATCGCCATGAACCCGATAAAAGTTTTCTTCAGGCAGAAATTCAAATTTGGCGCCCAAAGCGGCAAAACCTTCAAAATGCGTGTCAACCCTGCGTCTGCCAATCTTGTCACCACCTGGACTTGGAATATAACCTTTGCCAAACCGGGCGAGCAAAGGCCCTACAATCATAATAGACCCGCGCAATGCAGCACCTTTTTTCTTAAAGTCGGCACTGTCTAAATAGTTTAAGTCAATTTTACTGGCTTGAAATTGAAAATGTCCACGTTCCATCCGTTCTATCTTCACACCCAACTCACCCAATAAATCAATGAGCTTTAGAACATCTCGAATCTCTGGAATATGCTCAATTGTTACAATATCTGCGGTGAGCAGCGTAGCGCAGATAACCTGTAAAGCTTCGTTTTTGGCACCCTGTGGTGTTAATTCACCTTTTAATTTTAAACCGCCCTCAATGATAAATTCAGACATTTTGATTAATATCTTTTAAACCCACCTTTGCCTCGGTTAAACTTATTGTTGTTGTTGCTGCTGCTTTTGTTATTTCTATTGCCACCATTATTTCCAGCGTTGTTGTTTGGGCGTTTAAAGAACTTTCTAGGCTGTGAGTTGTCTTGAGAAACCACAAATTCGTCGCTTGCCAATACCAACTTGCCTTTAGATAAAGTTTTTAAATGTTCAGCAATCGTTTCGTTGCTTAGGTTTTCATTGTTCCAACTTTTACAACTGTTGTACATAAAGGAAGCAATTAAATTCACCAAATTTTGCCTAAGAGCTTGGTCTTCCATTTCTGAAGCCTTATCTACCATATTTTGTAAATTCCGACCGTAGAATCTAAATTTAATGACTGAATCATTGTATCCAATGGTATCCGGCTTTTTTAACTGTTCCTCAGGCAAGGGTGGCGGGAACGGCGAATCTACGTCCAAATCGTAATCTGCGATGCGAAATAGAAAATCCCACAGCTTTTCTATGTAATTGGTTTGTACCTTAACCTCTGGGTTTAAAGTAGCCATTACGAGGATTAAAGAATGACACCATTCAGTCCTTTTGGCTTTTTCGGGTAAGGTTTTTATATGGTTTATATAATCAAGAACAATCCTGCCATATTCAGAGATTGCCATGGGAGGCCTTTGGGTATTATAATCGTCTTGTAAAATGTTCATCAATTGTGGTGCAAATTAATACAGAATTGGGTGTAAATAAAAAAAGCCCTGGATTTCCAGGGCTTTTTTATATTTTTATTTCTATTAATAGAAGTAATTCTCTTTGTTCATGGATTTTAGTTCCATAGCCCAAGGTTTGTCATTTTCATCTAAACCTTTCAATTTCATTGTTTTTTCTGCAAGTTTCACAATGGTCCAATCCAATGTGTTTTTGCCAGTGCCGTTTTCGTTATAAACATAACCTAAATCTGGTTTAACCTGGATTTTGTAGTGGCCTTTGTCAAATGACCATTTGCCGTTGGGCTGAATGTATTTATAGGGTGCAGGCAAGTTTGAAACTGTGGATAAGATAAACGCAGCACTCATACCTGGAAGCCAAGTAAAGCCAGCTCTTTCATTTCCCGCATTGTCAGGTCCATGTGCTGAAAGATTAGAAATGTAACTTTCATTTCCATTAGCATCTTTTGTAACCAACAACAACTCACAAGTGTAAGCTCCGGTGCGCATGAGATTTAGCACCCACTGAAAATTGTAAGTAACGGTGTCATTTATTTTAACATCAAAATACTGATACGTAGGGTTCACAGAAGCAATAATGTTTGAGTCATTAGAGGTTAGTTTAACTACCTTCCATTCGTTTGATACGCGGTCGCGCTTTGATCTAAGAGACATGCGTGGGCCTTCTTCGTATTTGCATGCTGCAAATGTTAGGGCTCCTGCCAATGCTAAGGCTGTAAGTTTTCCAAATTTCATACTTGAATTTGGTACAAAATAAATCCTTTTAGAAGTTAAATGCAAATGTTTTTTGATAATAAATCATAAAATATATTCTAAAGTAGATATATTTGTTCAAAATACATGTTTTAAATTATAGTATATCAATATATTACAAATATATCTGAAAATATTTTGGATTTAGTATTTTCTGCCTTTCCAAATTGTTTTTAAGGGAGAAATTGAAAAAAGGGCGGTGAGAATTGTAATTGCAAATAAATAAAATTCATATATCAACAGCTTGAGAATGGATGGCTTGGGCTCATCTACACACTTAAATATTCGTGCAATCTGTATGTTTTGCAAGGTAAATTTAGCCAAGGCAATGGGAATCGTGACTAAAGGATAGAGTACCATAGCAATGGGTAACAAAAAATAGTACAACCCAAAAACTCCAAAGAAAATCCACCAATACCAAGGCAAATCTCTACCCCCACTTAACCATCTTTTTCGCTGGTGCAACAATGGCAATAACCCAATGGTGGCTTTTGAATAGGCTAGAACTTCTGGGGTCATAATGTTGTTCCATTTCCATCCCAATTTACATACCTCGTCGTACAATTTATAATCCTCAGTAATCGAAAACTTAATTCTCCCATAACCGCCTGTTTGCCAATAAGCATCAGCCCTAATTATCATATTATTGCCTACAGCAGTAGCCGGCACCCCACTGTAAGATATTACGTTTAACAAACCCATAAAGTAAGCCCAGTCAATGCCTTGCATTTGATCTCCAATTTGGTTCCCTGTAACCATGGTTGTTCCACTGGCTACTCCTGTAATAGAATCCATATGTCTAACCATGGTGGAAGCCCACGTTGGTTTTACAACTACATCTGCGTCCGTAACCAAATAGAATTCCCCAGTTGCATGCTTATCTAATTGAGCCATTACCCTTGCTTTGGCTTTCAATCCTGTGAGATCGTCTTGAATATCAATTAACTTAATATTTTCATAGTTGCTTTGAAAGAGCAAGGCAATAGCTTGGGTTCTATCCGTGCTTTGATCGTTTCCGATGAGGATCTTAACTTTGTCTTTGGGATATTGCAAATCGCACAAGGCTTTCAGACATTTTTCCAAATTGGCTTCCTCATTTCTGGCAGCAACCATAATGGTAATTTCTGGCCATGTTGCGGGCTGTGCTTGTAATTTATCGGAATATTTAAAAAGCACTGCGGTTTGCCAAATCTGCAACGCTAAATATGCCAAAAGGAAGGGAACCAATGCAAGCATTAAAGTGTGTCGAAAATATAACCCCTGGTGGTCATTTCTTTTAAAAAGGGAGGTAAAATGCGTTTCATATTTTCAAAAGCCTTGTCGCTATCATGAAAAACAACTATAGATCCCGCCTTGGCATTGTGTATTAGTGCATTCAAACTTTTTTGAACGTTCAAGTTTTTTAAATAGTCGCAGCTAAGCAAACTCCACATGATAATTCTAAATCCCTGCGATTTTAATGTTGCTGCTTGTTTTCTTTTTATTCTGCCATAGGGTGGACGAAATAAAATTTCGCTGGTTACTGGGATTGCCTGCTTCACATTTGCAATGTATGCATCATTTTCAACACTCCAACCTTTTAGGTGATTGTATGTATGATTTCCTATGCGGTGGCCATTCTCCAATAATTTTTGGATAACAAAAGGATAATTTGACGCATTTTGGCCCACACAAAAAAATGTAGCTTTGGCTTTGTATTTTTCCAATTCTTCTAGCACCCAAGAGGTAACTATAGGGTTTGGCCCATCGTCAAAAGTTAGATATATCACCTTTGAAAGGGTGGTTATTTGCCATTCAAAAGACGGATATAGATGGGTGAATATGCGGGGTATTTTAAAAGGTGTGAGCAACTTTGCAAAGTGACTGCTTTTTTAGAAATATTCCAAATACATTTCCTGCTTAAATTTGCGGCAAGATGCCAGAAAAAATTACATTGGTTGGTGGTGGGCTTTCAGGAAGCTTGCTTGCTGTTTATTTGGCCCGAAAGGGATATGATGTTTATATTTATGAACGCAGACCTGATATGCGAAAAGGAGATTACGTGGGTGGAAGAAGTATAAATTTGGCTTTGTCTGACAGGGGTATTAGAGGGCTTGAAAGGGTAGGCCTTGAAAAAGAAATTTTGGACATATCCATACCTATGAACGGCCGAATGATGCACGATATAGAAGGAAAGCTTGCATATCAACCTTATGGAAAAGATGGACAGTCTATTTATTCAGTTTCCAGAGGAGGGCTAAACGTAAAGTTGCTTCAGTTGGCAGATGCGTATTCAAACATTCATATATTTTTTGATATGAAATGCACCTTTTGCGACCCAGAACAAGGCGTAACACGGTATACAGATGCCAACGGAAGCGAGGTTGAAGATAAAGCAGATGTTGTGATAGGCACCGATGGCGCATTTAGTGCAGTGAGGGATGCATTTATGACAAGCAGATTTTCTTACTCACAAACGTATGAAAACTTTGGATATAAAGAACTTGAAATTACGCCCAACGGATTGGGCGAGTTTCAAATGAATAAAAATTGTTTGCATATTTGGCCGCGCAGCAGTTATATGATGATTGCATTGCCAAATCCAGGTGGCAATTTTACTTGCACCTTGTTTATGCCGTGGGAAGGTGAAGTAAGTTTGGAATCTCTAAAGACAAAAGACGATGTAACCGCTTTTTTCAACAGTGACTTTGGAGATGCGGCAGGGCTTATGCCAGGCTTAACCCAAGATTTTTTTGAAAATCCTACAGGTTCTTTAGCCACAATTCGCTGTTATCCTTGGGTAAAAGGGCGCACTGCCTTGCTTGGCGATTCTGCCCATGCAGTGGTTCCTTTCTATGGGCAGGGTATGAATTGTTGTTTTGAAGACTGTGTGGTGTTAGACGAGTTGGTAGAAGAGTTCGCAGGTAATTGGCCGCAAATATTGGACGCATATCAAAAATCGCGCAAACCCAATGCGGATAGTATTGCCACTTTGGCCCTTCAGAATTTTATGGAAATGCGCGATTTGGTAGGTACGGATGCATTTAGGCACCGCAAACACATTGAACATGATTTGACAGAATTGTATCCTGGTATTTTTAAAAGTCAGTATGAATTGGTGACTTTTAGTAAAACTTCATACAAATATGCATTGGATATGGGAGCTAAAAACGACAAATTACTCAACTACATTATTGGAGAAAAGTTAGAAGATAAACTTAGCAACAAGGAATTCATGACTTCACTCATTTTAGAAAAGTTAAAATCTTAAAAAGCAACCATTTTGTAAATAAATAACAAACTATAAGACATGGAAGTAAAAGACAGCAATGGAAATATATTATCAGACGGAGATTCTGTAACATTAATTAAAGATTTAAAAGTAAAAGGCTCCAGTATAACCTTGAAAAGAGGCACGGTTGTGAAAGGAATTCGACTTACAGATGATCCGGCAGAAATAGATTGTAGGGTGAATAAAATGGCAATGGTATTGCGTACCGAATTTGTGAAAAAGTCCTAAAAAGTTTAGGTATCCAAACTTTTATAATAGCCGGAACATTAAGGGTTCGGCTTTTTTTTTGCTTGTATCAAGCTGTCAATAATACTGGGGTTTATTTTGGTTTTATACCCGGTTTTAATTTCTAATTTGTGGCCACTTTGTTCATGTCTCAAGCGATTTGGTTTGATGATTTTTACATAGGCAAATGCAGCTATTGTAGTTAAGATAGTGAAAAAACATACCGCTACAATGAGTTTATTACGTTGTTGGTTCTGCATATTGGTTTATTGGATTTTCAAATTCATAGCCAATGGAGATAAGGTCGTCCCAAACTTTTTTTACCAACGGCACTCCATTAAGCCTGCGTTTTTCTGCTTCCAAGCGTTCGTTATCGCCTGGTATTTGAACAGGGTGATTTGGTTCATTGGGAATGGTTTGTCGAAATCTTCGAATCCAAATGTCCATATTGTCTTTAAATTCTTGAATATCTCTGAATCCATCCACCCGCCAAGCACCTACAAAGTGGCCGATGCCTTTGCCAGGTGAGTTTTCAAGGGGATTTAGAAATGAAACAAACGGGGGCACCCATGGTCCATAATTGGCACCACTTAATACCCCACTAAATATGTCAACCATGGCACTTAATCCGTACCCTTTGTAGCTGCCATGTGCCATATCACTTCCTAATGTTAGAACCATACCTCCATTTTTCAATTCACCGGGATTGGTGCTCGGTGAGCCATCTTTGTTAACCAGCCACCCTTCTGGAATTTGTTTTTCGGCCCTCTCGGCAATTTCTAGTTTTCCATTGCTTGCCGCTGAGGTAGCCATATCTAAAACAAAGGTTGGTTCATCGCCCGCCGGTATGGCATAGCATATAGGGTTTGTGCCTAGCATTCGTTCTGCACCCAATGCTGGAGTAACCAATGGGCTTGCATTTGTGATTGCATAGCCTATCATATCCTGCGCGGCTGCCATTAACGTGTGGTGTCCGGCAATACCAAAATGATTGCTATTGGCAATTGCCACCCATCCACTACCTGCAATTTTGGCCTTCTCAATAGCCAGTTTCATGGCATAAGGTGCCGATACCAGACCTATACCGGCATCTGCATCTAAAGTTGCTGTGGATGGGGTCTCACGCACGATTTTAAAATTTGGTTTTGGATTTATTCTTCCGTCCTTTATTAACCTTAAATAACCGCTAAGTCGCGCAACTCCATGACTGTCTATCCCGCGCAGGTCGGCATGCACCAAAACTTCTGCGCAACAATTGGAGTCTTCTTGGCTAAATCCATTTTTTATAAAAATTTGGCTTACCCAATTTTGTAATTGTGCATGATTTACAACCATGCCACAAATTTAAACTATGAACAGGCAGATTGAAACTCTGCATCATAAAAAAAGCCCCGGTTTGTTCGGGGCTTTTTTTAACATTCGTTTGAATTATTTCGCTTTCTCTGCTTTTTTCAAGCGTTTTACAGCGTCTTTCATTTTGTAATCTTTGGCTATGCTGCGTGCAGTTTTCCCATCCGCATTTTTCATTTTAGCATTTGCCCCGTTAGACAAAAGCAATTCAATGATTTGCATATTGCCTGTGCGAGCAGCGAACATCAATGGCGTTTCGTTGTGTCCGTCAACCTTATTAAAATCTAAGGCTCCGTTGGATTTGGAGTTGGCTTTGGTTATGGCATCTGCCATCCCATTTTGAACCATTAAGCTTAATACAGGAACGCCATTGTTGTCTTTCATATTGAAATCTAGGTTTTCCGCATCCAAAATTGTACTTACAAATTCAGCCCTATAATTTTTAATCGCTATGGCTAAAAGTGGATCTAAGGTTTTGTATTTTTCATCACGTGCACCAAGGTCTAAAGTCCATATCCAGCTGTAAAGACCCCAGTCTTCAAAAGCTGCAACATCGTTGTCTTTTATGGCATATTCCAAATTGCGATATACGGCGTAAAGCAGCAAGTCGTAATTGGTTTTGGTTAAACGCTGCACTTCAGTGCCATTTTGCGCATTCAACCCAAAAATGGAATACAAATCATAATATACATCTTGTTTAATACATTGGCAGGCTTCATCATAATGGTAATCGTAATCACCTTCATCACCACCAAGGGCAGCTAAGCCTGTTGGGGCGCGAACCAAAATGCCTTCAATCCAGCCATTGGAATTAAACACAGGACCACCAGAATTTCCGTGGAAGGCGGTTAAATTGGTTAAAAAGAAAGTTTTGCCTTCATTCGGGTTTGTAATTCTTGCACTGTCAACCAATTTAAGGGGTAAACCTCTAGGTGAACCAATCATGGCGATAAATTGGTTCAATTCGTTTTTTCCACCCGTGCGAAATTTGTAAGGTTTACGACCTTCCACTTTTCTGTCAAGTCTAATGATGGAATAATCCCAACCTTGAGATCCAATCAATGCGTGGTCTAACATCTCAACACAACGGTATTGTTTGGATTGTGGAACCGTTATTTTATGAGAAGAAGCGTTGAATGCAATATCAGAAGTATAATCAAAAAGCCAAACTGTGCTATCCAAGTCACCAGGAGAATGGAAGCAATGTCCCGCTGTAACCAAAATGTCTGGTGCAATAAGGAAACCCGTGCAAGAACCGCAGGATGGCTGATCTAGGTAACGCACATTCTCATCAAAATTGTACTGATTGGTAGGGTCAATGCCTCTTGATTTCATAGAGTAAACCAAGTTTTCCCTCAATGTGGGTGAATATATTTGGTCGCCTTTGACTTGCCAAAGTTTTACGCTGGTTGCTGTGGCTCTAGTGTAGTCTAAGTATTCTAGTTTGGCTTTTGCTTCAGCCCTTTTGTCTGGACCCCAAGAAGCCCGTTTCGCAGAATCTGTATCTAACGAATACCATGGCTGGCTGAATGCAGAAAATACCAGTGGTAGAGTTAAAAATGTGAGAATTAATCGTTTCATGCTTCAAATATGGGGTAATTTATTCTATTTTCAATATTACTTAGATATGAATTGCATAAAAAAGTCCGCCAACAAGCTGTTGGCGGACTTTTTTATTAAGAGAATTAAAATCATTTTTTTGCTTTTTCTGCTTTCTTTAAAACTTTAGAAATGGCTTTTTGTTTTGCAGATTTAGCCAAGGATCTTGCGGTTTTGCCAGCATAATTGGTAGCTTTCAAATCTGCACCAGCGGCAATTAGCGCATTCACAGCATCCAAGTTCCCATTTTTTGCTGCAACCATGAGTGCCGTTTCACCATTTGCATCCCTTACATTTAAGTCTAATGCATCGCCCATTGCAGATTTTGCTTTGGTAATTGCAGCTCCTTGATTGTATTGTGCCAAAATTGTTAGCAATGGCGTATTGAATTTGTCTTTGGCATTGATGTCGATACCCTCTGTAGATAATATAACATCAAGCATATCGGCTCTATAATTCTTTGCGGCAACTGCAATCAAATTATCCCTGCCATCGAATTGTTTCTTCCAAATCCAGCTATACATAGTCCATTCTTTGAATTCTGCCAAATCATTGTTTTCAATGGCTACTTCTAGGTTGCGGTAAACTCCGTATGCCAGTAAATTGTCGTTTGTAAAGGTAATTCTGTGCACTCCATTTCCTTGTTTGGCTTGCATTCCCAACAAATTGTAAAGATCATAGAAAACGTCTTGTTTAATCTCATCGGTAGTTTCGTCTAGGTGGTAATCCCATCCTGGACCGCGAACCAATATGCCTTCAATAAATCCCAACATGTTAAAAACAGGTCCGCCAGAGTTGCCATGGAAAGCGTCCAAGTCGGTTAAAAAAGAAGTAGCATAGGTTTCATTGTTGGTTACGTGTGCGCTGTCAGCAAGCTTCAAAGGCAAACCACCTGGTGAGCCAATCATGGCTATTATTTGGTCAAACTTTACTGCACCACCTGTGCGAAATTTGTAAGGTTTGCGGCCAGTAACTTTGCGGTTTAGGCGAATGATTGCATAATCGTATTCTCCGTTTTCAGATAGTTGACGATCCAAAATTTCAATGCCTTGGTATTGGTTAGATTCTGGGACGGTAATGTATTTGCCTGCAAGATCAAATTGAACGTCTGATGTATAATCGAATATCCAAACAGTGCTGAGTAATCTTTCTTGGTCTGTAATGCAATGGCCTGCGGTTACTAGTAAATCTGGGGCAATAAGAAATCCAGTGCAGAAACCAGCTATTGGTTGGTCTAGGAAGCGCACATCATCTCCAAATTTGTGTTTTCCAAAATAATTGGTTAATCCATCCCGAAGTGTACCGGTTTTGATTTTGTTTCCTTGAATTTGAGATTTAAAAACCGCAGTTGCTGTAGCACGCATATAATCGCGATACTCCCATTTGGTTGAGGCTTCTGCCCGTGTGTCTGCTCCCCAGGCACCGCGACTTGCTGCATCTTTGGATTGGTACCAAGGAATGTTGTTTACTTGCGCAAATGTTGCTCCGCTAAAAGCGATGATTGCGATGGCCATGATTTGTTTTTTCATGTTGGCTAAAAAATTCATTTTTGTTTTCATTGTATTGTTTTTTTTGTTATATTAGGTAATACGCAACCATTTAAAAAGGTAAACGACTTTGGAATGATTTTTGTGCATAATGGGATTTTTTTATTCAAATACAATGTAGTAATATGTAAACACTTCTTATTCAAACAAAAATAGCCCTCAAATTGAAGGCTATTATTAATGGTTTGCTACTAAAAATTATTTCTTAGGTTTAAGCACAATTGTGTACTCAGATGTGGTGCCGCCGCCACTGGTTTTGGTGGTACTTAGGTTTCCTCCTGCTCGCTTAGCATTAAAACTTTGTCCAAAAAGTTTAGCTGCAGGATGGGTGAAAGTTTCTGCTGATCCCGCACCACGGGTTAGAAAAATGCCACTAAAACTTATGGATTCACGGGTTGCAAACAATTTATAAATGTATTTACCACAATCAATGTTTCCAGGACCCACACCCAAACTGCGGTAATAATTGGGAACAATATATTCTTTGCCAGCAGGTAATAATATTTCTTTAGGCGCAGTTGCATTTTCAAAATCAGGCAGGCACACATATACTTTTCCATTCGGAGCTATCTCCAACATATTTATATACACATCATACATTCCTGTGTTTTTTAATTTAACAGACATTACATCGTTGTCTATCAATTCCATTACTCCGTTGTTTAAGCGACTTTCCATGTTTACATCCGTAATTAAAGGGACATCACCATCCCAACCATCAAAATGGGACGGAATAAAAGACAATTCAACTTGAATATCTGGATCTTTAAAGTTTACTTCACTCATGATTTTGCCTTGCATAAATGCATTCAATTGATTATTCAAGGCTTCATAGCTATCCATCTCTTCAAATGGTTTTCTGCCATCCAATAGGGTTAAAAAGTATTTGCCAGCTTTTGAATCTATAATAACATCTGGCAATTTGTCTCGAAAAGCAATAAATTCTAATTTTTGAACATTGTTCTTGATATCGTTTTTGTTTTTACCAATGCCGTCTCCAAATCCGACATAAAGTTTTTGGGATCCAAAAGCTTGTTCCGTAACAAAAGCCCACAATTGACTCGGAATATATTTGCTCAAATCTTTGTCTACAGTAACAATGGCTTTGCCCAATTCGGCGGTGCTAACGGTTCCGTTGTATACCGCTTTTGCTGGGTCATAACTGGCAGAACCTGCAGGCATTAAGGCAACTTTGCTGCCCACGTACAAACCATTTAATGTGCCTCCGCTAATAACCACGATGCCAGTTTTAATATTCCTTACTGTATAATAATTACTTTGTTTTGCCACTTCGCCACCAAAAACACCTATTTTGGTACTCCCTTCAACCATTGGGGTTTGTCCCAAATTCATTGTGGCCATTTTGGTGTTTATGAAGGCAAAAAGCGTGTTATAAGAATCTCCAGACTTCAACAATGGCAATGCTTGGGTAATTGCCAAAGAAAGAGATCCGCAATGGTTGTATTCTTGGTTTGTTTCTTTGGCTTGACAAGCGGAAAACAGAATTACTGGAGACATTCCACCTGCAAGGGCTAAAAAATTCTCCGCAGCGCTGTCTTTTACCTGTCTCACTTTTAATGCATCAAAGCCAGGAGGCGTCATTGGTGCTTCAGTGCCGCGGCAAACTGG
>Ga0105048_10004611_pt1 | contig 22366 bp, 15 predicted proteins | sample MAT05_FD_78382 | JGI IMG/M metagenome (GOLD analysis project Ga0105048, IMG submission 78382) | Freshwater microbial communities from Lake Fryxell liftoff mats and glacier meltwater in Antarctica - MAT-05 | ecosystem: Environmental > Aquatic > Freshwater > Ice > Liftoff microbial mat | place...
AATATTGTCTGTACTGATCTTTAACATGCACAGCAAAAATAGACAGTTTCGCCCGAAGTACCACCGTACAAGGGTTTTTTAACATTTAACCAATTACCGCTTCGTTAGCTAGAGTTTGTTTGTAAAGTTTTTCGTATAGTGGCAACACTTTGTCGAGATCAAATTTCTTAGCCTGATTAAAGGCGTTCTCACTAAATTCTTGCCAGAGGTTTTTATCTTTTAACAACCGAATACTATTGGCAGCCATTTCATCAACATCGCCCACCCGGCTCAGAAAACCAGTTTTTCCTTGTAGATTCACTTCAGGCAAACCCCCGCTGTTGGTGCTGATAACCGGTACTTTCATCGCCATTGCTTCTAAAGCCGATAGGCCGAAACTTTCGGTTTCAGACGGTAATAAAAACAAATCCGCAACGCTCAAAATTTCTTTGGGGTCGGCAATTTTTCCCATCTGAATAACGTCATGCCCGAGTTGCAATTGCCTGCAAAGCAGCTCCATGGCTGATCTTTCGGGGCCATCGCCTACCAAGATCAACTTTACTGGCATCGCCTCTCTTACTTTTGCAAAGATCCCAATCACATCCTCCACCCGCTTTACTTTTCTAAAATTGCTAATGTGTACCAGAATTTTTTCGCAGGCAGGCGCGTATTTCTTGGAAATACAATGCTCTCGGGAAACATCATACTCTTTAATGTTTATAAAATTCGGAATCACTGTGATCTTATTGTCAATCTTGAAAGTGTTTAGGGTGTCTTTTTTTAAACTCTCAGAAACCGATGTGATGGAATTGCTGTGGTTCAGCGAAAAACGAATCACGGGCTCAAAAGCAGGATCCCTGCCCACGAGGGTAATATCGGTGCCGTGCAGCGTTGTGACGTATGGCAGGTTAATTTTTTTTGATTTGAGGATTTGCTGTGCTGTATAAGCCACAGAGGCATGGGGGATGGCATAATGCACGTGTAAAATATCGAGCTGTTCGTACATTGCTACGTCTACAATTTTGCTGGCCAACACACTTTCGTAAGGTTGGTACTCGAACAAAGGATAGTCGTTAACATTAAACTCGTGGTAAAATAAATTTTCATTAAAAAGATTGAGCCGGAAAGGTTGACTGTATGACATAAAATGTACTTTGTGTCCTTTATTCGCCAGTCCAATTCCTAATTCTGTCGCCACTACTCCGCTTCCGCCGTAAGTTGGGAAACAAACCATTCCTATGTTCATAAGAGAAAAATATAAATTAAATTGCTGTTTAACTTTTTACGGGCTCCATTGCTAAGCCCTAAATTTACAAATAAATAAAAGAGGAATAGTGTTAAGAAGTTGCATAAGCCGCAGAAAACTCACGACGAAGTTGGGAACGCGTTGGTATAATTACACAAGGAATCGCTAATTGCAACTATTCATTGTCGCATGAAAAAAATGTTAGTTCTGCAATTCGGTATCGGAACAGACAGCCGGTAAAACGCGTCGTTTTATTCTGTGTGTCGTCGCGCTCACCTAGATGCGGCAGTTGGAGCGTCATATGTTTTAAAAGAAGAGTAATCTCTTTTGGCCACAATAGGAGATCGCGTCGCAAAAGAGGCGCTTGCGGTGAAGGATAATCTTTAGCGTATGAATTTTCACAAACGAAGCTTAAAATTTTCTCAAAGATTTACCACTAATCGAAAGCTTATCGGATCGTAGCCGATAATCTCGCCTGGGTTTCCGATTAATACTTTATTTTGGTTTTTCGGTAAGGTCCTAAAAACAATTAAGTAACTTCGTAGATTTATGAACTATAAGCTGCATGGCCTCAGTGAAGTCGCCGGAATATTATCTGCCGAAGGAAAATTATTGCCTTTGATGGAAGAATTTTACACCATACAGGGCGAAGGGTACAATACCGGTAAAGCCGCGTACTTTATCAGAATTGGCGGTTGCGACGTGGGTTGCCACTGGTGCGACGTGAAAGAAAGTTGGGACGCTAATCTACACCCACTCACCAAAATTGAAAAAATAGTTGAAAACGTACTCGCTTACAATGCTCAGAGTGTTGTGGTTACTGGCGGCGAACCTCTTATCTATAATTTAAATCTGCTAACTGCTTTATTAAAAGAAAAAAATATCGAGACTTTTATCGAAACCTCCGGTGCATACGCATTGAGCGGTAACTGGGACTGGATCTGCCTTTCACCAAAAAAAACTATGGCGCCTTTGCCCGAAATTTACAAACAGGCACAAGAATTAAAAGTGATTGTTTTTAACCAACATGATTTTAAATGGGCAGAAGAACAGTCGGAAAAAGTGAATAAAGACTGCTATTTATATTTGCAACCCGAATGGAGTAAACACACGCAGTTGATGCCGCAAATTATCGATTATGTTAAAGCCAATCCCAAATGGATGATTTGCTTGCAGACGCATAAATATATGAATATACCTTAGCCGCCGTAATAACCGCAAAAAATGCAACATTAAGAGGCAAAGCTTAATTATTCTTTGCGCTTTCTTCACGCCTTTTGCACGCTTAGCGGGTAAACATAAATAATCACCTTAACGAACTTAAAAAACTGAACACTGCCGTGTAATAACTTTTAGCGACAAGGTTCAGGCGAATATTAGATTTAATGCCGTAAGCGTCAAAGTCAGTTTTCATCAACTCTTCAGCCTCGCTAACATTATCCTGGTACAAACTTTCGCCGTACACTAAGGGAGAATTAACTTTACGACACAAAATTAAATTCCTCGAAAAAACACCCTCACTTTTCGTAGAGATACAATTCGATTTTAAATAAATGGCATCCGTTTCTGTGGCGATAGGTATTTTCAAAAGAGCACTGAAATTCTTAACGGTCTCTTTTGCCAGCGCTTCCGATTGATTCAACTGCTCTGTGAGGAGCAAACGTAAAAAATGGATTTTCGATTCTGTTTTACTTAAATTGTCGGCAGTGAAAGCACCAGCAATAAAGGCCATTGTAAAATTTTTATTCGAGGTTTTGAGCCAAGGGTTGTTTAACTCATCCACATTATAATGAATAATCACGCTTACATGTGGATTAAACTGGTTGATTTTTTTTGCCCGATTGTTTATGTCATAGTCGTGAAAAAAATTCCAAAATAATTTATAAGGTTTTAGTGTAGCTATTTGTTTACGGCGCTCTTCGCTGATCACGTTATTAACTTTTAAACTGTCGAGCGTGCGGTTTTTATAGTCTCTCATCCACTCGTCGTAAGAACAATTAAATGAGGTATGGTTGTTTTGATCTCTGGTTAATAAAACTTTAGCCCCTTTAGATTCTAACATCGCCTGCAGTTGTTTGGCCGTGTTAAATGCCAGTTCGCTCTCAAACAATTTGATCGTGTCGAGTGGACGGGCGATGCTATCTTTTACGAAATACAAATACCTTTGTTCGATTAACGCGTCTTTTAAGGTAGTAGAAAAATGGCCGGGATCAATGGCCACACGAAAGCCCTGCAAAGGCAATCCTCCAATTTGCCTCACAACCGCTTTTTTATCGTCCACATAAATCAAAAGACTGTCGCGCTGCCTTGCGGTAAATCGTTTTATGCCTTTGCGTTTCATCAACTGTTCTTGCTGTTGATAGGAGGTATTTTCGAAAAAACTGGCGAGCGCAACAATTTCAGCGGCGTAAACAGCCAATTCTTTTTCGCCTTTGGCATTTAAGATGTAAATCGCATCGTTTTCGAACTTCACAAGATCAGTTAACGCTCCTTTAAAATTCAAATAGCTGTCAAAACGCTGCCGGCATTGCCCGACGGTTTGAGAAAACGAAAAACCACTGACCAAAGAAAAAAAAATAAAAAACTTTTGCACTACGCCCGTTTAAATTTTATCTAAGATAAGCCAAAGGCGCTCATATAATTTGTAATTTCAAATTGTTATTAGTGTAAGTATGTTAACAGAAGAACAGGCGGCAAGGCTGCTGAAAAAAGAAATAAGTTACCAAACTTCCCGCTCTGGCGGAAAAGGTGGACAAAATGTGAACAAGGTAGAAACCAAGGTAGAGATCGAATTTGATGTAACTGCTTCGCGCGTGTTGTCGGAAAGACAAAAAGAAGTGATCCTAAAAAAATACCCTGATTTTGTAGATGATTCTTTGATTAAAATAATTGGGAATAAACACCGCAGTCAGCTTGAAAACAAAGAAGAAGCCCGCAACAAGCTCATCGCACTTTTACACAAACTTTTAAAACCGATAAAAAAAAGAGTTCCTACCAACCCTGGTAAATCTGCGAAAGAAAAAAAACTGACTAACAAAAAATTACAGGGCGAAAAAAAACTTCAGCGAAAAAAATTTAAAGACTTTTAATCTTGTATGCTTTTTTAGAAACGCCTTGACTCTTTTTGTTTTATATTATATCTTTTTAACCACACTTATCGTGTACAACGGCTGTTTTAATCTGTTTGAAGATAATCGTATTTCAAAAACTAAATTCGCGCTAATCTTTGCAGGGAAAGCAATCGCAGTTCCCGTGTTTATTTTTGTTTATAATCAGTTTTATGGTGGCATAAAAAATTTTGACACCGGCAAGTTTTACCACGACGTTATGGTAATATCTGATCTCGCCAAAAAAGATTTAAATTTTTTTTTACGTTTTATTCTCGGATTTCAAAACGATCAACTTGGGTCTTACGACTACGAATACGCCTTCAGAAGCACTTACAATTGGTCTAATGGAAAAATCAAAGACTATGTTTATAACGATAACCGCATTTTAATTCGGGTTCACGTGTTGATTAATTTCATCGCTTTTAATTCCTATCCCGTTCACGCTCTGTTAAATTGTTTTTTGAGTTTTATCGGGATTTACTTTTTGTTTAAAACCTTTAAAGAATGGTTTGTTGGCAAAGAGCTATTGATGTTATTGATCTTATGTTTTTTTCCGGCGCTTTGGTTTTACACCGGCGCGCTTTTAAAAGAAGGTATCAGCATTTTTGTGCTCGGTAATCTGGCGTATCAAGTTAAAAAAGTGTGCTTCCACAAAACGCTTTTGTTGTCAAAATTGTATTTGGTCTTTTTATTGTTAATTTCGGTTTTACTAAAGCCTTATGTTCTGGCTTTTTCCGGCGTTTGTTTCACATTATTTTTTATGCTTGTTCGCTCCTCAAAAATTAAAAATAAAGTGATTGTATTTATTTCTGTGCTGTTCTTCTTTGTTTTTTTAGTGAATATTTTTTCAATACTATTAAAAAATAGAAGCATAGGTACTGCGATTATGCAGCACCAACAGCGTTTTATAAGTGTTTCGAAAGGAGGAATATTTTTAGAAAACGCCCTTACATTTGCGCGTTTACCGAACGATACGGCTCTGATCAAAAAAGTGCCTGGCACCAAAAATATTTTCACCATTAACAGCAAAGTTTCATTTATTTATTGGAAAACAGGAAAGAAAGACACTTTGTATTGCCTTGATAACAGTGACACTGTAAGCCGTTACGAGCTGGTAGAAATCATTCACGAAAGTCATTCTAACATAAGTACCTCCCAAACAAATTTGTTATCCGTCATCGCTTCCTGTTATTATTATACGCTTTTTTACCCTTTCTTTTTTAATGCTGCCAATGCGCTGCAGTTCCTCGCCTCTTTTGAAAACCTGGCTATCGTTGCGGCACTCATCATGATTATTTTCGGGATGTTTCAAAACAGAAAAAATAGTTTATTACCTGTAGCTTTTATGTGTATCGCTCTATGTATTTGCTTGCTGGTTGGCTTTTCTGCGCCCAACAGTGGGGCTATTTTCAGGTACAGAAGTCCGGCAATTATTTTCATGTTATTGGCGGCTTTGTATTATTGCAAGCAACTTTTTAAAAAGCGGAAACCGGAATAGTTTGTTATTTTCATGCTAGGACGGCCTGCGACATTAATACGAGGTTCTTAACAATAAAACAGTAAAAAAACCGTTAAATCCATGTGAAAATTCATTTTTTTACCTTAACTTTATTTGTTGAAAATGTATAAATATCTTTTACCCGCTTTATTTATTCTGTCCTCCAGCGTAAAAGCACAAATCCGAAAATACAGCAACGAATTTTTAAATATTGGCGTCGGCGCACGTGCTCTGGGCATGGGCAATGCAAATGTGGCTTCGGTCAATGGCGTGGCTTCGGGATACTGGAATCCAGCGGGGCTTTTAAAACAAAAAAATGATATCGAAGTCGGACTGATGCATGCTGAATATTTTGCAGGCATCGCCAAATATGATTTTATCGGTGCCTCGAAAAGAATTGACGAAAACAGCGTCGCAGGTGTTTCAATTTTAAGATTTGGCGTTGATAATATTCCAAACACGCTCGATCTTGTAGACGCGAATGGAAATGTGGATTACGGCAGGATTACCAGTTTTAACGCCGTCGATTTTGCAGCATTATTGAGCTACGCACGCGTGATTCCGGCGCTAAAGGGTGTTGAACTTGGTGGAAATTTTAAGGTCATTCGCAGAAAACTTGGCGATTTTGGCGGGGCCTGGGGTTTTGGTATGGACGCAGGCGCAAAATACAACTATAAAAAATGGACTTTTGCCGCTATGGGGCGTGATATAACTGGAACGTTCAACGCGTGGAGTTTTAATTTAACCGAAAAACAAAAAGCCACTTTTATACAAACAGGTAACGAAATTCCAAGCACCTCGCTGGAAGTAACTGTCCCCAAATTAATATTGGGCGCTACCCGCACTTTTAATTTCTGGAGCGATAGAATCTCTGTGTTGGGCGAGGTTAACTTTATCAACACTTTTGATGGTGAAAGAAATACAGTCATTAAAACAAATATTTGGAGTCTCGAGCCTGCCTTCGGCACCGAAGTAGGTTACAAAGGCATCGTTTATCTGCGCGGTGGATTGGGCAATATTCAAAAACAATTAAATGATAACGCCTCGCAGTTTATTACTACAGTTCAACCAAACTTTGGTGTAGGGGTTACGTACAAAATATTTACGCTTGATTACGCGTTAACTGATATTGGCGACCGGTCAACTGCTTTATACTCAAATATATTTTCATTAAAAATAGAGCTCAATAAAAAACCGAAGTGAAAAAAAAGTTTGCAATAATCTTTTTTTGGTTTGTTGCATTTTCCGTCCATGCGCAGAAATACTGTAACGAATGGATACATTATAACCAACAGTATTTTAAATTTCCGGTTTCTAAAGAAGGGATCTTCAGGATAGATTCAACAACACTTGCCGCTCAGTATAACCTTAGCAATACCAACCCGAAAAACTTTCAGTTGTTTTTTAAAGGGAAAGAACAATTCCTTTTTATTAAAGGTGAGGCCGACAATAAGATCAACAAAAACGACTATCTAGAGTTTTATCTCAACCCGCTTGCTGGCGATGTAGATTCGTTGTTGTACACCAATATTAAATACGTTCCCAATCCTTATGGGTCTATTTTTAACGACACGCTATATGCATTTCTCAGCCTAAATAATTCCTTCACCAACAAACGTTATCAGCTCGAAACCGATACGGCGTTTGCCAGCTACAATGCACCGCCATATTTTTATTGTGAAAAAATAAATGCTTTTACCGAAGCCTATAATTACGTGCAAGAGTTTACTTATGATGTAAGCGATTCGCGATATACGCAGGCAGAGGGGAGAGCCAAACGCTTTTCGATGAACGGCTCTGTGAGTTCCGCGTTCAGTTCGTTAAATCCTTACACCGCTGCTTCCCTTCCTGCTTATATCACCGTTAATTTTTCTGGCGAAAGTGTTAGTAATCTGGCCGGGATAGATCATCAAATTAGAATGAGTTACCTCGACCAAAACAACAATTCGGTTCCTCTTTACGATTCACTTTTTAGGGGTTACGTGCCAGTAAGGAAAAAATTTACGCTAAGTTCACAAAACATAGGCAATTCAAGCAATATTAGCATCAATTCGGTTGCGTCTCCACAATTCAGTAGCATTCCTAATTTTAAAAATTCTACCGCTATCCATTATATGCACTTGTTTTACCCGCATACACTCAATTTTAGCAATGAAAATTTTTATAAATTGTTTCTCGATAATAATGCGCTTAGCACCAAGAGTACATTTAATTTAACAGGATTTAATGCTGGATCAACAAATTCTGTATTGCTCTACGACATCAACAATGGAAAAAAAATACCGACAGTTGTTTCGCCAACGCAATTAAAAATGGTTATTCCCAACGCTACAGGAAAAATGACTTGTATCCTGTTGGCTGAATCTCGCGTGGATTCTATTAAAACATTGACAAAAGTGAGCCAGGCCGGCACATTCAACAATTTTAAAACCAGTATCGGTAACAAACCCTATTTGATTATTTACCATAAAAAACTCGAGGCAAGTGCTAGCGACTATAAAAATTACAGGCAAAGTCCAGCCGGTGGCAGCTTTAACGTTATTGCAGCAGACATAAAGGAGCTTTACGAGCAATTTAGTTACGGCATTAACAAACACCCACTTGCCATTAAAAACTTTGTAAAATTTTTAAATGATAGCCTAGCTAGCAAACCGCAGTATGTGCTGTTGATCGGTAAAGGGGTAGAACAGACCGGACTTTCAAACAGTACACAAAATTTAAATCTGGTGCCCACGATGGGTTATCCTGCCAGTGATGTGTTGCTTACCTCATCCCTATCTCAAGCACTCAACAATACCTATTACCCTGATATCCCCATCGGCAGAATTGCAGCGACCACCAATAGTCAGGTAAGCAATTACTTGTCCAAAGTGCTGGAACACGAAGGAACGGGCGCTGAAGACTGGAAAAAAAGAGTACTTCATTTTGTTGGCGGCGACAGTCCCAATCTTTCTGCCACCCTTGAGGCATATATGAAAGGTTACGAGCAAACCATCGCAGACACGCTCTTTGGCGGAGAGGTAATTACCTACAAAAAAAATACCACCTCGCCCATACAAATTAGCATAAGCGACAGTATTAAAAACCTCATTAATGGTGGCGCGGCTTTACTTAACTTTTTCGGGCACGGCTCGCAGGAGGGATTTGACCAGGCCATCGACGATCCCAACACATACAACAACAAAGGTAAGTACCCGTTTATTATTGCTAACTCTTGTTATTCGGGTAATATTCACACAAATAACGTGCTTTCGGTGAGTGAAAAATTTGTGTTTATACCACAAAAAGGTAGTATTGGTTTTTTGGCCACTACATCTTATGGTTTTCCCTACGCGCTTAATAATTATACGAGCTTATTTTATGAAGCACTTTCTAAAACCAATTATAACAAAGGTATTGGCGACATTATTAAACAAGCCGTGTTTAATAACTCAGCTTCTAACGATAACATTACAAAATTTACAGGCACCGACATGACGCTGCATGGCGATCCAGCGCTGAAGATCAGCAACGGTGAGTTGCCCGATTACCAACTAAAAAACAACGATATAAGTTTTAACCTTAAAAAATTTTCTGATTCGTTGGGGATTAGGATTAACATGAAAAATTCTGGTAAAGCCATACGAGATTCTATTACTGTTAAGATAGATCGCATTTTTGCAAATGGTGATTTAAGTGTTGTGCTTAAAACGGTGAAGGCTCCACTATTTAAAGACAGCCTTGTGTTTTTTATGGCACTCGATTTTAACCGGGGTATTGGTCTTAATAAATTTAAAGTAAAACTCGATCAGTTAAACAGCGTTGCAGAATCTGCCGAAACCAATAACAGTACCATTGGCACAGTTGATCTTTTTGTACCAGGCGGCGATATAATCCCCGTTTATCCTTACAAGTATGCGATTGTTCCAAAAACAAATACAATCGCGCTGAAGGCTTCAACCACCGACCCTTTCGCGCCCTCAGTTTCCTACCGTTTTCAACTCGATACCAGCGATAGATTTATAAATCCAATTCAGTCAACACTGATCAACAGCAGTGGCGGTGTTGTAAACTGGATTGTAAATTTGCCAATGGCAGATAGCACCGTTTATTTCTGGCGGGTGAGCCGAGACAGTATTTCGCCTTCTAAAGCATTTGCCTGGCGCGAAAGTTCTTTTCAAACCATTGGCGCAAAACAAGGATGGTCGCAAGCACATTTTAACCAGTATAAAAATGACGCGTATCAGTATGTCAGCTACGCCAAAGATGCGAGACAATTTATTTTTCAAAACACAAAACATAGCCTTTTAACAAGAACAGGAATACACCCTTTTCTTAACCTTTCACAGTTTAATTATTTTTTTAACAACGAAAAAAAAGAAGACTGGTCGTCGGCCTTTAACGGTTGGAATTTTGCCGTATTTGATTCTGTTACCGGCATCCCGTGGGAAACGCGCCACGCGCCCAATGTTTCATCCGGCCCTGGTTTTTACAACAATTGTGTGGAACACGAACCGCCAAGATATGTTTTTTCTTTTGGGGCTGTTAGTGCTTGTGGATCACCCCCAACTTGGAAAACTGACATGGAGAATTTTTTGAACGCAATCCCAGCCAATAACTATGTATTAGGATATAACACCAGTTTCTTTGGGCCTAATTATTCGTCAACCTCCAGTTACGGCAATTCACTTTACACGGCTTTTGAAAGCATTGGTGCTAAAAACATCAGAACAGTTGCAGATAGTTTGCCTTATATTTTATTTGGAAAAAAAGGGATGACAGCCGGCCAGGCGCATGTGAGTATTGGCGCGAACAAACAAAGCCTGCTGTTACAAAACGATAGCATTACTACTGCATGGAATAGTGGTTATGTGGCTTCTGAAATAATCGGTCCCGCGTACAAATGGGGTAGCTTGCATTGGCGAACAAAAAGTATTGAAAATACCGCTGGTGATACTACGATTTTAAAAGTGATTGGTGTTAGAGCAAACGGGCAAATGGATACACTCGCCACGTTTTCGAAAGACAGTAGCGATGTTTTAGCTTTAAATAAATATGTGGATGCAGACGCTTACCCAAGTTTAAAATTGGTGGCTTTTATGCGGGATAACGTTTACCACACCTCGCCCCAATTAAAACGATGGCAGGTAATTTACGACGAGGCACCCGAATGCGCAATCAATCCATTAAAAGGATTTTCGAGCATTAACGATACCTTGCAGGAAGGTGATGAAGTCTCTTTTAGGTTTCCGATTGAAAACATAGGCACAAAAAATTTTAAAGACAGTTTGGTGTTTACCTATTGGATCGAAGACAACAACCGCAACAAAACGCTGCTTCCCGAAAAAATGAAAACCCCCGGCTTTGCGCCTGGTCAGGTGTTAATCGACACCGTAAAAATCAATAGCTATCAGTTGTTGGGCAATAACGCCCTTTGGATTTACGTCAACCCTTTACAAAATCTTAAATATCAAAACGAACATGCTTCATTTAATAACATCGGGAGGTACGCTTTTAAAGTCAATAAAGACATTGCAAATCCGCTGCTGGACGTAACTTTCGATGGGATTAGAATTTTAAACGGTGACATTGTGTCTTCAAAACCTTCGATCTTAATAAGCTTGAAAGATGAAAATAAATTTTTGGCACTTAACGACACCGCTGCTTTTACACTTTATTTGCAGGCGCCGAATCAGACCACGCAACAACGTATTTATTTTAACCAGTCGCTACAATTTACTCCAGCCAATCTTCCTAAAAACAGTTGTAGTATTCTTTATACCCCTATTTTACCTATCGACGGAAAATATACGCTGAGCGTTCAGGCCAGAGACAGAAGCCGCAATGCATCGGGCACGCAGGATTACAGGATTCAGTTCGAGATCAACAATAAACCAACGGTGACCAGTGTTTTAAATTATCCCAATCCATTTAGTACAAGCACAAAATTTGTATTTACTTTAACAGGCAGCGAAGTGCCCGAAGTATTTACTATTCGCATTATAACAATTACGGGAAAAGTTGTAAAAGAAATCACGAGATCAGAATTAGGTTACGTGCATATAGGGCGTAACATTAGCGAATACGCTTGGGATGGCAGAGATAATTTCGGCGATCGTTTGGGTAACGGTGTTTATCTGTATCACGTTGTAACAAAGTTAAATGGTGTTTCTGTAGAAAAGTCAAATACCGGTGCGGATAAATACTTTGTGAAGGAGTATGGAAAGATGGTGTTGATGCGCTAAATCTGTCGTTAGAGGCAGAAAGTAGACTAGAAGAGGTACAGGCATTTAACACCAATTATAACTACAAAATAGGCCAATCTACTCGTTATTTTTCCTCAATACTTCTTCAAAAAATGGTTCCATAGACATTGCTATACAACAATTTTTTTCATTGCTTTGATATAAAATAAATTCGCATCTTTAGCCTATTTCATAATTATAATTGGTTTAACCTCATAAGGAACACACAAAAGGTACAAACATAGAGGGGGTTAACCGCAAAGAGCGCTTAGAAAAGGCGCAAGGAAACAGCAAATTAAACCCCTAAGGTGCCAAGCTCAAGAGTTTTACCGAAAAACATTAAGTGTTAAGCTTAAGGTTTCATCTTGTTCTCAGTGCCTCAGAAATTAACTCTTATAACGCGAAAATTATTTCATCGCCAGCAATTCACGTTCGTTTTGCAATACGAACATTTGTACCTGAGTAAGCTCGTTAAGCAAGCTCATTAAAGATAAAGCTATTGTATTTCCTGTGCGCAAATATTCGACAAAAGAATTGCGCGTCGGTATCTTCTTAAGTCCCGAAACATTTTGTTCTTTTAAAAGACTGTTGTACTTGTCAATCATGCCGAGGAGTTCATTTACTTTTGCCTTCGCTGCCGGATCGGTAAAAGGATTTATATTATTTTGCTCAATAAGTAGCACACTTTTACTTTCAAAATCCTCATCTATTACTTTCTGCCCGGTTTCGGTTTCAATAATATAATTCTTTAATTCTTGGCAGGTGTTCGTGATATTTTGACTTAAAAGGGTGTTAGAAGACAATAGTATGTCTTTTTGACGAGATTTTTCGAGAAGTTTTTTTTCGTTTTTAACGATCTGCTCATTCGTCACAAAAATACTGGTATCGCGGATGTTGATGATTCTAGATGCGCTGGGTGTTCTCATCAACGTTAACCACAAGCCGCAAACCATTATCACAAGGATGGAAGTGGTCATGGTATTCACTTTCTTTTCGGGATGTCGGATGCCTGTGAAAAAATAAATTGGTAAAAATACAAGACCAAGGATGATCAACGAAATTATGCCAAGGTTGTTTGCCAAAGGCCAATGCATTACCTTAAATAATATAGATAGGCTCATTAAAATTCCTGACAGTGTACCCAAGCCAAGTATTAATTTTTCTTTGGTACTTTCCTGTTCTTTTGCTTTGATGGTAAAGAGCAATGGCAGAAAAATAAGGCTGGATGTTATTATTCCTAAAACAAGCAGAATGCTGGCGCCCGGCCAGTGCATAAATTTAAAGAATATACCAAAAGTCATTGCAAAAGCAGCGAACGCGCCGCTAACGATCATTATTTTTTTCATGTGATAATAGTTTTTAAAGGTTAAAAGGAAGATGGTTTCTTCTTCTAACTCCCACAAAGCATCTTTATAAAATGTTTTAATGGTTTTTTGATAGAAGCTCTCGAAGTCTCCCGTTTCCTCGAGATTTTGCTCAATAATACAACAGATGTGATCGAGGAGGTTTAGCTGCAGGCTCTTCATCTCAACGCCACGTGCACCAATGTCGTTAAAAATATAATCAATCTGTTTCGCAGTGAGGTGATACATTTACACTTGTTTTGTTTGAATGTCCAACAAAAATTTCATCGTGTTCATGAAGTCGGCCAACTCACTTACCTTCTCTTTTGTTTTTGTTTTTCCTGATGGACTTAAACTATAATATTTACGAACCCGTTTCCCTATAAATTCACTCTCAACCGTTACCAGCCCGTCACTTTCAAGCGCATGTAATGTCGGATACAAAGCGCCTTCGGTAATTTGGATTTTATTTAAAGTCAATTCTTTTACTGTTTGCGTGATCTCGTAACCGTACATTTTTTTATTATCGGCCAAAAGCTTCATCACAATCGTTTTAAGCGTTCCTTTTATTAATTCAGAAGAGTAAATCATAACATATTAATTAGCTACATAAGACAAAGATACATAATATTCTTATGTATAATAGATTTAGGTATAAAAATTAGAGCAACGTACTGATAATCAATATGAAAATTATCATTTGATTGACGATAGGCATTTGAAGTTCTTAAATTTCATTGGCTCAAAAATTAAAAAAATCGAGCGTTCCCCCGAACCTTCAATTAATACCGCTATAACCGCAAACAGACAGTTGAATTTCTACTGCAGGTCAAAATCCGCTGTCAGTTTAAGGTTTAAACAACGGTATTTTTTATAGTTGTATTTCTTGGATTTCGAAAGTTTCAAAATGAAATTGCCATTTTATGGACTCTGCAATTACACTTGGTTTGCCAAACTGTGGAATAAACGTTTTGTGGCCGATTAAAGATTTCGTAATTTACTTTATCACAGGGTTCACACACTACTAATTGAGCTAACGATAAAAACCGCGCACCTGAATACGCTGTTAAGTTTTTATCAAAATACCCCTCCCCTCCCCTTTCTTTATTTATCTTTGATCAAAATTATTAAAAGCTTCATGACAAAAAGCATTCAACAATTAAATATTGGGGTTTTAGGCGGCGGCCAATTAGGCCGGATGATGATTCAAAACGCGATCAATTTAAACTTAAATATTTCCGTGCTCGATCCCGACAAAGATGCTCCTTGTAAACATCTGGTTAAAAAATTTACACAAGGAAGCATAACCGACTATGATGCCGTGTATGATTTTGGAAAAGACAAAGACCTCATCACTATCGAAATTGAAAACGTAAATATCGATGCCCTAAAAGCGCTTGAAAAAGAGGGAAAAAAGATCTATCCACAACCACATATTATTGAATTAATACAAGACAAAGGCGCGCAAAAAATGTTTTACCAGCGCAATAATATTCCAAGTCCCGATTTTTTTCTCGTTGAAAATAAATTACAGATTCCGAAATACGCCGATTATTTTCCATTTTTTCAAAAGCTCCGCAAAGGCGGTTACGACGGGAAAGGTGTTGTGAAACTGGTGAGCCCGCATCATCTCGAAAAATCTTTTGACGCGCCGAGTGTTTTGGAAAGATTAGTTGATTTCGACAAAGAACTCGCTGTAATCGTAGCCCGAAGCGAAAGCGGCGAAATAAAATGTTTTCCTGTGGTTGAATGTGAATTTAACCCCGAAGCCAATCTGGTAGAGTTTTTGTTCAGCCCCGCCAATGTTAAAAAAAGTGTAGAAAAGGAAGCCTTAGCGCTAGCCGCCAATGTCGCAGAAAAATTAGGCATCGTCGGTCTCCTAGCTGTTGAGTTATTTCTTACCAAAGACGGAAAGTTACTGGTAAACGAGGTGGCTCCGCGACCGCACAATAGCGGTCACCATACCATTGAAGCCAATGTAACCTCTCAATTTGAGCAACACCTGCGCGCCATTTTAAATTTACCACTTGGCGATACAGCCATTGTAAGACCCGGTGTAATGGTTAACCTGCTTGGCGATTTTGGTTATGAGGGCAGCGCCGTTTACCAAGGCATGGAAGATGTTTTAAAATTCAGTGGCGTGTACATTCATCTTTACGGAAAAGCCACTACAAAACCTTTTCGAAAGATGGGGCATGTAACCATTGTGGATGCAGATATTTTAAAAGCAAAACAAAAAGCGCGTCTGGTAAAACATACATTGAAAGTGGTTGCATAAAAATTAACGGTTAGTATGGAAAAACGTTATTGTCCAGAATGTGGCGAGATTATAAAAGGCCGGATTGATAAAAAATTCTGCAGTGACATGTGCCGTAACGCCTTTAATAATAAGGTAAACAGCGATAGCACCAATTACGTGCGCAATATCAACAACGCGCTTAGAAAAAACAGAAGAATTCTTGAAGAAACATTGACGGGTGAAAAAACAACAGTCAACAGACGAAAATTAAGCGACAAAGGGTTTAACTTTAATTTCTACACCCACCAACTCACCACTAAAAACAAACACACCTATATATTTTGTTATGAGTTTGGTTACTTCCCTTTGGAGAATGATTTTATCCTAATCGTAAAAAGAAAATCGTAAGCACAATAAACGATGGGTTTGGTAAAATGGTTAAAACTTATTTTGTGCGTCGTTAAAAAAATAAAATAAAATTTAATTAAAAATTCCAATCCTAAAAATTTGTATACTTTTGCAACTAGTATTGAAAACTAAAAAATACATAGTTACATTTTTTAACTTGCTGCTGTTTATCAGCTCTTTTCTGTTTACTTCATTTAACGGTTTTTCTTCAAAAACGCTGGTCGCCTCAGTTGACTATAAACAACAGCTTGTAAATGAAAATAGTGGCGGCAATAGTTGCGCACAACTCATGTTTGAAGAAATAGGTAGCGAAACAGAGCACGGCATACAAGAACGGTCCACCCTTCTACCTTTTTCAATTGATTTTATCGATTTTGAAATTCAAAAACTTTCTATCGTTTCCGAACATATTTTAGTTCAAAATCTGCACAAGCCGATTTATCTTTCGGTGTGTAATTTCCGTATCTAATTTTTTGTGATCATGTTTTTTTAGACGCCGGGCATTTGTCCGAGGTTTAAATCTGTTTTATAAACAGATTTTTTCCATTCATTCACAACAAAAAAATCAATCTTTAACATGAGCCACACTGATTTTTCATTTGATGAGCACACAGTACTGCGTGATCTAAAACACTATCTGCCGGCGCAATCCACGCTGAAGGATTTTGTTCACCACAATACCTTACACGCGTTCCAACATCTCAAATTTTTCCCTGCGATTAATAAAGCATCGTGTATTTTTGGCTACAAGGTTTCATTATCGCTGTCAGAATTCAGGCAACTCTATTTCAGCAAAAAGATCCGCGACGATATCCTAGAAAAAACAATCAGTGACCGAATTGGGGCAGAACATATATCGGTTTGGAAAGAAAAAGTAGTTGCTAAAGAATACGATACTTCCATTGTTATGCGCATCGGGCGTTTGAGAGCCAATTGGAAAAACCTCTACAATTTTGATATCGACTTGGAGGTGCAACCGCTCTTATTCCGCACTCTTTGTAGCTACCTCGATCAAGGCATCTCCATTTGGAATTTCCCTGTACACGAAACGGGCTTTCTTTCGTCGCTAAGAGAAATTGAGAAAAACACTTATGCCAGCTTTTTTAAAACACAAAGAGCAAAAGATTTACTTTTAAAAGGTTGTACGATCGCGCAGCTTTTAAAAATCTTAGTTGGCGACGAATCATTGTACAAAACTTATATTTTCGATCAACAATTTTCTCATCAAGGCTGGTCGGGCATTGTGTCTGCCATAGAAGAACAGCCGCAAAGCCTCATCGATCAAAAGAAAATATGCAGTCAAGAACTTATCATTTTTGAACTGCTTTTGGAAATCGATGCGCTTGACGATAAGTTCGGGAAGATCTGGGCACCCCTTGGTTTTATTTTAGATAAAAAACCCGGCGATCTGTTTGCGAAAGTGCCAGAAACTGAACTTAATGCAGTGATGGCCATCTGGCAAGAAGCCTATGAATGGAGCTACTACGACGACGTGCTTGCCGGAATTAAGAATGAAATAGAACCCAATCAAAACAATGGCACAAAAAGCTTTCAGGCTTTGTTTTGTATTGACGACCGTGAATGCTCTATTCGCAGATATCTCGAAAAATTTGATTCTACCTGCGAAACTTTTGGCACACCCGGCTTTTTCGGCGTTGAGTTTTTTTACCAGCCCGAAAACGGTAAATCATATACCAAATTATGTCCAGCTCCGGTAACCCCTAAATTCCTCATCAAAGAAGGTGGCGGCTCAATGAAAAGAAAAAAAGATGTTCATTTTACAAAACAAACACATCGCCTGTTTAGCGGTTGGCTAATTTCACAAACACTTGGCTTTTGGTCTGCCTTACGTTTGTTTATCAATATTTTTAGGCCGAGCATGACACCTGCAACTGCTTCGTCCTTTAAACACATGGATCGTTTTTCGACTCTTAGCGTTCGAAATAAAGATCTCAGCGACCGTGAAAACGATTTGCAAATTGGCTTCACGACCACCGAAATGGCCGACCGAGTTGAAGCACTTTTAAAGAGTATTGGTCTGGTTAAAAACTTTGCACCAATAGTGTATGTGGTTGGACATGGATCGAGCAGCGTCAACAACCCGCACTATGCAGCGTACGACTGTGGAGCCTGCTCGGGCAGACCAGGTTCAGTGAATGCGAGAGTTATTTCGCACATGGCAAATGATGTTGAAGTGCGCGCGCTTTTAAAGAAAAGAAGGTTTTTTATTCCTAACAATACTCAGTTCGTTGGCGCCATTCACGATACTACCCGCGATGAGATTGCTTTTTTCGACGAAACTTTATTGTTCTACGAAAACGTTGCATTGCACAAAAAAAATGAACCGCTTTTTAAAAAGAGTTTGGATTATAATGCGAAAGAAAGATCAAGAAGATTGGTATCTATTAACACCTCGCTAACGGCTGCACAAATTCACAAAAAAATAATTACCCGCTCGGTATCATTGTTTGAGCCGCGGCCCGAGTTGAACCATGCCACCAATGCGCTGTGCATCGTTGGGAGAAGAAATTTATCAAAACAACTATTTTTAGACAGGCGTTCGTTTTTAAATTCATACGACTATGCAATTGATCCCGAAGGAAAGCTACTGTTAAATATTATGAAACCTATTGGTCCGGTGTGTGGTGGTATTAACCTAGAGTACTTTTTCTCGCGTGTTGACAATCAGAAACTAGGCGCTGGCACAAAATTACCGCACAACGTGATGGGTTTATTCGGGGTTGCTAATGGCATTGATGGTGATCTGCGGCCTGGACTTCCCAGCCAAATGATTGAAGTGCACGATCCCGTCAGGTTGATGGTGATTGTTGAACATTTTCCTGAAGTGGTTTTAAAAGTGATTCAGGAAGTTCCCGCAGTGTACGAATGGTTTGAGAACGAATGGCTAAACATTGTGTCGGTAAACCCCGAAACAAAGGCATTGACTGTATTTAAAAACGGAAGTTTTGTTCCTTATCAACCATTAGAGCGAAACGTACACTTCGCATCTGATATGAATGCGCTGCTAGAAACCAACGGAGATAATATTCCTATTTATTTAATGAAATAGCTATGAGTACCGAATCGTTGCTTCATATATTTATTTTGATCCCCCTATTGGGATTCATTCTGAGCCTTTTTATGCCAGGCAAAAACGAAAGATTGATTTCATCGTTTAGCTTTTCAATTGTAGGTCTGCACTTTACAAGTTTTTTCACTTTTTTGATCTACTGGCTTTTGCACGACCACCCAGCGCTTAACCTCAAAGACCTTGTGTTTTACAAAAGCGGCGATTATGAGTTTTACCTCGACTTTTTTTTTGACAAGGTCACCGCGGTATATTTTTTTGTAGGTTCTTTGCTTAGTTTTCTGGTAACAGTTTACAGCAGAGCATATCTGCACCGGGAAGAAGGATACAAACGTTTTTTTTGTACGCTGTTGTTTTTTTATTTGGGCTATAACATTACTATTTTTGCTGGCAACCTCGAAACACTTTTTATTGGTTGGGAAATTCTTGGTATTTGTTCTTTTTTGCTGATTGCGTTTTACAGACAAAGATATTTACCGGTAAAAAATGCTTTAAAGGTTTTTACAGTTTACCGCATTGGCGACATTGGCTTGATCTTGGCGATGTGGGCCAGTCATCACCTGTGGCACGCTAACATTACATTTTTGCAATTGCGTGACAACGAAATAATACGTGCCCAACTTGAATCACACAGCTTAGTGGGTGTTTTTATTTCATTGATGATACTTATTACCGCGGCTGCTAAATCTGCACAACTGCCGTTCACGTCTTGGTTACCAAGGGCTATGGAAGGCCCAACGCCTTCGAGCGCAATTTTCTACGGTTCCTTATCAGTTCATATCGGCGTATTCCTGTTGATAAGAACATGCGCGTTTTGGGAGCACCAACACTCTGTGCGCATTATCGTTGCTTTACTGGGACTTAGTACCAGCATTGTTACCACTCTTATTGCGCGGGTTCAGTCGTCGGTAAAGAGTCAGATTGCTTATTCATCGGCTTCACAAATCGGTTTAATATTTATTGAAGTGGCCTGTGGTTTCGAAAACCTTGCCCTGCTGCACTTCGCGGGTAACGCATTTTTAAGAACCTACCAACTTTTGGTTTCTCCATCGGTAGTGAGTTATCTTGTCCGCGAACAGTTTTACAATTTTATTCCCCGTGTGCACAGCATCGAAGATTCTTTCCCCAAAAAAATTGAATACACCATTTATCTGCTTAGCCTCAAAGAATGGAATTTAGATTCGTTAATGGCAAGATTTTTATGGAACCCTTTAAAAACAGCGGGCAGGAAGTTGAATTTTTTAAACATGAAAAATATTATTATCATTTTTATTCCCGCATATATTGTTGGACTGGTTTGTCTTTACACCAAAGCGCAGATTCCTAAAGAGATCCATGATTACCTACCGGCTTTATTTTCATTAATCGGTTTATTGATGGTACTTAAATCGTTTTCAGAAAGAAAAAATATATTTTTAAGTTGGATCCTCATCATCCTCAATCACTTTTGGGTGGCGCTGGCAGTTTCATTTAACGAAGATTTTAAATTTGAGCAAGTACATCTTTACTTAAGCGGCATTGTTTTAGCCGGTTTTGCTGGATATCTTTGTCTAAGGAAAATAAAAACAAAAGAAACAAATCTCGACCTTAACCAATTTCACGGCCATGTTTTTGAATATCCGAATGCGGCTTTTGTGTTTTTTCTTTGCTGCTTAGGTTTAACGGGATTTCCCATCACTGCTACCTTTATCGGGGAAGATTTAATTTTTAGTCACATTCACGAAGACCAATACATGCTGGCTATTTTCACATCGTTGAGTTTTATCATAGATGGTTTGGCCCTTGTGAGGATTTACTCCCGCGTATTCTTGGGTCCGCACATAAAAACGTATCACGAACTACCTTATAAATCCTCGTAATCTATTATCAAAAAAAACTAAAAAATATCCTAAATGAAACCAAAAAAATTATATATGATTTTGAACAGCCACTTGATACTAGCGGCATTTGTTGGCGTTGCAAGCAATGGTGTTCCATTCGGTGTTACCCAAACTAAAAAAGTTAAAGTTTCGTCCAATAAAAAAAGCACAAATACGGATCTTACGTTAGTGACACAGGAGGATATTGATTCAGAAACCATTTCTGCTAATCGACTCATGCAAGCCGTTATCACTTTAAATTTGCTGGCAATAGTAGTTTTTACCATTGCGAACAAAATATTTATTGTTAGGCAACAATCCGCATTGCATTCTAGTCAACCCTTTTTCATCAGCATCAGAGCGCTCAGGCTTTAGTCAATATTTCTATTTCGAAATTGACTACTCTCCTAAAAATTTACATTAAAAATATTAAAAGTATGTCAAACAAATCAACATCATCAAAACGTTTCGCACCCGCAGATGGAATTGCAGGACTAAAACAAAATTTTTCAAAAGATGCTTTAGCTGGCTTTTTGGTGTTCCTTCTCGCACTACCGTTAAGCCTTGGAATTGCAAAAGCGTCTGACTTTCCAGCTATTGGTGGCTTAATCACCGCCATCATTGGAGGCGTTGTTGTGAGTATGTTCGCTGGTTCTCGCTTAACGATAAAAGGTCCTGCCGCTGGATTAATTGTGATTGCGAGCGGCGCTGTAGCTGCTTTTGGCGGAGGGGAAATCGGCTGGCATTTAGCTCTGGGCGCCATCGTTTTTGCCGCTATCGTACAGGTAATCTTCGGCGTTTTAAAACTCGGAAGTTTGGCTGATTTTTTTCCAAGCGCCGCCATTCATGGCATGTTAGCAGCCATAGGAATTATTATCATGTCCAAACAAATTCACACATTATTGGGAATTGATCCAAAATTATTAGAAGGAAAAGGTTCTCTTGAATTAATTAGGATGATCCCCGCAAGCATTATGAATGAAAATGCACACACTGCCGAAATCGGTATCGCGTGTCTAATGATTTTAATAGGCATGAGTTTTGTAAAACATCAAAAAATAAAAAAGATTCCGGCGCCGCTAATTGTGTTGCTTGTAGCGGTTCCCTTAGGAATTGTGTTGCACATTAAAACAGAAGGGCAAATTTCAAACTTTGCGCTTGTAAAAATCGGAAGTGTTTTAGATCTATTTAAAGGGGGATTTATAAATGCAGATTTTAGTGGAATTTCTTCCCAGACCGGCACATTTGTTCAATACGTTATTCTTTTTTCACTAATTGGTACGCTTGAATCTTTATTAACAGCAAAGGCGATCGATGGCCTTGATCCTTTTAAACGCAAATCGGATTTTAATAAAGACCTAGTAGCTATTGG
>Ga0105048_10004613_pt1 | contig 22365 bp, 14 predicted proteins | sample MAT05_FD_78382 | JGI IMG/M metagenome (GOLD analysis project Ga0105048, IMG submission 78382) | Freshwater microbial communities from Lake Fryxell liftoff mats and glacier meltwater in Antarctica - MAT-05 | ecosystem: Environmental > Aquatic > Freshwater > Ice > Liftoff microbial mat | place...
GAAGGAGAGCTGCGTTAAGGTGTGGGTGCGGGGAGGCTCTCCCAATTGGGGTGATTGAAATACCGGGGATACTCGCTGAGCGCGTGGCGCAACTGGGCGAGACCTTCGGCCGAGCGCCCGTCGGTCGTGAGGAGGGCGGCGCCGGTCATGAGGTCGTTAATGATGAGGTGCAGGTTGGCGTCTGCCGCCGATTCGAGACGGCAGTTTTGGATAAGATAGGTCACATTTTTCTGCACGGTATCGGCGAGGTCCTTGGCTTGGGCGGGGAGGAGAGCTGGCGGCCCCCCCGCCGGGAGCTGGGGCGCGACCGCATCGCGGATGCGCTGCATGCCGAGGCGCAAGGGTGCGTCGGTGGCCCAGCGTTGGCCGTGATTGAGAGTCAACGCGGCGGCGCCGTGCTCATGCGCGGATGCGTGAGCATGGGCATGCTGGAAGTGGGACCAGAGGACATCGCCAGCGATAATCAGAGCGATGATGACGCCGCCGACGATGAAGGGCCGAAGGCGGGTTGAGGCGGGAGAGTTCATGGGACGATGGGGGTTTCTGGGGGATGGTTTAGGAGCGAACCGGGGTGGGGATGGCTTGGGGCGGCCCAAACTCACGGCCTTCCCCGGCTTCCTCGTAGGTGATGCCGTCACGAATGTGATAGATGCGTTTGAAGGTGGGGATGATTTTTTCGTCGTGCGTGACGACGATGATGGCGGTGTCGAAGCGCCGCGCCATGTCGTTGAGAATGCGAATGACGGACATCGCGCGCTGGGAATCGAGCGGGGCGGTGGGCTCGTCGGCAAGGATCACCGGCGGACGGTTGACCAGGCCGCGGGCAATGGCCACCCGCTGCTGCTCGCCGCCGGAAAGCTGGGCGGGCATGGCGTGGGCGCGGTGGTGCACGTCGAGCGCGGTGAGCAGTTCCATGGCCTGCGCGCGGGCCTCGGCGTTGGGGACGCCCGCGAGCATGGGCAGCAGGGCGACGTTATCGGTCACGTCCAGAAACGGAATCAGGTAGGGCGCTTGGAAAATGAAACCGATCTTGTCGCGCCGCAGTGCGCGAAGATCGCGCACTTTCCAGCCTCCATCGTAGATCGTTTCACCGCCGAGCGTCATCTTGCCTGCGGTCGGGTCGATCACCGCGCCCAGGCATTTGAGCAACGTGCTCTTGCCTGAGCCTGACGGGCCGATCAATCCAACGACTTCACCGGCGGCTACGCGCATGTCCACGCCCTTGAGCGCTTCCACGGCGGTGTCGCCTTCGCCGTAGCGCTTTTTCAAACCTTCGATGAGGATGCCTTGACCGCTCATATCAGCCTCCAATGGCCTCGGCCGGATCGACCTTCAGGGCCATGCGGATGGCCACCATGCTGGCCAGTACACAAATCAGCATCACCGCGAAAAAGCCGGCCACCGAGTCGAGTGGCACCAACAGCACGTATTTGGGAAACAGCGGCGCGGCGAAGGTGGCGCTGATCTTGCCGACAACAAAGCCGATCAACCCGAGAATCAACGCCTCCTGCAGGATCATCGAGGCGATGTGGATGTTCTTGGTGCCGATGAGTTTCAACACGGCGATCTCGCGGATTTTATCCATGGTGAGCGTGTAGATGATGAATGCGACGATGGTGGCGCTGACGACGGCGAGGATGACCAAGAACATGCCGATCTGTTTGGCTGCGGTGGCGATCAACTTGCCGACGATAATGTCCTCCATCTGGACGCGGGTATAGACTTGGAGGTGTTTCCAGCGGCTAATCGGTTCGGTCACTTCTTCCGGCGGGAATCCGGGTTGGATTTGCACCAACACCGCGTTGACCGACGGGCTGCGGCCCTGCGAGGCGATCACCGCGTCGAGCAGGCCGGGCACACCCGGGCGGTTGAAAGCAGGGTTGGCACTGGTGCGCCGGCGTTGTTGGATGATCGCATCGTTGTCCTTCAAAAACTGGGCTTCCTGGGCGTCCTTGAGCGGAATGAAGACCATCGGGTCGCCGCCTGAAGACACCATGCGGCGGGTGAGGCCCACGACGGTGTAGAGATTGCGGCGAATCCGGATGCGTTCGCCGAGTTGAAATTTGGTGCTGATATCCGCGACGGCTTCGTAGTGGCCGCGGGTGATCTGCCGACCGGCGATCAGATAACCGGGCTGCCCGGGCTCGCCGGGGCCACCCGGAACCACGCCGACCACCATGGAGCGCACGTCTACGTCGCCGTGGCGCACCTGCATGGTCAGATAAGTGATGTTGGCGGCCCGCGCGACACCGGGAATGCCGCGGACGCTGCGGTAAACGTCATCATTGAGAGCAGAAGGTTCGGCATAAGGCCCGAGGGTGTCCTTCTGTACCACCCACAGATCCGCCCCGCTGTTGTCGAGCAGGGCTTTGCCGTCGTCCACCATGCCGCGGTAAACCCCCGCCATGGTGAGCGTCACGCCGATGAGCAGGCCCAAGCCCACGCCGGTGAAGACGAACTTGCCCCACGCATGCAGAATGTCCCTGCCGGCGAGACTGATCATGGCGAAACCCCCGGAAGGCTTTTCACGACTTTAACCCGGGTGTGAGCACCCAGGGAACGTTGGCTGTAGACGATCACGCGGGCGCCGGATTCGAGTCCGGCGAGGACCTGCACGCGGCCCTCAAGGTCGCTGGCGCCCGTCTTAATCGGTGCAAAAGCCAACGCGCCGTCTTGCAGGAGCCAGACGCCGGTTTTACCCCCGACGCGTTTCACGCTGGCATTGGGCACCACGGGTGCGCTGGGTAGCTCGGGCAGCGCCACCGTTACTTCGGCCAGCTCCCCCAGCGGGGGCAAGGGCGCGGGCAGTTGATCAAACACGACCTTGGCCAGGGTCTCTTCGGTCACGGTATCCGCGACGGGTTCGACGCGGAGCATCTTTCCCGTGAAAGTTTGACCTTCCCGGGAACGAAGCACGATGCGGGCCGGCAGTCCGGCGCGCAGTTGGGCGGCGCGCAACTGATCGAAACGAACATTGATCCACAGACTCTTGGGATCGATCACTTCCAGCACGGCCTGCCCGGCCACCACGGTCGTGCCCGGATCCGCGTGGCGGACCGTCACCAATCCATCGGCGGGCGCGACGAGTTGGAGGTTGGCCTTTTGCTGGGTGAGCACGTTGAGATTCGCGCGGGTCCGGCTCAACTCCTGGCGGGCCATCTCCAAACCGGCCTGCGCCGTCGCGAGACCGGCGGTCGCCACTTGGAATTCCTGCCGCTTGGTATCGACGGCCTCCTCGCTGGCGGAACGCGCTGTGAGCAGTTGTTCATAGCGTTGCGCCTGTGACTCGGAATAGTGCTGACGGGCCGCGGTTTCCTGCAGCCGGGCCTCGGCGGTGAGCACCCCGGCTTCCGCGCTCTTGAGCGCCGCGTTTTGCGCGGCGAGGCGTTCGTCGAAGTCCACGGGATCCATCCCGCCCAGCACCTGCCCGGCGTGAACCTGATCGCCCACCTGCACGTCAACGCGCAGAACCCGGCCGGCCGCGGTGGGGCCAATCTTGTAAGTGTAACGGGCCTCAATCGTGCCGAGGCCAAAGAGGGCCGGAGCGATGGGCCGGTTTTCCACTGTGATGGCGGTCACGGGAACGGAGGCCAGCGGTCCGGCCCGGAAGACGACATACACAAACAACGCGAGCAGCGGAACGATCACCGCCAGCAGCGCGAGGGTGCGGCCTTTGAGCGGGAGTCCTTTCATGACACCCGCCTTACGCCCCGGGCAAAGATGGCGAAAGCCGCGGGAGCGGCGCCACGGATTTGCGTAATTTTGCCGACGATCAAGGACTGCATGATCAAGCCTTGGATCAGGCCCAGGAACAAGGTGGCGGCGGCATCCACCTCGATCTCCGCCGCCACTTCGCCCTGAACCTTCCCCTGTTCGAGCAGCGTGTGCAGACGCCGCGCGTATTGGGTGAGCAGGGTTCGCGCCACGCGTTTTGCGGCGGTGTCCTTGGCGCGCTGGAGCTCGCCAAAAAGCAGCCGGGGAATCCCGGGGTGGCGGGCCACAAAATCGAGGTGGGTCATGAAGATGGCCTCCAAGGCGGCAAGCGGGGAGGCGGCGCCCTGCGCCGCCTGGTCGACCCGGGCCAGGAGCCGTTCGGCGACCCAGCGCATGGCGGCCTGCCACACGGCGTCCTTGGTGGGGAAATGCCGGAAGAGCGCTCCTTGAGACAGGTTCATGCGCCCGGCAATCGCGCTGGTGGTGATCTCGCCCGGGTTCTGCTCGGCCGCCAAGGCGATCACGGCTTCAATCGTAACGGTGCGGCGCTGGTCGGCGGGAAGATTTGGGGAGGTGCGTTTCATCAGGTGATCAAAAGAGAGTGAACAGTCACTCACTTCTCATCTCCCGGCAAGGGCGCGACGGGGGCGATGGCCTGAAACCTTGATATGAATCAAGATTTAGCCGCCGCGATGGAAGTGCAGCGGGCGCCCTTGGGTCTATCCGGGCGCAAGGCCCGTTTTTTCGGCAGGCGGTCGTTCCCGCAGTCAGGCTGCGTCGGAGGCTTGCGGGGTCACCGCCCTGCAACTGCGCAAGGGTTGGGCGCGGCGGACAGGTTTCGCGCGACCGCGGGTTTGGCCGGGCGCCGGGTGAAAGACCCGGCCGCCAGCACCACGAGCAGGTAAGATGCGCCCAGCACGCCGAGCACCAGGCCGACGACGAGAGCCGCTTCGACCCCTTCGCGCAGCGATAAAAAATAACTGGCGAACAGGAGGACGGGCTCCGGTTTTCTGGCGGGCGATCAGCTGGCCGCTTCGCCATCGTGGCCGATGGCTTCGACCGGGCAGCCTTGGATCGCCTCTTCCGCCAGCGCGATTTCTTCCGGGGTCACCGGCTGGTGATGCACGAAGGTGGAACCCGTTTCATCATGACGCGAAAAAATCAGGGGCGCGGTTTCCCGGCAGAGGTCACAGTCGATGCATTGTGCGTCGACGTAATAGCGGCCAGGGACGTTTTGAGGCAGGCGGTCAGCGGGTAGAGCCATGGTGAGAGGGGGTGCGCCTCACCCTACCGGAAGACGGCTTGCGCGTAAAATTCATAAGTATTATGGATTCATGCGTAACATGAATGAATATCTCCAGACCACACCCTTCGACATCTATGAGCTGCATCTCTTTCAGCTCGTCGCGCAGCACCGCAGCTTCACCCGCGCGGCCGAAGTGGCCGGCCTGACGCAGAGCGCGGTGACGCGGCAGGTGCAGGGCATGGAGGCCAGCCTCGGGCTGGCGCTCTTCGAGCGCACGACGCGCACGGTGAAACTGACCTCCGCCGGGCAGGCGCTCTGGCGCGAATCGGTGCGCCTCGTCGGGGACATCGCGCAAACCTTGAAGTCCTTGCGCGAGGAATTCACGGACGCCAAAAAAGAGATTCGGGTGGGCGTGTCCCGGTCAGTGGGGCTGGCCTATCTGCCCGGTTTCTTTCACGCGAACCTGCGCCGGCTGCCGCAGGTGGGCTACCGGGTTTCCTCGCTGTTGGGGACGGAGGTTTTCGCCGGCCTCGAGGCGAATGAGCTGGATGTGGGCGTGGTGAGCCTGCCCCGGCGGCTGCCCGCCACGGTGCGGATCACGCACCGGTTCAAGGATGTTTTTACGCTGGTGGGCACGCCGGAAGGGGCTGCCGCCTACGAGGCGCAGGCTGGCACGCGGGCCCGGCGGGCCGCGTGGCTGAACCGGCAGAACTGGTTGACGCTGGACGAACGCACGAACACCGGCCGGCGGCTGCGGGCCTGGATGAACCGGCAGGGCTGCCGGGTGCCACCCGGCATGCAGCTCGATAACTTCGACCTCATCATCAACCTCGCCGCCTTGGGGATGGGCGTGGGTTTCGTCCCGGTGCGCGCGCTGGCGCTCTACAGCCACAAGCGCACCCTGCGGCGGCTGGCCTGGCCGGAGCGGTTTGAGCGCGAGCTGGTCGTGGTGGTGCGGAAAAACCGCGAGCTGCCCGCGCACCTCCTCCGGTTTGTTGAGAACATCCTGTTTTGATCCGGGTGAGGGAACACTTGGCGGATCTGGGGGAAGGGAAGGACGACGGGGAAAACGCACGCTGGCCGATTGCCGCGGCGAAGCGAAGGGGGGAACTATGATCGCGTTTGATGCCGCCCACCGGGCGGTCCACTATCCCGACGATCGGCGTTTCCGCCTTCGGTTGCGGCCGTCGCTTTTGCTCGCGGGCGGCGCGGTGCTGCTGGCGTTGATCGCCGCGGCGTGGATCGAGTTTGCGGTGGCGGGCCTGCCGCCGCTGCCGCCCGGGCCGCTGGATTATCCTAACCCGCTCCCCTCGCCGCACGGGTTACCGCTCTGGTTGCGGTTGAGCCATTTTCTGAACTTCTTTTTTGTGATGCTGCTGATCCGCAGCGGGCTCTTCTTCCGCGGCGCATTACCTCTCCTGGCGTTACCCCCGCGCCCTGCCGTACGCCTTGAAGACCGGCACGATGCCCTACAAGCACACGCGCTCGAGCCTCGATGAACTCAAGCGCGCCACGTTCGATTTTGCCCTGAACCTCAATTGCAAGGTGATCGCGCACATCGATGGCCGGCCCGCCATCCGCCAGCTGACCAGCCGCCGGCTGGCGGACGTGAAGGTGCACGAATGCTGGGCCGATCCCTGCTCGGTCGAATTGCGGGCCAAGATGCAGGCGCCGGTGCATCTCCCGCCCGTCCTCGAGACGGGCCGCGCCTCGTCTTGGCGCACCGAGTTCACGCTGGTGCCCGGCGAGATCTTGCACGACTACCTGAAGCCGGGCGACAACGCCGGGGTTCCCCGATAATCGGGTTCCGTCGCCCCATTCAACGCCATGGTTACCATTGCAGACGCCGATCGGGCGCGGGTAGCCATTGATCCAGACGGAGACCCACTCGATTTGATTCTGCCGCGGGTAGCAGCGGAAAATTGAGCATATCTTCCCACATGACCAAGAGGTCATGGGCTGGCGTTGAGATGTCGGAGATTGGGGTGAGATTACTTAGAGTGTGCTAGGCAATTGACCCTAGAAATCTTGGGCGACTCTTTAGGGGCCAAATATGACCACCCCCGCTTCAATTTCCAAAGCCAGAGTGTGGTCGGTTGTTTCGAAGGGCTCGAGCATTCGCGCAATGCCGGGCGCATTTCGCGGTCATCTATCCGCGGTCCTGCGCCCAGCCCTGATGGCGGCCGTGATGGGGGCCACAGGAGTGATGCGCGCGAATCCCACGGATGGCGTTGTCACGAGCGGAGCCGCTGTGATCAACACGGCGCTCGGCGTCGTGACCGTCAACCAGGCGACGGACAAGGCGATCATCAACTGGCAGAGTTTTTCGATTGGCGCCGGCGAGTTGACGAAATTCGTGCAGCCTTCGAGCGCGAGTGCGACGCTCAACCGCGTGCTGGGCGGCCAGACTTCGATCATCAACGGGACGCTGAGCGCCAACGGCCAGGTTTACCTGCTCAACGGCAACGGCGTGCTCATCGGGCCGGGTGGCGTGGTCAACAGCGGCGGTTTTCTCGCCAGCACGCGCAATCTGACCGACTCGGATTTCAACTCCGGCAACCTGCACTTCACAGGCAGCGGCGACGGCGGCGTGACCAATCTCGGCACGGTCAACGCGCTCGGCGGTAATGTAATTTTCATTGGTAAGACGGTGGATAACCAGGGCGAGATCACCGCGCCGGACGGCCACGTGGGCTTGGCAGCGGCGGACGATGTGATGATTTCCCAGGCGGGCTTGGAGCATGTGTTCGTGCGTTCGACGCCCGACGCGACCAGCGCGTCAGGCCAGACCGCGGTGAATAACAGTGGCACGGTGCTCGCGGCTTCCGCCGAGTTGAAGGCGGCCAATGGCAACATTTACGCGCTCGCGACCAACAATTCCGGCATCATTCGCGCGACGGGCGTGACCACCGAGGGCGGCCACATCTGGCTGATCGCCGAGGGCAATCACGGCACCACGCAAAACACCGGCACACTCGCGGCGCGCGGCGTGAACGGAAAAGGCGGCGACATTGAGACCAGTGGCGGTCACGTTGTCGCGCTCGGCACGGTGGATGCAGGGCAGGGCGGCACGTGGCTGATCGATCCGTCGGACATCACGATCAATGCGGGCACGGCGGCGACGATCGTCGCGACGCTCAACGGCGGCACGACGGTCACCGAGGACTCCACGCTCGGCGCGGGCGGCAACGGCGACATCACCGTCGCGGCGCCGATCAACTGGAGCGGCACCGGCACGCTCAATCTTTTCGCGTATCGGAACCTGAATATCAACGCCGCCATCACTGGCAACAACGGCGGTCTCGCCGTCAAGTCCGCCCTGGGCGGCAGTGGGGTCATCGCCGTGCCGGCGGCGGTGAGCGTGAAAAATTTCGACCTGCAGGGTGGCGCGTGGATGCAGGCGCCCGCGGGCGTGCCGGCGGCGTTCAGCGCGACGAATTTCATGATCACGAGCGGCTCGTTTCTCCGCTCGCAGGGCGGCAGCGGCACCGCGGCGGATCCGTACCAGTTGGTTGACGTGTACGGCCTGCAGGGCATCGGCACGAGCGCGGCGAATCTCGCGGCGACGTGGCGGGTCACGGGCGCCATCAACGCGGCGGGCGCCTCTGGCTGGAATTCCGGCGCGGGATTCGCACCGATCGCCGGCTTCACGGGCACGTTCAATGGCAATGGCGCGGCGATCAGTGGGTTGTTCATCAACCGGCCCGCGGCGACGAATGTGGGCCTCTTCGCATCGGTCGGCGCCGGCGGTAGCATTGGCAACACCACGCTGACCGGCGTCAACGTCACCGGCCTCGCGAACGTCGGCGGTCTGGTCGGCAACAACGCCGGCATGATCACCACCAGCAACGTGACCGGCACGGTCAAGGGCACGAACAGTGCCACGAGTTTCAACATCGGCGGATTGGCCGGCGGGAGTTCCGGCGCGATCGACAGCAGCTTTGTCACGACGAACGTCACGGGTTACGGCAACACCGGCGGACTCGTCGGCAACAACAGCGGCGCGCTCAACTCGAGCTATTCCACCGGCGCGGTGGCCAGCTTCTTGAATGCCTCGCCGGCGGGCAGCAACCTCGGCGGACTCGTCGGATTAAACAACGGGGGCACCATCGCGCTCGGCTACACGACCGGCAGTGTGAACGCGCCCGACACCGCCCAGGTGGGCGGCCTCGTCGGCAGCAGCACCGGCGCTTCCGCCGCGATCCTGCAGAGCTACGCCAGGGGCAGCAGCATCACGGGTTATTCCCAGGTAGGCGGACTGGTCGGCAACAACGGCGCCGCCGCCGCGATCGTCGGCAGTCGGCTCATTGACGGCGTCGGCACGGCCGGAGTCACGGGCACGCTGGACGTCGGCGGCCTCGTGGGCAGCAACGCTGGCTCGATCACGCAGAGTTTCGTGCTTAGCGCGGGTTCGGTCTTGGGCAAGGATGGCGCGGCCACGGCTGCGCGCATCGGCGGATTTGTCGGCACGAACAGCGGCACGGTGACGAGCAGCACGGTGAACCTCGCGGTCGGACAGGCCGTGGGCACAACCGATACGCAGAAAGTCGGCGGATTCGTCGGCTGGAACACCGCTTCGGGCAGTCTTACCGGCGTCGCCGCCACGGGCAACGTGGCGGGTTTCCTGAACGTCGGCGGTCTCGCCGGCCAGAATGATGGTGCGCTCGGCATCCAGAGCAACGCGAGCGGCACCGTCACGGGCAACACCAGCGTCGGCGGACTGGTTGGCGGCAACACCGGCACAGTTGCGGCGCAGAGCTACGCCACCGGCGCCGTCAGCGGCGTCACCAATGTCGGCGGTCTTCTCGGCCTCAACAACACCCCGGTCGCGATCGCGGGCGTTTACGCCAGTGGCGCGGTGACGGGCACGAGTTTCGTGGGCGGCCTCGTCGGGGCGAACACGTCGGGCGATTTCAGCGCGAGCAGCGCGGCTGGCGCGGTGACGGGCACCGGCACCAATATCGGCGGCCTGATGGGCCAGAGCGGCGCCATCCTCTCGGGCACGACGGCCAGCGGCAGTGTCTCAGCGAACGGCGCGAGCAATGTGGGCGGCCTGGTCGGCAATAATTCCGGCACGATTTTCTCCAAGAGCTCCGCGTCAGGCGCGGTGGTGGGCGGCACGGCGGTGGGCGGATTGGTCGGCAATAATTCCGGCACGATCGGCGACGCGTTGACCACGGTGAATGCGCTGGAGGACTACACGCACGCGACCGGCACGGTCACGGGCCTCAGCCTGGTCGGCGGCCTGGTCGGCGACAACTCCGGCACGGTGCGCCAATCGTCGGCGAGTGCCGCGGTGAATGGCAGCTCCACTGCCAGCTCCGCGGTGGGTGGCCTGGTGGGCCGCAACGGCAGCGCGGGCACGATCGCGGTATCATTTTCCGGCAGCACGGTCTACGGCAACGGCACGGGCTCGACCAATGGCGCGGCGACCGACACGCAGGTCGGCGGCCTGGTCGGCTTGAATCTCGGGGCGATCAACCAGAGCTATGCGACGGGCGCCGTGGTGGGCGACAGCAACACCGGCGGCCTGGTCGGCTTGAACAACGCCGCCGGCGCCCTCGTGCAGACCAGCTACGCCACGGGCAACGTCACTGGCCTGACGGCCACGGGCGGACTCGTCGGCTACAACCAGCTCGGCACGATCAAACAGAATTATTCGACCGCCGTGGTCGTTGGCACGAACAACGTGGGCGGCTTGGTGGGGTTCAACGGCGGCACGGTCGCCGAGGACTACGCGACCGGCACGGTGAATGGCACCGGCAACGTGGGCGGCCTGATCGGCCAGATCGCGGCGAGCGGCACGTTGACGCAGAGTTATGCGACGGGGGCCGTGACGAGCGCAGGCGTTTCCGGCGGACTCGCAGGCCTCAACAGCGGCACGGTCTCGGGCAGTTTTTGGGATGCGGATTCCACGAACAAAGGGGCAACGGGCATCGGCGGGGGCACGACCACGGGCGCAGTCGGCTTGACCAGCACCGGTGGATCGCCGACGGCATTCTCCTCCGCTTCCTACTCCGGCTTTGGTACCGCAGGGTCGGTGGCGGCCGGCGCGGCCAACGCGGTGCAGTTCACGGTCAGCGTGCCGGCCATCGTCTGGTACATGCTCGAAGGCTCGACCCGGCCCTACCTCGCGTGGGAAGCCCCGATCAACAATCTCCAGTCCGGTGGCGCGTACCTGGTCTACACGGCGCACCAGTTGCAGCTGCTCACGGTTAATCTCGGCGCTGCGTACACGCTCGGGAAGGGGATCGACCTGGCCGAGACGCAACAGGCCTCGGGTCTCTGGAACACGGGGCAGGGTTTTGTGTGATCGGCACGGCCAGCAGGCCGTTCACCGGCTCGCTCGGCGGCGGCGTGGCGGGCATCACCAATCTTTATATCAACACGCCCGGCCTCTCGAACGTCGGCCTCTTCGGCGCCTCGACCGGTTCGCTCTCGGGCATTTCGCTCAGCGGCAATGTCACCGGGTTGAATCAAGTCGGCCTGCTCGTCGGGTTGAACCAGGGGCAGGTGAGTGGGGCCCGGCTGATGGGCGCGGTGACGGGCCAGACGAACGTGGGCGGACTTGCCGGCGAGACCACCAGCACGATCCAAAGCACCGCGGTGAACGTGACGACCAATGGCGCGACGAACGTGGGCGGCTTGGCCGGCTACAATAATGGCGGCACGCTGCAGACCAGCTACTCGCTCGGTGCCGTCAACGGCACGGGCGCCACGCAGTCCGCGCTCGGCGGCCTGGCGGGCCTGAACTCCGGTACGATCACGATCGCGTACGCCACGGGCGCCGTGACGGGCAATGCGACCTCGATGGATGTCGGCGGCGCGATCGGGCGCGACAGCGGCGCGATCGACCAAACTTACGCGACGGGCGCGGTCAACGGCGGCACCCAGGTGGGCGGCCTCGCCGGCTCCGTGGCCAGTGGCGCGACGATTTTGCAGAGTTACGCCACGGGCACCGTGAATGGCACCAGCCGGGTGGGCGGCATTGCGGGCTCGTTGGAAAGCGGCGGCTCGGTCTCCCGCAGCTACGCGAGCGGCGTGGTCACGGGCACCAACGCGGCGACGACCGGTGGCCTGCTGGGCCAGGTCGCGGCGGGCGGCACGTATGCGAATCTTTTCTGGGATCACACCAAGTCCACCACGGCCGTGGGCACCGACGGCAGCCCCGGCTTGATCACGGAGCTCAATGGCAAGACCATCAACGGCAACACCGGGTCCTACACCGGACTGGATGCGTCCGGCACCCCGGGGTTCACCACGGGCTTCGGCTCCTCGGCCCTTGTTTACGGCAGCGCGGACAGCGTCTGGCGCGTTCAGACGGGTTCGATGTTTCCCTTCCTGACGCAGCTCTCGACGCAGGTCAGCGGCACGTCGTACACCACGAAGGCGCACACCACGGCGGCCGCCGGCGCGACGGTCACGCTCAACTCGGGCGGCAACCTGCTCGCCACGACCACGACGAACGGCGCGGGCGCGTTCGATTTCCTCTTCGCAGCGGATGACGGTCTGTTCAACTATCTGCCGCAGACCGGCAAGACACTTCGGATCGCGGACAGCGTTCATAACGCGGATTCCATCGCCGCGAAAAACTTTAGCGGCAACGGCGTGCCGAACCTACTCGCCAACATCACGCCCGCCGACACGTGGGGCGACACGGTGCGCGTGGTTTCCTCCGGCTTGGACAACAAGCTCCTGGCCGCGGCCGGCAGCGCGTTCATCACGACCCCGGAGGTCAATCCGTTCGGCGGGACCAATCTCCTCATCTCGGAAAACTTCGACGTCGCCAGCGGCCTCAGCGGCTACGGCATCAGCGGGGACCTCACCGCGAGGGGCGATGTCACCTTCGATTCGCCGGGCCAGGTGCCGGCGAGCTTCACGCATCCGGTGGTGCTCAACGCCGCGGCCTCGCCGGGCAACCTCACGCCGACCTTCACGTTGAACGCGCCGCTTTCCTCGACGGCCTTCAACCGGGCGATCGTCGTCCAGTCCGACGGAAATTTCGTCAACCCGACGCTGGGCGCCGGCGCTTTCACCACGCCCAACGGCACGTACATCGTCTATTCGCAGAATCCCGCGGGTTCCGGCCAGTCGGTGGTGGATAACGATGGCGGCCTCAACCAGCTGCATCTTTACGGGACCAATTACACGCAGACCCCGGCTTACCTGCTGTCGCCGGGCCTGAACTACCAGATCTACAGTTTCACGCCGACGCTGACGCTGCAGGCGGTCGCGGTGGGCTCAGCAGCGGGCTCGCTCACCCTGCAGTATGGCACCTCGACGCCGGGCCTGACCTACACCGTCAGCGGGCTGCTGGCCGGTGACACCGTCGCGCCCGGGGCGACTTTCAACCAAGTGCTGAGCAACCAGCCGGGCGCGCAGACCACGTACGCCAAGTATGCCGGGCTGGGGAATTACCCGGTCACCTTCACAGGCTCGACGCTGCCGACGAGCCTGATCGGCTACAACCTGGTCTTCACCCCGGGCAACATCACCGTCACCCAGAACACGAGCAACGTGGACCTCACGGTCAGCGGCGCACAGCCCTTCGGCTACATCGGGGGCGGCTCGACGTTCGCCTATACTGCGAACGGTGCGGTGGCGGGCGACCCGAACTTCAATCCGACGTTTAACACGACCATCGGCCAGTTCGCCAACGTGAACCGCAATGGCGGCGGGGCCGTGATTCCCTACCTGAACACGATCAATTTCAACCCGGCCAGCCTGAGCAATTACGCCAACATCACCATCACAACGATCGACCAGGGCTTCACGGTGACACCCGCCGCGCTGACCGTCAGCGCCACGGGCACGAGTATTTACGGCAACACCGTCGCCGCGCCGACGCTCACGGGGAGCAGCGCGGCGCCCGCGGGGACCATTTACGACAACAGCGGGACTGGCAGCACGGTCGCGATTTCCAGCCTCGGTTACACCACGACCCCGCTGGTCACGACGGCCAGCCACGTGGGCAGCTATGGCATTACGGTTGCGGGCACTTCCGGCACCAGCACGTCTGGCGTACTGAGCAACTACGATGTCACGATCACGCCCGGCACGTACGCCGTGACGCCGCGCGCCCTGGTCATTGATGCGACCCAGAACGAACAACACGTCTATGATGGCACGCCGGGACCGACGACGTTTGGCTCCACGGATTATGCCGTCGGCGCGACCGCCCCCGGCACCGGACTCGTCAACGGCGACCAGGTCACCGGTCTGATGGGCCGCGTGAGCAATACGAATCCCAACGTCGGCCATTATAACTACACCGTGGGCACGCTGGGTACCGCGGACTCGGGCAGCGTGGCGAGCAGCGATTACACCCTCACCTTCAGCGCTCACGGCTTCGGCCTCGATATCACTCCGCGCGCGATCACGATCGGCACCCTCAGCAACGAGACGAAGGTGTACGGGAACGCGGATCCCAACACCAACCTCGCGGGCACGATCTACGACATCACGGCGGGCACGATGGCGGTGGGCGAGAGCTTCGCGAGCATCGGCGCCCTCGGCCGGCAGGCGGGCGAGAGCGTCAACGGCGGCACGCCGTACCTGTTCAACTCCGCCGGCACAGTCGGCATCGTCAACGCGGGCAATGCGAGTACCACGAGCAACTACACGATCTCCTTCACCAACCTCGGCGGCTACGGTCTGACCATCACACCCGCGCCGCTCACGGTCACGGCGAACAACGCCACCAAGGTTTACAACGCCCTCCCTTACTCGGGCGGCAATGGTGTCGCTTATTCCGGTTTCAAGTTCTCCGACAACGCCGGATCGCTCGGCGGCACGATTGCCTACTCGGGCACGTCGCAGGGCGCGATCAATGTGGGCTCCTATGTGCTCAGCGCGAGCGGCCTGGCGTCGGGAAATTACACCTTCAGCTACGTCGACGGTGCTCTGGCCATCACCCGGGCACAGCTGACCGTGACGGCGGATGCCCAGAGCAAGACGTACGGCGGTCTCGATCCGACTCTCACCTTCACGCCCACCGGCACGCTCTACGGCGCTGACACCTATGCGGTGATCAGCGGCGTGAGCCTGTCCACGACGACGGGGGCGGCGGCCACGGCCGGCACGCACGCGATCATTCCGACGGGCGGCACGGCGAGCAATTACGCGATCACCAACGTGAACGGCACGCTGACGGTGGCAAAGGCGACGCTGACGGCGACGGCGGATGCCCAGGCCAAGACCTACGGCGGGGCCGAGCCGACGCTGACCTACACGCCGAGCGGCATCCTTTTCTACAGCGACACGTATGGCGTGATCAGCGGCGTGAGCCTGTCCACCACGACGGGGGCCGCGGCGACGGCCGGCACGCACGTGATCACCGCGAGTGGCGGCACGGCGGCCAATTACACCATCATCGACGTGAACAACACGCTGACGGTGGCGAAAGCCGCGCTCCTCGCGACGGCGGATAACAAGACCACCACTTACGGCACGAACGCGACGCTCACCTATACGGTCAGCGGGCCGCTGTTCTATGGCGACACGGCGGGCGTGGTGAGCGGCGTGAGCCTGGCCACGACGACGGGTCCCTCGGCCGTGGTCGGCATGTACGCGATCACCGCGACGGGTGGCACCGCGAGCAATTACAACGTCACCGACGCCGATGGCATGCTGACGGTCAACAAGGCCACGCTGAACCTCACGGCGGACAACCAGAGCAAGACGTACGGCGGCGCTGATCCGACGCTGACCTTCACGCCGGGCGGCACCCTGTTCTACGGTGATACCTACGGCGTGATCGACACCAGCGGCGTGGGCCTGGCGACGACAACGGGGGCGGCGGCCACGGCCGGGACGCACGCGATCACGATTACAGGCGGCGCGGCGGCCAACTACAACGTGGTCGACGTGAACGGCACGCTGACGGTGGCGAAGGCCACGCTGACGGCGACGGCGAACGATCAGAGCAAGACGTACGGTGGCCTTGACCCGACGCTGACCTTCACCTCGAGCGGCACACTCTTTTACAGCGACACCTACGCCGTGATCAGCGGCGTTGGTCCGTCCACCATGACGGGGGCCGCGGCGACGGCGGGCACGCACGTGATCACGGCGAGCGGCGGCACGGCAGCGAATTACAACATCGTGGATGCGAACGGCACATTGACCGTGGCGAAGGCGGCGCTCCTCGCGACGGCGGACAATCAGGCCAAAATTTACGGCGCGGCGGAGCCGACGCTCACGTACTCCGTCAGCGGCCCGCTGTTCTACAGTGACACGGCGAGTGTGGTCAGTGGCGTGAGCCTCTCCACGACGACGGGTGCGGCGGCCACGGCCGGGACGCATACAATCACGGCGACGGGCGGCACGGCGGCCAATTACACCATCAGCGATGCCAACGGCACGCTGACCGTGGGCAAGGCGACGCTGACGGCGACCGCCGACAACCAGGCTAAAATTTACGGCGCGGCGGAGCCGATCCTGACTTACTCCGTCAGCGGTCCCCTGTTCTACGGCGACACGGCGAGTGTGGTGAGCGGCGTGGGCCTGGCGACGACGACCGGTGCGGCGGCCACGGCAGGCACGCACGCGATCACCACGACCGGCGGCACCGCGAGCAACTACAACGTCGTGGATGCCGATGGCACGTTAACCGTGGGCAAGGCGACCCTAACGGCGACGGCGGACGCCCAGAGCAAGACGTATGGTGGCATTGACCCGACGCTGACCTACACGGCGAGCGGCACTCTTTTCTATGGGGATAACTACGGTGTGATCAGCGGCGTGGGTCTCTCGACCACGACGGGCGCGGCGGCGACGGCGGGGACGCATACGATCACCGCGACGGGTGGCACCGCGAGCAACTACAACGTCGTTGATGCCAACGGCACGCTGACGGTCGCGAAAGCAGCGCTGCTCGCGACCGCGGACGACCAGGGCAAGACGTACGGCGGTATTGAACCGACGCTGACCTACACGGTCAGTGGCCCGTTGTTCTACGGTGACACCGCGGGCGTGGTGAGTGGGGTGAGCCTCAGCACGACGACGGGCGCGGCGGCGACGGCGGGAACGCATACGATCACGGCGAGCGGCGGCACGGCGGCTAACTACACCATCAGCGATGCCAACGGCACCCTGACGGTGGGCAAGGCGACGCTGACGGCGACGGCGGACAACCAGAACAAGACGTACGGTGCGGCGGAACCGACGCTGACCTACACGGCGAGTGGCACACTCTTTTACGGCGATAACTACGGCGTGATCAGCGGCGTGGGTCTCTTGACTACGACGGGCGCGGCGGCCACGGCGGGCGCTCATACGATTGCGGCCAGCGGCGGCACGGCGGCCAATTACAACGTCGTCGATGCCAACGGCACGCTGACGGTGAACAAGGCTCCGCTGACCGTTACCGCGGATAACCAGACGACGACCTACGGCACGAATGCAACGCTCACCTACACCGCGAGCGGTCCGCTGTTCTACGGCGATAACTACGGCGTGATCAGTGGCGTCGGTTTGTCGACCACGACGGGTCCGTCGGCGGTGGTCGGCACGTACGCGATCAACGCGACCGGCGGCACGGCGAGCAATTACGCCATCACGGACGTGAACGGCCTGCTGACCGTGGGGAAGGCGACGCTGTTCGCCACGGCGGATAACCAGAGCAAGACCTACGGCGGCATCGAACCGACGCTGACCTACACGGTGAGCGGCCCGCTGTACTATGGCGACAGCGCCGGGGTCGTCAGCGGCGTCGGCCTCAACACGAGCACGGGCGCGGCCGCGACGGCGGGCACGCATGTCATCACGGCGGCTGGCGGCACTGCGACCAACTACAATGTCGTGGATGTTAACGGCACGCTGTCGGTGGCCCAGGCCCCGATCACCGTGACCGCGCACGACCAGAGCAAGACTTACGGCGCGGTGGATCCCACGCTGACTTACAGCGTCGGCGGCACCTTGTACTACGGCGACGTGGTCAACCTCATCACTGACGTGAACCTGTCCACGACGAGCGGTGCCGCAGCGACGGCGGGCACCCATGTGATCGCGGTCAACACGACCGGGCCCACGGCGGCTAACTACGTGGTCGTGAATGTGCCGGGCACGCTAACGGTCGCCAAGGCGGCGCTCACCGTGACCGCGGGCAACCAGAGCAAGACGTACGGTGGGATCGACCCGACGCTGACCTACACGGTGAGCGGGCCGTACTTCTACGGCGACAACGCGGGCGTGGTGAGTGGCGTGAATCTCTCGACGCCGACCGGCCTGAACGCCACCGCGGGCACCCATGTCATCACCGCGGCCGGGGGGACGGCGGCCAATTACAACCTCACCGACGGGAACGGTCTGCTGACCGTCGCCCAAGCGCCGCTCACGATCACTGCCGATCCGCAGAGCAAGTTCTCCGGCCTTACCTTTGTCTTCAACGGCACGGAGTTCACGACGTCCGGCCTCTTCGGCTCCGACTCCGTCGCGCATGTGGGGCTCACCAGCCCGGCCACGCCGAGTTTGGCGCTGCCGGGATCCTACGACATCAGCGTGACGCCGAACAGCGCCACCGGCGCCGGCCTGGCCAATTACGGGATCAGCTTTGCGCCGGGCACTTTCACGGTGGTCCCGGGCTCGCTCAGCCAGTTGCCGATTTCCTGGGATACGCGCTCCCGGCTCAACCAGCTCATCGGCGGCCTGTTCAATACCGGTTACGGTGAGAAGCGGTTCTACGAGCTGGAAGTTCCTGGTATGCTGCGCCGCGTGGTGCCGTCGGATCTCGTCGGCATCGGTACGGGTTCGAGCCTGGTAGATGTCAAGATCGGCTTGGAAACCGTCTACTCCCTGGACCGGTTCCAGTCCTTCCGGCATTAATATCCACGAAAGAACCTGACATGATGAACAAGCGATCGGCCCTAACGGGCTTCCTGGCGGTGGTTTTGACGGGTGCAGCGCTGCACGCGCAGAACCAAAGCTATGACCAATTTGCGCCGAAGCCCGTGCCGCCGGCGCCGCTGAGTGCCGCCGAAGGGCCGGTAGCGAACACGAACGTGGCGGGGTCATCCGACGAGATCCTGCTGCCCGTGCTGCGGGGCTTGGTGTTTGTGGGCCAACCTGAGGAGGTGGAGGCCCGCAAAGCAAAGACCACCCCGGGGATAGCATTCGCGGCCGGGCTGATAGTGCCCGCGGCGTCGGCGTTTCGCGACTTGGCTGCGCCATATGTCGGTCAGCCCCTGACGCGCGGCCGGCTCAACACCCTGATCACCGCCATCATCGTCCACTACCGCACGCACGACCGTCCCGTGGTGGATGTCATCGTGCCCGAGCAGGACATCGCCGGCGGCGTGGTGCAGATTCTCTTGCTGGAAAGCCGGGTGGGCGCCGTGACGGTCACGGGCAACCGGTGGTTTTCCGACCGCGAGATTCGCGGTTATTTTCACGTGCAACCGGGCAACCAGATTAGCGCCGCGACCATGCGCGCAGATTTGGAATGGGCCAATCAGAACCCGTTCCACACGTCCGACGTCGTCTACCAGCCGGGCGCGGCGGTGGGCACCACTGACATCGTCCTGCAGACCCAGGACCGGTTCCCCGTCCGCGTCTATGCGGGCTATGAGGACTCGGGCAACACGCAGACCGGGTTCGACCGTTACCTCGCCGGCTTCAACTGGGGCGATGCGTGGCATGCCGGGTTGGGCCAGCAGCTTAACTACCAGTACACGACGAGCGCCGACCTGCGCGGCCTCGAGGCGCATTCCGCCAGCTACGTGATCCCGCTCCCGTGGCACCACACCCTCACGCTTTTTGGCAACTACGTAACGACGCAGGGCCAGGTTCCGCCGTACATTTCACTGGCCGGCCGCAGCTACCAGCTCAGCGGTCGCTACACGATCCCGCTGCGGGCGATCGGCGATTACAAGCACACCTTCGGCGTGGGGTTTGACTTCAGGTATAACCACAACTCCCTGCAGTTCGGGGATATTCCGCTGACCTCGATTCCGGTCGTGGTCCGGCAGTTTGTCCTGACCTACGATGCTTCGCTCCGCGATCAACGCGGCGTCACCTCGCTCAGCGCGCAGGGCTACCTCAGCCCGGGCGACTGGGGTTCGCACAACGATGACGGCACGTTCGGCGGCTCCCACACCTATGCGACCAGCAAATACGACTACGTGAACCTCACGCTTTCGCGCCTGACCCGGCTGCCGCACGAATGGTCGCTCTTTCTCCGCGGCATGCTGCAGGTGAGCGACGGCAATCTCGTGCCCAGCGAGCAGTTCGGCCTGGGTGGCTACGACACTGTGCGAGGCTACGATGAGCGCGAGGTCAACCGCGACGAGGGTTATCTCTATAATGTCGAATTGCGCACGCCGGTGATGAATCTCGGGTCAAAGCTCGGCCTAAAAAAAACCAGCGACCAACTGCAGTTCCTCGTCTTCTGGGAAGGCGGCGAGGGGCACAATCACACACTGCTGCCCAACGAGCCGGCCCGCACGCAGCTTGAATCGGTCGGCGGCGGCCTGCGCTACACGATCAAGACCAATCTCTCCATTCGGGCGGATTACGGGTTCCAGCTGAAGAAAAGCCAGATTGACCAGAACCACGGCCACCGCGGTGACCTCGGCGTGGTGCTCAGTTACTGAACCGGCTCACTCCGGCTCTTCGGTGGGGTGGAGCGGCTTGGCGCGTGCCAGCGGTTTGGGGTCGGCCGCGTGGTCGGGGTCGATCGCCATGAGCAGCGGCTGGGAATGAGATGACACGGGGTCATGCTGTTCCTCGTTACCGTCGTTGAGTGGGTAACAAGGAACAACCCGACCCTTTCCCGGGGTTCTTTTTCATGTCTCTTGGGGTGCTTACAATCGGACAGTGATCAGGCAATCGGACACCAACGCTGCACTGCTTCGGCGGTGTCGAATGGCCCGGTGTTGAAACAGATGCGCGACTGCGGGGCATACTCATGGACAACATTGAGCACCTTCTCGAATAAAAGAAAATTTGTATGGATGGTGCGCAATCCCGCACCGATTACGACGCAGTCATAAGGTTTTTGCTGAAGAGCGGCGCGGATCACGGCCTCTGCCGTTTCGCCAAAATCGGTAGGGCACAATTGGGCGTCATAGCCCAAGGCGTTAAGTGTGGCAATGTCCCTGTCCAGTCCGCCTTGGACCTTGTTAGCCGTCATGCCTGGATAGGCTGCATAGGCTGGATCGGCGAAATTGATAAGTTGTGGCTGCAGGCCGACGGATAAGACAGATTTTTTGGTGGTCATGATGTTTCTCTGGATAGTTGTAGAAATTTTCCGAAGGGGGACAATCCAAGGCGGTTATCAACCCCAAGTGTGAGCAATCCAAGGGGGGTTAGCAACCGTCTTTAAGGCGAGCCTGGATTGAGGATTTTTTGATGCGGAAGGTCGAAGAGAGAGGTCGGTTTGGGTTTTGTGGTTCTTTGATTTGGCAAATCGGCCTGTCCTCAAGCCCCAAACCCCGACCCCCTGCTATGGGCGCTTTCGTTGTAAGAGGCGAGCACTGCTTTAACGCGTGCGACTTGGCTGGTCGAAAAATTGCCGTCGAGTTTCCCCAAGAGATTCTCATCCCACTTTGTAAGACGGCTCGTTGGGTCTACAGGTGCAGCAACATCGCCACGATCGCCTAACGGCTTGCCGAATTTTGCATCGAGCAAATCAGCCACTAGAAAAAGCTGGCTACCCGATAACGGGTCACCGCTTACGATCAGGGGATTTGCGATCTCATGCTCGACGCCAAAGAGAGTTCGTTCGATCTCAAGCATCCGTCCAACGTTTTGCCATTCTGCAGGCGTTAGCGCGGTTTGAATTTCCTTTTTGAAGTCATTGTCCACCTTGTCGGATGCCACTCTTGCACCGTACATGACGCTTTGATCACGACTTCCCCTCAGTTCCGCCAAATCGGCGAACGCGGCTTTGCGTTCCGCCAAAAGTTTTTTGATTGTCGCAAGTCGTTCCGAAGGGATGTTAAAGCTACCTAGGACCAAGCCGTATTCTCCTTCAACAGTCTTTAGGTATTTGTCCAAGTCCGACGCGGTTCGAATCGATTTAGAACTAGGTTCAAACGCGGGACTCTGCGCGTTTTGCGCTCCGACGGCGTGTTTGGTGTCAGTCCTGGTGGACCGAACCTCGCTTTGTGCGACAGCTGTATGTTTTCTGCGATTGGTGATCGTCAGTGCAATCACAACAACGGCGACCACACATATGAGCACGCCGACGATTAGCATCGGCGATTTCCGGCTTGGGTATGAATTTGGGGTTTTCATGGGGAAGAGATAGTGTGCTGAAGCGTAGGTATGTTCATTGAAATTATTAAACATAGCGTCATAAGTAATTGCCTGTAATGCTGGGCGGGTTTATCGGTCGATGCATGAAAGCACTGACGATTTCTGATCGAGAAAACATGATCCTTTCCCTGCAGGACGAAATTCGCCGC
>Ga0105048_10004615_pt1 | contig 22357 bp, 17 predicted proteins | sample MAT05_FD_78382 | JGI IMG/M metagenome (GOLD analysis project Ga0105048, IMG submission 78382) | Freshwater microbial communities from Lake Fryxell liftoff mats and glacier meltwater in Antarctica - MAT-05 | ecosystem: Environmental > Aquatic > Freshwater > Ice > Liftoff microbial mat | place...
GCAACTCAACGCTGATCAACATCATTCCGATACTCATGCCGGCTTTGATGGGAATGGCGTAGACAGGGTATGGCAGCCCCTTCAGACTTGCAAATGCAGTTCGCGAGTTGGCGAAGGTGTTAACGCGGATACCGAACCAGGCAACGCCGTAACTTCCAAGGATCCCAACGATACTAAAGCAAACAATGATGCCAACCACACCGGCAGAAAGTTCGGACAGCCATCCAAAGTACATCACGATGACAATCGCCATAAAGGCCCAAAGAACGGCCATGAACTTGCCTTGATGGATGAGATACGTCTTGCAAGTCTCGTAAATGAGCTCTGACACCTCAAGCATAGATGCATGCACGGGCATATTCTTGAGTTCGCGATAAATGAGCATTCCAAAGCCCAAGCCTGCCACACATACCAGTAGTCCCGCATAAAGCAGGTACGTGCCAGGAACGCCTACGAAATTCGTTCCCGCCAGATCGGGCAGTACCAGGTTAACTTCCCCACCTGGCACCTGGGCTGGTGCCTCGGGCGCCTGAGCCATCACATTATTTGAGAGTAAAAATCCAAACAAAAGGGTGATCGCCAAGCTGGCCAAAATCTTTTCAATCGTTCCGCGTTTGTACATTCGGTGCTTTCCTAAGAAACGAGTGGGTCAAAACAATTAAGATCGTAGGCTAACCACTCTTTGTTCATCGTTCAACATGGTGACCATCTCTTTTGGGTGTTTTTTTCGCTTTTACACGCCTTTTAAAGCAAAACGAATGACCGTACGGTGTGATGCCCAAAAAACCCGTAACCACTGAGAACACAATAACAGTAAATCCCAGTGGAGTCGTCCTAACTACCGAAACTCTTGGCGAGTTCCGCTACCCCCAAATTGAGCATGATGATGCACTAGCCTTCGAAGCTGAATTCACAAGGCTTCAGGACGGCATGTCATTCGCACGAATTCAGCCAAGTTAGCTATGATGTGAGAGTACGGCTCCCGCCGAGCCGGTGACTTAGGGTTCAACATGACAAAAGGGATCGGTCCGATGAATTCAGATTATCAATGGAGGCATCCGTCCGTCACGCGGCGAACGGCCATTCAAGCTGGCTCCATCGGTATCCTCGGACTTGGAATCAATCATTTGGCTGGCCTTCGTCAGGCCCAAGCGACATCTGCGGACTTGTCCTTTGGTAAGGCCAAGTCTTGCATCTTCATCTTCCTCTCAGGTGGCCTAGCTCAACACGAGAGTTTTGACTTGAAGCCGAATGCGCCTGAGAATGTCCGCGGTGAGTTTAAGCCGATTTCGACTCGAACGCCGGGCTTACAGATTTGTGAACACTTGCCCATGTTGGCGGAACGAAGTGAACTGTGGGCGCTTTGCCGTTCGCTAACGCATAGCTCGAACGACCATTCCGTCGCTCACCACATCATGTTGACTGGGCATACGCAGGTGCCAACAGGCTTCAATCCTAATGGTTCCAGTCGCACCGACCGACCGTCCATTGCGTCGGTGGCTGGTGTTGCCACCAAGGCTCGAAACAACTTGCCGACGGCAGTCATGCTGCCCGAGCGACTGGTTCACTCGACTGGCAGGATCATACCGGGGCAACATGCTGGCGAAATGGGAGCGCAACACGACCCGTGGATAGTGGAAGCATCCCCGTTTCATAACACTGCGTACGGCGCATTCCCTGAGTTTGGTTTTGATCATCAGGATCGCGGCAAACCTGACAATCGACTCTTTCAAGCCCCGCAGCTAACACTCCCAGAAGGCTTGGGCATGAAGGAAATCCAAGGAAGACTGCAATTGTTGGAGACTCTGAAACGACAACAGGCCACGTTGTCAAGTTTTGCAGAGACACAGTCCTTCGATCGGTTTCGGCAAAGTGCGATCTCGTTACTTACCAAAAACTCGATTCAACGTGCATTGGATGTAACGCGCGCGGAGGATGTCGAGTTGGATCGCTACGGGCGAAATTCATTTGGCTGGTCGTTGTTGATGGCGCGTCAATTGGTCGCTGCTGGAGTCAACTTTGTTCAAGTCAATCTTGGCAACGATGAAACATGGGACACGCATGGTAACGCTTTCCCGCATTTGAAAAATTCTCTTCTGCCCCCTACGGATCGAGCACTGTCCGCCTTACTGGACGACCTTCGATCCACCGGTGAACTGGACGAGACGTTGGTGGTGATGGCTGGCGAGTTTGGCCGAACGCCTCAGATCACGCTGCTTCCTCAGCATTACAAGCTGCCTGGTCGCGACCACTGGGGAGCGGTACAGTCGGTCTTCTTTGCCGGAGGTGGCGTGCGAGGTGGCAACGTGGTTGGCAAGTCGGATTCGCATGGTGCCTATCCTGCCGAACAACCGGTGAAACCAGAAAACTTCGCGGCCACCATTTACCACGCACTTGGCATTCCAACCACTGCCGTTTGGCATGATGCTACGGACCGACCGCATCAAATCTACCACGGCGAGCCGATCAGCGGTTTAGCATAGGAAACACAGCGAAATGAACGAACCGTTTTTTAAAAAATATACGGACCTCATCGAAATTGGTGCCGATTTGACGGACATGATGCGTGAGCAAGGGAACGAAATCTGTTGCTGGCTCGGTACGATTTCCGAATCGGATTCCATGAAGTTGCATGCCCCGTACACATGGACTTTAAAAGAGGTCATTAACCATTTGTCCGATTGCGAGCGAGTCTTTTCGTTTCGTGCATTGTGGATTGCTCGCGGGGGCACGATGCCACTGGTCTCGTTCGATGAGAATGAGTTTTCGCAGCGAGCTCGAGCCAACGAGTCTTGCATTGAGCGACTGTCGGATGAGTTTTACGCGATTCGACAGTCGACGATAGCGTTGTTTGAGAACCTGCCGAAGTCAGTCTGGCAGAACGTGGGCCAAGCATTCGGCCAAGACATAACCGTTGAAAAACAGGCGACCATCTTGTTAGGCCATGTCGCTCATCATTGGAAGATCCTCAAGCAACGATTCTCATTCTGACCAGACAGCAAATTCGTTGCCGCTAGGGTCGAGAAACTGAAATCTCCGACCACCCGGAAACGAGAAGATGGGTTTAACGGGTGAAACGATGAATTAAATCGAGCGTTGGATCGCCACACTGGCGATCGCTTGGCAAGCCGTCTCGATTTGCTCTCGAGAAACGTCCAGGTGCGTTACCAGTCGGACGCTTTGAGGGCCGAAGGCCAGCGCGAGAATGCCATGTTGTTTTAGCGAAAGCGAAAATTGTGCTGCCGTGCCCCACTCGCTCGCGACGTGGAAGATGACTATGTTGGTGTCGGGCACTTCGTCGCTGAGACGAAGTGTTTTGCATTGACCAATGGCGTGGGCCAATATCTTTGCGTTTGCGTGGTCTTGTGCCAAGCGTGCCATTTGGTGTTCGAGAGCAAACAATGCTCCGGCTGCGAGAATGCCGATTTGCCGCATGCCGCCGCCGAAGAGTTTTCTTGCCCGTCGGGCTTTTGCTATGAATTCGCGGGAACCAGCCAAGCAAGAGCCTACTGGAGCACCGAGTCCTTTACTGAAGCAGACGCTGACCGATTCAAACGGTTCTGAAAACGCTTGAAGGGAGACGCCGGTTGCGACCGCTGCGTTGAAGAGTCGGGCACCATCCAAGTGGGTTTTGAGACCCTCCGCATGAGCCCAATTGCATAGCGATTGGATGCGTGACAAGGAATAAACCTTGCCGGCTCCTCGATTGTGGGTGTTTTCCAGGCAGAGCAGTTGTGTTCGCACGGTGTGTTCGTTGTCCGGGCGCACGCTGCCAATTAATTGTTCTAGGTCGAGCAAGCCATTCTGACCTGGAATAGTCTTGGCGACTAAACCGCTGAGCTGAGCGAACGCTCCTTGTTCATAGTTGTAGATGTGGCAGCCTGAATCGCAAATAAACTCGTCCCCCGGAGCACAATGGACGCGCAAGGCGATTTGGTTGGTCATCGTGCCGCTAGGCATGAAGATGGCGGCTTCCTTGCCAAGCATGCGAGCGGTAAGTTCCTGCAATTCGACGGCGGTTGGGTCAATATCGATGACGTCATCGCCGACCGGAGCGTTGTTCATGGCTTCCCGCATGCCCGGAGTTGGTTTGGTGACCGTATCGCTGCGAAGATCTATAATTTGCATGGTTTCCTGGGAAGCGTGAATGAAGTTCGCCCATTTTAAGGCGAACGGCAGGCTGAAAACTACCAGTGTGATGCAACCCCTCTCCGGCCTTTAAAGCCGACTCTCCCAAAGGGAAAGTGACTTTACCCTCCCTTCGGGAGGGTCGAGCGAAGCGAGGGGAGGGTATGACTCATTCTGCCGCTCGCCTTAGCACCCAAGATAGGAATCGGGTGTTACGGGCTGTTGGTGAAGCGCCCAGAAGCTTACCATAGTCTTTTCCGGCGGGCACAACTCTCGAACCCTCATCACCGCATAAGGACGAAATTATGAAGAATGCCTCAATCCAATCCCTGATTGACAGCGGAACCAACCTCTATTTGGACTCGATTGATCCTACTCTGGTAGCCCAGAACCTTGCCTGGGGAGCGGTGGGGGCAACCAGCAATCCAATTATCATTTCGGGACTCGTTCGCACTGGACGGTTTGACGAATCCATCGTGAACTACGTGGATCGAGGCCAAGACGACTTGGCAATCTGTTGGAGTGTGACCGATGAATTGGTACGCGACGCTCAGAAAGAGTTTCACCCAGTTTGGAAGAATACAAAAGGGAACGCCGGTTGGGTCAGCTTCGAACTTGACCCGCTTTTGGAAGATCCGGCTGTCAACTTGCCGCATGCCGAACGAGTTGCCAACTACATCTCGCTGGGCAAGAAATGGGCCGCCGGGCATGACAATCGAATGATCAAGGTGCCGGCCACACCCGCGGGACTGGATGCATTAGAGGAACTTGCTGCGGCCGGCGTCACTCTGAATGTCACGTTGATCTTTACGATGCGTCAGTATGAAATTGCCCGGGATGCAGTCTGGCGAGGTGCAAAACGTCGCAACTCGCTCGACTCCTTCAAAAGTGTCTATAGTATTTTTGTTTCGCGAATCGACCAGTACACAGCCGACCATTGCAAGCAACTTTCGGCCGAAGCTCAAGGTCAGTACGGAATCCTCAATGCCAAACGAATTTGGACGGCTAACCAACAGTTTTGGAAGGAGCACGCAACACCCTTGAAGCAGGAAATCATCTTCGCAAGCACCGGCACCAAAAACGCCGCAGATGCACCGTGGAAGTATGTATCAGCCCTGGCCGGTTCGGACATCCAAACCAATCCACCCGATACGAATGCTGCGGTCGCAACAAGCAATCAAATCTTTAGCCGCAAAGTCGATGAGATGATCAGCGACTCGGTCGCGAAGGAGTTGGATGCGGCGGTGGATGTTCCACATATGGAGAAGACTCTCATGGAACAAGGTGTTGCCAAATTCGTTGCTCCGCAGAAGCAACTAATTCAGACCATCCAAGAAAAGCGGGGAGCTTTATCCCGTTCCTAGTGGTTCGTCAAACTCTAATTTTAGGACTACAATGCTCGGAACCATCACGCGGAGCGTGATGAGTACGTACCCATCACGCTCCGCGTGATGTTGGGAACCCTAATTCTTGAGCCTGACATTCCACTAGCACCTTCGGCCCCCATTGTTAGGCCCATCAAACCGCCCAACGTCGCAAAATAGATTGCGTAGTTGTTCAATAGCATGAAACGGTGGGCTGCATCGTATCGGACCATGTACTCAGTGGATGGCTGGACGGGATAGTTTGCAAACTCCGCGGCATTGCGAAGATCGGATCCAATTGACTCACAATGACGATTCCAGCAGTGCTCCCACCATTGGCCGAATCATCAGGCCGATCAAGACAGATTTCCGTTGTTCGATGTCAGCGTTTGCTTCTTGCATTTTAATTTAAGAACTTTCATTCCAAGAAAAATTGGGTCGATCTTTATTAGGGAAGGGCTCGTGGCAAGTCACGAACCATGCGACGTGTCGAACTTCCAATGAAAGAAAGGCCTGTCCGCACCGAATGCGAACAGACCTTTTATAAACTTCTTCCAAGTCGGTTACTTGGATGACAAGCTGATACCGAGAGGCTGCATCCCGGACGTAATGTCGAACTGCAAGCCTGAAGTCGTTGGGTTTCCATACATTTCAGGAACCGCTGCCTTTGGCTGCGCAATCTTCTTGACTTGTTCCGGAGTCCCCATGAGCATGTCCTCTTCCTTTTTCGGTTGAGCCAAAGCTGCAGCCGCGGCGGCAGGATCCACTTTGCTTACTGAGACTTTGTTGATTCCAAGTGCTACCTTAACCCGAAACAATCCTCCCTTGTCGGTCGTGGCCGTTGCGAGTGCACCGCCACCACCGCCAACAAATGCAATACTTGCACCATCAAGAGGCTTTCCGTCCAGATCGACCGTACCCGAAATCGCCACTCGCCCATCAGCGTCGGAATCGCATCCTAACGAGACACTGAGCAATCCAAGACTTATCCAAAGGACAAATCGCATTGTTATCATGGTCTTCCTAATTGTCTATAGTTGCGACAGTACCTTCATTTCGACTACCGAGTCGATTGTAATTGATCATATCAATGGACTGACTCAATAATCGAACCGCACCATCCCCAAAGACGAACTGAGCGCCACCGGTGTGCCGAGACTTAAAACCAACTTCACTGTTCCAAGTGCACCTTGCGTTACAAGCGGTTTTGCCTCTGGCGACTGCCGTTGCGACATCAGGCTCGCTCGAGTCGAAGTTTATTGGGATCTGTGTGAAGATGCCCCACTTATTTGAGTGACTCCAGCCAGCACTGACGTGTCCCGATGAGTCCGCCCGAACTTCTCCAACGAAAATGGTATTCGATAGACCGTCAGTTACGAAGGCAAAATTTCCAGCGTAGTCATAACCATACCGCGAAAACGGACCAGCGGGATTTGCATTCGAATTCGTTCCAGCTTGGCTGAACGATTGAAAAGTCGAAAACAACGGACAGGAACAAGCAGCATTGTTCGAAATCTGGGCCGATGGCCCCATACTCGGGTGATAATTCGATGGCTGGATTTGGTTACGGCCCGGGCTAATCGGCTCGTTAATGTCCGACGGACATTTGTAGGAAGGCACAAGCACCCCTTTGAGAAACATCCCGCCCGCTGCATTGACTGGATCGGGCAGGCGCGATTCGTCCACCGGCATCGTAAAATCAAACTGCGCGTAAAGCGATTGTTGTTCGATATACGGAAGAATAAAGGCGAGCATCGATCCTCGCTGATTATTGATTCCGTGGAATCGACCGATGTCTACCTGCGTTCCACCATAAAAAACGGCTCCCGGCGGGATCTTTTTCGTAGCGCTTTCATAATTATGAATCGCCAAACCAATCTGCTTCAAGTTATTGCTGCACTGCATGCGCCGAGCAGCCTCGCGGGCCGATTGAACAGCGGGAAGCAGAAGCCCCACCAGAATACCGATGATCGCGATCACAACTAACAACTCGACAAGTGTAAATGCCTGTTTCGGGATTCGACGATTCGACATTATCCATGTCCTAGAAAAATACAAAAACGGCAAAATGCAAAGCTCCAATGATCATCTCTCAATGCTGAATTTTATCTTATTCCTGTCGTTCAAGCAACATTTTGTGGATTGCATGTGCTTTTTAATTGTCAATTATGGCACTAAAAACAACGTTAACTTGGAAAATGCTTCAGACGCTTTGCCGGAGCGAAAGGCGACACTTGTGGACGAGCGAGGCCCTTCGCTCGTTGGATTCCTGCAAAACCTGAGCGAGGGCCTCGCTCAGCCACGATCTGATAAATTCACAGCCTAGGCGCGTTTCGGTGCCAACACCGGGCGATCCGCTTAGGTAGCGTCACGACGCTCGATCGATTACCATTTCAGATCTGCACAGACACTCCTTCGTTCTTCCATCCCACCTTCCTTTGCGTGTTTCATCGCAACAAAACTGCAAAAAACGGACTCCTATGCTTCGCTCCATTTGGCTTTCTCTATTGCTTTTGATGGTTTATTGTGACTCGATTGCTTCTGCCGCAGATCGACTGGTTTTTGAGCCATCCAACGGAAAAGCTCTGAAACACATCGTGCTGATTGCTGGCGATGAAGAATATCGGACCGAGGAAACCATGCCCATGCTGGCAAAGATCCTCAGCCAAAAACACGGGTTTAAGTGCACGGTACTTTTCTCGTTAGGACCGGATGCGGCAGAGTACATCGATCCAAACCATTCTGCTGGCCTCCGAGGTTTAGAATCATTGGGCGATGCCGACTTGATGATCATCGGTACTCGTTTTCGCGCTCCAGAGGCGGAACAAGCCACGCACATCGCAAATTTCTTGAAGGCGGGTAAGCCAGTCATCGGCATCCGTACTGCGACCCATGCATTCAAAGGAAGCGGAAACTTTGACGGACTCTCGTTCAATGACTTTGGTTTGAAGGTCCTCGGTGAGACGTGGGTCAACCACCATGGCAAACACAAAAAAGAAGGGGCCCGCGGTGTTATGGAATCAGCTCAAACATCGCATCCGATTCTGCGTGGCGTCAAGGATGTGTTCGGACCGTCGGATGTCTACAGCGTTACCCACTTAACACCCTCCGATACGATCCTGATGCGAGGTGCCGTTACGGAATCCCTGGATCCATCTTCACTCAATGTCGTGAGCGACAAGAACAAGCCAATGCAACCCTTGGCTTGGCTGCACACTTACACACGGCCAAATGGTCAAGGGACGGGCAAGTCGTTCTGCACAACGGCCGGTGCCTCCGTCGACTTCGTCAACGAAGACCTGCGTCGGATGATTGTCAATGCTGCGTATTTCTTAACGGACCGCGAAGTGCCAACATCGGCTGATGTCACCTTTATCGATCCGTTCTACCCCAGCTTCTATGGATTCATCAACGAACCGTCGTACTGGAAAAATGCCAATCTGCATCCCGAAGATTTTGGAATGGGAAAGACGCCAAATCTACCTGATCCAAAAGGTTCACCCGAATGGCCATTTCGCGATAAGCCAAAACAATAAACGACATTGCTATTCCAACCGAATGAACTATTTTCCTAATAGCATCCCCAGGTAGCTCCGGCGCTCGATCTCCGACAAATGAAGCATCCGACCGACCTCTTGGATGTCTTGCTGCGCTAGTTCGATCTCCGAATGGTCTAAAACGATTCGCTCGATTTCGGTAAAGTACCCGAGCGTTTCCACATGATCAAGTGTGATCGTCAGGTTGCGAGTGTGATGCTCGAAACGATACACCTCGCGCGACTTAGGAACGGTCAAAGCAATCTCAAACCCAAGATTGCCCCAGATTTTCAACCAGTCTTCGGTCGTGCCCGAAACCATTGGCAACTCGATCTCAGGGCGAATTTTGATCGGCCCCGCCAATCGTGGCCCCTTGTACGTAATAAACGGCTCGCCATCGATTTCTCGAATCCGAAGCGCCTCGTCCGTTGATCGGAAGTCGCGCGACGGGTGTCGCAAATAAATATCGCGATGGTTTTCATGCCGTAGAAACTCGGCCCCCATTTGTTGCAACTGGTTCCGAGTTTCCTCAGGGGAGTGAACACGAAATTTGCATTCGGCTTCCATCGGCGTTAACGTCATAGGTATCCGCGTTTTCTAGGTTGGCAAAATAAGCGAACCACTACGTTTCAAGTTCGCTGCCAACTTCCTGGCTTTGATTCTCAAATAAGGTGGTACGAATCGGCTTCGATGCCCCATTGTATCGACAACCGACTCCTGCTTTGCATGATTAGGCTCAGATACGTCCTCGATCACCATTCCATTGCGGCAGATCCCACCAAGAATCGTCTCCAAACTGTGTGCAATCTCTCGGGTATTGGGCTCCCGGAGTGGACTAGGTTCGTCCGCTTTCGCAGCATTCGCGACAGCTCCAATCTCGGTTTCGATCGCGTATTTCCCACCGCGAGTCTTTAAAGACGCCTGCAAGTTGATTGGCTGTTTGTGTTGAGAAACATACAACCCGTTTGGCTTCAGGATTCTCGCTACTTCGGAAAAAACGCTTGAAATATCCGAAACGTAACACGTGCTAACGGGCTGAATCACCAAATCAAATTCGGCATCCTGAAGCATCGGCATGTCCAACATCGATCCTTGGATCAAGCGCACATTGAATTTCAACTCCTGTGAAACACGCCTGTCCAATTCAAGCATGCCGTCGCTGATGTCCAATACGGTCACAATGGCTCCCGCAGCCTGATACAAGGCACTATGACGACCGCCAGCCGCCGCCAAACACAACACGTGCCAACCTCGTATGGATCCTCCTAGCCAACCCGCTCCATCCACAATTTCCAACGGGCGCTGCAGCTCATCCGCGGTCACGGTTTTAGCTAAAATATGACCAGAACGAGCCATCCTGTCGTACGCGACCTGATTCTGGGATTCGACCGAGTCCTGTCCTAATTCATCCGAATTCTTAAAGTGGCTCATCCCATGGTCTTCTATCTCGAAGCGTGCACAACGCCAAACCAACGTTGCTAAACTATATCAATGGACATACAGCAAGAACTTCGAATGTTGGTTGCCGCTTTCAACCAAGCGGCGATCGAATACGCGCTTTGCGGTGGCTTGGCAGTGGCCTTTCACGGATATTCCCGTTTTACGAAAGACGTGGACATTCTAATAGCCCGCGGCACTCTTGAACACGCTCTCCAGATTGCGGCAGATCAAGGGTTCTTGGATTCCTCTGGAAGAATTCAGTTTCCGGGTGTCGAACTACACCGAGTCTTAAAAACCAAAGGGCCAGAGTATCTGATTCTTGACTTGATGGTGCTTTCCGACCTTGACGGCCTTGCCTGGACAGGAAAGACTTGGTTTGACTGGGAGGGACTTCCAATTTGTGTGGTATCGGCCGAAGGGCTGGTTACAATGAAACGTAGTGCTGGCCGAGATCAAGATTTGTTGGACATCAAAATGCTAGGTTTTGAGCCATAGGAGCAGGTGAGTGAATCCCCGTAAAACGAAAGTGGATATGTCGAGTCAAGCGATCGATGCGAGAATGCGCGAGGTTGCCCAACTGCGGAGACTCGGGCTGTCTATCGCTAAAGCGAAACCGATGTCGGCACCTAATATGCCATCAGTTAAATCCAGTGAAAGTGAAGACGAACGCAATAGATCCACATGACAAACGCACTCCATCCAGAATCTAAATCCTAGCCATCAAACTCGGAAGTCCCGCATAAACAGCGGCTCATGTGTTCGAAGACTGCCAGACCGCAAAGGCTCCGTTGAGAAGCGTTGACGCAAAAGCCTTCCAATCGGGCCCGCCCCGATGGAGGCTACAATTGGCAGCTACCTTTATAACCACCGCGTCAGCATGGGCTCTCCGTCGGTTTTTAACCGGGGGAAGCAACGTCTCGCCGCGCAAAACGTTGCTTCCCCCGAGATGAACTCGGGGGAGAGCGAGCAATCTAATTCTGAATGCTGGTAGCTGTCAATTATCGCCCCGCTGGGATATACCCAGCGGTAGCGAAACGCAGTGTTCAAGTTCCAGTTGGCTTAAGAGAATTTGTTTAACCAACTTGCCCTATGGCTTTGCGATCCAGTTGCGGATGAGCGTTCCGTCCGTTGCGTTCCATAGTCGAACTTCACCGTTCATGGCTCCTCCTGCAACGCGATTAGTACCCGCATGGTAAGCTGTTGAAAGGACCCAGTCTTGATAGCCGGCAAGCGTGTGCGAAACCTTATTGGTTGCCGTGTCGATTCGTCGCAATTGGTTATCGGCCCCGGGAAGAAACACGAATGCATCGCCGCGAACCATTTTGTAGGCTTCGCCGCCGACTGCTACTTCGATCACTTTCTTGGCTCCCTCAACTTCCCAGCGATGCACCTTTTTGTCGGTACCTGCCGAATACACTTGCTTTCCGTCGGGCAAGAAAGCGACCCCGCGAACTGCCGCCGCATGCCCGGGATAGCTCACCAACAACTCTCCACTGTTGGCATCAAAAACTTTCGCCGACTTGTCGCGACTAGCCGATACCAGCTTCGTACCATCGTCGCTCCAAGCGATCGCCGTCACCCAATCGGCGTGGTTGGCAATCGTACGCGTCTCAACCATCGTATCGGTATTCACAATACGAATAAGTCCGTCTGCAGACGCAATTGCGATTTCGTTGCTGGCTGGTGGCGCTGCAGGTGAAGGTGCGGGCTCAGCCGCTGCTTTGATTGGCCTAACGGCAATGTCGAGAACCACGTCGCTGGTTCGCCCCACAACCCCTTTCAACTGCCCAGATTCAAAGTCCATCAATCGAACTTCCCCGTTTCTGCCAGGTTCGCCGCAGCCGACGGCAATGGTTTTCTGATCTGCTAAGAAAACGATTGCGTGGACTCGCTGACCAACGTTTTTAATACGCCGCGACAGCGCCCCATCGGCAGTGTTCCATACGGTGACTTCGTGATAGCCACCGACCAACAACATCGCTCCATCCGGAGAAAATACCATCGCAGTGATTGGCGCTGGAGCGGGATACGCAGCAGGTGGATCGGCGAAAGTTCGAGGTGGAATCACCAAGTTCAAAGTCGCGTTGCTTTTCTCGCCATCAAACTTGGCCCCCGCCACTAACCAGCGTTTCAGGACATCGATCTGCGCCGTCGCAAGTGCATCTGCTTCGGCTGGCATCCGTTCGGACTTGTCGCTCGATGTGATGCGACGTATCAATTCTCCTTTCGCATCAGATGCCGCGACTACCGGTGCCTCGCCCGTGTCCCCTGGCTTGAGTAGCTCGTCGAAAGTGTCGATTCGGTAACCGCCCTCTGCCTTCTTTGGACCATGGCAAGCGACGCAATTTTCTAGCAGTATCGCCGCAACATCATTGCGAAAACTGATCGGTTGGCCTTCCGCTTCTACGGCAAAACAGGGTGTTGTACAGCCGGCGGATGCAAAGAACATCGCAACTAACAATATCGAAACCGGGTGATGCATAATGGATTCAGTTTGATGGGTTATGGAGGTCGTGCATGCGAGTGGGGCCATTGTCGCCCTTCGCTCTACGAGTAAATTCACAGCCGCTCCACGAAAGCACTCTCGCGATGTGAAATCGATAGTTAATGCTGAAATAAAAACTCATCCGTATTGAGAAGTACCCAGCACAAGTCTTCGTATCCGGACACAATATCTCCGCGTGATTGGCAATGTTGCAGGGAGGCCTCTAGTTCAGTCTCGGTCGGCGGACGGCACAATGCGGCCAAATACAGTTCTTGAATCACTTCTTGGGCGGTGCGACCGGCGACATGCGATTTCCGAAATCGATTGTTGGCATCCCGTAGCTTTTCATAGACCAGAGGCCCGTTGAACAGTTCGATAGCCATGCCCAAATTGGAATCTTCGGCTCGTTCGCATGCGCAGACAGTGGTTCGCTCAGGCTGGCCAAAAACTTTCAAAAACGCATTCTTCGCCACATCGGGAGCTGGCAATTGTGTGGCCTTCATATCCGAAGGAAGCCCCGCAAACGTTTGAGTCATGCCCGCAACATGATTGATCGCATCCAGCAATTGCTCCGCGCTCAGCATTCGCGGTGATTGATGCGAAAAGTATATTTTGTCTTTTTCGTTCCACTCGGAAGCTTCGCTGCTAGCCTGATACGTCTTGCTATTGAGTATGGTCCGCATCAAGTGCTTTCGGTCAAAGCCGCTCTCTACGAAATCTTTCGCAAGTGCCTCGAGCAAAGGTTCGTTCGAAGGTGGGTTCGAATCCCGGAAATCATCGATTGGGTCGACGATTCCGCGAGAAAACATTTGACTCCAAATACGGTTGGCTTCGATCTTGGCAAAGAACGGGTTCTTGGCATCGACAAGCCAATTCACAAAAGCAGGCCGCCGATCTTCCTCCGCCTTTGGGTCAATACTGCCAACGCGGGGCAGCCAGGGCTTCATGACCTCGCCGGTCCGAGGCTGCGTCACTTCTCCGGTCGACGCCGTCCAAACAAACATTTCACCAGGCCGAGGACTACTCTTGCGTTGAAGTCGATTGAAAAAGGCTCCCAAACCATAGTAGTTATCCTGCGTCCAGCGTTCGAACGGATGATTATGGCATTTAGCGCATTGCAATCGCGCGCCTAAAAAGACTTGCGAAACCGTTTCGACACATTCGTTCATGTCGGTGGAGGTGCGGTAAAAATTGGCTGCGGGATTGGAGAGCGTACTGCCAGACGCAGACAACAACTCACGAGCAAATGCGTCGTAAGGCATGTTCGAGCGAATGGCCGCTTCCACCCATCGATGGTATTTATACACCCCATCGGCTCCGACCAATTTGCTGGTCATCTTCAATAGATCCCCCCACTTCAAGGCCCAAAATTTGGGGTATTCGTCCCGCTGAAGCAGTTGGTCTATCAGCTTCGATCGTTTATCGGTGGCACTATCGGCAAGAAACGCATTCGTTTCTTCGATCGTCGGTAGGATACCGATGACATCCATGAACACTCGGCGCAAGAATACCGGGTCGCTACAGGTTGGGGCCGGAAGATACTGAAGCTGCTTCAGTTTGGCATTCACCAACTCGTCGATGTAATTCCCCGGAGTAGGTTGGCTCCACTGAAACCCTGGTACCTCATCCACAAACATCAGCGGTATCGATTCGATGTGTTCGAGGTATCGGGCCAGGATGACTGTCTCGCCCCTCCCGTGTGGTGTCACCAAACCGAGTTTATCGACGGTAGCAACTTCCGTGTTCGTGCTTTCATACGCAACCAAGCGAGTGGCGTCACGCTTTTTGCCATCGGCGAAGTTCGCGATGGCGGACAATTGCTGTGTGCCATCGGACCGTCTCAAGACCCGTTTCTGATTTGGATAGACCTCTAACTTAACACAACGTGGTGTACCGGGCGGATCTACCTTGGCTCCCTCAGCAATCCAATCTCGCAAGATCTTATAGGCCGCATCATCTTTGTTCAGTTGTTTGCCGCCGCCGTGCGTCAGTTTCATCATGGGCTTGAGCAGCAGCAAACTCTGATCCGGATCGATAGGGTTCACTCGTCGACCGAAGTCCTCGCGGATCAAGGTCAACTCATCGAGCACACGATCAAACGCTCGCAGCGACAAACGAAAGTTGCCTTTACCACTGGGTGATCCATGGCATGCACCGGAATTGCAGCCTTGTTTGGAAAGCGCCACCAGCACCTCCGATTCGAACGCGATCGGTCGCTTTTGTTCGAAGCTCGCCACACGGACAGGAATCGTTTGCCGAGTCTCGCCAATCTGGATGACGATCTCAGTTGTTCCATTTGCGATTGGAACGACTGTGTTGTTGTTCACGGCAGCAATGGCAGGGTTGGCTGAGACGAGTGAACTCTCGTGCGTCCAATCTCGTGCCTGGCCCGTGGCATCAAAACCTGTCACCACGATTTGTTGGTTGGCGTTCGGACCCTCCAGTTCAATATTGGCTGGAAAAGCTTCTAATCGCTGTGGTTGGTCAATCCATTTCACCGGCACTTGTATGGTTTCCCAACGAACGCGGTCTGGCAACTCGGCATAGACCAAGAGTGGTATTTGAATTGGTTCGCGGTCAAGCAAACTGCTTTCCGTTCCAGGGCCTGAGACTGCCACACTCAGCACTTTAGGCCGCGTGAAGGTCAATGTAAGTTGATCTTTGTCGGCTTTGGTGGTTACTCCCCAACCCGGTGGAAGCAAGCTACTATTGATAACGACGCCGGCCTTAAAATCCTCTTTGAGGCGTTTTAGGTTCAAAACCGCGGTATGAGTTTGAACCGCCCGATCCAAGAGCACTCGGGTGGTCGGCTCCAACGCAAACAAGCTCGCAGTCTTCTCTGCGCCGGCCATCGATAAAACCCCTTGGTCCCATCCGTGCGGGGAGAGCACATGCGGTTCTTGCAAACGCGAAAGCGGCCAGCTCGAAACGTCACACACGATTGCGCTATTGCCTACAGCCTGGGCGGACAATCGAACTAGGGAAAACGATTGAGGTTCCCAACCCACGTCAGAAAGCATTATTGCCCGGTGCTCTTTCGCTCCCGCCGCGACGCGAGGGTTCAATAATCGCAGTCCCTTGATCGAGTCCTTGATAGATAGTTCGATCTCCCCTTCGTAACCAAAACGAGAAATCTGCAAGTCGACTACGCATCCACCGTTGGCTTGTTCGATGGCGAACGATCGTCGACTCTTTGCATCGGCCTTGATTGCAATTGAAAAGTGTCCGGAGGGGACGACCTCAACCCAATAACCGAATTCGCTTCCGCCACGCTTTAAAAGGTCCCCGACCTCTAGTCGGTATTCACCCTCTTCCGGAATGGTGTAGTCCAAGCTCCACTCATCTGAATCGTTCACGGCCGTTTCGGCAAGCTTTGCTCCGGCCGCATTCCATAGTTGCATTTGAAGCAACGTAGCGCACCCAAGGCTGCGAGTCCGAGCTGCAAAACGGATGACTTGCCCCTTTACCCCACGAATCCAATAGCTGTCGCGTTCACCAAGTTGTTCTAGCCGACCGCTAATACCAATCGGAAAATCGACGAGATGCTTTACCGGTGCTTCTTGCGTACTGGGCCTGACTGGTTCCACGAATTGCGGCAAATTACTCACGGCGATCGTCCCCCAAGCCGAAGAACGCCCTTCGGGCATGCGTGCAACTATGGAGATGAAATCACCCGTCAGTTTCGTCGGCAGGGCAAGTTCAGGGCTAGCCATAAGCGATGCATCCAAACCGGTGAAACTGAACTTCGTAGTCTCACCCGGCCGAGCGGCTAGCGGGAAAGCGTGATCAAGAATGGGGAAGTCACCGATTCGAAGATGGTACTCCCCACCCGCAACATAATGACTCTCGCCGACCTGCAGCAAGTACTCACCTGCTTCTGCAAACACAAAACGGAATCTGCAATCAGGGCCTGTCGAATCGTCATCTGCGACCTGCAACACGCGGCCATCGGCGTGCAGCAATCGAACGATTGGATCCATCTTGGAATGGATTGCTTGCGTTTGCATTTCGAAGGCGACTCGTTGTCCAGCGGTTGCCGTAAACTTGTAGTAGTCAAATTTTGAACCTTCGCTAATCCCATCGATCGCCCCAAGAGTGCTGACCGGTTGCGCCGTTGCGATCGAGTGATTGTTACCGTTGTCTAATACAGTCGGTAAATCATCCACCATTATGATTTTTGCAGGGAGCGGGCCGCTGGGCGTCGCAAACCATAGACCAAGCGGCCCAAGCCGCGAATCGCTTGCGACTGTAATGGCAACGATCGCAGAATCGGCAGTCACACTCTCGAACTCGACCTTGGCATCGGCGCGATTGGTTAAAACTCGCAGGTTGCTGGGAAGCTTACTGCCACGCAATGTCAGCTTCGTCGGTACACCTGGCTGGCAAGACGCAGGTTGCAACATGGTTATGGTCGCTTGCGCATTTGCATTGGCTGATGATAACAACAAACTGATAACGCTGATCCAAAGTGGATAGAGGTGTTTAGGCGAACCACTCATGAGCTGCGCCCAGTGTACAAGGGATTGATAATCGTACCGTTTAGTAAATGATGGGGACGTTGCAATGGATCCACGATCGTTACATCGTGTTCGACTCCCAACGCATTGAACAAGGTCGAGCAGATGTCAGCTGGCGACCATGCGCGTGTTACTGGGTAGGCCGCGCTCGCATCGGTTTGGCCGATGACTTGTCCCCCCATCACGCCTGCACCGGCAAACAACCCAGAATAAGCGGACGCCCAATGGTCGCGGCCAGGGATCGTTTGTCCTGGCAAAGTCGAGATCTTCGGAGTGCGACCGAATTCTCCCATGACGACAATCAAGGTCTGATCCAGTAGCCCCGACGCGATCAAATCGTCCGTCAGTGCTTCTAGGCCTTGATCCAGTTGCGGCAATAGCGTGTTCTTAAGTTTCCCCCAGTTGTCGGTGTGGGTATCCCATGTTTGAACGATCCCCATGGTGGCTTGGACGATAGGAACGCCAGCTTCGATCAACCGTCTCGACAGCAACAACGACTGTCCAAATTTGTTGCGCCCGTAACGATCACGTACGGTATCGGCCTCGCGGCCTATGTCAAAAGCGTCCACCATCTTCCCAGAAGTCAGTAAATTGAAGGCGATTTGCTGCTGATCACGAAAGGCAATCGACTCTTGGTTGGTGGGATTGTTCCGATCTCGATTGAATTGATTCAACAAGCTACGGCGTGATTGCAAGCGATCGGTTGTAATGCCATCGCGTAGGCTAAGAGCATCCATGCGAAAATTCTTTTCGTTTGGATCTCCTTGAATCTGCCATGGATCGAATTTAGGACCGAGGAATCCGGAGTTCTGACCGGGCCAAGTGAGTGGACCTTCGATGAGATAGTTTGGAAGAGAAACACCGCTTGGAATGCCATCGTTGCGAGGACGGACATAATCGAGCGCGGACGCAAAATTGGGGAAGTCACTCCGTGATTCGACGCGATCCAAATCGTTTCCGCCCTTAGGCAATGGACCAGGCCGACCGGTCAAGGCAACATGGGTGGCGAGGAGATGATTATGCTCGCGATGTGCGAGCGTTCGAACAATTGCCCAACGGTCCGTTTGCTTGGCCAGCTTGGGCAAGTGCTCACAAACGGCCACCCCAGGAATGGTCGTTCCGATCGTTTTGAATTCTCCGCGTACCTCAGTGGGCGCGTCCGGTTTGGGATCGAGCGTATCCAATTGGCTCGGGCCGCCACTCAGCATAACGATCAGTACCGACTTAGCTTTTCCCTTTCCACCTTGGTTCGACAAACCCGATTCGCCACTTATGCCTACGGGCCATGGGATGGACGAGCCAACAACACCCGCTGCGCCAAGACGCAAGAATCCTCGACGATCCAGACCGTACTTTGGTTGAAACATAGTTTAGGAATCCTAGAAAAGCGGTAAGTAGTAAGTAAGTAGTAAGTAAGTAGTAAGCGGTAAGCAGTAAGCGGTGGCTACGCGAATAGGGACTCGATGACCCTTCCGGAGGTTGCATGGTGCGGCCTACCTTCACGGTCAGGCAGTGTTGTATCGATGGGAATACCGAGAGCATGTACGATCGTAGTGGCGAAGTCTTGCGGGCTCACCGGGTTCGCGATCGGGTACGCGCCGATCGCGTCACTCTCCCCATAAACCATTCCACCGCGGATCCCACCGCCCGCCATCAATCCGCTATAGCAAAAAGGCCAGTGTTCTCGACCCGCATTGGCAGCGGTAATCTGCGGCTTGCGACCGAATTCGCCGACCCAGACTACCAAAGTTTCCTCTAGCATACCGCGTTGCTGCAAGTCTTCGAGAAGAGCCGAAAGGGCCATATCGGCAGGCGGAATGAGATCGTTCTTTAATCGGTTGAAATTATCGCCGTGGGTATCCCAGAAATTGCGACCATCGTTGTGCCAATTGACCGTTACTAACGGTACCCCATGTTCCACCAAACGACGTGCCATCAGTACAGACTGCCCGTGTATGTTGCGGCCGTATTCGTCGCGAGTTTTATCAGGCTCGCGAGACAGATCGAATGCATTTCGAACTTGCGATGATGTAATGGACTCGAATGCACGGGACTGATGATCGTGCAACTGACCAGAAGCGTTGGCAACCATGGAAGATTGACCGAGGTGTCGCTGTGATCGAAGTGCTTGAAGGAGTTCATAACGAGATTGCATCCGCTCCATCGGCATGTCCGCAGGAAGGGACAAACCCGCAGGCTTCCAGTCCTTGGCGTTTGGGTCTCCCGTGAGCAAAAGGCCATCATGTCGCGAGCCTAGCCATCCGCCATGTTGACCAGGTGCTTCGCCCCCCGGGGCCGCAGGATGAAACGCTTTCCATGGCAAGGTTACAAAGGATGGCAATCCAACACTGTTGGGCCGCAACTTTGAGACAAGCGCTCCAAGATGCGGTGAGTCTTTCTCGCTCGGTGGAGTCGCATCGCTTTTGAGGACAGGGGCAAGCTGACCAGTCACAGTCGCATGGCCGCTAGAAAGATGAGCCGGATCGTCGTGCGTCAAAGACCGGATCAATGCGATCTTGTCCGTGTGTTGGGCGAGCTTCGTAAAGTGCTCGCAGATCTGCATCCCAGGTACGCGGGTCGAGATCGGTTGAAACGGTCCTCGCACTTCGGAGGGAGCATTTGGCTTTAAGTCAAACGTATCCAACTGGCTGGGTCCGCCCCACATAAAAAGAAAGATGCAGGCTTTGGCGGGTTTCGCACGAAGGCTAGACCCAGTTAAGACAGCTTGCGATGGATTCAGTCCGCCAGACAAGCCAAAACCCAAACAACCGATTGAGGCGGCGTGCAAAAATCGGCGTCGATCTTGCTGAGTCGAGTGCGTACGTGTCGAAGCACGATATCGAGGCATCAATGGGACTCTAAGGCGGGACGGGAGTAGTTATTAACTAACCACTGGAGGGGTGTACTGACTGATGCATTCTACCATGAAAGGCGCCCCAAGTCACCTTCAATCGCTCGATCAATTGATGTCGTAGCGAAACAATCGCTCGATCAATTGATTTCGTAGCGAAACTCGCCAAGAGTTTCGGCAAGGGTCGATTTCGAAAGTCTTGGCGACTTCCGCTACGGGAAAACAGGACAAATATGGATAGAACGGTTCTATGCACTTAGGTCAAAATCTCGCCAATTGGGTGTCCTTTGCTGATAGCAAGAGGCCGATTAAAACGATCCCTTAGCTCGGTTTCCGGCGGAAAACCCAAGCAATGGTAGATGGTAGCAGTCAAGTCCTGAGGCTCGACGCGCCCCTCGATTGGATAGCCTCCCTGCCGGTCCGATCGTCCAAATACCGCCCCTCCCTGAACGCCACCCCCGGCCAAAGCAGCCGAAAAGACATGCCCCCAATGATCTCGACCGCCGCTTGGGTTAATCTTGGGTGACCTACCAAACTCACCCATCCAAACGACTAACGTTTCATCCAACATGCCGCGTTGTTCAAGGTCCTCCAGCAAGGCAGAATAGGCTTGATCCATGGGAGGCATCAATGCGTTCTTGAGCCTGTCCGCATTCTTCGCGTGCGTGTCCCAAGCCGGCGCGACATTTTCATCGGATTCGCCTCGTGTCCAATTCACTTGAACCAGCGATACGCCCGCCTCCACTAGCCGTCTCGCCAACAGCACACTTTGACCAAATCGATTAATGCCGTAACGCTCGCGGGTCGAGGGTGATTCGCGTTCTATAGCGAACGCTTGTTGGGCCGTATTGGTGCGAAGCAAATCGATCGCCTTGCTTTGCCACACGGCCCAGCGTCGAGCCGACGTACTGCTGTGCAACGCATCGAGCCGCTTATTCATTGTGTCTTGAAGTGCTCGTCGCGCGAGCAAACGATCCGTCGTCATGTCTGCGGGAAGAGTGATCGTTGGAACCCGAAAATCCTTTTTGTGTGGATCGCAATTCACCAGCCAGGGATCGGCGTGATCGCCAAGCCAACCTGCATCTTGCCCTGGCCAAAGGATGTGACCTGTGTTCCATATTTCTTCCGGAAGACGTACCGAACCCGGCAGGCTTGTCGCATCCCCCTTTAAGTGCCGTACGACAGCCGCCATCGAAGGCCAATCGTTGGGGGCTCCGGGCAAGGCATTTTCATTGTTCTTGGGTGAGTGCGGATAGCCTGTCAACATCCAATAACCACTCGATGAGTGGGCATTGTCGTCCGTCGCCATAGCTCGAAGCACCGCGATTCGATCCGTAAGTTTTGCGGTCATCGGCATTAGTTCGCCAACTTGCAAGCCAGGAGTTGCGGTTGAAATCGGCCCAAGTTCACCGCGTATTTCGCTGGGCGCGTCTGGCTTTGGATCCCAAGTTTCGTGCTGCGGCGGACCGCCGAGCAGAAACAAAACGATGCAAGACTTTGCCTTCCCAAACGAACCGCTGAAAGGGAGCGGATGAGCTGGCGTAATGTTGTTCTCACGGGCCTGGATTAACTGAGGAAGCCCAATCCCGACTGCTCCTAACCCGCCGATTCGCAACCACTCGCGTCGGGAGAGCCCGTCGCATAACGTAGCACCGGAGTGATTCAGCGAAAACATGGCGGGAAACTGTTTCTTGAGGAAATGAGCGGGAGGGCTTAGCAGGACCACCAAGGACTGTTCGATCAATAACTGTCCGATTTTCCTGTAGCGGAAGTCGCCAAGACTTTCGGAGTGAGCGGGCGCCGAAACTCTTAGCGAGTTTCGCTACGACACTAATTGATCGAGTGATCCCAAAGGATTCAAATATTGTAGCAAACTCAAGCGAGCATGCACGGAGCAAAGTGCCCGGCCGTATTATTGATAGGGGTAGGGAAGCCGGGCAGTCCGGCTCCCCTCCCTCCAAACCGTACGTGCGGTTTTCCCGCATACGGCTTTCCAGTTAGTAGGTTCCCGTGGATTGAACGAACTGAGCGTGGGC
>Ga0105048_10004616_pt1 | contig 22355 bp, 20 predicted proteins | sample MAT05_FD_78382 | JGI IMG/M metagenome (GOLD analysis project Ga0105048, IMG submission 78382) | Freshwater microbial communities from Lake Fryxell liftoff mats and glacier meltwater in Antarctica - MAT-05 | ecosystem: Environmental > Aquatic > Freshwater > Ice > Liftoff microbial mat | place...
AAGGCCCAAGCTCGCGCCGCGTGTTCGAGTACATCGAAATGTTCTACAACCCAAAGCGTCACCATGCCGCCCTGGGTTACCTCAGCCCCGAAGCGTTCGAGGCCTGTAGAGTTGGTGAGAAGTCTGTCGACGGAGAGTGGGTCAGGTCAATTAGAGATAGTTCTGCCTGATCGTCACCATCTGTACCGGGGAGAAGAACTCGAACGGCACCGGGGGTGTTGGCGGGACCGTCGGTGGCGGCGGCGCGGGCGGGGCCACGGCGGCGCCCATCACGCTGCGGCATTGCACGTCTGCGAAGACGTGCGGCAGGGCTTCTTGGAAGCTAACGACGTGCCGGAGCCCGAGCGTATGACCGATCTCGTGACAGATCGTGCTGGCGACGAGCTGCGCGGTCTGCTCACCGCCCAGGGTGCTGATCATCTTGCGCATCCCGCTCTGGCTGTTGGACCCGGCGGTGATCACGATGGGCGCGAGAATCGCCTTGGTCGCAACGACCGGCGGTGTGGCGCGAGGGTTCGCCCCGACGACTCTGTCGATGATCTCGCTATGCCCAACTTCCCCCTTTGGTGGATCTATATTTTGAGCGCAGATGAAGAAGTCAAAGAATGGGATCTGGACGGTCTCGCCCGCCAGAATGACCGGGGGGTCCCCGTTGGCTTCCATTTTCGTAGCGATCGCAACGCGTCTGGCTTCCGGTACGTTTCTCGACATAAACCAGAGGTTCAGGCTTTTCACGACTCGCGCTTGAACGAAGAGGGCGGCGAATCGCGTACGAACGGTTTGCGGAGGAGTCTGGCCGGGGGGGGTAGGGGGCGCGGCGGCAGCGAGCTCGACGTTGACGGTTGTGAACCCGGCGGCCTGCAGCACCGTGATGACGTGCGTGCGAAGTTGTCCCGTGTTGGCGGCGGGCACGAGGGCCAGCACAGTGTCGTCAACGAAGACGTTCACCGTGAGCCCCGCCGAAGAGAGCCCTGCCGGCAATGTTCTCTCGCGGGACATCGTGGAGAGCGTGTGTACACCGAAGAAAGACAGCAGAGGGTGCTCGGCGACCTTGTTGGCGACCGCTTCATCGGGGACTTTGTCGTGCTGGAGCGGGATCTCGATGGGCGGGTTGGCCGCGGCGCTGTTGACGTCTGTTTCGATGGTGCTGTTGATCGACAAACGAGCGTTGAGTTGAAGGAAGGCGTTGGTCGGATCGAAGATCCAAGGAATGCGGAGTACCAGGGGGTCACCGTTGGCGATCTGTAGCGTTGTTCCGTCGACGTTCAGTCGGATCGACCAGTCCGATCTCGTCATGATGTCCGGAGCGCCCGGGGCGGTGTTGGGCGTGAAATCGGTCACGAACGCTTGTCCGACGGCTGTTCCGGGGCGCTTGGCGATGAAAGTTGGAGTTCTCGCGGCGCCGAGGAGCGACATGGTTCCGTTGAACGTGCCGCAGAGCGTGTAGGGTGCCGCGGGGTTGTTGACGCGTTGACGGACGAGGATTTCCAGGCGTGCGCGCGGGGGTGTGTTGGCCAGCAGTGCGGCTGGCATGGCTCCCGCGCCTCGTTCTTCGAGCGAGACTTCGACAGCAACCACCACGGGGAACGAGCCTTTGCCCGGCTTGACCGCGGAGGTGAAGGTGCCGGTGGCGCTTGGGGTCAGGTGTACTGTGGTCGGCGTGAGTTTCACACGAATATGGTCGGGCACGGATGGCTCCGGGGTCGCGAGTTAGAACTTGTTCACCTGCGGCTGATTCGAGATTGAGGTGAGAAGCGGGCCGAAGATCTCCATGACCGCCTCGGTCGCGCCCGCTCCTCCGTTTGCCGGATCTAAGCGGTGCCATGGCGTGACGTTTTTCACGGCCGCTCCGCTCGGTGCATATTCGGCGCGGTTGTTCGAGCCGTTGGGAAACTTCACAATCCCGGCGTAGTCGACGAGCCACTCATGGGCGGCGTGGATCGCGACGGAGTTGGGAGCGTCGGTGCTCCATGACGCGACGGTCGCGGCGAACTGCATGAACCCTGAGATTTTCTGGATGTCGCGCGATTTGCCGTCGGGGTATGTCAGGTGAGCCTCGAACCCGCCGCTGCCGGGACTATCGCCCATCTTCATGCGGATGGTGGTCTTGTCGGCCGGGTTTGGGAATGTCACCTGCATCATCCCGGGTACGTTGCACACGGGCCAGATCGGAGCATTCTGCTGCGGGGAGATTGCGGCGGATCCGACGATCGGACCTGGCTCCGACCCAGCAAAGCCCGCGGCGTCGAGTATCCGTCGTTTCGACAGGTTGGCGGCGTTCTGACCTAGGGCACCTAGCGGGTACTCGCCGACGATGAAGGAGGTTTCGGAGTTCTGGAGGTACCGCGGCGTGACACGATCGACGCCGACGTCGCTCTTCGGACCGCCGCCGACGAGCTTGATTTCCAGTTCCGAGTCCCATGCGTGCTGCCCGAAAATGAATTCGCCGCACATCGCGCCGACGTGCGTCGGGGGGACGTTGAACTGAGAGTTCGGCTTGGCCGCGAGCTGCTTGGCGGCGTCCGCGAAGAGGTTGCGGGTTGTCACCTTCGCGGTCTCATCTTTCACTTCGACACTCACGATCACGAAGTTCCAGCGCAGCGTGGAGCCGGTCTTGGTGGTTGCCACGGCCGAGAAGGAACCCGGGGTGTTCAGTGTGATCCCGAGCTTCGTACCGGATTGATCGGGAAGGAATCGCGGCTTGGCTGCGGTGCTGTTGTTTTGCACAAGTTCCCACGTCACGGTTTGCCCCGGTGGATCGGTGATGGCTTCAAGGGTGACGTCGGCCTTGTGCCTGACGAGCACGACATGGTCGATGGGATCGGAGCTGTTGGACGCGCTGGGCTTGAGAACATTGTCCGGGAGAATAATGCGAGGCGGCGGATTCTGAAGGCTCTTGGTTGCCGGAAGCGTGCCTCGGATCTCTTTGAGCGTTACGGCGGGCGGCGCTTTGGCGTTGAGCTGGGCGGTCGGTTTGGCTTTGGTCAGGCCGACTTTCACCTTGCCGTTGGCGCTGTCGGCGAGCGACACGAGGTCGCGGAGCGCCGATCGCTCAGTTGAGGCGGTCACGGGCACATGGTCGGCTTTGGTGGCTGTGAACTCGAAATCGCCCGGGTTGACAAGCCCGAACGCGGCGACGCCGTCGGCGTCGGTTTTCAACGATCCCAAACCTTTGACCGCGACCGTTGCATCCTCGATCGGTTGCCCGTCGGTGGTCCGTACGAACACGGTGAGTGCACTGGTTTCGAGGTACCGCACGGTTGGCACGTTGTCGGTCGGTTCTTGCACGATCATGGGCGATTCTTCCTCGCACCGGTCGACTTTCAGCAAGTAGTCGCCGTCGGGAACGAAGTCGTGCAGCAGCGTGGCCTCGTCGTTGAGCACGCCGGAGAAGAGCACGCGGTCGCTGGTGACGCGGCGGATTTTATACTTGCGTTTGGCGAGCAGCACCCGCCCGTCGCCGTCGAAGACCTGCATGAACAGTCGCCCGATTCGCGTCGGCTTGTTGCCCTCGCAGGGAGAGTGGTCAGAGAGCCGATGATAAAAACGGCACGCGAACGTGTCCTGAGAGATCGCGAACTCGCGGCGTTCTGATGAATTGGCCAGCCGGCTCGCCGCGTCAGACCAGAACCGCTTGCGGCAGGCACCGGTTCCTTCTTTCGCGCGTGGGCAGGGCCAGTCCTGGGGCGAGATTGAGATCCCCGGGCGGAAAAGGTAGATCACGACGCGACGGTTAGGCGCGTTGGCCTCGTCGCGCGCGGTTTTCTGGTCTGCGGGAGCGAAGCCTTCTTTCTCTGTGCGCGAAAAGATCAGGCTGGGGTTGAACTCGCCGCAGCCTTGGAAATCACCCTTGCCCTTGGGATCGGCCCCGCGAGCCAGAAAATCCTCGCGCTTGAGAAGGAGCGTTTTCGGAACGCCGCTCGCGTCCGCCACAAGGTCACCAGCTTCGTCTCGCTCGGTGCAGATCAGGTCCATGTACTCGCGGAAGAGCGACCGCCTCGCCCCGGCGTTTACGGTCGCGTTCGGGTCGCGGCCCAGCGCGGCCTGCATGATCTTGGTTGCTTTCGGATCCCAGTTGTCTCGTCCGTGCGGGTGATCGAAAAGGTCCGCCCAGAGTTCCACGTCGCGTATTAGGGCCGCGTAGACCGCCTGAGCGCGACGGCCGCTGAGGATCTTGTTGTACTCGTCGTCTCCAGTAGGGTCGGCGTGCCCGAAGACGCTCAGCCCCGGCGGCCGGGACACGCCGCCACCCGCCTCGATTCCCGAGCCGACCACCGTGTGAGACTCGATGAGCGACTTGAGCGCCGTCAGCTCCAACGAGATTTCAGGCCTGAGGAAGGACGAGTCAAACTCGAAACGCACGTCCTCGGCTCGCCAGCACGCGAAGGGGATCACGGCCAGCTTGATGGTGTTGTGCTCTTTGCCAGAGATCGTCGGCGCAATGAGCGCTGGCGGGGCGGGCGTTACGAAGTGCTCTCCCGCGATCCCGCCTTCTGAGATGGCGTGCAACGAACCAGGTTGAGTAGACATCGTGGCTGGTCCAGTTCGAGAAAGCCGTCCGAAAACCCTATCCTCGAACGCGGGTCGCTTTAAGCAAGAGCGTTGGTCAGCTTCCGTGCGCGTCGCGCAGCGATTTCTGAGTGTTCGAGCCGCACTTGCCGTCGACCGCGAGCCCGTGGTCGCACTGAAACTCTTCGGCCGCCGAGCGGAACTGGATAGAGCTCTGCAGGTCTGATTTCTCCTTGGGAGTGAGGTCGTGATCGGGCAGTTCCCCAGCGTCGTATCCTAGGTTGTTGAGCCGGGCGATCTGGCCAGAAACCTCAGTAACGGGGTCGAGGTGCCCGATCCGAAACTCGATTTGACGCTCGAATCGAATCCCCGTTGAGCCCGGCGAACCGGTGCCCGGCGCTCCGTGATCGATCAGGCTTCCGAGTTCGGAATTGGGGCGGAGCCTTACTTCAAAGAACCCCTTGGTGTCGGTAAGCAGCTCGTTGGGAGTGCTCTGAGTATCGACCGAGACCGTGCACGCGTGCCCCGCGAGTGGCTTGTTCTTCAGCCCGTGCAGCGCGACCCGGAGCAGGAGCTTCTCGCTCTTCCTCACGAAACGATGGCGTTTCTCGGTCGCGCACGCCTCGTGGCGTGCTTCACGCGGCGGGATGACGAGAACGTCGCCGGGGAGGAGCACGTTGGGGTTGTCGCGCAGCTTTCGGAGTGTGCTGTTCTCACCGGCCTCCCAAACGGTTCGCGAGACTTCGAAGCCAGCTCGGTGAGTGACGCGGGCAAGGTGCTCGCCCTGCGTAACGACATGCTCTTTCATGGGCACTCTCGAATTTCAGAATCAGGATGATCTTGATTTCTCTGCCAAGCCCTTACTTCGGGCTGCTTTCGGCAAGCAAACGGGCAATCTTTGATACGCACAAATCGACCCGACTGCTAGTCGTTCGGCGCGGAAGTCCCGCGGCGATGTCGTTTGAGACTGTAGAGGCCACCGCCAAGCGGCGGCGAAGAAGTTCCGCCCGATATCGGGCCGTGTCAACGGAATCTGGGTCAGGTCAGGTGAACGCAGGGCCTGTGGAAGTGCTGCCAATTCAATCGTGCTGCATCTGGTGGTCGTCGGCCATCCGTGATCGAGCGTCGAGCCAGAAAGAGCGGACCTGCCGATCACGGTGTTCGAGTCTCAGATTTTGTGACGCCAGACCGAAAGACAGCCATTCCGGGGCAACATGAAGTGAAGCCATGTTCACGCCACCTTCAGGGGAGTTCTCCAGTCTGCGTCACCTCTCTCTCGGGCAACGATCTTGTTTGATCGTGCCGACACAAAACTTTCCAACACGGAGCAAGAACATGGACAACGGACCCAAAGTTGATCAGAGAACTCAAAATGAGAAGTCCTGGCCGTCGAGCCCGTCGGCACCCGCCTCGGGCCATTCCTCGCGTCCCGATGACCATTCGGGCACGAATCGGTCATCGCAAGCCGACAACCAGCGGTCCTCTCAGGACGGTTCGCGGCCGAACGACGGCTCGGATCGATCAGGACGTCAAGGCACCGGACGTGACTCGGTCGAGATCGACCCCAATCAGGGCGCGCTCAAGAACGGCGCGCTCGGCGCTCAGGCGCGGGACGGCGACGACTCCGGTGAGGCGGATGACTCCAACGATTCGGGGATGCGCAAGATGAGCGAAGGAGGCGTGAAAGGCGCGAGCAACCCCGCAATGAACACTCAGTCGTCAGATAAGACCAACTCATCGGAGCGCTCGTCGGGCAGTCAGCAGGGGAAACCAGCTATGTCCAATCGGCCCGGATCACGTCAGTAGATGATATGAGCTAAGATAAACATAGCGTCCCACCGCGGTCTCGTACTATGAGAACGCGGTGGGACTTTCGCGTTGTCGCTCTGCCGAAAAACGGCGCCCGATCACTCTCCGCCCAGATACGACTTTTGCACAAGCGGGCTCAAGACGAACTCGCCTCTGGCCGCCCTCTTCGCCAGCGCAGCAATCAACGCGGTGGGCTCGTCCTTGCTGATGTAGCCGATAGCGCCAGCGTCGAGAGATCGATCGATAGAACAGGTCGAAATATGCCCGCTGAACATCACCACGCGAAGCGACAGCGGTTCCGATCTCAATCGAGCTAACAACACCAATGTCTCGACCCCTGGAATGTCAAGGTCAAGGAATACGAGGTCAGGGGACTCTCGCGCGGCTATAGATAAAGCGGATTCCACATCGCTGGCCCACCCGACGAGCACCATGTCATGGAGAGAGTTCATCCAACGTTGCAACGCTTCAACGGCCAGAGCGTTGTCGTCGACGATCAGAACGCGGATAACTGTGTCGGTGTGGTTCATGGGTCATCCATGGTCGCGAGGAGCCTTGATCGCCTGAACGGCCACCGTGAGAGTGGTCCGGAGCGAAGAGGGAATGGCGGTGAGAGGAATGGATGTCACTCGTTCAGATGAACCAGGACCAGCATCGTCAATCTCACGCTCCGGCGCGACATGATCGATTGAGCTGTAGAGCGCAACAATGCGACAGTGGGGGCTCTGCGACAAGAACCTTTGGATCAGCGCCCTCGACGGATCCTGCGCAATCCAAAGATGAGCTTGCGAAAACGTTGAGCGTGAAAGAGCGTCCGAGTGAATCTTGGCAGATTCAAGACCGACGATCTCCACTCCGAGCCCTTGCAGGAACGTAGAGCACATGGACGCGACTTTCGGCTCCGCTATAGAAACGAGGGCCATGAAGGCTGATTTATAGCGCGGGACCGCATCGTTAAGGTGCTCATTCCTTTGAACGAGAGCAACCTTTGACGCGGGGATTAATAGCGAGAACGTCGTCCCCTCGCCCAGCGAGGAGCTGACCGCGACGTTCCCGCCTGCGGATTCGACCACTCCGCGCACCATGCCCAAGCCCATTCCTGTCGAGATCGCGCGGCCCTTGGTCGAGAAGTACGGCTCAAAGCAACGAGCCAGTACCTCACCCGACATTCCGGGGCCATTGTCGGAGATCAGCAGCCGGATCATGAGATTACCGTTCCGAGCTGGCGCCTCCTCATCCCACATGCGGACAAAGCCCTTTGTTTGAGCGGCCATCGCCTCGCCAGCGTTCTGGACGATGTTGAAGACGGCCTGCATGAGCCGGTGGCTGGGGATATTGGGCGCGAGATTGGTATGCATTTCGCAGCGGAGCTCAAGGTGTCGGGGAAGGACGGCTCGCAACACGGGAGTAGCCTGGCTGCACCATTGCTCCATGTTCTCGACCGGGCGCGACGCTTGTTCGCGGGAAGTATCCATCGCCATGAGTCGCATGCCCGCCGACATGTTGCCCAGATGATCGAGGGCCTTACTGATCGCGGTCAGATCCTCTTGAACTTCATCGCTTATCTCGCCGGCGCGTATGGCGTCAATACGCATGCGTATTGGCAACGTGAGGTTCGCGAGATCGTGCCCCAGACCAGCGGCGAGGTTCCCCAGCGCGGCAAGGCGCTCGGAGTTCTGGAGCTGGGCGGTGGATCTGGAGAGCTCGATCGTCTTCTGTTCGACGAGCTGTTGGAGGTTCTCACGGTGAGCCGCGAGTTCCACTTCGAACGCTTTTCGTTGAGTGATGTCGTGTCCCTCGGGGACGAGCAGGACGACCTTCCCGCTCTCATCGCGGACCGGGCTTATGCACAAATCGACAACCGCTTCGGACCCGTCCTTGAGGCTGTATTTCGCCTCGAAGCGTACGAACTCTCCATCGGCGGCCCTCTGCACACCCGCGTGCACTCGCTCCCGGTCGGCCGGATATCGAGCCCACCACGGCGCGTCCCAAAGTGCGACACCTTCGATGTCAGCGTCGGTAGCGCCGATCGAGTCTAACGCCGCCCGATTGGCTTGGATAATGTTTCCCTCAGGGGTGGTCAGCCCGATATATTCGAAGGTGGAATTGAAGATCGCGCGGAACCTCCGCTCGCTGTCTTGAAGAGCAATTTCCCAGCGCCGCCGCTCGCTCAGGTCATAGAAATAGCAGACGACGCCCAGGCGACCGTCCGGAAGGCCAATCCGCTCGATGCGCCAGTCGTATGCCTCGACGAGCTTGGTATCCTGCCGTCTTTGGATCACGCTGGGGGCGGTGTATGGCTCGCCGCTGGCCAGCGTGTGCCGAAACTTGGCGATCACGTCCGACGCGAACGGCTCGGGCCAAATGATGCGGATCACCTCCGCAAAGTTCCTTCCAAAGGCGTCCGGCACATTCTCAAAGACTTTCCTCGCGCCGAGGCTGATCCCACGCAACTCGAATTTCTCGTCGACCACGTACACGCCAAACGGATTGTTCGCAACGATGTGGTAGAAGGTCTCGCTCTGACGGCGAATCGCGTCCTCGGATTCACGGCGGGCCGTGATGTCCAGGTTCGTGCCGACGACCCACTCGGCCTCTCCGCGCTCGTTCGTGCGCACGGTTTCCACCGAGTGGATCACTCGTTGGCTTCCATCGCCACTCCGACGAATACGGAACCCGCGAATGCTGGTCCCGATTTTCCGAATAAGCTCTTGCAGGATTTCCTCCTGTCGAGGTAGATCGTCAGGGTGAACGGCCTCGCTCCAATCGCTGTACCGCACCAACCCGTCGGGCGTGGGGGCGATGCCGTAGATTTTGAACATCGGTGCATCCCAGCGGATCTGCCCTGTCTTGATATTCCATTCCCAGAGCCCGACCCCTGTTGCAGCCGTCGCCAGCCGCATCCGATCCTCATACTCGGCGAGCTGTTTCGCCGCCGCGATGCGGACGGAGATGTCTTTGATGAGAGCGACGGTGTGGAGAGGGGTACCGTCGGGACCACGAACGACACGGGCGACCACATGAGCCCAGACGACACGCCCGTCTTTTCGGATGTACCTCACCTCACGGTCGTACTCGCCCGTCTCGCCTGAGATCAACTTGGCAAGGAAAAGGCTGTCCGCCGCGCGATCGTCTGGGTGCGTTAGCTCGGGCACAGAAAAGCTGAGCAACTCACCGCGAGAGTAGCCCGTGATCTCGCAGAATTGGTCGTTGACGAGGATAAACCGGAACGTGATCGCGTCGGCCTGAACCGCGCCGGTAAGCCCAAGTTCGAAGAATCGACGAAACTGCTCTTCTTGATCTCGCAGCGCTGTTGCGGATCGTTCGATCATCGAGGCGGTCGTAAGCACAATCACCGTTAGAAAGACCATCAGCGTAACGGCCACTAAAGCCAGCGCCATGGAAGCGTCAGTCACCTCCCCAATCACGAACATTCGTCCAGCCCAGCACAGGGTCGGAGGCACCCACAACGTGGTCCAGAGCATGCGCCGGGCCATCATCCCACCGGGGCCTCGCGCGGTGACGATGGCGCCGATCCCTGTTTCTCGAACGGCCGCGATGATCCCAAGCCCGAGAGCGAAAAACATCGAAGAGGCTTGCACAGAGATCGCCGTGATCCGCGGGCCAGCGTGCAGAGCGTTAACGTCGAACAGAAAGCCCATTAGGCTCACGAGGGCAATCGCGGCGGTACCGAACCCCAGCACGGACGCGACACTTCGAGCCCTCTTCCCGCCCATGAGCAGCACGAGCGCTGTGCCGACGGTCATGAAGGAAACTGACGCAACCAAACCGAATCGACCCGGAGAAAACGTTGCGCGTGCGCCAGAGGCCTCATCGAAGAGAAATGTGTCGATGCCTAGGTTCCAACCTGACAGGTGCTCGAGGAGCGTAAGACCTCCGAGCACCGCGACGAAAGTGCTCAGACTCCTAACAACGACCAATAATCTGGCTCGCTGTTCGTGCCGCGTTTGCATCAGCAGAGCGGCAGCGGAGAGGAGGATACCCACAGGCGCATTGGCCTTGATCGTGACGCCGTTTCCGCCCCAATCGATGAGGCGTTCAGCGCCTGTAACCCAGCCTAGCAAAGAGATCAGACCGCCGATGAAGGCGTATCCGCCAAGCATCAGGCAGGGCCAATTGGCTCGCAAAAGGTCTGAAGTTAGACCCTGCGTTAAGCGTGAAGTGGGGGCTTGGGGGTTAATGGGCGGTGGACTCCACGGTCGGCACCTGAGCGCCATCCGATCACAAGCCGGACGACTTTAGGCGGTAGGACAATGCTATCACAGTGAGTTAGCTTGTGCGTCACAGGAAAACAGCTCACTTCACCCGTTGCGGTCGGTTGAGTTCAGGATGCGCTCAACCCCACTTTCAATGTGTCTTCCAGCGTCTTTGGTGTCATTACGTGTCGCTAAACCAGCGTGGCGGCGGCTAGGACGAAGCGGGGGTCAGGACTTCGCCTTGAGTATGTGTTTCGTTGACAAACTCAAAGATCAAAGGACATGAAGATTTCAACGCCGCGCTCGACGATGGCCTCGAGCGAACCCGCGGTGGCTCATCAGACTGCAAGCGGCGAACTCTTTCCGGTGGCAAAGTTAAAAACTAGGCTGACCAAAAACACGACGAGAAAGACGTAGAACAGAATCCGTGCTATTCCGGCCGCTTCGCCAGCGATCCCGCCCGAACCCGAGCAACGCCGCCACAAGCGCGACGATCAGAAAAATAACAGACCATCGTAGCATATACATCTCCTCAAAGAATTGAATTAAGCTGAACGAGAGAGCTGTTCGCGTGGCTTGCAGATCGCATTTCGTATTTCAGACTTGATCCACCATCCGGCGTGAGTGCTAAATCGGTAGCCGATCGCCGGATCAAAAGTGTCCACCGCACGATTGAGCCCGATTAGGCCACGATCAACGAGCTCGAACAAATGCACCCCACGGTCGAGGTATCGGTCCGCGATGTCAAGAACAAGTTGCACGTTGCAGCGGCGCAGGTGTTCTCGCGAATCGTGACAATGGTTGTTAATCATATTCCTGCCTAGCTCGCGCTCTTCCTCGGCGGTGAGGTGCGTAAGCTGCGTGTCTCTCAGCATGCACGCCAAGTTCATAATGCCTCCCTTTGATAAGATTGTGCTTCCTTGCCTGAGAGTGTTCGAATTGCGATGAGAAGAGTCCCGGGGAGGCTGCGAAGCAGTAGCCATAAGGCAGTAGCGGAACCTTTATCACCGAGACCTCTGCGCAGAGGAGAAGTTAACGCGAATGCTGACCGGCCCAGGATGGTGGCCGTCTTTAGGAAGTCACCTTTGTGTAAAGCACGCCGAGGTTGGTAAGGCTGAGCGCGTGATGTCAGGTGTCTCTTGGTCTCGGAGATGATTAGGACATGATCTTTGCGTGGGTAATCCATGCCAGAACGCTGCCGATGCTGAGAACTACTAGGCCAGTTAAAGCCACGGCCTACGTTGCTCCTAAGAATTCGTTCATCCATAGGATGCCTGCAGTGGATACCAGCGCCACGCTAGCGAGACAGAGGAGCATCGAGCCCACAGCATAGCCAAGCGCCTGACCTAGCCTAGCGAGGTGCCCACGAGCAGAGCGTGCCTCCGAGCGGACCGTATGGAGTAAAGTTCTACCTTCTGCCTCCACGAGGTCCACCAAGAATAGAATAAGGCCGGTGACGCGTTTCAGGGGATTGCTCCTGAATTAGCTGCGAGCCCTACAGACCAGCATTCCGATCAGCACGCCGACGCCGAGTGCAATACCCAGGCTCGTCAGGGGCTTACTCGTGACCTGGCCCGAAAATGTTTGCAGTGCTTCATCGCCCTTCTGCTTCGCGGCATGGATGCCATCCGACAGCTCTTGCTTTGCAGCCACTACTCCGGTCTTGGCCGCGCTCGCCGCATCGTGACCGAGCCCGATAAGCTGGTCCTTGACGTGACCGACGTGCTCTCCTACTCCGCGGACGTCGTCTTTCAATCGTTGGCTCTCGTCACGAAAGGTGGAACGGGCTGGGTTCATTGAGTCTGCCATAGTTGATGCTCCAAAGGAGAGGATGTTTTCTGAGCCTGCGGAGCTCCTTGATAACTACCGCAAACTTCAACAATCTTCGAAAAGAAGAATTACCGACGATCGGTCAGTGCATATTATCCAGCGCACCCTCGCGGTAGAAAAAACGAAGTTTACCGTAGGAGTCTGCAAACTTATGACACGGTCGTTTCCGTCTCAGCTGAACGGTACATGATTTCAAGTTCATCAACCGCGCCATTCATCAAGAAACCTGGGACCAACTCTTCCCTTCTTCGCATATTTAGCATGGCTGGTTAGACCTATGTGCTGGCATCACGTTTTTATTCTTCGCCTCGCTTGTGAGAAATGTCGACGTGTTCGGGCGGCATCCGTGTTCTGTTCGCTGGAGTTCCAGACAAGTTGTCACCAGGTCTCTCATCGAGTGACGTTGCGGCGTACGCCAAGAGCAAGCGCAGGCCTGGGATTACAAGAGCCGCCGCGAGCAAAGTGAAGAGGATTTCAATATAAAATGGCCAAGTCTTTGTGCCCCAGATCATGAGCAGTGCGAGGCTGCCCATGACCGAACACCAGAGGCCGATCGAAGAAATGCGCATGAAGTTACGGTGAGTGTACCAGCTTCTCACCTCTCCTTATGCTGCTATATTCGTCAACGAGAAGGTGGCGACGTGATAGGTGTGTGAAAGCAATCTCATTCAGGTATCTGGCACCGATTGCACCATTTTGAGAAGAGGGAGGTCTCTCTACTTCTACGGCACGGCGGCCGAAGCTAGGCGGCTTGGCCTCACCAGTGGCAGTGTGATCGTGAACATACATCCGGCGTCGGGCATGTTTTGGAACACGATGTCGCCGCCGTGGATCTCGGCGATCCCCTTAGCTACAGCGAGTCCCATCCCGAACCCGCGGGCGCGCGGGCTGGCGCTAACCGGATGCGCGTAGCGATCAAACAGTCGATCGATCAAATCCTGCGGCATCGTGGGACCGGAATCACGTACCGAGATCGCTCCGCCGACATCGGTGATTGCAACGGTTACAAGCACCGAACGCCCCTCCGACGTGTGCTGAATAGCGTTGCGAAGCAGGCTTTCGACCATTACCCGGAGTAGTTGCGGGTCGCCGTGTACAACCGCACCTGCGCCTGAATCTTCCAAGACAGGGTCGATGACCACTTTCCGCACGTCCGCTCCGGCCTGACAGACCTGCACGGCCTCGAGCACAAACTCATTGAGCGGGTAGGCGCGCGGGTGCGTCACGGGCTTGCCACTCTGCACAAGCGCCAAGGTTGAAAACAGTTCGACCACCGCCGCGAGTCGGCGCATTTCTTCCTTCACGCTCCGCGCAAACGTCACAATTTCCTCGTCGGAGGGGTTGGGTACAAGTGTCTCGACTTCAGTCAGCACCACGGCAATAGGGGTCTTCAGCTCGTGTCCTATGTTGAGCATAAACCTCTCGTGCGAGCGGAACGCGGCTTGCAGCTTCTCCCTGGTTTCCCCGATCTGCGCACGGACTTCTGCAACCTCGGATGCGTCTTGAGACGTCGCAAGCGGCTGATTCAGTTGATCCGGTTCGAGCGATCGCGCGAAAACACGTAAGTCACGGAGCGGCCGGATCACGAGCCCCGCGATGAGCCAGGCACTGACACCCGTCGCAAGCGCCCCCATCGCGAGAAGCAAGCCGAGCAGCCATCTTGTGCTTCCGACCAGAACCTTCGTGTAGCGATCGTCGGCGATGATGACCAGGGCAGACGTATTACCATTCTTGAAACGGATTGTCCGTACCGCCACACGCCCGATCGGTTCGCTCTCCCGCGTCGATGCGAACTCGGGAGCACGGTCGCGGCGTGGGGTGACGCGACCGTCGGCGAACGCCTCTTGCAGCGCAAAGCGTTCTGCGGCTGGCGGTGGGCGGATACTCGAAGCCAGCGTCTCGCCAGAATGCCCGTAGAGCGCGAGCACAAACTGCTCGTCGAGGCCGACATGAGGGGCCTTGTCGATCAAGTTTCCGAGGACCATGTCACTGACCGGCAGTTGGTCCTGAACTAACGCTTCAGCGAACAATGTTAACCGCCCGTCGAGCCTGTCGTTGAAGAAAGACTCGATCGATGATCTGTATTGGGAAAGAAGGAACAAGAGGCCTACCGCGTGCAACGGGACGGTGACCGCTACCGTCCACAGCGTCATCCTCCAGCGCAGTGACATTCGTTGAGAGGGGTGCGTGGCTATAGACCCAAACATCGAAAGACCCGCCTTTGCTTCAAGACACGACACCGAAGCGATACCCCACGCCCTTGACCGTGTGGATCAGCTCGGGCGTGAATCCGACATCGACCTTCTTGCGGAGCGATGAGATGTAGACATCCACCACGTTGCTGGTGGGCTGGAAGTTCATGTCCCACACCTTCTCTTCGATCTGGGTGCGTGAGAGCACACGGTTGGGGTTCCGCATGAGGTACTCCAGCAGCGCGAACTCCTTATTCGAAAGCTCAAATTTCTGCTCGCCGCGTTTGGCATCTCTGGAGTACAAATCGAGTTCGAGATCCTCGCAGCGCAAATGACGAGCCTCGGTCGGTGAGCCACGCCGCATGAGCGCGCGAAGCCTAGCGAGAAGCTCCTCGAACTCGAACGGTTTGGCGAGGTAGTCGTCTGCCCCTGCGTCGAGCCCGGTAACCTTGTCCTCGGTCGAATGGAGCGCGGTCAGCATGAGGATCTTTGTGTTTACCAAGCGCCGGCGCAGGTTCTTGCAGACTTCCACGCCATCGCGGTCCGGAAGCATGACATCGAGGATCACCGCGTCGTACATCCCCGTGGCTGCTAGATCCTCGCCTTCGCACCCGCTTAGCGAAAGATCGGCAGCGTACCCGTGCTCACGGAGCCCCCGCTGGACCCCGGACCCCATCTTCGGATTGTCTTCGACGATCAGAACTCGCATATCACTCCTCCATATCGAATCGGCGTTCGGAGCCTTTTTATTCTAGACCAAGTGGATCAGCGAGACCGATTTCTGGAGGCGGATACGACAAGTGAAAAAACATTCATGGTGAGGTCAGGCGTGGTTCACCTTAGGATTGATCTGGTTCCTAACGCAGGCCTCCTGCTAGGGCCTTCAAATCTTTGCGTACCAACGCGTCCACCGACTGTCACGAAGAAACACAATAAGTTCTTCCACACCCACCTCACTCTGCGACTCGCTTGGTCCCACCCGAACGCAGACCTACTTTGAACTATCTTCGATCTGCTTCGAACAACTACGGCTCATGCAGCAGCAAGAATGAAGAAGAGGCGGCTTCGTGCCGTCGAAATACCGCTGATCGGGGAAAGCCTGCGGCTCATAGAGGACTTCGCAGGTCTTATCTTAGTCTTTGTGATGTGTATAGCTGCGACACGTATATTGCCAAGGTAATAACCTATCGACATAATGCGAACCTTCTGCGATACACGCCACTACACCCACGCGTAGAAAGACAGCGTGATAACACTCTGATACAATGCAAGGAGAGAACTGTGCATAAGATCTTCCGAACTTTACTCGCAAATTCCGGAGTGTCAAAACTAACTAAATTTGTTCTACCAGTACTATATGTTACTATAATATTGGCCGCTAGAAAAACATGAATTCTGTGAACACGCTGCCCGACTCGTCGGCTAATTTGACTGTACTGCTACTCTGATGAGTATCGACTCATTCCTATGTTATCACGTCACAGCATGAGAAGTACAAAGTCTTTAACCATTTCCTCCGCAAAATTATCACTATAATCAGTCGGATCTTAATGAGGCAGCGCGATTGAATCGACTCGTCATGTAGAATGAAAAAATGCAAACGATTCCCTTATTATTGCTGTAATCGACAATAGCTATGACGTCACCGGCGCGATCGATCAGCTTAACCACCCCGGGTTTGGATCCAATAAGATCAGCGTGATGACCTCGGATAGTCACGGGCGCAACCTGCTCGGCGTTGAAAAGGTTCCAGTCTCCGCTAGGATCGGCGATCGGCGTTGGAATCTGTTGTGGCCTGATCGCGATCATCGCTGCACTGACGGCTGTCGGCGGCGTCGCCACGGGTGGCGTCGAGCTCTCGGCTCCCGGGCCGGTTGTCGCTTGCTTCGCCGCAGGCGACATTGGCGCGGCCGGTCGCGGGCTCCTCGGCGGCCTCTCGGGTTCGGCGACGGCCAAGTTTTATTGAAAGTCAGTTCCAGAAGGAGGGAACGCTTGTGGCTGCGAGAGTCGACGGCGATAGCGTGAATGCGATCAAGCAGATTCTTGAGCAGCGAGAAGGCACTCTTCATTATGATGTCTGACGACGATCGGGTTCTGTTAGGTCGTACGCGGTTTGAAAGGGCGAACGCGGGTTCCCTCGACCGGCGTTGTCATAGATTGATCGAGCGAGCTCGTTGGCCTCTCCAACGATGCACATAACGTGGTGAACCAGATATTAGGAAAAAGTTCGGGCCCGTCGCGAGTGAAGTGCATTTCACTACGTCTTCAGCGGACTGGAACTTGGGAAGGGAATACTTCATTTGTTCCGCGTGACCGTCTCCCGACGGTCACGCCCAACAAAGGAGATTTCAATGCTTCACATACGTGCAATCTCCCGGCGTGCTTCAACAACTCATCTCGCGTCCGTCGGCCGTAAGCCGTTCGATCACGCGACCCTGTATAACGCTCGTCCTCTCGCTGTGGCTGAAGCCGCTGCCCAACCCAGTTCGATGTCTGCGGAGCTACTCGTAAACACCCACCTTGCTCTCGTCCCAGCCGTGGCCAAGCACTACGCGGCTTGGGGGGGCGTGGACATTGCCGAGCTGATCTCGGAGGGGAGCGCGGCCTTGTTTCGAGCTGCGACACGCTTTGACCCAACGCGAGGTGTCGCGTTCTCTTCATACGCCTTGCCATGGATCCACCATGCCGTACGTTCGGCTCGCACGAACGGAAAAGACTTGATCCCGCTACCCGCGTCGATCAGACGCCTCGTCTTCGCGTACCGCAGGATGCAATCAAGTGACGAACCGCAGAGGAACTTTACGACGGCCGAGGTCGCGCTTAGGCTCGGCGTCAAGCCGTCTACCGCGACGATCGTCATGGTGGCCTCGGGGCGGCGGAGGATGACGGCCGCGACCAGTGAGGGCTCGAAAGAGCAAGACGTCCTCGCCTCCATCGCGAGTTCGTCGGATAGCGATCCAACTACGAACCTCGAAGCGACTGATCAGCTCGCGATGCTTCGATCAGCCATTGAAAAATTACCAGACGCTGAGCGGGAACTGGTGAGATTGCACTACGGACTCGACGGAGAAGCACCTCTTGGAAGTGACGCTATTGCTCAACGCTTGTCGCTCCCCAGGGTCCGCGTGGCTTCCGGGCTTCAGCGAGCACTCGATAATCTTCGTGAGCGAATGGTCGCCCGTAGACCCTGCGTAACCCAAACCTGAAGTCAATTTCATGCCTATTTCACGGTTCTTTACCTCCTTAACTGCACAGCGGATAAGCGCTGCCGCACGAGAAGACCATCACCCCACACACTCGCTCTAAAGGATTTTGACGATAAACTACGACGCCATAGAGCTAAGTTGGGTAGAAGTAAAAGGAAAGAGCCAAAAAACAAGGAAAGATTACTGACGATCACTTAGACCTCATCGCTGGAAACGCGACAACCTTGAATGCAATATGCAGCAGGCATATGTCAAACGCAAAGATCAAACCAGGACAGTTGTTGCCGAGCTTGCCAAAAATCCCAGCTGGTAAAGTTCTTATATTGTGAAGACCGGAAAAGACTCCAGACCCCCGGACAGCGACTGATCGCGGACCGACGATTTCTTTCGTATAGAGGGGAAAACAAACATCGACTACGCGCCTAAGATCATTGACTTCGAGTTTGTTGGGTTCACCAATCGTGACGCCAACCACTCAGCTGAAGACCACCGAAGCATCCACCATGGCGCACAATACCGAACTTCGAATGCCGAGATGGATTTACCCCACAGCCGGATTCGTTCTTGTCGCGGTCACCCTCTCGGTAGCGCGTGAGGTGCTGATGCCGGTGGCTCTCGCGGTGCTGGCGGCCTTTCTTCTCGCTCCGCTTGTCCGATGGTTAGAACACATAAAGCTGCCACGAGCATTGGCGATCCTAATTGCGCTCGGGCTCTCGACCGCCGGGGTTGGCGTGATCGCCTGGGCGGTTCAAAGCGAGTTGGTCGGACTTGCCAAGGAACTGCCGAGCTACAGAACGAACATCCTGACCAAAATTGATTCAATCCGACTACTCCCTGACAGCACGCTGGGCCGAGCCAAGCAAACGATCGAAGAGCTAGGCCGCCACATGGCAGAGCCTGCTTCAACGCTCAATCCCGCAGACGCAACGTTCGCTCCAGTGGACGCAAAGAAGGAGGCGTCTGCGAATAGCGAGCCTATTCCTGTCACTGTCGTCGAAACACCGGCCTCTCCGATGTCTTATGGCGCTTCATTCCTCGCGCGGATTCTTCCGCCGCTTGTCACCACCAGCATCGTGATTGTGTTCTCAGTCTTTATTCTTTTCAAGCGCGAAGACCTTCGGAACAGACTTATCCGACTGATCGGCGAGCGCGATATGCACGTCACGACCCCGGCACTCGACGAGGCCGCACGCCGCGTGAGCCGATACCTATTGATGCAGGTGCTGACTAACACTTGCACGGCGATACTCGTCGCCATCGGGCTGCTGATTGTTGGCGTCCCGAACGCTGCGATGTGGGGTGTCATCATCGGCCTACTCCGATTCGTGCCATATATCGGCGTTTTGACCGGCGCTCTCACGCTCGGCGCGACGACTCTGGCCGTGTCTGATGGGTGGCTCCAGCCCGTAGCCGCCTTAGGCGTCGTCGCCGCGATCGAGCTTTTAATGGCAAACGTTCTTGAACCGCTCTTTCTAAGTTCTGGAACAGGCCTCTCGCCGCTGGCCGTGCTCGCGTCCGCGGTTTTCTGGGGCTGGCTTTGGGGTCCGGTCGGGCTCGTCGTCGCGACTCCGCTCACGGTCTGTGTCGCGGTCGTCGGGCGGCATGTGCCCCGCCTCGCATTCCTTGAAATCTTGCTTGGCGATGAGCCGGCGCTATCGCCCGAAGCCCACCTCTGCCAGCGTCTGCTGGCGGGCGATCAGGACGAGTCGGCTCGCGTCGTCGAATCGTTTGGCAGCGACAAGACGCTCGCACAGGTCTTCGATTCGCTCCTTCTGCCGTGCCTCCGAATGATCGAGATCAGTCGTCACCGTGGCGACTTGGATTCTGAGCGATCGCACCTAGCGTTTGAGATGCTCGGCACTCTCATCGATGACGCTGCAGATCGGTACGCTCCCCAAGCTCATGCGGCGTCCACTCCTTTCGATGGTCCCAGGCCTCGCGCTCTCTGCCTCCCTGCCCGCGACAAGGCCGACGAACTCGGCGCACGCATGGTTGAAAAGCTCGTGATCCAGGCTGGGGGCGATGTACTCGCCCTCTCTTCCGATGAGCTAGTTGGAGAACTCTTGGAGCGGATCGCCGGCACATCTCCGATCGCCGTGTGCGTTTCCGCCCTCCCCCCGGCCGCCTCCCTCCACGCGCGCGTCCTATGCAAAAGAATAAGAACTCGGTTTCCGGACATCAAGCTGGTCGTCGGCATCTGGGATGCGTCGATCGATCCGCAGACGATGAAGAGCACGCTGAATATAAACACCTCAGACACAGTCGTGAACGAGCTGGCGCTATGTGCAACGCTGCTCAAAGGTCTTACCTCTCAACACGCCCTTCCACAGGTTTCGGCCTCCGCTTAACCACCCTTCCTGCGCAGCGCCACCTCACATTATGAAGAAGCAGATCCGCACCCGGGCCGTCGCTGACCGACCCGAAACGCTTCTCGGATAAAACTTCATCAGCTTGGTCTGTTGGGCTAGGCAAGGAGACGGGACCACCAAGATATCGATTTCAGTTGGTCTTATCAAAGTTTACCCGATCATTCCCGCAACTCGACGGATCACGGCCAGCAACTCTGACGGTTGAGAGGATTTGTCAACAAACGCCGACGCGCCCATCTCGGTCGCGCGGGATGCCACTTCCGGTGTGCAACTCCCGCTAAGAATGACAAATCGCGGAGCATTCGTGCTCATCGCGATGTTGCGCATCTCGGTCAAAGGGTCCGCTCCGTCCATGCCCAGATCCATGACCACAATGTGCGGCCGATGTTCGTTTATAGCGCGGCTCAGTTCTGACGCAGAGTCTATCGCCCCAACCATCTCGATCCCCGTCTGACGCGAGAAGAACCTCGCCAGAGCATTCCGGAGATTGACGTCGTCATCGACGCAAAGCACTCTGATCGGATTGCGAGACAAATTACTGACCTCCGGTTGAATCGAACTCCTTCCGATTTGCAGCGTAACATCAAAGCGTGGACCCAATCTCATAGACACTCCCACCCCTTGATTTGTCCACCGCTGCGAGTCAGCAGCCGCGGGGATTGGACGGGCGAATCACCGGCAGCAAACACACCGCCGAAGGCATCGAAGTCACCGCCAAGGGAGAATCCTACGGAGGTCGAGTCCACTTAAATGTCCCGGGTAGGAGTGCGTCCACCTCCCTGCTGAAATCGTACGCGGCTAGGAACTTGTCTGCCTACGAATGACGGCAAGTTCAGCCTGGGCCACAAGGCCAGGTACGGAGATTATTCGGGATCTGACCTGAACCAGATTTCGTTGAACCACATTGACCGACCGATCTGTCTAGCCTCCAACTGATCGTGGCTGAGGTAGTCCAGGGCGGCGTGCAGACGCGTGCGGGGGTAGAACATCTCGACGTAGTGGAACACGGCGGCGCGAACCTCTTCCCTCGTGGCGAAGTTGGAACACGTGCCATCGACGTCTATGAGAGCGCGATTGTTGCGATAAAGGCGAACTTCACAGGTGCTCCTTCGCGAAGTAGGCCGTTGCTTTTTTTATAATGTCGCGCTCCATGCGCAGGCGCGCGTTCTCCTTCTCGAGTTCGCGGAAGCGCTGCTCGGCTGGGAAATCCGTCAAGGCAAATGATTTTTCAGAGCCGAACTTGGCCAGCTCGACGTCCGTGCGGAGCGTGTCGCAGCACAGGCCCAGCCACGTGGCGACCGAGCTGAGGGTGTGCCACTGGCCGATCACGCGCTTGATCTCGACCTTCTTGAACTTCTGAGAATAAATCTTCCTAGCCATCGCGACACCTTATTCACTCCCCGGCAGTTGTCGACGAGATTGGGTTGCCTCAACGGAATCTGGGCCAGGTCAGTCTCGTCTTAATTGCCTACGGCTGCGTCCACAGATGTGAACCTCGGCACACCAATTTTGGGATGATCGAAACTTCATATTGGGGTCATGCATAGCCCTGATGAGCGGGCCAATCACTGTCAGCGATGTCAAACGTGCCGAGCAATGGACTTGACCTACGCAGCTCAGCTTCGTCTCTTTAGACAGGACGCGGAGAGCCAACACGCTCGCAGACACGGTCGTGACACTTACGTTTTCGTACTTTTCGAACCACTCGAGACAGCAAGAAAGGCCTTTCATGAATCGCCAAGCTCCCACTCCAACGCTCACCGCCCTGTTCTTGGCACTGACCGCTGGCACTGCCACCCATGCTTGGGCGCAGGACTCCGAAACAACGACGCGTAACGCAGCCAGCCTGCGACAGGAGTCTGCCTCGAAGCGACCGACTGTTGAATTTCGATCCTCGGAGTGGCTGAGCTCCCGGGATGTCCTAAACACCAACGGGGACAAGATCGCAAACGTTTCCGACCTCATTCTGGATAGGGGCACAGGTTCGGTCGAATATCTCGTCATCAAAACCACCACAACGTCTGGATCGAACCGTCGCTCGGTAGCCATTCCCTTCCGCTCATTCGAGCGAATGACCGGCAAAGATTACTTTGTCCTTGGGTCTTCAGCAGCAGAACTCCAGCAATCGCCTGAGTTTACTGGACAGGCGTGGAAGGATTTAATGGAGTCTGCAGTGGACAATGATGGATCAAATGACGCTCGCAACACCTCGAATGTTGGAAC